>Ga0209389_1000021_pt1 | contig 169506 bp, 165 predicted proteins | sample CowpearedBW_FD_187526 | JGI IMG/M metagenome (GOLD analysis project Ga0209389, IMG submission 187526) | Root nodule microbial communities of legume samples collected from California, USA - Cow pea red BW (SPAdes) (version 2) | ecosystem: Host-associated > Plants > Roots > Nodule | place: USA... | reverse complement strand
CTCAAAATCGTCTTCAATGAAGACCCGCAGAGCCAGAGCTGCGGCCTCTAGGCAGGCTGGCTGCTAGTTGAAGTCGACTTGGTGAGCGGCTTAAATCGCAGTAGTGATTTCCCTTACTCGGGGCTGGGCTGGATTGCGCCAGGTCGCACCCGAGCCGCATCAGGTTATATTGCAGCCAGAGCCTCTGCTGTAAATCATGCTTGCTGCGCCGAAATAGGTTTCCGACATACGAGCCCATACGGAGACGGTACAAATGCTTAGCCATGTTCTGCTCCTGTGCAGCAATAGCCAAACTAGATGCGGCAAATTATTCCGTTGCCTTCCAGACCGCCGAAATTTCCTTCGTGAGGCACCTCGTTCAGCGCTGAAATTGTAGCGCTCAATGAAAATCGATTAATGCAACAAATCTCGGATTGGCGCCGAAATTCGGCGCCTTGTCGGCTTCTTTCGCGGTTTTTGTTGCAACGATTATCCGTTTGCGGCGGCAGAGCGATGCTCGAGCACCGCGCCTGCTGTGATCATCGATGAAAGCCCGCCATGTAGCGGATTGCGAAGAAAGTCACGGCGACGACTGCGGCCGTAGCAGCGAGTGAAAAAGCGACCCGCGCCAGAAATTGGCCGGGGCTAAGTCCGTCCCATGAACTCATTTTCGTGCTTGCGCCTCCTGGGCGTGGGGGCCATTTCAGACCCACCAATCCTCTTCCAAGTCCAATGTGTCAGCGATACGTTGACCAAGCTGACGCTCGACGTTGCTGTCGTAAGTTGATCGTGGGAGCGGGCCCTTACCTATCGGATTGGAAATTGAGTTTCCCAAGTCGGACGGATTGTCCTTTATGAACTTCGCGAAAGCAGGCACGCGCGCGAACTCCAGCACAAATCTGTTGAAGGAAACGCCGTAGACTTCACGGGCTTGCAGGAACACCCATGCAGTCGGCGAGGGTCGCCTTGCCATCAGGAGGCCCGAAAGCACCCCAGGCGCAGTTGCTACGCGGATCGACCTCACGACGAACGCGCGCCCATAGCTCTCGCTGACCACTTGCGATCACAAACCGATCATCCGCCCGTTCGAAGGCCTCGATGTCTAATCCATGCCCGCTGTCCGCTGCCCAATACCACTGCGGGGCATCGTCGAAATCAGAATCGGTCATATTAATCCTTCAAATCGCAAAAGTAGAATGAACGGGAACCAGCGTATGCCCTTCAGTTAGATGCGGGCCTTGATCCAGTCCCAGACCTTTTGGGACAACCAGCCTTGATGCTGACCATTCACCAGTTTCGTGACCATCAGCCTGTCGTTGTTATCCATGTATCGCCGGATGTCAGAATCCAGGGTGTCGGCTGTGGAGGCGGACTGGATGAACCATACCGAGTCGAGACCCTCATCTTTAATATGTGGGTAGCGCGACATGTGATCGATCAGGTTCTGTCGCGCCTACGCATAGTTCGGCTTGTGTTTGTTTAGATCCCAAGTGACCAAGTAGACGCCCATTGCCGATTTCCTTCAAGTAAGACTGTCAGAGCGCCGTACCACACGCGCACCGCGAGTCGCCGGCGGAATCCCGATTACACACGCCTAAAATCATCGCGCGTGTTGAGTCGTGCGCCGAAATCGAGCGAAAATAAGAGTGAGCTCGGACCAAGGACGAAACACGCGCGAATGTGTCACTTTTTGTAGCGGGCCACCGCTCGGCGCCCTTCGTCGGTCACGCCAATGGTGATGCCATTGTGGCCGCCATACATCACCGCAGACTCGACCTTATCGGTGGTCAATCCAAGATCGCGAGCGATCCCGTGCCAGAGGTACTGCTGCATTGGCGCCGGATCATTCGCTATGAGCGTGTTGAGGTGATCGGCGACGCGTTGCGCCATCGCGTTGTGCTCAGCAACTTGCGCTGCTTCTTCGGATCGGCGCCGCGGTAGTCCATCAGGCGGGGTTGACGCGGGAGTTGCATTTCTTAGGCCGGCCAATTGCGTGCCCGATCGGCCGCCTCGTGGTCCTCGATGTACCGATCACCGTGCGCATCCTTCGAGGCTCGCCGGACGATCTCGAGACGACCCGTCGGAACGCCGCGCCGGATCACCGAAGCCTGGTTCGCCGACATCGGCGTCGCCTGCGTGGTGGGGCGCCACTCCGCCGATGCCGGCTCCTGCCGGAGCCACCCAGCGTCGCAGCACCGAGTCGCGCAGACCGAGCTCCTTGGCAACCGACGTGACCGAGCGACGGCTCGACACCACCAGCTCGACGGCCTGGCGCTTGTACTCTTCGGTAAACGACCGACGTTGACGTTCCATTTGATACCTCCAGGCTCAACGAGCCTACTACAGGTGTCCACTCATTCGGAGGAGGTTCAATGCGGACATTTTCGTCTTCGCGCTTGGTCCAGAGCACCGAGCCACTGGGAGTCCTTCCCTCGTACCTTATGCGTTCGCGCGCGCTTTCCGATCGAGCCGCACTTCGCGCTATTTGCCGCAACAGCATCGCCACCTCTCTGCCAAGAGGATGGAAGCGCCCGCAGGCGGCGAGAAGCCCGACGAGGACCGTTGTCCCCGAAAACCACCGTTCCCGGAGGGGGAGATTTTCGGCTCGCGTCCGATCGCCGGGTGAGCACCGCTCGGCACATCACGTTACGCTGTGCTCTGAAGGTCAGGTTTGCAGCGTCAACCTGGGTAGTTGCACAGGTATTCAAGCTGACACGAAAGCTGAAGCACGCATATAACAATGCAGAAACTGCGTTGTAGCCGCCCTTTGCCCGGATCTGAAGCGGCGCCGAAGCGCGGTCATCGCCGCTGCTTCAACAAGCCCGCAAATGGCCACGTCCAAGCCCGGTCGCGCAGAAAAACCGCGCAGGATACCCGCTCGACGATGCCGTCAGTCATGGCTGAAATGTTAGGAGTTGCCGGGGATTGAGGAACTCCCGCGATACTTGGGGGATGATGTGGGGTCTCATCGCGGGGCACAAGCGGCCGTACAGGCGCTGACCATCGCTGGCGTTTTGAGTTGGTGGCTGATACGAGCGTCGGTGCTCCTTGCTGCCTTCAGCATTGACCTAGTGGCGCGACCGGCCAAGCGCGGGCTGAGGGCTGCTAGGAGAGTGGACTGGGACGCGAGAACAGAGCAGGCCATCAGATATTTTATGGCCTTCGGCGCGACCTGCGGCACATTCACATTAATCGGAGCTGCGATTACGGCCGTCGTCATTTTGACCGAGCCTGAAAGGCCATATCCGCGAATAACCATCTCCGGCAGCGGGCGCAATCCAGGGCCGATCCTCATCGAGTTCGGACCGCGCTAGGCCGGCCCGCATGCAGCACAAGGTTCTCATCCCGGCGCTCAACGTCGCGCGCTGTCTAGGTTCTCAACGATTGAGATAATCGTTTCGCGCTCCATGCGCTGCCCCCTACTTAGCCGGGAATGCGCCTTGGAAACCTGTTCTTCGCCGTGGACCCGGGAATAAAGCTCGGACAGCTGGGGTATATTGCCCACCCATCAAGCCGTCGATTTTTGCGAAGCCGCGGTGTTCGAGCACCGGCGCGATGGCTTTCCCAGTAGCTAACAGCCCTCAGCCTGCTCGCCCTCGTCTATGACTAGTAGCCATGACGGCGTCGTTCCTGCTGTGCTTCGTCGTATCGGTCTCGCTGGCGCCGATCGTATCGAATGCGACGTGCCGCGCAGATCACGTGCAGCGTGCGCCTTTTGTCTTTGGGGGCCTAGGCGCGTGGTGTTAGAACTTTCGAGATTGCTTGGCAGTAAGCATCGCAATTAGCAGGAGATATCAATGGAGGGAAAAGACAAGATCACCGTCCTCTTGGCCGAATACAACAGCTTGGGACAGGAGGTCATTGCGGCAAGAACTAACGTCGGTCAGGGTGCCGGTATCTTCTCTGCCGCATTCATGGCGAATATCGCCTTTGGTTTCTCCTATGCGCGAAACGCCAAACTCCGTTTGGACCGCGTAGTTTGACGGGGTAAATGCTGGGGATGGTCGCGTCACGCCGAACGGACTAGCCGCGGGAGGCCGGCGGAGCCGCCGCCGGCACGGCGGCGGATCGCTCAAGAGACGCGCTACGACGCTCGCGTGGGCTCAGGCGGCTACCCTGATGATCTCGAACCGTACCGCCTTTTCCGGGGGGGCTATCAAAACGGATCCCCGCTACCAACTTTCCCTACACGTCGTTTGCTTGTCCTTGCGGGTCAATCGCCTTGCGTCGAGTTCGGATGAGATCTGCGCGAGAGCCGCACTAGGCGAGGTATTGATGCCGGCGTAGTGCCGAGCTGCCGGCTGCAGGCGCCAAGCTCAAGATCCTTGGCGCTTGCTCAGAAAAGCACGTGTGTGCAAAACATTCGGCTCCCGGAATCTTTAAGGGAAACCGCACCGTGACAGCCTCTCTTGACGGCGAAATTTGCGACGGACGCCACCACATGCGAGTCCGCGTCTATTTTGAAGATACCGACGCCGGTCAGATTGTTTATCACGCGAATTTTCTGCGCTTCATGGAACGTGGCAGAACGAATTACTTGCGTTTGCTCGGAACCAATCAGCAAGCGCTGCTCCAAGAAGCGAACGATGATGCGCCCGGCTTTGCATTCGTTGTTCGTTCGATGACAATCGATTTCCTAAAACCGGCGTCGTTGGATGACGTGCTTGACATCATCACGGTCCCGCAAGAGGTGAGGGGGGCGTCGATCGTCTTACTGCAGGAATGCAGGCGAGGGGACGATCTCCTCGTCACGGCACGGGTCCGCGTGGCGTTTATCTCCGGCGGAAAGGCTCAGCGAATCCCGAAGTCGCTCCGCCTTTCCATGGAAAGGGCATAGATTGAGCTGCCCCTTGTTCACTTTGTGGCCTTGCAGCGTCCCAATGAAATCAAATAGTTAGGCTTCTGTTGCGATATCGACAAGTCAGTGTTCTCGGGCATCGTCTATCACGCCAATTATCTGCGCTACATGGAGCGCGGCCGCACCAATCACCTGCGGCTGATGGGCGCCGAGCAGCAGGCGCTGTTCGAGCAGGTGGAGACGGAAGGCGCCGGCTTCGCCTTCGTGGTGCGCTCGATGCATCTGGACTTTTTGAAGCCCGCGCGGATGGACGACGTGCTCGACGTCGTGACCTGGCCGATCGCGGTCAAGGGCGCCTCGATCATGCTGGGGCAGGAGGTGAGGCGTGGTGAGGACGTGCTGGTGAAAGCGGAGGTGCGCGTCGCCTTCATCAGCGGCGGCCGCGCGCAACCGATTCCGAAATCGATCCGGACCTTGATGAAGGCCGATCTGATTTCGTGATCGCCTGATTTGTAATGGCCTATCGACTTTGCCAATCGCAGCGATAGACTGCGGCCCCAACCAACCGATGAGGCCATCATGTCGCGCCCGCCGCTTCCGCCTTTCACCAGAGAGACCGCTGCGCAAAAGGCGCGCATGGCCGAGGACGCCTGGAATTCGCGCGATCCGGCGCGCGTCGCGCTCGCCTACACCGAGGACAGCCGCTGGCGCAATCGCTCGGAGGTTTTTCAGGGCCGCGAGGCCATCGTCGCCTTCCTCACCCGCAAATGGGAGAAGGAGCAGGACTACCGCCTGATCAAGGACCTCTGGGCCTTCGACGGCAATCGCATCGCGGTGCGCTTCCAGTACGAATGGCACGATGCCGGCGGCCAGTGGTATCGCTCCTACGGCAACGAGCAGTGGGAGTTCGACGAGCACGGCCTGATGAAACGCCGCGAGGCGTCGATCAACGACATCGCGATCGCGGAGAAGGACCGCCGCTTTCACTGGGCCGCGCCGGGGCCGCGGCCGGCCGATGTGCCGGGGCTTGGAAGCGATCCGTTCTGAGGTGCTTTCTCTCCCTCTCCCCGTTCTTACGGGGAGAGAGTTGGGGTGAGGGGCTGCTTCAGCAAATTCGATGGCAGACGGACTCGCGGAGAATCCCCCTCACCCGGATTGCTCAGGCGCGCAATTGCGCGCCAAAGAAATCCACCTCTCCCCGCAAGCGGGGCGAGGTGAATCACCGCCGCGCCAAGAACCTCGTAATCGCGCCGCCGAGCGTCGCGTTGTCCATCGGCTGCGCCAACGACTCCCTCGCCGTGGCGACGACATCATCCGGCGCCTTGCCGTCGCGCAGGTCGCAGCACACTTGCGCGAACGCCACATCGAATTCCGGATGCGGCTGCACGGTCAGCGTTGCGCCGTTGGCGTAGAGCAGGCCGGCATGCGGGGTGAACTCGGAGGAAAGGATCGTCAGCGCATCGTTCGGCGGTTCGATCACCTGGTCCTGGTGCGAGGCGGCGATCGCGACCGCCTCGCCGTCGACCACGCCGTTCTCCGGCAGCACCTGATAGACGTGACGGCCGATGCCCCAGCCCTTCTCCGACTTGCGCACGGTGCCGCCGAGCGCCTGCGCGATCAGCTGATGGCCGAAGCAGACGCCGACCATCGGCGTCTTGTTGGCATAAGCCGTGCGCACGAAATCTTCCAGCGGTGCGATCCAGTCGAGCCCGTCATAGACTCCGGCCGCCGCGCCGGTGATCAGCACGGCCTCCAAGCCGCGCGGATCGGGCAGCGCATCACCATTCGGAATGCTGACGATGTCGACTGTCGCCGTCGGGTCCTCGGCGCGGATCATGCGCTCGAACATGTCCGGAAACGAGCCGTGGCGCTCGCGATGCTTTTGAGGAACGAGCCCGGTCTCGATGATGGTGATGCGTGCCATGTGCTGACCTGCGGAGACAGGGAAGATACAGCAGGACCTGCACGACGTCCAAGTCAGCCGGGCGCAAAACCGTTTGCGGACTGGTCTTCGAGCTCGGTGAGCGCCTTGCGCATGGTCTCGACCAGATCCAATGCCACCGGCGAGGGGCTGCGCTGCGCCGGGAAGACGGCCGAGAACTCAAAGTCGATGCGCGGCAGGAAGCGGCGTACGACGACGCCGCGCGTGGCAAATTCCTGCGCGGTGAAGGGATCGCAGATCGACACCCCAAGTCCCGATGACACCATGCCGCACATGATCTCCGACAGCGTGGTCTCGACGCGGAGCACACGGCGGACATCGTGGCGGTGGAAGGCCTGGTCGACGAGGTGCCGGCTCGACGATCCCGCCGACAGCGAGATGAACGTCTCGCCCTCGAAATCGCGCGGCTGCAGCACTTCTTTCTCCGCCAAATGGTGCCCGGTCGGCAGCACCGCGACACGCGCCAGCGCCGGCAGTCGCAGGCTTGGCAGGCCGGAATGCGCGATCGGCACCTCGGCAAAGCCGATGTCGCACTGGTTGTTCAGCACCCAGTCGACCACGATTGGCGAGATCACGCCGAAGAAAGCGAGGTTGAGGTTGGGCCGCTCCTTCAAAAAGTGTCCGGCGAGCCGCGGCAAATAGCCGTTTGCCAATGCCGGCAGCGCGGCGATGCGCAGCGAGCCGGTGCGGCGACCGCGGATTTCTTCGGCGGCCGCGGTGATGCGTTCGAGACCGACGAACGAGCGCTCGACTTCCGTGTAAAGCGCCATCGCCGCCGCGGTCGGCACGAGGCCGGTGCCACGTCGTTCGAACAGCTCCATCTTCAACAGCGCCTGGAAGTCGCGCAGCAAGCGGCTGACGGCGGGCTGCGTCACCACCATCAGCTTCGCTGCCTCGGTGACGCTGCCGGTCAGCATCGTCGCGCGGAAGGCCTCCACCTGCCGCGAATTGATCCGCGCCATCCCGCAATCCATTCATAACATTTTTGCATGCAGAGGGTGCCATTATTCATTGGACGATGGAAGTATACGTCTGCGATCTTTTTCATCAGAGCTGGAGCCAGCCCGCTTTTTCGGCAGATTGGAGGGGTTCAAACCTCCAGATCGCGCCAAAACCCGCCGAGCAGGGGCCGGAGCCCTGATCGGAGAGGGATTTGCGCGGAAGGAAATGCGGAAGGCGCTTCGGCCGGAGACTTGTCGGCACGTCACCTCATTCCGGTATGGAGATCGGTCCACATGAAGACTTCTCGCCTTCTGACTTCGCTCAGCATCGTGGCGCTCATGGCCGCCTCGTCGGCCGCCTTGGCCCAGCAAAAGACGCTCTACGTCGCCGGCTACGGCGGCTCGTTCGAGAAGACGATCCGCGACGAGGTGATCCCGACCTTCGAGAAGGAAAACGGCGTCAAGGTCGAATACGTCGCCGGTAATTCCACCGACACGCTGGCAAAGCTCCAGGCGCAGAAGGGCAATCAGCAGATCGATGTCGCCATCGTCGACGACGGCCCGATGTATCAGGCGATCCAGCTCGGCTTCTGCGGCAAGCTCGACGGCCTGCCCGCCGATCTCTACGACACCGCGCGCTTCAAGGACGATCGTGCGGTTGCGATCGGCATCGTCGCGACCGGCCTGATGTACAACACCAAGGTGTTCAAGGAGAAAGGCTGGGCGGCGCCGACCTCGTGGAACGACCTGAAGGACACCAAATACGCCAAGCAGCTCGTGATCCCGCCGATCAACAACACCTATGGCCTCGAAGCGCTGGTGATGCTGTCGAAGATGAACGGCGGCGGCGAGACCAACGTCGATTCCGGCTTCAAGATCTTCAAGGAGCAGATCAATCCGAACGTGCTCGCCTATGAGCCGTCGCCCGGCAAGATGACCGAGCTGTTCCAGTCCGGCCAGGCCGTGATCGCGGTGTGGGGCACCGGTCGCGTGCAGAGCTTTGCCAACACCGGCTTCCCGGTCGACTTCGTCTATCCGAAGGAAGGTGCCGCGACGCTACTGACGACGGCCTGTCCGATCAACAAGCCCAACGCTTCGCCGCTGGCTGCGAGCTTCGTCAAGATGCTGCTCGATCCCAAGATCCAGCTCGTGATGCTGAAGGACTACGGCTACGGCCCGGTGCTGAAATCGCTGGTGATCCCGCCCGAGCTCGGCAAGATGGCGCCGATCGGCGAGCGCGCGGCCAAGCTCTATAATCCGGACTGGACCGTCATCAACGAGAAGCGCGAGGAGTGGACCAAGCGCTGGAACCGCGAGGTCGAGCGCTGATCTGATCGTCACAGCGGAGACCGCGCATGGCCTATCTCGAGCTCGATCGGGTCGCCAAACAATTCGGCACGCAGACTGTGGTCGACAACTTCAGTCTGTCGGTGGGGAAGGGGGAGTTCATCTCCTTCCTTGGCCCGTCCGGCTGCGGCAAGACCACGACGTTGCAGATGATCGCGGGCTTCCTTGATCCCACGCGCGGCGCGATCCGCCTGGAGGACAAGGATCTGACCGCGATTCATCCGGCCAAGCGCGGGCTCGGCATCGTGTTTCAGAGCTACGCGCTGTTTCCGCACATGACCGCGGCGGAAAACGTCGCATTTGGTCTGGAGATGCGCAACGTGCCGCGCGCTGAGCTAGCCGAGCGCGTCCGTGCCGCGCTCGCGATGGTCGGCCTTGCCGGTTACGAGGACCGTCACCCGCGCCGGATGTCCGGAGGCCAGCAGCAGCGCGTAGCGCTGGCCCGTGCGCTGGTGATCAAGCCGAGCGTGCTGTTGCTCGACGAACCGCTGTCCAATCTCGACGCAAAGCTGCGCGAGGAGATGCAGATCGAGCTGCGCCAGATCCAGCGCACCATCGGCACCACGACGATCCTGGTCACCCACGATCAGAACGAGGCGATGTCGCTGTCCGACCGCATCGTGGTGATGAGCCAGGGCCGCATCGAGCAGATCGGCACGCCGCAGGAGACCTATGAGAAGCCGGCCTCGGCCTTCGTCGCGCAGTTCCTCGGCAAGACCAACGACTTTGCAGCATCGATCGATCGAACGGCCACACCGGCGCGGCTGACAGCGGGCTCCTGGAGTGCGCCGGCACCGGCGGGCCTGAATGGCCCGGTGACCATCAGCATCCGCCCCGAGCGCATCGGTTTTGGCGATGCCGGCCTCAGCGCAAAAATCATCACCCGCATCTTCCAGGGTAACCACTGGCTGTTCCAGTGCGAGAGCGAATGCGGCCCGGCGATTGTGATCCGCCAGAATGATGGCAACGCCCAGCCAACCGAAGGCGAGGCCGTTCATCTCGCCTGGCGGCTGGAGGACATGAGCGTGCGCGCGAGGGCTGTCGCATGAGCGCGGTCGCAGAGGAACGCAGCGCGCGTGCGCCATGGGCGCTGACGGCGCCTGCGCTGATGCTGTTCGTCGGCGTGCTGCTGATCCCGCTGGCGATGACCGTGATGCTGTCGTTCCACGATTGGGGCCAGTACAAGGGCATCGAGCCGGTCTTCATCCTCAAGAACTGGCACGAGATCGCGACAGATCCCTATTACGCAGAAATGTTCTGGCGGACGTTTCGGATCGCTATTCTCACCACGCTGCTCACCGCCGTGCTCGGCGCACCCGAAGCCTACATCCTCAACCGCATGAGCGGCCGCTGGAAGAGCCTTTTCCTGCTGATCATCCTCGGCCCGCTGCTGATCTCCGTGGTGGCGCGTACGCTCGGCTGGGCGCTGCTGTTCGGCGGCAATAATGGGCTCGTCAACAAGCTCTTGATGTCGCTCGGGATGATTCGCTCCCCCATTCCCTTCATGTTCACCGAAACCGGCATGGTGATCGCGCTCGCGCATGTGATGATGCCGTTCATGGTGCTGTCAGTGTGGGCGGCGCTGCAGCGGCTCGATCCGCAGATCGAGAATGCCGCAATGTCGCTCGGCGCGACACCTGCGACCATCATCCGCCGCATCATCATGCCCCAGATCATGCCGGGCGTGCTCTCGGGCGCGATCATCGTGTTCTCGCTATCGGCCAGCGCCTTTGCGACGCCGGCGATCATCGGCGGCCGTCGGCTCAAGGTTGCTGCGACGCTCGCCTATGACGAATTCCTCAACACGCTGAACTGGCCACTCGGTGCTGCGGTCGCGACGCTCCTTCTCGTGGCGCTGGTGCTGATCGTGGTCGGCAGCAACGGGCTGGTCGAGCGCCGCTATGCGGAGGTGTTCCGATGAGACGGAACGGCCCGCTCGCGCTGATCTTCCACACGATCTTCGTCATCGTCATGGTGGCGCCGATCCTGGTCGTCTGCCTCGTCGCGTTTACACCCGAGGGCTTCCTGTCGTTGCCGACCAACGGTTTTTCGCTGCGCTGGTTCAGGACGATCGCGAACTACCCCGAATTCATCCACGCCTTCTGGGTCAGCCTCGGCCTCGGGGCGCTGTCGTCCTTGGTGGCGCTGCTGTTCGCGGTGCCCGCGGCGCTTGCGATCGCGCGCTACCGCTTCCGTGGCCGCGATGCGCTGGCGGCGCTGTTCCTGTCGCCGCTGATGATTCCGCATGTTGTGCTCGGCATCGCCTTCCTGCGCTTCTTCACCTCCGCCGGTCTGGGCGGCAGTTTCGCGGCGTTGATCATCGCGCATGTCGTCATCGTGTTTCCGTTCGCGTTGCGGCTGACTCTCGCGGCCGCAACCGGCATGGATCTTTCGGTTGAGATGGCGGCGGTCTCGCTCGGCGCGGGCGGCTGGACGCTGTTCCGCCGTGTGACCTTGCCGCTGATCCTGCCCGGCGTCATCAGCGGCTGGGCACTCGCCTTCATCCAGTCCTTCGACGATCTCACCATGACCGTCTTCCTTGCGGCACCCGGCACCGAGACGTTGCCGGTGCGCATGTTCCTTTATATCCAGGACAACATCGATCCGCTGGTGACGTCGGTCTCGGCCTGCGTGATCGCGATCACCATGACCGCCCTCATTCTGCTCGACCGCTTCTACGGGCTCGACCGCGTGCTCGCCGGCAAGGGCGATACGGGACGATAGGAGAATCTATGTCTAAAGCGTTTTCGAGCGAAGTGGACGCCGGTTCGCGTAAAGAAAACGCGTCAAAACAAAAGTCTGAATACGACGTCGCCGTCGTCGGCGGCGGCTTGCTCGGCTCCGCCATTGCCTGGGGCCTCGGCCGGCTCGGCAAGCGCGTAGCCGTGCTCGACGAAGGCGACATCACCAAGCGCGCCTCGCGCGCGAATTTTGCGCTGGTCTGGGTGCAGAGCAAGGGGCTCGGCATGCCCGCCTATACGGTGTGGACCGTGCAGGCATCGCAGGCGTGGGGCCGGCTGGCGTCGGAGCTGAAGCAGCAGACTGGCCTCGACGTCTCGCTTCAGCAGAACGGCGGCTTCCACCTCACGCTCGGCGAGGACGAATTCGGCCAGCGCGCCGAGCTGGTCAAGCGCATGCACAACCAGGTCGGCGCGGCCGACTACAAGATGGAGATGCTCTCCGCGTCGGAGGTGAAGAAGTCGCTGCCGCTGATCGGCCCGGAAGTGTCCGGCGGCAGCTATTGCCCGCTCGACGGCCACGTCAATTCGCTGCGCACGTTCCGCGCCTTCCACACCGGCTTCATTGCGTTCGGCATCGATTATTTTCCGGAGCGTCCGGTCTCGGCGATCAGCAAGAGCGGCGGCGAATTCCGTCTGACCACGCCGAAAGGCGAGCTGGGCGCCGCCAAAATCGTGCTCGCCGCCGGCAATGCCAACCAGACGCTGGCGCCGATGGTCGGACTCTACGCGCCGATGGGCCCGACCCGCGGCCAGATCGTGGTGACCGAGCGCACGATGCCGTTCCTGCCGCATCCGCTGACCACGATCCGCCAGACCGACGAGGGTACCGTGATGATCGGCGACAGCAAGGAGGACGAGCTCGACGACCGCGCGCTGAAGCATTCGATCAGCGCCGTGATGACCGATCGCGCCCAGCGCATGTTCCCGCACCTGTCGCGGCTCAATGTCGTCAGAAGCTGGGCCGGCATCCGCGTCATGCCGCAGGACGGCTTTCCGATCTACGACCAGTCGGAGACGCATCCTGGCGCCTTCGTCGCCTGCTGTCATTCCGGCGTGACGCTCGCCTCCAACCACGCCTTTGAAATCGCGCGCATGGTGGCGCAGGGCGCGCTCGAGCCCGAGCTGGTCGGCGCGTTCTCGGCCAGTCGGTTTGGCGGTGCCGGCGCTGCGAACAACAGCGGTTATTAGAGATCCAAGGAAGGAGCCAAGAGGCATCCCCATGTTTAGACGATCCGAACAGGATAAGCGCCCAAACGTGCAGATTTTCGTCGATGGCGTCGCCGTCGCGGCACGTCAGGGCGACACCGTCTCCGCGGCGCTGCTGGCCTCCGGCCGTGACGTGCGCAGGTCGACCGCGGTGAGCGGCGCGCCGCGTCTGCCTTACTGCATGATGGGAGTGTGCTTCGATTGCCTCGTCACCATTGACGGTGTCGGCAACCGGCAGGGCTGTCTCGTGCCGGTCGCCGACGGCATGCAGGTCGAGATCCAGAAGGGCAAGCGGGAGATCGGAAAATGACTGTGGCTCCCAAACGCGAAGCCTACGACGTCGTGGTGATCGGCGCCGGTCCCGCCGGCCTCGCCGCGGCTGCGACATCTGCTGAAGCCGGCCTGTCGACGCTGCTGCTCGACGAGAACATCGGTCCGGGCGGTCAGGTGTTCCGCGCCATCGCCTCGACGCCGGTCACGGAGCGCAATCAGCTCGGGGCCGACTATTGGGCCGGTGCCGATCTCGTGCAGGCGCTGCGCGCCAGCAGCGCCGAGGTCATCCATCGCGCGACGGTCTGGAGCCTCGACCGCAATCTCGAGATCGCGGTCTCCATCGGCGGCGCCTCTGCCTTCGTCAAGGCGCAGCGTGTGATCCTCGCGACCGGCGCGCTGGAGCGGCCGTTTCCAATTCCCGGCTGGACGCTGCCGGGCGTGATGACGGCGGGCGCGGCGCAGACGGTGTTGAAGTCGTCGGCGCTGGTGCCTGACGGACGCACGGTGATCGCCGGGCAGGGGCCGCTGCTCTGGCTGCTCGCCGCGCAGATCCTGCGTCTCGGCGGTCGCATCGACCGCATCCTGGACACCACCGAGCGCGGCAACTATTTCGCCGCGCTGCCACACGCCTTCGGCTTCCTGACCTCGCCCTATTTCGCCAAGGGACTGTCGATGATGCGCGAGGTGAAAGCAAAGGTGCAGGTCGTATCAGGGGTGACGGAGCTCTCTGCGTGCGGCGAGGGGCAGCTCGCGAGCGTGAGCTATGTCGCCGGCGGCAAGCGCGAGACCATTCCTGCGGATCTGCTGCTGCTGCATCAGGGTGTCGTGCCCAACGTCAATCTGGCGATGGCGGCCGGCGTCGAGCATCGCTGGGACGAGCTGCAATTGTGCTGGTCGCCGGTGCTCGATGCGAACGGGGCTTCGTCGGTCGCAGGCATCGCGATCGCCGGCGATGGCGCCGGCATCGGCGGCGCGAATGCCGCCGTGGTGCGCGGTCGCATCGCGGCGCGCGCGGCGGTGGAAGCGCTGGCGCCAGCGGCTGCCGCGACGCTCACATCGATGGCGGCGCTTCGTGCCGATCTCGCCAGGGCCGAGCGCGGCCGCGTCTTCCTCGACACGCTGTTCCGCCCCGCGCAACAGTTCCGCATTCCCACGGGCGACACCATCGTCTGCCGCTGCGAGGAGGTCACCGCAAAGGACGTTCTCGACTCCGTCGCGATCGGCGCGACGGGGCCGAACCAGCTCAAGGCCTATCGCCGCACGGGCATGGGTCCGTGCCAGGGCCGGCTCTGCGGTCTCACCGTCACCGAGCTGATGGCGCAGGCGCGCGGGAAGACGCCGCAGGAGATCGGCTATTACCGGCTGCGCGCGCCGGTGAAGCCGATCACGCTCGCCGAGCTCGCCGCCGTCCCGAAGAGCGAGGCCGACGTCAAGGCGGTGGTGCGCGGATGACCAAAAACGTGGATGCAATCGTCGTCGGCGGCGGCATCCACGGATGCTCGACCGCGCTGCATCTGTGCCTTGCCGGCATGAAGCCGGTGCTGATCGAGAAGGACTATGCCGGCCGGCACGCGTCCGGCGTCAACGCCGGCGGCGTGCGCCAACTCGCCCGGCACATTCCTGAGATTCCGCTCTCGATCCGTTCGATGGGAATTTGGGAGAAGATCTCGGAGCTCGTCGACGACGATTGCAGCTTTGAGAGCCATGGCCAGGTGCTGGTTGCGGAGAACGAGGAGGAGCTCGCGGTCTGCCGCGCGCGCGTGGCCGAGCTCAATGCGCTCGGCTTCACCCATGAAGAGCTGATCGATGCGGCCGAGCTGCGGCGGCTCGTGCCCGCGGTCGCCGAGACCTGTCCCGGCGGCGTCGTGTCGCGTCGCGATGGAGCTGCAAGTCCGGCGCAGACGACGACGGCGTTCCGGCGCAAGGCCGAGCAGCTTGGCGCGACGGTGCGCGAGGGCGAGGGCGCCGGCAACATCCGGCGGAATGACGGTCTCTGGTATGTCGACGTCGGCTCGGACACCTATGCCGCACCGGTGGTCGTCAACGCCGCGGGCGCCTGGGCCGGGAAGATTGCCGCTGCCCTCGGCGAGCCCGTTCCTGTCGAAACCGTCGCGCCGATGCTGATGATCACCTCGCGCGTGCCGCACTTCATCGATCCCGTCGTGATCCTGCGCGGCCGCAAATTGTCCTTCAAGCAATTCTCCAACGGCACCGTGCTGATCGGCGGCGGCCACCTGGCAACGCCCTATCAGGACCGCAACGAGACGGTGCTGGACTGGAAGAGCCTCGCTGTCAGCGCGCGCACCGTGTTCGAGCTGTTTCCGGTGATGCGCAGCGCGACGATCATGCGGGCGTGGGCCGGTATCGAGGCGAAGATGAAGGACGATATCCCCGTGTTCGGCCCGAGCTCGCGTCACCAGGGCCTCTATCACCAGTTCGGCTTCTCACTGCACGGCTTCCAGCTCGGTCCTGGCGCCGGCGCCGTGATGGCGGAGCTGATCGTCAACGGCGGCACCCAGACCCGCATCAGTGATCTCGGCATCGACCGCTTCCATCCTTCCACGCTCAAGGAACAAGAAGTTGTCGTATCCGATCGTTTGCCCCGAGCTCGCTCGACCTCTCCCGCTTGCGGGAGAGGTCGGCGCGAAGCGCCGGGTGAGGGCTCTCTCCACACGGGGAAAGTCCCAATGCGGAGACACCCCCACCCCGGCCCTCCCCCGCAAGCGGGAGAGGGGGCGCACGTCCTTCGTGGCCCTCAGCCGAACTCAACTCCTTCCACGCTTTAAGAAGAGGACATCATGAGCATCACCCGCAGCATCCGCACGCCGATCATGCACCGCGCCGTCGAGGCCAACGGCTTCGTCTTTCTCGGCGGCACCATCGCCGACGACACCTCGGGCTCGATGGGCGAGCAGACCCGCAACATCCTCGGCAAGATCGCCGGCTATCTGAAGGAAGCGGGAACCGACAAGAACCGCATCGTCAGCGCCTCGATCTTCGTTACGGATCTCTCCAAGAAGAAGGAGATGGACGCAGCCTGGACCGAGTTCTTCGGCGACAATCTGCCGACCCGTGCCACCGTCGGCGTCGCCGACCTCGGCGGCAATGCTCTGATCGAGGTGGTGGTCACCGCGCTCAAGGGCTGATCGCGCCGACCGATAGGGACGTCAGCGCTTTCCTCGCGCTGTCGTCCCCTCGAACTGCGGCTTGATCTTGCGCTTCTGCGGCACTAGTTAGAGAGATCTCAACCAGGAACTTCGCAGCCATGGATTTTAACCCGACCGCAAAGCCCATCCGCCTTGCTCACGGGGAATTCCATGCCTGCTTCGATCATCCTGTCGAACCTGTCGCTGTCCACGCCTGACGGCCGTTCGCTTCTTTCCAACATCGATCTGACATTTGCGGCCGAGCGGACCGGTCTCGTCGGCCGCAATGGCGTCGGGAAAACGACGCTGCTTGCATCGATTTTGGGCGAGCATGTTCCGCAGTCCGGGCGCATTGTTGTCAACGGGACCATCGGCGTGCTGCGCCAGGACGTTCAACCGCCTGCAGATGCGACCGTGGCCGATCTGTTTGGCGCACGGTCGGCGCTCGAGCTGCTGCGCCGTGCCGAGCGCGGGCATGCCTCGGCCGACGAGATCGCCGTGATCGACTGGACGCTCGAAGCGCGGCTTCAGGCCGCCCTCGCGCGCCTCGGGTTCGATCCGTCTCCCGACACCGAGCTGTCCTGCCTGTCCGGCGGCCAGATCACGCGCGTTCGCCTCGCCGCACTGGTATTTGCCGAGCCCGACTTCCTGCTGCTGGACGAGCCCACCAACAATCTCGATCAGGATGGACGCAGGGCGGTGACTGATCTCCTCGCTGCCTGGCGCGGCGGCGCGATCGTCGTCAGCCACGACCGGGGCCTCCTTGAAACCATGGACGCGATCGTCGAGCTGACCTCGCTCGGGTCAACCCGATACGGCGGCAATTGGAGCAGTTTTCGCGCGCAGAAGGCTGTCGAGCTCGCGGCGGTCAGGCACGATCTCGCGCATGCTGAGAAGCGTCTCTCCGAAATTGACGGGAAGACGCAAGAGGCCACGGAACGGAAGGCGCGCAAGGACAGCGGCGGCAGGAAGAAGCGTGCCAAGGGCGACATGCCGCGCATCCTGGCCGGCGCGCGCAAAGATCGCAGCGAAGACAGCGGCGGCAAGACCGCGCAAATCGCCGAGCGGCGGCGCGCGGAAGCGGCCGAGGCCGTCGACACCGCGCGCCGGCGCGTCGAGCTACTTCAGCCGTTGTCGTTGAAACTGCCGGCGACTGGCCTGCCGGCGGGCAGGGAGGTGCTTTGGCTCGACGGCGTCAGCGCCGGCTATCAGCCGGAGCAGCCGGTCTTGCGCGATGTCTCGCTCGCGATCGTCGGGCCGGAGCGCGTTGCGGTCGTCGGGCCGAACGGCTCCGGCAAGACAACGCTGCTGAAACTCATTGCCGGCGAGTTGCGCCCCGTCTCGGGTGCGGTGCGGGTCAGGCCCGACTTCGCGCTGTTCGACCAGAAAGTTAGCCTGCTTGATCCTGCGCTCTCCATCCTGGACAATTTCGGTCGCCTCAATCCAACGGCAGGTGCGAACGCGTGCCATGCCGCGCTGGCTCGCTTCATGTTTCGCGCCGATGCTGCCTTGCAGATCGTGGGAAGCCTGAGCGGTGGACAAATGTTTCGCGCGGGCCTTGCTTGCGTGCTGGGCGATTCAAAGCCGCCGTCCCTGCTGATCCTGGACGAGCCGACCAATCATCTCGACATCGTGTCCATCGAAGCCGTTGAAGTGGGCCTGAGGGCCTATGACGGCGCGCTGCTCGTCGTCAGTCACGACGAGGCATTCTTGCAGGCGATCGGGATCACGCGCCGGCTCGAACTTGCCGGCAAGGCGCTTCACGTCAATGGCGGGATCATCTGATCCCGCCTTACGTCCCGATATGGCGGCTAGTCCTGGCGGAGATTTTCAAAAGCCCGACGCCCTGCCCCCAGCGCGTCGGGCGGAAAGATTGACTATCAATCGGTGATCCCAACGCGATTGTTGTGACGTGTATCTCACCGTTTTTCCATTCCGGGAAACTACCGCGTCGGAACCGGCGTGATGCTATGCACTGCCGCCCGGTTCCAGCGCCTCGCCGATCTCCAGCGGATGGGCCATGGTCTCGTGCAGGGCGTCGCGGTCGAGCTCGCCTTCGGAGAGGCTGATGACGACGCAGGCGACGCCATTGCCGATCAGATTGGTCAGCGCACGGCATTCGCTCATGAACTTGTCGATGCCGACCAGGATCGCGATCGACTGGATCGGGATATCAGGCACGATCGAGAGCGTCGCTGCGAGCGTGATGAAGCCGGCGCCGGTGACGCCCGACGCGCCCTTCGAGGTGATCATGGCAATGCCCAGAATGCCGAGCTCCTGCCAGATGGTCAGATGGGTGTTGGTGGCCTGCGCCAGGAACAGCGTCGCCAGCGTCATGTAGATGTTGGTGCCGTCGAGATTGAAGCTGTAGCCGGTGGGGATGACGAGGCCGACCACCGAGCGCGAGGCACCGAGATGCTCCATCTTCTGGATCATCTGCGGCAGCACCGTCTCCGAGGACGAGGTGCCGAGCACGATCAGCAGCTCGTCCTTGATGTAGGCGATGAAGCGCAGGATCGAGAAACCGGCGAGCCGGGCGATCGCGCCCAGCACGATCAGCACGAACAGGATGCTGGTCAGGTAGAACGTGCCGATCAGGGCGGCGAGGTTGAGCAGCGAGCCGAGCCCGTAGGCGCCGACGGTGAAGGCCATCGCGCCGAAAGCGCCGATCGGCGCCACGCGCACGATGATGCGGATGATGCCGAAGAACATTTTTGCGGCCTTGTCGATCGCGTCCGCGATGAGCTCGCCGGCCTTGCCGAGGAAAGCGATGGCGAAGCCCGACAGGATCGAGATCAACAGCACCTGAAGCAGGTCGCCCCGCGCGATGGCGCCCAGATAGCTGTCGGGGATGATCGCCATCAGATGGGCGACGATGCCCTCTTCCTTGGCCTTGGTGACGTAGGTCACCACCGAGTTCGGATCGATCGTGGCGGGATCGATGTTGAAGCCGCGCCCGGGCCGGAGAATCTCGCCGACGAGCAGACCGACCGCAAGCGCGACGGTCGAAACCGTCTCGAAATAGATCAGCGATTTCAGCCCGACGCGGCCGACGCGCTTGAGATCGCCCATCGAGGAGATGCCGTGCACCACGGTGCAGAAGATCACCGGTGCGATCATCATCTTGATCAGCGCGATGAAACCGTCGCCGAGCGGCTTCAAGGCCTTGCCGAGATTTGGATAGAAGTAGCCGATGAGCACGCCGAGCGCGATTGCGATCAGCACCTGGACGTAGAGGATATTGTACCAGGGCTGGTGCCGGCGGAGGACGGCTGGCTGGATCGCGACTTGTGTCATATTGTAGGCCCCGGAACGTATTGATCTTGCTTGATTTGCATCATGTGATGGCCTTCGCGGGAGCGACAATCACATTTTTGTCGGATCGCACGAAGATCGTCCGCTGCACGGCAACTCGGGGGAAACATGTCGACTGCAACAGGCTCCGACGAGCAAATGCAAGGCTATTTTCCGCGCTGGAAACTCAAGACCTCGGGCGTGATCATGCCGGAGGAGCGGCTGTCTTGGGGCCAGACGATTGTCTCCGGTCTCCAGCATTGCGTCGCAATGTCGGGCTCAACGATCATCGCGCCGCTGCTGATGGGGTTCGATCCCAATGTTGCGGTCCTGTTCTCCGGCATCGGCACGCTGATCTTTTTCGTCATCGTCGCGGGGCGCGTGCCGAGCTATCTCGGCTCGAGCTTCGCATTCATCGCCGTCGTCATCGCTGCCACCGGTTATGCCGGGCAGGGGCCAAACCCGAACCTGTCAGTTGCGCTCGGCGGCATCGTCGGAGCCGGTGTGCTGTACGGCCTGATTGCACTGATCGTGATGTGGTCGGGCGTTGGTTGGATCGAAAGGCTGCTGCCGCCGGCGGTCACCGGCGCCGTGGTCGCCGCAATCGGACTCAACCTTGCGCCCGTGGCTGTGAAGGCTGTGAGCGCCGGCACCTTCGACACCTGGATCGGGCTTGCGACCGTTCTGATCATCGGCGTGGTCGCCGTCGCGGCGCCGGGCCTATGGCGCCGCTTGCCGATCATTGTCGGTGCCATCGGCGGATATCTCCTGTACTTGCTGTTCGCAAACGGACTCGGTTTCGGCAAGCCGATCGACTTCGCGCAACTTTCGGCCGCGCCGTGGTTCGGCCTCCCCAACTTCACCGCGCCGAGCTTCCATGCCGATGCAATCTTCCTGATCGCGCCGGTTGCGATCATTCTCGTCGCCGAGAACCTCGGTCACATCAAGGCCGTCGGCGCGATGACGGGCCGGAGCCTCGATGCCTATCTCGGCCGCGCCCTGTTTGCCGACAGCCTCGCGACCATCGTGGCGGCCTGCGGCGGCGGTACCGGCGTCACCACCTATGCCGAGAACATCGGCGTCATGGCGGCGACGAAGGTCTATTCCACCTTGTTGTTCGCGTTCGCGGCCACGGTGTCGATCCTGCTCGGCTTCTCGCCGAAATTCGGCGCACTCATCCTGTCGATCCCCGGCCCCGTCATCGGCGGCCTGTCGATCGTGCTGTTCGGGTTGATCGCGGCGATGGCGGGACGGATCTGGGTCGAGAACAAGGTCGACTTCGCAAATCCCGCGAACCTGATTACCGTCGCGGTGGCACTCACCGCAGGCGCCGGCGATCTCACGCTCAAATTCGGTGCGTTCACGATCGGCGGAATCGGCACCGCGACCTTCGGCGCCATCATCCTCTACCAGATCCTGACCTTGACGGTCGCCCGCCACGCCAAATGAATCACAGCAATGCGTCGAGAGATGGAACAAAGGGCGGGTTCCGTCGATGATCAGGCATCCCCGGAGAGAACTCATGCCACAAACCAATCGCTCAACCTCCTTTCCCTCGCGCCTCATCGGCCAATACGCGCTGGTGACCGGCGCTTCACAAGGCATCGGCCGCGCTGTCGCCATCCGGCTCGCCCAGGAAGGCGCGACCGTCGCCATCAATTATTTCGATCACCCCCAAAGCGCCGAGGAGACGCTCGCGTTGGCGCGGACGGCGTCGGGCGATCGTGGCCACGGCAGGCTCGATCACATCATCGTCAAGGCCGATATCGGCAACGAGCAGGACATCGCCGCGATGTTCGAGACGATCCTGGCGCGCTGGAAGCGCCTCGACTGTCTGGTCAACAATGCCGGCTTCCAGCGGGAATCGCCGAGCGAAGCACTCGACGTCGAAACCTATCGCCGCATCATCGACGTCAATCTGAATGGCGCCGTGCTTTGCGCCCAGAAGGCGCTCGCGCATTTCGTCGCCCGCGGCGGAGGCGGCAGCATCATCAATTGCTCCAGCGTCCACCAGATCATCCCAAAGCCGGGCTATCTCGCTTATTCGATCAGCAAGGGCGGCATGGCCAACCTGACGCGGACGCTGGCGCTCGAATTTGCCGGCCAAGGCATCCGCGTCAATGCGGTAGGTCCCGGTGCGATCGATACGCCGATCAATGCGGCCTGGACCGGCGATCCCGAGAAGCGCGGCGTCGTCACTTCCCACATTCCGCTCGGCCGCGTCGGCACTCCGGAAGAGATCGCCGCCGTATTCGCCTTCCTCGCCTCGGATGATTCGAGCTACATCACCGGACAGACCATCTATGCCTGCGGAGGCCTGACGCTGTTCCCCGAATTCCGGGAGAATTGGGCGAGCTGAACGTCAACTTGGAAGCGTGCGCATCTGCGGCGGCCCGACCGGGTTGCAACGATTAGATCGTGGTCTCGAGGCAAGCCTTCCCACTGGGCCTACCTGGACACCGATGCACCGCGCAGGAGTGGCGGTTTGCGGCCGGGTAGGGGTCTGCGGCGCCGTGTGCTATCGACCGTGGACGACGCTGCCGCTATTGGCAGGCGCCGACACATGATGGGCTCGTGACCACAACCATAAACATCAATGCCTATAGTGACGCGCTGGTGGTCCTCGGCACTGCCGGCGTGGTAGTGCCAATTGTCCGCCATTGGGGCATCAATCCGGTGCTGGGCTATCTCGGCGCCGGCGCCATTCTCGGCCCGCTCGGACTCGGCTCGCTCGTTCGAGAACTCCCGTTCCTGTACTGGTTCACCGTGGCGGACGCGCAGAACGTCGAAGGCATCGCCAATCTCGGCGTCGTGTTCCTGCTATTCCTGATCGGGCTCGAGCTGTCTTTCAGGCGGCTCGTGACGATGCGACGCCTGGTGTTCGGGCTTGGCGGCCTGCAGGTGCTGACGACGTCCGCGATCATTTTCGGCGCGACGCTTCTCGCGGGGCAGAATTCCGATACCGCCGTGATTCTCGGCGCGAGCCTTGCGCTGTCCTCGACGGCGATCGTGCTCGAGCTTCTGTCCACCGAGAGACGGCTTGCGACCGCTGCGGGTCGCGCCAGCTTCTCGGTGTTGTTGGCTCAGGACCTTGCAGTGATTCCCATTCTGGTGCTCGTCTCGGTGCTTGGCGCAGGCAGCGGCGGCTCCGTCGTGGCGCACATCTCCAGTGCGATCTTGAAGGCCGGAGTAGCGGTCGCTTTTCTCATTCTGATCGGACGGCTGCTGATGCGTCCGCTGTTCCAGCTGGTTGCGGGCACCCATTCGACGGAGCTCTTCGTCGCGGCGACCTTGTTCGTCATCGTCGGCGCAGGCCTTGCCGCGCACCAAGCCGGCCTGTCGATGGCGCTCGGAGCATTCGTTGCAGGACTGATGCTGGCGGAAACGGAGTACGGCAAGGCCATTGAGGCCACCGTCGATCCATTCAAGGGCCTGCTGCTAGGCATCTTTTTCTTCACCGTCGGTATGGCCATCGACTTCCGCGTGTTCATGCGCGAGCCCGGTTGGCTGCTGGCCGCCGTTATCGGCGTTCTGGCGGGTAAGGCGATCGTACTCATCATCCTGGGCCGCCTCTTCAGGCTCTCGTGGCCGTCGGCGATCGAGATCGGCTTCCTGCTGGGTCCAGTCGGCGAATTCGCTTTCGTAAGCATCGGGATGGCGGCGGCGCTCGGCCTGATCGAACCTCGCGTGTCGAGCTTTGCCGTCGCCATCACCGCCGTGACGATGACATTGACGCCGCTTTTGGGCGTGCTCGGACGACGATTGGCCGCGAAACTGGGGAGCGAGCGCACCCTCGATCCCGAACTGACGGTTCGGCCGCCCGGCGACCGGGCGCAGGCCATCGTGGTCGGCTACGGCCGCGTTGGAAAAGTCGTCTGCTCGCTGCTGACCAGCCACGGCCTGAACTACATCGCGATCGATAACGAAGCAGTCGCCGTGGCGCGCGACCGCCGCGATGGTCACAAGGTCTATTTTGGTGACGCGACAGAACCGGGCTTTCTCGAAGCCTGCGGCCTGATGCAGACGACCGGTGTGATCATTACCATTCAGTCGCGAGCAGCGATCGATGCCGTCGTCGAGCGGATTCGCGCAGTGCGGCCGGACGTGCTGATCGTCTCACGTGCGCGGGACGCCGATCATGCCCGCCACCTCTATGCGATCGGCGCAACCGATGCGGTGCCGGAAACCATCGAGGCAAGCCTGCAACTTTCCGAAGCCGCACTGATCGGCCTCGGAGTCGCGGTCGGGCATGCAATCGCCTCGGTGCACGAGAAGCGGGACGAATTTCGGCTGACATTGCAGCAAGCCGCCCGCATTGCAGCACAAGAGAAAACTCGTCTCCTCGATAGCACGGGGCGCCGGTCCCCGAGATAGCCGCCTATCCGGGCGGCCGTGCGCTGCGGACTGTCGTGATCTGGCAAAACCCGCCCGCGCGGACTACATCTGCGCCATGACAAATGCTCCGCGGGCAAACCCTCCGCTCCAGGATTTCATCGGTCGGCACGAACGGCTGTTCGTGCTGACCGGCGCCGGCTGTAGCACCAATTCGGGCATTCCCGACTATCGCGACAGCCACGGCAATTGGAAGCGGACCCAACCAGTCAACTTCCAGGCTTTCATGTCGGACGAGCATACGCGCCGGCGCTATTGGGCGCGCAGTCTGATTGGATGGCGGCGGTTCGGCCAGGCGAAGCCGAATGATGCGCATCATGCGCTGGCCCGGCTCGAGGCGAACGGCCGGTGCGGGATGCTGCTGACCCAGAACGTCGATCGGCTGCATCAGTCCGCCGGCCACCGCCAGGTGATCGACCTGCATGGTCGGCTCGATCTGGTCCGTTGCATGGGCTGCGGCGGCAAGACGCCGCGCGATGAGTTTCAGCACGCGCTTGGTCGCGCCAATGCGGCCTGGCTGACGCTCGATGCCGCCGATGCACCTGATGGCGACGCTGATCTGGAGCACGAGGATTTTTCGTCCTTCGAAGTGCCGGCCTGCGAGGCCTGCGGCGGCATCCTCAAGCCTGACGTCGTGTTCTTCGGCGAGAACGTCCCCCGCGACATCGTCGCCACGGCGCAGGATCATCTGGCGCAGGCCGACGCCATGCTGATCGTCGGCTCCTCGCTGATGGTCTATTCCGGATTCCGCTTTGTCCGGGCTGCCGCGCAGCGCAATATTCCGATTGCGGCGGTCAATCTCGGCCGCACCCGGGCCGACGATCTCCTGACGCTGAAGGTCGAGGAGCGCTGCGAGGCGGCGCTCGCATTCCTGCTCTGAAGATGGACGGCTAGCTGGACTTCGGATAGAGCTTCAGGAGCGCGGTTGACGCCTCGCTTGCTCGCCGTGCGATCTCGTTAGTGCTCGGGCGATTGGTGGCCTGTAGCAGCAGGCCCGTCATCAGATCTCCCCACAACAATCCAAGAAATTTCTCGGTCGTCGCGTCGGGGTCACCGGCAAGAAGACCTTTTGATCTTGCGTCCGCCATGATCATCCGCAGTGAATCGCGGATGGGCTTGCGGGCGACGGTATCTAGCGCATGCGCAACTCTTGGTGCATGTACGGCCTCGGATATGGCCAGCCGAAACACGGCGACGACGACCGGATCGGTCGTTTCCGTCAATAGCTTCGTCCCAAACGCGGCAAGCACTCTTGCCAGCATGTCCCTGCTGCGGATCGTGGGAAGGTCCGCCGGTGCCTTGAGCCGCTGGGCGCGTTCGGTGATGCATGCGACCAGCATCGCCTCCTTGTTGCCGAACAGCGAGTAGAGCTCGCGTTTGGAAACGCGCGCACGCGTCGCGATCTCCAGGGTGCTCGTCTGCGCGTAGCCACCTTCCATGAACGCGGAAAGCGCTGCGTTCAGGATCCGCTTCCGGGCCTCAAGTCGATCGGCGTTTTCCTGGGGCGGCTCCATCTTCGGATTCATCGACGCAATCTTCCTCTTGACTTGGTACCAATCGGTACCATATCCGTTTCGCGTGGTACCGCGTCGTACCAGAATGTAGTGAAACAGGAAAGGACCGAGACGATGAGAGAGACAATCCTCGTGACCTCCGCCGCAGGGGGCACCCAAGGTCAGACCGGCCGGCACGTGTCCGAAATGTTGCTCCGGCGCGGCCATCAGATCCGCGCGCTCGTGCGCCAAATCGACAGTCGTTCCGACAGGCTCAAGTCGCTCGGCGCAGAGATTTTCGTCGGCGACTTCCTCGACGTCCGCTCCGTTGAACAGGCGGCAAAGGACGTCTCGGCGATCTATTTTGCCTATCCCGTCCAGGACGGACTGGCAGAAGCAACCGCGGCAATGGCCTTCGCAGCACGCCGGCATGGTATTTCGCGGCTTGTCAATCTCGTGATGTATCAGTCATCGATCGATGCACCGACCCCGCGCATGCGGCAGAATTATCTGTCCGAACAGGTTTTCGAATGGGCAGGCGTCGGCCCGCTGCATTTGCGGGCCACCGTCTTCTACGAGAACGTGGCTCGTCTTGTCGGCGCGAACCTGCCGGGGCGCGGTGCAATCCGCCTGCCGTTAGGTGACGAGAGCACCATTCTGCCGTTGATCTCGGCTGAAGACGTGGCGCGGGTCGCCGTGGGTCTCCTCGTTGGCCCCAAGCAGGTCGCGGGATCCGCCTATCCCATCATCGGGAGCGTCAATTCCGTCGGCGACATCGTCAAGGCGTTCGCGCACGTCTTCGACAGGGACGTCCACTACGAGGAAATCACCGACGCGGAGTGGCGCAGCGAAGTCCTGTCGCGAGGCTGGAATGCGCACGCGGTCGAGCACCTCTCCTCGCTCTGGAAATCGCTGCGGGCTGCCCGGCTCCCGGCTGAAGCTGCGCGTTTCGTTGCGACGGATACCATCGAAAAAATCGGTGGTGCACAGCCGAAGACATTTCAACAATTCGTTCGCGAGCGACAGTCCGAGTTGCTTGCGCCTGCTGCGAAGGCCTAGCCCGAGGGGTTTGCACATGGACAGACGCCGGTTTCTGGCTGCGGCCTTGGCTCCGCTCGCATTGCAGGCGGCGCCCCGCGCAATGTCATCAAGCGCTTTTGCGGCAAGTTCGGAACGAGGTGAAAGAATGACTGGGATCAAGCAGCGAATTATCGAAACCAACGGAATCCGCCTCAACATTGCCGAGCAGGGTGAAGGGCCTCTGGTGCTGCTGGTCCACGGCTTCCCCGAGACGTGGTATTCTTGGCGGCATCAGATCGGCGACCTTGCCGCCGCCGGTTTCCGCGTCGTCGCTCCCGACATGCGCGGTTATGGAAAGAGCGACGCGCCGCAGGCGATCGACCAATATACGATCCTGCATCTCGTCGGAGACATGATCGGCATTCTCGATGCGTTGGGCGTGCCGACTGCCGTCATCGTCGGGCACGATTGGGGCGCCAGCGTTGCCTGGCAGGCGGCTCTCACGCGCCCTGATCGCTTCAGGGCCATCGCCGCGCTCAGCGTCCCGTTCCGGCCGCGCGCCAAGGCGCCACCGACCAGTCTCATGCCGCGCACCGAGACTGCGCAATTCTATCAGCTCTATTTCCAGGAGCCGGGTCCTGCGGAGGCTGAGTTTGGACGCAATCCGCGCGCGACGCTTCGCAACATGCTGTTTGGCGCGTCCGGCGACGGCGTGGCCGCGGCTCGCGCGGCCGGCGGGACACCGACGAACCTTGCGATGGTCCCGAAGGGTGGCGGTTTCCTGCAAGGACCCGGTGCGCCGGCAACGTTGCCATCCTGGATCAGCGAAAGCGACGTCGACCATTACGGAGAGGAGTTTCGACGAAGCGGCTTTCGCGGCGCGCTAAACTATTACCGTAACCTCGATCGCAATTGGGAAATCACGGGTGCGTTGACGGGCCTTCAGGTCACCATACCCGCGCTCTACATGGCGGGCGATCGTGACTTCCTGCTGTCTTCCCCCGGAACGGACCAGTTGCTCGAAAATCTGAAGACTCTCGTTCCCGGCTTGCGAAAGGTCCAGATGCTTCCGGGGTGCGGCCATTGGACTCAGCAGGAGCGGCCAGGCGAAGTCAGCGCCGCGCTCGTCGAATTCATGCGCGCACTGCCGAGCCGCTCCTGAGCGATGTCGCTTCCGCAAAGCGTCGTCATCAGGGCCGGTCGAACAACCGGCCCTGATTTGCAAGGGAGGTCGTCCAAGCCAACTTGGCAATGCTGCACAGGTGCCACGCAAAACCGCCTTCTCGACCGGCACGTTCGCTGGTATGAAAATTGCTCAGTTTCACCCTGAGTTATGACGATCAGCGCGGAGAATTTGGAATGCTTGAGGGAGCCGAGGTGCGGCTTGCCGTCGATATCGGGGGCACATTCACCGACATCGTGCTGGACGTGGGCGAGGCGCGCAAGACGCGCAAGGTGCTGACGACGCCGCAGCGGCCGGAGCAGGCGGTGCTGGACGGGATGCGCCTCATCCTCACTGATGCGCGTGCGCATATCAGCGACATCGACGTCTTCATCCACGGCACTACGCTCGCCACCAACGCCATCATCGAGCGCCGCGGCGCGAAAACCGCTCTGATCGCAACGGACGGCTTTCGCGACGTGCTCGATATCGGCACCGAGAGCCGCTACGACCAATATGATCTCAGCATCGACAAGCCGAAGCCGCTGGCGCCGCGCAGCCTGCGCTTTACCGTGCCCGAGCGCATCGACGCGCACGGTGCCGTTCGGCTCCCGCTGGACGAGATTGCTGTGCGCGCGCTCGCGCCAAAATTGCGCGAGCGAGGCGTCGAGAGCGTCGCGATCGCCTTCCTGCACTCCTACGCCAATCCCGAGCACGAGCGCCGCGCCGCAGCGATCCTGGGCGAGGAGATGCCTGGCATCTCCGTGACCGTGTCGTCGGCGGTGTGTCCGGAAATTCGCGAATATGAGCGCACCTCTACCGCGGTAGCGAACGCCTATGTGCAACCGCTGATCGACGGCTATCTCGCCCGCATGGCCGATGCCTTGCAGGTCGAGCAGTTCCGCGGCGCCATCTATCTCGTCACCTCCGGCGGCGGCGTCACCTCGATCGAGACGGCGCGGCGCTTTCCGGTGCGTCTCGTCGAATCCGGCCCGGCCGGCGGCGCCATCTTCGCGGCGCAGATTGCCGCAAGGTTGGGCGAGAGCAAAGTGCTGTCGTTCGACATGGGCGGCACCACTGCAAAGATCTGTCTCATCGAGAAGTACCAGCCCGAGACCTCGCGCGTGTTCGAGGTCGACCGTGCCGCGCGCTTCCTCAAAGGCTCCGGCCTGCCGGTGCGCATCCCCGTGATCGAGATGGTCGAGATCGGCGCCGGCGGCGGCTCGATTGCGCATGTGGACGCGATGAAGCGTGTCACCGTCGGTCCCGAGAGCGCCTCGTCCGAGCCGGGACCGGCCTGCTACGGCCGCGGCGGCCAGCGTCCTGCCGTGACGGACGCGGACGTTGCGCTCGGCATGATCGATCCCGATGCGTTTGCGGCGGGCACGATCAAGCTCGATCCGGAGCTTTCGAAGCAGGCGCTGCTGCGCGACGTCGGCGAGCCGCTCGGCCTGTCGGCGGAAACCGCGGCCTATGCCGTGCACGAGGTCGTCTGTGAGAACATGGCGAGCGCGGCGCGCGTGCATGCGGTCGAGCGCGGTGCCGTGGTTGGCCAGCACACGCTGATCGCCTTCGGTGGCGCTGCGCCGTTGCATGCGGCGCGCGTCGCCGAGAAGATCGGCGTCTCCCGCGTGATCGTGCCCTCGAATGCCGGCGTCGGATCGGCCGTCGGATTCCTGGCGGCGCCCATCGCTTACGAGCTGGTGCGCAGCCGTCACGTCCGGCTCGATGATTTCGATACCGAGGCGGTCTCCGATCTCTTGCAGGAGATGGCGACCGAAGCGCGTGCGCTGGTCGAGCCCGGCGCCGCCGGTGCGCCGGTGCGCGAGCGCCGCGCCGCCTTCATGCGCTATGTCGGCCAAGGCCATGAGATCTCGGTCGAGCTGCCGAACCGGCGGCTGGCGACCGACGATCTCGCCGGCCTGCGCCAGAAATTCGAGGCGGATTATGCCGCGATGTTCGAGCGGCCGATCCCGGGTGCCGCGATCGAGGTGTTGAGTTGGTCGGTGCTCGCGACCACCGAGGCGCGCAATCCACCCGCGGTCGCGGCCGTCGCGCGCAAGTCCGCCGGAAAGGCAGTCGGAAGCCGCAAGTTCTTCGACGGCCGCGCAGGCGAGGTGATCGAGATCCCGCTCTATCGCCGCGAGGACATGGCGCCCGGTGCCACCATTGCGGGCCCGGCCGTAATCGCCGAGGACGAGACCTCCACCTTCGTCTCGACCAGTTTTGATGCTCATATCGACGGTGCCGGCAGCATCGTCATGGAACGAAAGGCGGCCTGATCATGAGCAAGGCAAGCGGCGCGAGCCTGATCGATCTCCAGATCATGTGGCACCGGCTGATCGCCGTGGTCGAGGAGCAGGCGCAGGTGCTGCTCCGCACCGCGTTCAGCCCGATCGTGCGCGAATGCGGCGACCTCTCCGCGGGTGTGTTCGACCTCAAGGGCCGCATGCTGGCGCAGGCGGTGACCGGCACGCCCGGCCACGTCAACTCGATGGCGGAATCGGTCAAGCATTTCATTGCCCATTTTCCGATCGAGACGATGAAGGAGGGCGATGCCTACATCACCAACGATCCCTGGATGGGCACCGGCCATCTCAACGATTTCGTCGTCACTACGCCCTGCTTCAAGGACGGCAAGCCTGTCGCGCTATTCTCCTGCACCAGCCATCTCATGGACATCGGCGGCATCGGCTTTGGGCCGGATGCCACCGACGTGTTCATGGAGGGGCTCTACATCCCCATGCTGAAGCTGATCGACCAGGGCGTCGTCAACGAGACGCTGATGGCGATGATCCGCACCAACACGCGCCTGCCCATCGACACCGAAGGCGACACCTATTCGCTGGCCGGCTGCAACGACGTCGGCTGTGAGCGCCTGGTCGAGATGATGACCGAGTTCGGCATCGAGACGCTCGACGAGCTCGGCGACTACATCTGCGACCGCTCGCGCGAGGCCGTGCTTGCCGAGGTCGCAAAACTGCCGAAGGGCAGCTGGCGCAATACTATGGTGGTCGACGGCTACGACGCGCCGGTGACGCTTGCGGCGACGCTGACCATCTCGGATGCGGGTATCCACGTCGATTTCGATGGCACCTCAGCCGCCTCCAATTTCGGCATCAACGTGCCCCTGTCCTACACCACGGCCTATACTGTGTTCGGCCTCGGCTGCGTCGTCGCCTCGCACATCCCGAACAATGCCGGCTCGCTCTCGCCGCTGACGGTGTCGGCGCCGGCGGGTGCGATCCTCAATGCGCCGAAGCCTGCGCCGGTCGCCTCGCGTCACGTCATCGGCCAGATGCTGCCCGACGTCGTGTTCGGCTGTTTGCGCCAGATCATTCCCGAGCGCGTGCCGGCCGAAGGCACGTCGTGCCTGTGGAATCTCAATGTCCGCGGACAGACGCGAAGCGGCGCCGGCGGCAATTACGGGTTCTCGATGGCGGTGACCTCCAATGGCGGCACCGGTGCGCGCTTCGGCAAGGACGGCCTGTCGGCCACCGCCTATCCCAGCGGCGTGCGCGGCACGCCGGTCGAGATCGCAGAGACGCAGACGCCTTTGATCTTCTGGCGCAAGGAGCTGCGTCCGGATTCCGGCGGGGCAGGGCGCACCCGCGGCGGGCTCGGTCAGATCATCGAGGTCGGCAGCGGCGTCGATGCGCCGTTCGACATCCTGGCGGCGTTCGATCGCATCGATCATCCGCCGCGCGGGCGCGATGGCGGCCGGGACGGCGAGGCCGGCTATGTCGGCCTCAAATCCGGCAAGAAGCTGCGTGGAAAAGGCTTTCAGCAGGTGCCGCCGGACGACCGGCTGGTGGTGCTGACACCGGGCGGCGCCGGCATTGGCGATCCCGGCAAGCGCGAGCGCGCGGCGGTGAAGGACGACGTCGAGAGCGGTTTCGTGTCTTCAGACAATGCAGTTGCAGTTTATGGGTACGCGCGGTGACGCGATGGTAAACGGAGGGGAGCAATGATCACGCGAAGGAATTTCACCGCGGGTGCAGCGACGCTGCTGGCCGCTGGTCACATCTCCACCCGCGCCCGGGCGGCGAGCGTGAGCTGGGACATGTCAACGGTCTGGCCCGACGGCAATTTCCACACCCAGAACGCTTTTGCCTTCGCGGAAGAGGTGAAGAAGCAGAGCAGCGGCTCGGTCGCGATCACCGTGAAGGCCGGGGGCCAGCTCGGCTTCAAGGGCCCCGAGCATCTGCGCGCCGTGCGCGACGGCCTGGTGCCGCTCGCTGACGTCCTCAACATCCAGCAGGTCGGCGACGAGCCCTTCATGGGCGTCGAGAGCATCCCCTTCCTCTGCGGCTCGATGGACGAACTGAAGGTGCTGCACAAATATGTGCGGCCCGAATACGAGAAGGTCGCCGCCCGCAACAACCAGAAGATCCTCTACATCGTGCCGTGGCCGACGCAATATCTGCACCTCAAGGTCAAGGTGGCCGACGTCGAGGGCCTGAAGAACATCAAGATCCGCGTGCCCGACAAGAACGCCGTCGACATGCTGGCCGTGGTCGGCATGGCGCCGGTGATGATTCCCTGGGGCGAGACGATTCCCGCGCTGGCGTCGGGTGCGGTCTCGGGCGTTTCCACCTCGGCGGTCTCGGGGGTCGACGGAAAGTTCTGGGAATTCCTGAAATACATCTACCCGACCAACCACGTCTGGTCGTCGCAGATGCTCACCGTCAATCTCGATTCCTGGAAGGCGCTCTCCAGCGATCAACAGAAGCTCGTTACAGATATCGCGGCGAAGATGGAGCCGGCATTCTGGGCGAATTCTCTCAAGGCCGACGTCGACAGCCTCAACCGTCTCAAGGAGGGCGGCATGGAGGTGGTGCCGGTCTCGGACGCGATGATGACGGCCATCCGCAGCAAGACCGCACCGCAGCTCGATGCGTTCCTCAAGCGTGTGCCGGCGGCCGACAAGCCGGTGCGGGCCTATCTCGCCGAAATGAAGCGTGGCTGAGGGTGACGTCGTGGTGAGCGTCTCGCCCGAAGCTCCGCAGAGTCTCAATGCAGCGGCGCCGGCGCCGCTGCGCATCCTGCTCGACTGCATCGACCGCCTCGGCCGGCTCGACGGCTGGATCGGCGGCGGCTGCTTGTTGATGCTGACACTGCTGATGCTATGCGAAGTCGCAACGCGCTTCCTCTCGAACTTCTTTTCATTCTTCCCGCCGTCGATCTCGATCGCCTGGGAATACTCGTCCTATCTGATGGCGGCGTCCTTCACCTTCGGCGCCGCCATGACCTTGCGTGTCGGCGGTCACATCCGTGTCGTGCTGCTGCTCAAGAACGCGCCGGCCTTGGTGCAGCGTGCGCTCGAGATCCTGTCGGCGGCGGCCGGCTTCGCCTTCATGGCGTTCCTGACCTCGGCGATGGCAAAGTTCGCCTTTGGCGCCTATGTGCGCGGCCAGATCTCGACTTCGAGCGATACGCCGCTGTGGTTTCCGCAAGCCGTCGTCACCTTTGGCATGCTGCTGCTGACGCTTCAGTTCCTGGCGCGTGCGATCCAGGCCATGCTCGGCCTGCCGCTGGAGGATCACCGCATGAAGGCCTCGCCCGTCGAATGATCGCCCACACGCCAATCCCCGCACAGCGGATCCCATGACCATCGAAGTCGTCGCCCTGTTTGCGATCCTGTTCGCGCTGCTGGCTTGCGGCGTCTGGATCGGCCTGACGCTGGCGCTCACCGCGACGCTGCTGCTCGCGATGTTCCGCTCGATCCCGCTCGACAAGCTGTTGCCGCAATATGCCTGGAACATCCTGACCACGCAGGAGCTGCTGGCGCTGCCGCTCTTCATCCTGATGGGCGAGCTGTTGTTTCGCACCCGCCTGTCGCGCTCGCTGTTTCAGGGGCTCGCGCCCTGGGCCGGGCTTTTGCCCGGCCGCCTGCTGCATGTGAACGTGATCGGCTGCACCATTTTCGCGGCGATCTCGGGCTCGTCGGCCGCGACCACGCAGGTGATCGGCCGCATGTCGCTGAACGAGCTGCTGCGCCGCGGCTATTCCCGCGACATCGCGATCGGCTCGCTCGCCGGTGCCGGCACGCTCGGCTTCCTGATTCCGCCGTCCAACATCATGATCATCTATGGCGTGCTCGGCGACGTCTCGATCCTGAAGCTGTTCACCGCCGGCGTGCTGCCTGGTCTGCTATTGGCCGCCACCTTCATGGCCTGGGTGATGCTGCACACCAGCCTCAACGGCACCATGGTGCCGGAGACGGAAGCAAAGCTCTCGCAGGTGCCGTGGAGCGAGCGCTTCGCGGCGCTGAAGGACCTCGCGCCGGCGCTGTTCCTGATCGCCTGCGTGCTCGGCTCGATGTATGGCGGGCTGGCGACGCCGTCGGAGGCCGCGGCTGTCGGCGTGCTCGGGGCGGCGCTGGTTGCCTGGGCGCAAGGAGCGATGTCGCAGCAGGTGATGAGGGACGTGCTGATCGGCTCGGTCGTGACCTGCTCGATGATCGCACTGATCGTGCTCGGCGCCTCGATCCTCGGCAACGCGGCGGCCTTCCTCGGCATCCCGCAAGCGGTGGCGGCCTTCGTCAAGGGGCTTGGCCTGTCGCCTTTCATGCTGATCGTGGCTTTGGTCGTCTTCTATCTCGTCCTCGGCTGCTTCCTCGACGGCTTCTCGATGATCGTGATGACGCTGCCGATCGTGCTGCCGATCGTGAAGGCGGCGGGCTTCGACGAGGTCTGGTTCGGCGTCTTCCTGGTTCTCGCCGTCGAGATGGCGCAGATCACCCCGCCGGTCGGCTTCAACTTGTTCGTGATCCAGGGCCTGACCGAGGACGGCCTCGGCTACATCGCGCGCGTGACGATGCCGTATCTCATGATCATGATCGGCTTCGTGCTGCTGCTCACATTGTGGCCCGGCATCGTCACGATCCTGCCGCGGGTGCTGTACGGATAGATTTGCGCCGTCCCGGCTGAGCGGCCGGGACGGCATTTCGATGCTTCTGGCTTACGCCGCCGCCTTCTTCCGCGCCTGCTCGGCCTTGTACAGTTCGAACTCCTCCGCGATCGCCTTCGCGATCGAGGGCCGCTGGCGCAGGCGCTCGTAATAGGCCTTCAGGTTCGGCCATTTCGCGAGCTCGATCGGCGGAGTCGCCATGGTCCAGTTGATGACCGTGACGAGATAGGCGTCGGCGACGCTGAAATGGTCGAGCAGGAATTCACGTCCCTTGAGATGATTGTCGAGGTAGTCGAGTCGCGACAGGTTCTTCTCTAGCGCATAGGCCTTGGCTTCCTGCGGCGCTTTGCGGTCGAGCACGGGCACGAACAGGGCCTTGTGCAGCTCGGTGCCGATGAAGCAGAGCCATTGATGTAGTCGCGTGCGCTCGATGCCCGCAGCGGCGCCGAGGCCGGATCGCGGGAAACGGTCGGCAACATATTGCAGGATCGCGGCGTTCTCGGTCAGCACCACGCCCTCGTCGGTGCGCAGCGTCGGCACGAGGCCAATCGGGTTTACGCTGCGGAAGTCGGAGCCGTCACTCAGCACTGTCTTCGTCGGCGGATCGACTTCGAGATAGTTCGCTTCGGCGCCAGCTTCATACAGCGCCACGCGGGTCGCCATCGAGCAGGCGAGCGGCGAGAAATAGAGATCCATCTGTAGCCTCCTTGGGCAATTCCTTCTGGGTGTCGCTCAACCTGGCCAGATTGATTTTTGTACTGTCTTGCATAATATAGGGTCGGTCAAGGATTATTTTGCGAAATGGTACAAAAATCGAAACCGCCAGCTGCTGCCAACGGACCCAAGCGCCGTGGCCGGCCGCGTGCCTATGAGCCCGATGTCGCGCTCGGCAGAGCGCTCGACCTGTTCCGCAAGCAGGGCTTTGCCGCGACCTCGCTCGACGATCTCAGCGAAGCCACCGGCATGAACCGCCCGAGCCTCTATGGCGCGTTCGGCGACAAGCGCGAGCTCTACATCAAGAGCTACCAGCGCTACCGGGAGGAAGCGCGCGCATCGATGGTGGAGATCTTTCGCCAGGAGATGCCGGTGCGCCAGCGGCTGGAGCGCATCTTTGCCTCCGCGCTGAACATCTATCTCTCGGGTGACACTGGTCCGCGGGGCTGCTTCACGGTGGTGACTGCGGCCTCCGAGGCGGTGAGTGATCCTGAGATCCGCGCCATGGTGCTCGAAGGTCTCACCGAACTCGACAAGGCCTTTGCCAATTGCTTCCGCCGCGCCAAGGAGAAGGGCGAGCTGCCTGATAGCGCCGACCCGGCGGTGCTGGCGCAGGTCGCATCCGCCACGGTGCACACGATCGCCATCCGTTCCCGCGCCCGCGTCCCGCGCAAGGAGCTCGAGGCCATCGTCAGCGGCGCGATCGACGTGATGGTGGGGGCTAAACCCTAGCTGTCGTCCTGGCGAAAGCCAGGACCCATAGCCACCGAATGCAGTTTTGGCGAAAGCTCGGGGTTAGAACGTCGTGCCGCAACTGGTCGTGGCTTTCGCCAGGACGACACTATTGTTGTGGCGCGACTATGCCGCGCGGATATGCGCGAGGAAGCGGTCCACTTCGTCCCGCAGCCGCTGCGACTGTTTTGACAGCTCGATCGCCGATCCCAGCACTTCCTCAGCCGCGGTGCCGGTCGCAGCGATGCCGGCGGTGACGCCGGAGATGTTTTGCGAGACCTCGCCGGTGCGAGCCGCGGCCTGCTGGACGTTCTGCGCGATCTCTTGTGTCGCCGTGCCTTGCTGACCGACGGCTGCCGCAATCGCGGCCGAGATTTCGTCGACCTCCCGGATCGTCGCACAGATCGACTGGATGCCGTCGACAGCACCGGTGGTCTCTCCCTGTACCGCTGTCACCTGCGCGCCGATCTCCTCCGTCGCCTTCGCGGTCTGGGTCGCCAGCGCCTTCACCTCGGAGGCGACCACGGCAAAGCCGCGGCCGGCTTCGCCCGCGCGCGCCGCCTCGATCGTCGCGTTCAGCGCGAGCAGATTGGTCTGTCCCGCAATGCCGTTGATGAAGGAGACGACGTCGCCGATCTTTTGCGCGGCGTCGGCAAGGCTCTGCACGCGCGCATTCGATCGTTCCCCGTCGCTCGCAGCCCTGCCGACGACCTCTGTCGCATGGGCGAGGCGGCGGCTGATCTCGGTCATGGACGAGGACAGTTCTTCTGCGGCGGCCGCTACCGTCTGGACGTTCTCCGAGGCCAGCGCCGAGGCCGAAGACACGGTGCGGGTCTGTTGCCGCGACTGCTCGACGATCTCGGACATCGAGCGGGCGGTGTGCTCCATCTCGACCGCGGCCGAGGACACCGTGGTGACGACGTCGCGGATGCTGGCTTCGAAATTGTCGGCGAGTGCGGCGAAGGCGCGCCGCTTCTCCGCTTCGGACTGTGCCTTGGCCTCGAGCTGCTCGGCCTGGAGCTTGCCAAAGCTTACGGCATTGTCGCGGAACACCGCGACGGCCTTCACCATTGCGCCGACCTCGTCATTCGCTTTGCTGGCGGGAATGGCGACGTCGAGCCGACCATCTGCGAGCTCGCGCATCACGCTCGTGATCGAGATGATCGGGCGCGAAATGCTGCGAGCAATGAGATAGCCGACGATCGCGGCCAGCACGAGCCCGAGCGCGGCGATCCCGATCGCGAGCATCCAGGCGCGGTCGGCCGAGGCCTCGTAGTCGGCATTATCCATCACCAGCTCGACCGCGCCGAGCGGTTTGCCGGAAAAATCCTTGATCGGTCCGAGCAGCGCGGCGACCGGCGTCGTGTCGAGCTTGGCCTGCCGCATCGTGAAGTCGCCGCCGGTGGCGCGGCCGTAATCGGCCGCATCGAAGAAGCTCTTGCCCTTCAGCGTGCCACCGAACAGCTTGAAGCTTGAACCGTCGGCGAGATGGAAGGCGACGTCGACATGGCGGTTGGCCTTGAAGTCGTCGAAGAACGGTTGGCCGAAGGTCAGACCGAATTCGACCGTGCCGAGATGCTTGCCGGCTTGCGCGATCGGCACCACGCCGCGGATGCCGAGTCCGGCCACACCGCCCTCGAGACCGACCACGACCTTGCGGTCCTGGTTAGCGACGACGACCGTCTTGCGAAAGCCGGAGAGGTCGTCGCCGAATTTCGCCGGCTGGTGCACGCGCAGGAACGAGGTCGCCGGCGCCACATGAAACTGGAACTGATCGACGCCGTAGTCCGACTTGGTCGCGGCAAAGACCGGTCCGAACAGGCGCACCAGCGCCTCGCGATCCTGCTTCGCCATGGCCTCTTGCGTCGCCGGCATCGCCGCGACCACGGCGCTCATCGCGGCGGCGCGATGCGATTCCTCGGCGATGCGCGATTGCAGCGCATCGTAATGACTGCGCAGCTCGCGCTGGTCGGCGCGGTCGATGATCCCGGCGATGATCCACATCGCTCCGAGCACGGCAAATAGGGCGGTCGCCGCCGCCGTCACCGCCAGCGCAACCGTGATCCGCATCCTGAGGCCGAGGTTCGCTCGCATGTTCGACCCATTCGTTGAGCGTTGATTAACAACGTCTATCAACTTCTCGCTAAGAGAGGGTGAACGGGGATGCTGGTGGGGAGGGGCGGGGAGACGAGCCCAAACAAAGCTGTCGTCCTGGTCAAGCGCAGCTCTTGGCAACGCGTAGCGTTGTCCAGGGCGGAGCGCAGATCCAGGACCCATTACCCCAGGAAGTGGTTTGGCGAAGACTCCGATTACGACTTCGCGCCGCAACTTCTCCCTGGGGTAATGGGTCCTGGCTTTCGCCAGGACGACATCGAAAGTGAGGCGCGGTCGTGCCTCTTCCAACCAGGCGAGGCCTCAATACCCCCTGGCCCGATCCACCACATTCTCCAGCACACCGCCCGCTTCGAAGCGCGCTATCTGCTCGGCGACGTAGGCCGAGATCGCGTCCGCATCGGTGTCGGCTGCGTTGTGCGGGGTCAGCAGCACCTTGGGGTGGGTCCAGAACCGGCTGGTCGCCGGCTGCGGCTCCTGCACAAAGACGTCGAGCGAGACGGCGCCCAGCGTGCCGTCGTCGAGGCAGGCCAGGATGTCGGCTTCGTTCTGCAAGCCGCCGCGGCCGGCATTGATCAGCACCGGCGCGCCGAGCGGGCTGTTGCGGCTGAGCTTGGTGAAGACGTCGCGATTGAGGATGCCATGCGTGTCCGGCGTCAGCGGCAGCAGGCAGACCAGGATGTCGGTCGCGCGCAGGAACGCGTCGATTCCATCCGTGCCGTGGAAGCATTCGACGCCCTCGATCGTGCGCCGGCTGCGGCTCCAGCCGGCGACGCGGAAGCCGAGCCGGCGCAGCACATCGGCCGCATCAGTGCCCAGCGTGCCGAGCCCCATGATGCCTACCGTGACCGCGCTCGCCGGCCATTGATATGTCGGCTCCCAGCGCTTCTCGCGCTGGCACTGGCGCAAATAGAGCTCCTGGCGATGGTGCATCAGCACATGCAGCACGACATATTCGGTCATGCGGTTGGTCAGGTCGGGCACGGCGACGCGCACCAGCGGCACATCGGGCAGGCTCTTGTCTGCCATCAACGCGTCGACGCCGGCGCCGAGATTGAAGATCGCACGCAGATTGGGGAACGCACCGAGATCGCCCGGCACCGGTTTCCAAACGGCGGCATAGTGCACCTCGGCCGGATCAAGGGCGGAATCGGGCAGCAGCACCACGCGCCGGCCGCCGCAGACCGCGTCGAACCGGGCCTTCCAGCGCTCCGGCAGCCAGTTCTGCTGCGTGCTGTTGATCAGGACGGCCAGTGTGCCTTTGGTCATTCGAAGTGCCTCGTCGAGTTCCGCTTGAGAAGGCCCTCCTTGGCACGATCTGCCGGATTTTTCTTGCAAATTTTTTCCGCAGCCGTGTCGGGGCGGGGCATATTGGCGCGTCTTTAGAACAGACGAGGAAAGTGTCGCCTATGCTTTATGCCATTCTTTGCTATCACGATGAGGACTTCGTCGGCTCCTGGAGCAAGGACCAGGACGAGGCCGTGATGAAGAAGCTCGCCGTGGTGCAGGAGAAGCTCACACAGCAGGATCGGCTCGGCCCGGTGGCGCGGCTGTTGCCGACCACCGCGGCGGCGACGCTGCGCAAGGAAGACCCGCCGCTGGTGCTCGACGGCCCCTATGCGGAGACCAAGGAGCAGTTGCTCGGCTTCTATATCGTCGACTGCAAGAACCTCGACGACGCGCTCGATGTCGCGCGCGAGCTCGGCGCTGCCAATCCCGGCGGTGCCTATGAGGTGCGTCCCGTCGGTGTGTTCAGGCCCGGAGGGAATCTGACGTGAGCGAGGCCGACACCGCCTGGATCGAGACTGCGCTGACCTCGGCGCGCCCCCAGGCGGTCGGCGCGCTGCTGCGCTATTTCCGCGATCTCGATACCGCCGAGGAGGCTTTTCAGAACGCCTGCCTGCGTGCGCTGAAAACCTGGCCGCAGAACGGGCCGCCGCGCGATCCCGCGGCCTGGCTGATCATGGTCGGCCGCAACGTCGCGATCGACGAGGTCCGCCGCGCCCGCAAGCAGCAACCGCTGCCAGAGGACGACCAGGCGATCTCCGATCTCGACGACGCCGAAGGCGCGCTTGCCGAGCGGCTCGACGGCTCGCATTACCGCGACGATATTTTGCGGCTGATGTTCATCTGCTGCCATCCGCAGCTGCCGGCGACGCAGCAGATCGCGCTGGCGCTGCGTATCGTCTCCGGTCTCACGGTGAAGCAGATCGCGCGCGCCTTTCTGGTCTCGGAAGCCGCGATGGAGCAGCGCATCACCCGCGCCAAGGCGAAGGTCGCTGACGCCGGCGTACCCTTCGAAGCGCCCGGCGCGGTCGAGCGTTCCGAGCGGCTCGCCGGCGTCGCGGCGATGATCTACCTGATCTTCAACGAAGGCTATTCGGCGAGCGGCGATACCGCGGAGCTTCGCAAGCCGCTGTGCGAGGAGGCGATCCGGCTGGCGCGGCTGCTGCTGCGGCTGTTCCAGAGCGAGCCGGAGATCATGGGCTTGACGGCGCTGATCCTGTTGCAACATGCGCGCAGCGCCGCGCGCTTTGCCGCGGACGGGTCGCTGATCCTGCTGGAGGACCAGGACCGTTCGCTGTGGAACCGCACCATGATCGCGGAGGGCCTCGCCCTGATCGACAAGGCGATGCGCCACCGCCGCAGCGGGCCCTATCAGATCCAGGCCGCGATCGCCGCGCTGCACGCGCGCGCATCGACGCCGGAGGAGACCGACTGGACGCAGATCGACCTGCTCTACGGCGCGCTCGAACTGGTGCAGCCCTCGCCGGTGGTGACGCTCAACCGCGCGGTCGCGGTCTCCAAGGTGCGCGGACCGCAGGCCGCACTCGAGCTGATCGAGCCGCTGGCGCCGAAGCTTGCCAACTACTTCCATTTCTACGGTGTGCGTGGCGCCTTCCTGATGCAGCTCGGCCGCAACGATGAGGCCCGCATCGCCTTCGACCGCGCCATCGCGCTCGCCAACACCTCCGCGGAAGCCGCCCACATCCGCATGCATCTCGATCGCCTGATCCGGGACAGCCAGCCGAAGCCGAAGGAAAGCGCTAAGGAAAGCGCTAAGGCGAAATAGGGCAACACCATCTCCGCCGTCATGCCCGGGCTTGTCCCGGGCATCCACGTTCCCTCTTGGCGTTCAAGGCGTGGATGGCCGGGACATCTGTGCGAAGACGCGCTTCGCGCTAATGCCCGGCCACGACGTAGGGCGGCATTGTGCCAAAAATTTCGTGTCGATCTTGTCGACCGGGGTCTCCCTCGTTCGTCCTACGCACGTATCCCGGGAGCCAATCCATGTTGAAAGCCATTGCCGTCATCGCCATCGTCCTCGCGGCCGGAATTGCGGCCGTGCTCGTCTTTGCCCTGACGAAGCCCGACACATTCCGCGTCGAGCGCAGTCTCGCCGTGAAAGCGCCGGCCGATACGATCTATCCGGTGGTGGCCGATTTCCGCCGCTGGACCGCCTGGTCACCCTATGAGGGCCGCGATCCCGCCATGAAGCGGACTTTCGGAGGAACCGCGGAAGGCAAGGGCGCGACCTACGCCTGGGACGGGAACAACAATGTCGGCGCCGGTCACATGGAGATCCTCGAGGCCAACGTGCCCTCGAGGCTCCGCATCAAGCTCGATTTCGAGCGCCCGTTCGAAGGCCACAACAACGCCGAGTTCACCTTTGTGCCGCAAGGCGATGCCACACTGGTTACATGGGCGATGTCCGGTCCGGCCCCCTTCCTGTCCAAGGTGATGCAGGTGTTCATCAACATGGACAGCATGATCGGCAAGGATTTCGAGGCCGGACTCGCCAGCCTGAAGAAGCTCACGGAGAAGCAATAGGCGTTACTACACACGAAGAGGAGAGAAACGATGCTCAATCCCTATCTGTTCTATCAGGACACCTGCGAAGCGGCATTCAACCATTACGCCAAGGTTCTCGGCGGCAAGATTGATGCAATGATGCGTGCATCGGATGCGCCGCCGGAGGTGCCCGCCTCGCCGGGTCGCGAGAAGATGATCATGCATGCGCGGATGTCGCTGCCCGACGGTAGCGTATTAATGGGCTCCGATGCGCCGCCCGAGCATTTTCACAAGCCGCAGGGCTTCTCGATCTCGATCACGGTCAAGGATCCCGCGGATGGCGAGCGTAAGTTCAACGCGCTCGCCGACGGCGGCAGCGTCACCATGCCCTTCAGCAAGACGTTCTGGGCCAAGGGCTTTGGCATGTGCGTCGACAAGTTCGGCATTCCGTGGATGGTGAACTGCCCGGCGGAAGGAATGTGACGGGCGCGACCGCCCACATGATCGATTGAAATGTGATCCCCTCTCTCCAAACCCGCGGGAGAGGGGACACATAGCGACTCGTACGGAGCGTAGAGTCGTTCCGTCGCGCGCGGATCGGCCGCTTGCCTCTCACCGGGTTGATCCGGTCACGTCCCCGTCCGGCGGCGCCGGTTGCACGCAGCGAGGACAGATCACGAGCTTGGTGCCGAGCTGCCTGTCGTTTTCCGCTTCGATCTCGTCATGGACCGCCCACCACGCGTCGGAGTACGGCCGCAGGGTGCCGAGCACTCGTTCCCGCTCCTGATTGGGATCACTTGTCGCGGGCGCGGGGTTCGTTGCGGGCCGCTTCGCGATATGAGGGCGGTTCGGGCCTTTGTTGGGGTCTTGGCCGAGGCCATCCCATGCGATCGGACGACGCTCCTGCGCCGGGGCGACTGCACATCCAAGCAGCGTTGTGCAGAAAGTGAGCAAGATCAAGCCATGTCGCATCATGCCGGGACCCAAAGTTCGGCGCGCGACGGGCAAGATACGCGTGGGGAAACTTGCATCGCGTCGGTCAAATGGAACTTAAGGCAAACCAATTGGCCGGCATGCCGAGCAATGAACTTACGATTCGCATCACTCTGCGCGAGCAGTGCGGCTGCTTCGTGAAACGATGCGGACTGCATCGCACAACAATTGACGCAATATTGGGCTGTGATCTGCAAGTAAGAATCGGTATTTGTGAGTCATAAAATCTACAAACTGGGATGGACGTCACTTGGAAGGGGAGCGACCGATGGCAGCGGCGCTACAGATCAATTTTGCTCTTTGGGGGATGCTCATTTGCGCCAGCATGAAGCTGGTGCCGGTGATCCAGACTCTCTTTTGAAGCCAGCCAGCGCGTGATGGCGAAGACCCCCGGTGCGCACATTGCGTGCGAGCACAGGGAACCTGCCGTATGGCCTCGGACCAGGCAAGCCAAAGGCCATTGGAGCGGCTGCCAAATTCGTCAGCGGCAGCGCGGATAGATCGCGGCGAGATCACGCCCCTTCAGCAAGAGCAACCGCGAGGTGAGGCCGCCACGGCGGCTGATCCAGTCGCGCACCGGGCCGGGATAGGCGGCAAGCACCGCGACCGATGCTTCCGGCTCGGCATAGAAGCGCCCGCGCCCGTCGACCGAGCGCGCGGCATGGAAGCCGAGCACCGCACGCTTGGTGACGCAGATGCGCTCGCCCGGCACGATGCTCAAGACCAGCGTGCAGGCTGACAGACAAGGACCGTCGATCACCACGCGCTCGCCGCTCTCGCGCACCTTCTCGAACAGGTCGAGAAACGGCCCGACCGCTCCGCCCGGTGATTGGATGATGCGGATCTCGGCGGCCGCGGGCGCAGAGGTGAGCAGAGCTGTCGCGAGCATCAAGGCTTTGAAGGTGACGCGTCGCATGGCACTCTCCGAACTCTCGACATCGTAGAGTGGGCAAACCGAAAGCGTGCCCACCTATGGCGCAAATCGGGGGAGGTGAGTGGGCACGGCGCTTTCGCGCCTTTGCCCACCCTACAAATTCCGCGCCTACCCGTTGCGCCGCTGGCCGCGCAGCGTCGGCAGGCCGATACCTGCCGCATCGAAGCCGCCATCAACGGCCAAAATTTGGCCGGTGATGTAGCTCGCATTTGCCGAGCACAGGAAGTAGATCGCTTCCGCGAGTTCCTCTTCCAGGCCGTAACGGTTGAGCGGAATGGCGTCGTGATAGTCGGCGCGGATCTCCCTGCTGTGCACCTGCTTCGCCATCGCGGTGTCGACAGGCCCCGGCGCGACCGCGTTCACGCGGATATTGAGCGAGGCGAGCTCCACCGCGAGCTGCTTGGTGAGGTGCGCCAGCCCCGCCTTGCTGGTGCCGTAGGCCGAGCGCAGCGTCGAGGCGCGCACCGCCGAGATCGAGGTGATGTTGACGATGGCGCCGCCATCGCCGTCGCGCATCAAGGGCACCGCCGCCTTGGTGCAGAGGAACGGGCCGGTGAGGTTGACCTCGAGCACGCGGCGCCAGTCAGCCTCCGACGTCTCCATCAGCGGCGCGAACACGGCAATGCCGGCATTGTTGACGAGCGCATCCAGCCGACCGAACCGCCGTTCGACCGTGGTCATCGCCGCGCCGACCGCCGCCTTGTCCGAAACGTCGCAGGTCAGCGCCAGCGTCGCCTCGCTTTGGCCGATCTCGGCGACCGCGCGGCCGAGCAACTCGCCCTCGATGTCGAGCAGCGCCACGCGCCAACCCTCGGCAAGGAACTTCTTCGCGGTCGCAAGCCCGATGCCGCGCGCGGCTCCGGTGACGAGGGCGACTTTTTGCGGGGCTTGCGGCATTGGTTGATCTGTCCTGTGTCCGAGAGAGGCGCCTGAGCGCGGGCTCCTTTTACTTCGCTTTCGTTCCAGCAAGAAAGGTCTCAGGCCTAAACCTATCGACCCGATCCGGCCCGAATGCGCCGTCCGTAGTCGCACTGGCGCTGCCTCCAAATATTTTCTGCGCCGCTGTCGGGGCGGCGAGAGGTCGTTCGTCTTACAGGGGAATGCGGGCCGCCTGGACTTCGTCGCGCCCCGGAATGACAGCGAGCAACAAGGAACCCCCATGCGATTCATGATGCTCATGATCCCGCTCGGTTACGAGAGCGCGCCGCCGGATGTACAGCTCGATCCGGAACGCGTTGCCGCGATGATGCGCTACAACGAGGCGCTGAAGGATGCCGGCGTGCTGATCACGCTCGATGGCCTGCATCCGCCCTCGATGGGCGCGCGTGTCTCGTTTGCGACCGGCGTGCCCATTGTCACCGATGGACCCTTCGCTGAGGCCAAGGAGGTTTTGGGCGGTTACTGGATGATCGAGGTTGCCTCACGCGCCGAGGCGATCGCCTGGGCGAAGAAGTGCCCGGCTTCGCCCAACGAAATCATCGAGATCCGGCAGGTGCAGGAGATGGGCGACTTTCCGCCAGATGTGCAGGCAGCGGCCGCCGGATTCGACGACCTGAAGAGGTAGCCACGGCGGGTCGCGACGAAATTGCGACTGACGTTCAATCGATCAACAAGGAGAAAACCGATGAGCACCGAACACAAATTCCTCGCCGTCTATCTCGGCAGCATGAACGGCTCGAAAATGGCGGCCTGGCGCGCGCTGCCCGAGGCCGAACGGAAAGCAAAGGAACAGGAGGGCATGGCCGCCTGGCACGGCTGGGTCGAGAAGCACAAGGCCGTCATCGTCGAGATCGGCGGCCCGCTCGGCAAGACCCGCAGGATCGACGCGAGCGGCATCACCGAGGTCAGCAATGCGCTGACCGGCTTCACGGTGGTGCGGGCTGCCTCGCAAGAGGAGGCTGCAAAGCTGTTCGAGAACCATCCGCATTTTGCGATCTTCCCGGGCGAGGCGATCGAAGTCATGCCCGTGCTGCCGATTCCGCAGATGTAGCTGCGGGCGAACTCGTTTCCGGCTCGATGTCGACGCATCGGCCCGGCACGACCGTGGAAGTACGGGGTTAATCACGCCGCATCGCCGCTAGTGACCTTCACGCCCGGCTCATGTAAAAGTCGTTCACATGAGCTGGCGCAAGGAGCAACGCCGCGCCGAGCGCGGCTATCACCACGGCAATCTGAAAGAAGCCCTGTTGCAGGCCGCTCTAGGCCTGATCGCCGAGAAGGGCGCGGCCGGCTTCACCTTTGCCGATGCCGCGCGCATGGCCGGGGTCAGCGCGGCGGCGCCCTACCGGCATTTCCGCGACCGCGACGAGCTGTTGTCCTCGATCGCCCAGCGCGGCTTCGAGCAGTTCGAGGCGCGCCTGGCCGCGGCCTGGGACGACGGACACCCTGATACGGTCACCGCGTTCGAACGCGTCGGTAAGGCCTATCTCGCCTTCGCGCGCGAGGAGCCCGCCTTCTACAACGCGATGTTCGAATCGGGCGTGCCGGTCGATGCCAATCCGGCGCTTCAGGCCGCGAGCGAACGTGCCTTTAACATCATTCGCGCCGCGGCCGAACGGCTTGCGGCGCTAACGCCGCCGGGCACGCCGCGGCCGCCGGCGATGATGATGGCGCTGCACATCTGGTCGATGGCGCACGGCGTGGCCTCTTTGTTTTCCCGCGGCGATGCCGCACGGCGAAAACTGCCGATGTCGCCGGACGAACTGCTCGAAGCCGAGGTGCTGATCTATCTGCGTGGCCTCGGCTTCCCGACCGACCGCCGTCCGCCAGCGAAGAGCGCCGAGCCGGCACCGGTACCACCGGAGGCGTCCTCCGGTTCTGGCGTGCCGCCCGGCGGTCCTTGGGGCAAGCCGAAATAAAGTTGCGCAAATAATTCCGCGAGCCTGTCTTGCGGCCGGCTTGACAAAATCACGGGATGGTCTAGCTATGTAAATGTTATTTACATTCACAACGGCGCTGATGCCGTGATGGAGATGGGAAATGGCCTACACCGCTGATGTCAATCGATGGCGCGGCCCCTCGGACCAATACCAACAGTACCAGCGTCCTCACATGCTCGAGACGCCCTGGCATCCCGGCTGGATCGCCGTGACTATTCTCGGCTTCATCATCTGGTGGCCGATCGGACTTGCCCTTCTCTTTTTCACACTCGGGAGCAGAAGAATGTCGTGCTGGAGCCACCAGGATCGCTGGCAGAACAAGATGGAGAGGATGCAGTACAAGATGGACCGCATGCGCGATCGCATGGAGCGCCGTGGCTTCGGCTTTGGCTTCGGCCCGCCGTCATCCGGCAACCGCGCCTTCGACGAATATCGCGCCGAGACGCTGCAGCGGCTCGAGGAAGAGCAGCGCGAGTTCAAGGATTTCCTGAGCCGACTGCGTCACGCCAAGGACAAGGAAGAGTTCGACCAGTTCATGGCGCAGCACAAGACGCGTCCGACCCCGCCGCCCAACGACCAGCAGCAGGGCTGATCTGGGAACTGGCACCTCTCAAAGCCTTCAGGCGCATGCCCCCAAAGTCCTGATGGCCCCGAGCCGCCCGCCTGCGCAACCCGCAGGCGGGCGGTTTGGTTTTTGGTGCTTTCTTTCCTCGTCCGCCGGGCCTGCGAGGGATTGTCATGCCCAGGCTTGTCCCCTGGCATCCACGTTCTTGCATCGCGGGGCAAGGCGTGAACGGCCGGGGCTCGGCTCCGCCAAGGCTGCGCCGGGCCCACAACGTGGTCGGCCACCGAAACTTCAGCGAAGGCGCCAAGCCCGGTCATGACGTTGCGAAAATGTCAGCGCCGGTCCTCGAACGGTGCGTCTATTGACACTAGGATGTGTGCGTGCCGCTTCGCCGATGGGCGCAGGTTATTCCAGGACGAAGTTTCATGGACCGCCACACCCGATTGCTGCTCGGCATCACCGCGTTCGCGGTGTTGGGCTATATCGGCCTCATCTACGGCGGCTGCGCGCTTGATCCGGATTGCCATTTTGGCCGGTGTCCGGGGCAGCGCTCGTTCTGCGGTGTGGTCTACGGGCACGTGCAGGACCAGAGGGTGCCGTAGAACCCGGGCCGCGGGAGGCGCGACCAAGTCCTGACAACGCGTTTTCCGCGTGGGCAGGTACCACCATGACCGATGCCGGGAAGCAGGGCGGACGAAGCTGTGCTTACAGCAACTTGTCGCAAGAGCTGCCATCGGGGCCGCGATTGTCGGAGCCAGATCGTAGAGCGTCAAGACATCTCCGAGCTGCGCGGATGCAACGCGCGCGGCGGTCAGCCGCGACGTTCAGGTCGTGGTCGCGAGCTGCGCGCACACCGACGCCAGGAAGTGTTCGTAGGCATGGTCCACGATCTCGTTGAGCGATCGTGTTCGCGCGAACATCGCCTTGGCCTCGGCGAGAAACTCGTCCCGGGTCGGTATCTTCGGCAGATGCAGATGCGTCAGCGCGTCGACGCCGTCATGAGCGCGATTGAGAACGTCGTGCAGCGTCGGCAGTTGCAGCTGGGCCAGATCGGCGCGGTGAAGCGCCGATGAGATCGCATGCGCGAGCGTCTGCGCATCGAACCGTCCGGCAAGCTCGCGGGCCGCCCGATTGATGACCCGTGCGCCGAGCGGCTGCTCGTTGCGCAGCACCTGTTCGGGCGGCGCCTTCATGTTCCAGACAACGCCGATCCACGACAAGACCTTCAGGACGTAATAGGTCACGTCGATCTCCCACCAGCGGAAGCCTTGTCGCACGCTGCTCTGGTAGGCGTGGTGATTGTTGTGCCAGCCCTCACCCAGCGTGAACAGCGCCAATAGCCAGTTGTTGCGGGAGTCATCACCCGTCACGTACCGCTTGCGTCCATGCACGTGGGCGAGGGAATTGATGCAGAAAGTCGCGTGATAGAGCAGCACCGTGCTCCAGAGGAAGCCAACGACCAGGCCTGACCAGCCCGCCGCCAGGAAGCAGAGCGTTGCAAGCGTGAAAGCCGGCAGCAGCTCCAGCCGATGCAGCCACATCAGCTCCGGATAAGCGGCGAAATCACCGACCTTCACGAGATCGGTCGTGTCGTGTTGCCGCGAAAAGATCCAGCCGAGATGGCTGTAGAGGAAGCCGCGGTGACGCGGCGAATGCACGTCGGTCTCGGTATCGGAATGCAGGTGATGGTGCCGATGCTTGGCCGCCCACCACAAAACGCTCTTCTGCGCGCTGCTCTGCGCGAGGCAGGCCAGGATGAACTGAAACATCCGGCTGGTCGCAAACGCCCGATGTGAGAAGTAGCGGTGGTAGCCGGCTCCGATCGCAAACATCCGCACGCAATAGAGTGAGACGCAGATCGCGACGGCCTGCCAATCGATGCCTGACCAGATCGCCGCAAGACAGCCGAGATGGACCAGGAGAAACGGCAGGGCGGAGGGATACATGATGTCGTCGTGCTGGTCGTCGTCGGCGGTATTGGGCGACATGTTTTCGGAAGGACCTTGAACCAAGAGGATGCGGGATTCGCTCCGGCCGAGCTAAAGTCGGCCGCCTGCGAAAAACCCCGCTGATGGCGTGCCACCGCGGGGTCGTGAACGAGATGCTTTTGCCGGGAGATTCCGGCCAAAGCAGTCGGCCGAAGCTCGATAATTGAGCATATGGTCCTGAATGCCTGCTATGCAAGCACGTAGTCTCACGGAAAGCGGCGCTGCGGCGCTGACCGCTTGATGCGCGCCTCGCTCAGGCGGCCCGCCGGTCGCTCTCGCCGCCATGAGGCGGCATGACCGGCTCCGAGCTGGTCTGGCCTGGCGCGTCCAGCACCGCGACGTGATGCCGGTGCACCATCTCCCAGCCCTTCCATCCCGTGAACAGGAGGATGCCGACGACGATGAGCGACAGAACCACGCCCCACGGCTTGACCGCAGCTTCAGTGCCTTGCGCGTAACGGAGATAGAAGTTGACCAGCGCCAGCACGACCGCCGCGAGATTGCCGACCATGTGATACCAGGCATCCTCGAGGCTGCGGATTCGGGGCTCGCTCAAGAAGTCGGTAAAACCGGCTACGGCAGCAACGAGCGCCATGACGATGCCGGCGCCGATCAGCCAGATCGCGGCGCGGGCCCAGAAGGCATCGCCGGTTCCGATGAAGGCCAAGTCGGCGATCGGCGCGCCGACCAGGAAGGCGACGGGGAACGGAATCAGCATGGGGTGCAGGGGGTGATCGCCGATCGCGGCAGTCGTTTTGGGGTTGATGCTCATGGCAAAACCTCGCCAAAGATGAATTTCCGGGACAACTTTTCCGGGCGAGGGCTGGTTCCTGCAGGCGCGAGGGGCGCTCCTCATGCTATGTGCGGGGAGGAAGCGGAACTCTGGTGTCCCGGACGTAGCGGGCCTGTCCTCCCCCCCATCCCCCTGCACTGCCTGCCTTTCCCGCAGCCAAATTCGTCCCCGGTAACCCCGCATTAACCAACGCCGGGCTCTGGTAATTGCGGACAGTCGCGCTCGAAGCCGTGTCGAGGCCCATAGTTTTGACATCTTGGCGGGGAATGCAGGCGGCCGGCTTTGGAGAGCCTTTGGACGAGCCCTGCACCCCAAAAAACCAAGGCTTTGAGCGGGCTTGCCGGCCGCGCCGGTTCTAGCGCGGCTGTTAGAGGATACCGGCCGCCATTTGCTGGCCGAAGGACATTAGGTAACGATCGCCTTGAGAGGATACTGCTTATGAATCCGGCCGACGTGGCTCAGTCAGCCCTTCCGGTTGCTGCCTCCGCCGACGTGTCGCTGATCGCGCTGTTCTGGCAGGCTCACTGGATCGTGAAGGCGGTGATGCTGGGACTTCTGTCCTGCTCGGTCTGGGTCTGGGCGATCGCCATCGACAAGATCTTTCTTTACGCGCGCACACGGCGCTCGATGGATCGTTTCGAGCAGGCCTTCTGGTCCGGCGAGTCGATCGAGGAGCTCTATCGCACGCTTTCGGCCAAGCCGACCCATTCCATGGCGGCCTGCTTCGTGGCGGCGATGCGCGAATGGAAGCGTTCCTTCGAGAGCCATGCCCGCTCGGTCGCGGGCTTGCAGATGCGCATCGACAAGGTGATGAACGTCTCGATCGCGCGCGAGGTCGAGCGGCTGGAACGCCGGCTCCTGGTGCTCGCGACCGTCGGCTCCGCCGGCCCCTTCGTCGGCCTGTTCGGCACGGTCTGGGGCATCATGTCGAGCTTCCAGTCGATCGCGGCGTCGAAAAACACCTCTCTGGCGGTGGTGGCCCCTGGTATCGCGGAGGCGCTGTTTGCCACCGCCGTCGGTCTCATCGCCGCCATTCCTGCCACTATTTTCTACAATAAGTTCACCTCCGAGGTGAATCGGCAGGCCCAGCGGCTCGAAGGCTTCGCCGATGAATTTTCCGCCATTCTGTCACGTCAGATCGACGAGCGGGGCTGACCGAGGGCATGTATGACGGCATGTATAGTGTGAAGGGCAATTTGGGCATCAGACCATGGGCATGAACGTCGCGAGTTCGTCCGGAGGCGGCGGGCGCCGCAGCCGGCGCAAGCCGGTCATGGCCGAGATCAACGTCACCCCCATGGTCGACGTGATGCTGGTGCTGCTCATCATCTTCATGGTGTCGGCGCCGCTGCTCACCGTCGGCGTGCCACTCGATCTGCCGCAGACCCAGGCCAAGAGCCTCGAGCAGAACGACCAGAAACCGATCCAGATGTCGGTCGACATCAAAGGCAAGGTGTTCATCAACGACGCCGAGATCGCAATCAACGAGCTGGTGCCGAAGCTCAAGGCGATCACGGACGCCCGCGGCGGGCTCGAGGAACGCATCTATCTGCGTGCCGACAAGAAGGCCGATTACGGGACGGTGGCCAGGGTGATGGGCCTGCTGTCCGGCGCGGGCTTCAAGAAGCTCGCCCTCGTCACGGAAGCGGAGCAGGGGTAGGCCGTGAAGGTGAAGGTCGACAAGACACTCGTTGCGTCGATTGCCCTCCACGTCCTCGTGCTGGGATGGGGCCTCGTCACCTTTAGCAGCAAGGCTTACGTCGCGCCGGAGGAGTCGCTTCCGATCGACATCATCTCCACCGATCAACTCGCGAAGATGATGGCGGGGCAGAAGACCGGGGAGAAGGACAAACCGAAGCCCAAGGTCGAGAAGATCGCGGAGCCCAAGCCCGAGGAAGACGCCGTCGGCAAGGTCACCGAGAAGAAAGAGCTGATCAAAACCAACTCGACCCCCGAGCCGCCGCCAAAACCCGTCGAGAAGCCGGTCGAGAAGAAGCCCGAGCCGCCCAAGCCTGTCGCCGAGGCAAAGCCGAAGGAAGAGCCGAAGCCGCAGGAAAAGAAGCCTGATCCGGCCAAGGAAGATCCGATCGCCGAGCTCCAGAAGAAGCTGGACACCAAGAAGCCGCCGCCGAAGCCCGTGGAGCAGAAGGTCGCGGCGGTGCAGCCGCAACAGCAGCCCAAGCCCAAGGAGCGCACCTTCGACCCCGCCCAGATCCAGCGCGATCTCGACAAACGCGCCGCGACCCGGCATGAGCTCGCCGGCTCGGCACTGAATGCGTCGGCATCGCTGGGATCGGCGACCGGGACTGCAGCCAACAACGTCGCGACCTGGCGCGGTGCATTCCAGGGCGCGGTCAAGCGCTGCTTCACGCCGACCTACAACGGCCAAGACGCCGACCAGTATGAAGCCGACATCGACATTCCCATGAAGATCGACGGATCGCTGGCGGCCGAGCCAATCGTCGTCGCGGTGCGGGGACCGTCGCGGTCGATCGCCCAGGCTGTGGCGGAGAGCGCCAAGCGCGCCATCGTGCAGTGCCAGGTCTATTCGTTCATGCCGAAGCAGCAGTACGAGAGCTGGAAGCTCATTCCGATGACTTTCGGTCTGAAAGATATGTTGTGACATCCGAACAAAAGAATTTTGCGATGAATGATGCCCGTTCGATGAACCGCCGCCGTTTCATGACCGTCACCGGATCGGCACTCGCGATGCTCGGGGGGGGACACGCTTTCGCCCAGGGGCAGCCGCGGCTTCGCATCGATCCCACCGAATTCCAGCCGGTCCCGATCGCGATCACCAACTTCCTGCCGGGCTCGCCGTCCGACGGCGACGTCGGCAACGGCGTCACGCAAGTGATCACCAACAATCTGAAGCGCTCGGGCCTGTTCGCGCCGATCGACCAGGCCGCCTTCATCGAGCGCATCAGCAACATCGACGTCGCGCCGCAATTCCAGAACTGGAAGACCATCAACGCGCAGGCGCTCGTCACCGGCCGCATGACGCGGCAGCCGGACGGCAGGCTCAAGGCCGAATTCCGCCTCTGGGACGTGGTCTCCGGCCAGCAGCTCGCCGGCCAGCAATATTTCACCTCGCCGGAATATTGGCGGCGCATAGCCCACATCATCTCCGACCAGATCTACGAGCGGATGACCGGCGAGAAGGGCTATTTCGACAGCCGCGTGGTGTTCGTGGACGAGAGCGGGCCGAAGGAGCGCCGCGTCAAGCGGCTCGCGATGATGGACCAGGACGGCGCCAATGTGCGCTATCTGACCCGCGGCTCCGACCTCGTGCTGACGCCGCGCTTCTCGCCGAACTCGCAAGAGATCACCTATATGGAGTTCGGCCAGGGCGATCCGAAGGTCTATCTGTTCAACATCGAGACCGGCCAGCGCGAGATCGTCGGCAATTTCCCGGGCATGACCTTTGCGCCGCGGTTCTCGCCGGACGGCCAGCGCGTCATCATGAGCTTGCAGCAGGGCGGCAATTCCAACCTGTTCGTGATGGATCTGCGCTCGCGCTCGACCACGCGCCTCACCGACACGCCGGCGATCGACACTTCTCCTTCTTATTCTCCAGATGGCACCCGCATCTGCTTCGAATCCGATCGCGGCGGCAGGTCGCAGATCTACGTGATGGCCGCGGGTGGTGGGCAGGCGCAGCGCATCTCGTTCTCCAAGGACGACACCAACGCCACCTATTCGACGCCGGTGTGGTCGCCGCGCGGCGACTACATCGCCTTCACCAGGCAGGGCGGCGGGCAGTTCTCGATCGGCGTCATGAAGCCGGATGGCAGCGGCGAGCGGCTGCTCACCTCCGGCTTCCACAACGAGGGTCCGACCTTCTCGCCGAATGGCCGCGTGCTGATGTTCTTCCGTGATCCCGGCGGCAATGGCGGACCGTCGCTGTACACCGTCGACATCTCCGGCCGCAACGAGCTGAAGGTGCCGACGCCGGGCTTCGCCTCCGACCCGGCATGGTCGCCGCTACTGTCCTCGACGGCAGGTCAATAGGACGGCAGGTCAATAGATCGCGCCTCTGGACGCGCGATGTTATCGAAAAAGCGTGCAGTTTTTTTCGGGTTCGGTGAGGAAAGCAAGCTTTCCTTCACCTTGCCCTCGGCAAGGCTTGCCTAGTTGATTGAAATATCAGCAGAAACAGGTTCGCTATTGCCGAAAAACAACTCGACTTTAACGATGTTCCCTCAGAAAGGCTTCATCTGGTCTGGGTAAGACTACGCGCCAAACAGGACGCGTAGCAACTCAATGCAGCTGGCCGACCAGAAGCAGAGCGATCGAGACGAGCTGGAGCCGATACTCTACGCCGCTCTCATCAACTCTATGGTGCAGAATTTCTGGGCGATCTTCCTCGGCTCGGCCTCCGCGGCCGTGGCCGCGGTGATGACTGCGCTGAAGACCGGCGACGTGTTGCTGTGGCCGATCGCGTTTCTGATCATTGCCATCGGCACCGGGCGCGCGTTTCAGATGCGCCCCTACGAAAACCGCGTGCCGGGCTTGACGTTCCAGCAGGCCAAGCATCTGGAGCCGCGCTATTGGTTCGGCGCGCTCGTCTACGCCGCGGTCATCGGCGTGTGGTGCTTCGTCGTGATCTTCAACAACGACGACGCGGTCGCGAACATGCTCTGCGTCGCCGTCACGGTCGGCTACACCGCCGGCGGCGCCGCCCGCAATTACGGCCAGCCCAGGGTCGTGCAGTGGCACGTCGCGCTCGCCTGCGGTCCGATGTCGCTCGCCTTGCTGCTGCACGGCGGATTCTACTATATCGGGCTCGCGATCCTGCTCGTGCTGTTCTTCATCGCGCTGAAGAACATCAACCTCAGCCTGCACGCGATCTTCGTCAAGGCGCTGACCTCGAGCTTTCGCGAATCCGCGTTGGCCAGCCAGTTCGACACCGCGCTCAACAACATGCCGCACGGCCTGTGCATGTTTCGCGCCGATCGGCGCCTCGCCGTGATGAACCACCGCTTCAGCGAGCTCATGGCGCTGCCCGAGGACCTCGTCAAGCGCGGCGCCACGGCCGCCGACATCGCCTCGGCCTGCGTCGCTGCCGGGTCGATCTCGCCGGAGAGCGGCAATCAGATCCTGTCCGAGATCGAGAAGGCGCGAATCTGCGAGATCGTCACCGCCGATCCGGATCAGGCGCGCGGCCGCACGCTGGCCTGGACGTTCCAGCCGATGACCGGTGGCGGCACGGTATTGCTGCTGGAAGACATCACCGAACGCACCAGCGCCGAAGCCCGGATCAGCCATCTCGCCCGCTATGACGAGCTCACGGCGCTGCCCAACCGCGTCAGCTTCCGCGACGAGATCGAGCGGCTGCTGGCGCATTCGCGTCATTCCGAACGGCTCTCGGCGCTGCTGTTCGTCGACCTCGATCAATTCAAGCAGGTCAACGACACGCTCGGCCATCCCTGCGGCGACCAGCTGCTGTGTGCGGTCGCCAACCGCCTGCGCGAGATGTTGCGGCCGGAGGATTTCGTCGCCCGCTTCGGCGGCGACGAATTCGTCGTGTTCCAGCAGAACATCTCCTCGCCCGAAGACGCAGCTAGTCTCGCACGCCGCATCGTCGAGCGGCTGAGCGAGCGCTATCGCATCGACAATCATCTGGTCGAGATCGGCGCCAGCGTCGGCATCGCGCTGACCTCGCCCGATGGCACCAGCGCCGATACGCTGCTCAAGAACGCCGACATGGCGCTGTACCGCGCCAAGGCCGACGGCCGCGGCACCTTCTGCTTCTTCCGCGACGAGATGGCGGCGACCGTCGAGGCCCGCCGTATCCTCGAGCTCGACCTGCGCAAGGCGCTCGCCAACGAGGAGTTCGAGCTGTTCTATCAGCCGCTGGTCAATCTGAAGTCCGGCAAGATCACCACCTGCGAAGCGCTGCTGCGTTGGAATCATCCGGTGCGCGGCACGGTCTCGCCGGTCGACATCATCCCGGTCGCCGAGGACATGGGCCTGATCGTCGATCTCGGCCGCTGGATCCTGCGCCGCGCCTGCATGGAATGCATGAAGTGGCCGGAGGGCGTCAGCGTCGCCGTCAACTTCTCGCCGCAGCAATTCCACCAGCGCGACGTGCTGAGCGAAATCCGCTACGCGCTCGAAGTCTCGGGGCTTCCGGCCCATCGCCTGGAGATCGAGATCACGGAATCCTCGCTGCTGCGCAACACCCAGCTCACGCATGACATCCTGTCGCAACTGCATGCGCTCGGTGTGCGCATCTCGCTCGACGATTTCGGCACCGGCTATTCCAGCCTCAGCTATCTGCACAATTTCCCGATGCAGAAGGTGAAGATCGACCGCTCCTTCCTCGAAGGCATCGACACCGACCGGCCGCTGACGCTGCTGCGCGGCGTGGCGCGGCTGTCCGCCGACCTCGGCATGGCCGTCGTGGTCGAGGGCATCGAGACCAACGAGCAGCTCGAGCTGATCAGCGCCGACGGCACCGTCTCCGAGGGGCAGGGTTATCTGTTCAGCCGTCCAGTGCCCGCGGTGCGGATGCGCCAGCTCCTCAACGCCTCGCATGGACGCCGGGGCGACAGCGCGCTCCAGGTCGCCTTCTCGCGCTCCTTCGCTTAAGACCGCCTCTCAAAAAATTTCCTGTCGTTTCAGTCTGTTGCGGCCACCGTAGTGCTACGGTGGTTAACCCTAATCTTTCGATTGCTTTGCATCGATGTTAAGAAGCTGTTAATAAATCATGACGCGCGTGGAAGTTGTTCTGGAGAAATCCTCCTTTCTTGCGCGCGTTTGCAGTGAGCGGTGTGGGTTGTGGGTAAGGAGTTGGGATGCAGTCCTCGGCCAAAGCGGTCATTTCGGCTGTTGGGCGGGGGGCAGAACTCCTCACCGACCTCGACTATCATCTCGCAGAGACGGCAGACGAGAAGGAGGAGATCTACAATCTCCGCTACCGCGCCTATCGGCGCGAAGGCGCCGTCAAGGAATCGGCGGACGCACGGGTCACCGACCGCTACGACGAACTGCCGAACGCGTGGACCTTCGGCGTCTATCTCAACGGCGAGCTCTGCAGCTCCGTGCGCATCAGCGTGCTGACCTCGGAATGGCGCGAGTCCACCTCGGCCGACGTCTTCCCCGAGATCCTGCTGCCACGGCTCGACCGCGGCGAGGTCATGATCGACCCGACCCGCTTCGTCGCCGATCCCGACCAGGTCAAACGTGTCCCGGAATTGCCCTATCTGACGACGCGCCTCGCCTACATGGCCTGCGAGCATTTTAATGCCGATCTCGGCCTTGCGATCGTGCGCCCCGAGCATCAGGCCTTCTACCGCCGGGTGTTCCTGCACCAGACCATCGCCGAGCCCCGGCTGGTTCCCGGTCTCACCAAGCCGTTCGGGCTGATGGCGGCGGACTTCCCGACCTTCCGCAAGAAGGTGTTCGAGCGCTATCCGATCATGCGGTCGACCGCCTTCGAGCGGCGGATGCTGTTCGGGCGCGGTGGTCAGCGCCAGGCGCCGCAACGGTCCGTTCCGCAGCGGCCGGTGTTCGTGGCGGACGCCGTTCACGCCTGATTCCGAAGCGGCGACTCGGGCCGCCGTACGCCTTTCGGCCTAGAATCCCGGCAAAAAACAGTGCTGTGCCGGCTGGCGCGGCTTGCCTTCACCCTCGCGCCACATTTACAACCCATTAACCATCATGGGTGCTTTTCGCTGGTTGGGGGCATTTGATCGGCTGAGGCAAGGTTCCGTCAAGGTTGACGGAACGTTCGCTTAACCAACCCCCTGTAGACCGGACAGCAGTGGACTAACGCGAGCGTGGAGGCTCCGGAATGAAACATCCTATGCGTATCCTCCAGGGATTGAAGCTGGTCGCGGTGCTTGCCGTCGCGCTGTCGATGGGCGCCTGCGCCAACAAGAATGCTGCGACGGATGCGATGGCCAACGCGGCGACGCCGGGCAGCCAGCAGGACTTCGTCGTCAACGTGGGTGACCGCGTGTTTTTCGAAAGCGACCAGACCGATCTGACCCCGCAGGCGATCGTGACCCTGGAGAAGCAGGCGCAGTGGCTCCAGACCTATCCGCGCTACAGCTTCACCATCGAAGGTCATGCCGACGAGCGCGGCACCCGCGAATACAACATCGCGCTCGGCGCCCGCCGCGCCCAGTCGGTGCGTTCGTTCCTCGCCTCGCGCGGCATCGATCCGAACCGCATGCGCACGATCTCCTACGGCAAGGAGCGGCCGGTCGCGGTCTGTAACGACATCTCCTGCTGGTCGCAGAACCGGCGCGCCGTCACCGTCTTGAACGCGAGCTCCTGAGGTTCAGTCAGGCGCCGTTCAGCTTCAGAACTGGATGATGCCGGCGCCCTCTCGGGCGCCGGTTTCGTTTCAGCATTCTGTGACAGAAACCCCTTGGTACCAGTCACATTTTTGGCGTACTCCACTTCAATGTGTGGCGCGTCGAATGTTCCGTCGCAGGCCATTTCGCTTTTGTCGTCAGGGCAAGATGTCATCCAGATTTAAGGTCTTTACCGGCACCGCGGCGATCGCCGCGCTGCTCTCTTTGTGCTCGCCCGCACTTGCGCAATCGATCGTCGCGCAGTCGGATGATGCCGACCCCGAGATGCGGATCGAGCGGCTGGAGAACCAGCTGCGCCAGCTCACCGGCCAGAACGAAGAGCTGCAATATCGCAACCGCCAGCTCGAGGAGCGGCTGCGGGCGCTCGAAGGCGGCGCGCAAGGCGCGCCCGGACAGGCGCCCAACGTCGCGGCGATGCCGCCCGCCCAGATCGCACCAAGTCAGGTCGCGCCGGGCTATCGCCAGCAGCAGCCGCAGCAGCAGGCCGTGCAGCCGAATTACGAGCAGCCGCAGATCGCCGCTCCCGCGCCGATCGTTCAGGAGCAGCCGGCGCCCGGCGCACCCGGCACGCGCCGCCGCGGCGATGCCTTCGATCCGAACCAGAACCCGAACGCGCCCGGTGCGCCGCGCGCGCTCGGCGGCGGTCAGCAGCCGATGCCGGCAGGAGCTCCCAGTGGTGCCCCTGGCGGCCGCGGCGCCGGCGAGCCGCTCGATCTCGCCAACACCAGCCCCCGCTATCAGCAGCAGGCGGCTCCCCCGGCGGCGCAGCCCGGCTATCCGCCGGCCCAATCCGGCCATCCCGCGCCATCAGGCGGCGCTGGCCTCACGACGCTGCCGCCCTCGGCAACCCCGCGCGACGAGTTCGACCTCGGCATCGGTTACATGCAGCGCAAGGACTATGCGCTCGCCGAGCAGACCATGAAGAATTTTGCGCAGAAATACCCGAGCGATCCTCTGCTCGGCGACGCGCAATACTGGCTCGGCGAGAGCTACTTCCAGCGCCAGCAATATCGCGACTCCGCGGAAGCGTTCCTCGCCGTCACCACCAAATACGAGAAATCGGCCAAGGCGCCGGATGCGCTGCTGCGGCTCGGCCAGTCGCTCGCCGCGCTGAAGGAGAAGGAGGCCGCCTGCGCCGCCTTCGGCGAGGTCGGCCGGAAATATCCGCGCGCCTCCGCCGGCGTCAAAGCCGCGGTCGATCGCGAGCAGAAGCGGGTGAAGTGCTGACGCGTGGCGTCTAAGGTCCTGACAATGCGGATGGTGCTGCGCTAAACATCGCAATCATCCGCTGACGATTTGCTGGGCCGTCATGTCAGACGACGACAATTCTCCGATCTCGGCGCGCGAGGCGAGGCGGCTGTTCGCGGGCCTGAAAGCTGCGCCGGCGCTGGTGCTCGCGGTCTCCGGCGGGCCGGACTCGGTCGCGCTGATGTGGCTCGCGGCCCGCTGGCGGCGCAGTCTTGTGCGCGGCCCGCAACTCACCGTCGTCACCGTCGATCACGGACTGCGTCCGGAAGCGGCCCGCGAGGCGCGCGAGGTCAAGCGTCTGGCAACCGAACTCGGGCTGCCGCACCGGACCCTGCGCTGGCGTGGCGCAAAGCCGAAGACGGGACTACCTGCCGCGGCGCGCGAGGCCCGTTACCTGCTGCTCGCACAGGCCGCGCGGGCCGTGGGCGCCAGCCATGTGCTGACGGCCCACACCCGCGACGACCAGGCCGAGACCCTGCTGATGCGAATGCTCCGCGGCAGTGGACTTGCCGGGCTGTCGGCGATGGCCAGTGTCAGCGAGCGCGATGGCATCGTGCTGGCGCGTCCGCTGCTCGACGTCCCGAAGGCGCAGCTGATCGCGACCTTGAAGCGGGCGAAGGTCGGCTTTGCCGACGACCCCACCAACCGCGACACCGCCTTCACCCGGCCGCGGCTGCGCGCGCTGCTGCCACAGCTCGCGGCCGAAGGCGGCGATGCCCGCACGCTCGTGCGGCTCGCGGCAAGGCTGGCGCGCGCCAATGCGGCCGTCGAGGTGCTCGCCGACGGCGCCGAGCGCTTCCTCCGCTTGCGGGATCGCGACGTTGCGCCGCAGGCGGGCGTTCGAAGCTTCGAGGCATCGGCGTTTGCCGTCCTGCCCGAGGAGGTCCGGCTGCGGCTGCTGCTGCGGGCCATCGCCGCGCTCGGGCACGAGGGGCCGGCGGAACTCGGCAAGGTCGAAACTCTGATGTCCGCGCTTGATCGGGCCATCGCCGCAGGTCCCCGTGCAGCCGCAAATGGCCGGCCGGTCCTGAAGCAAACCCTTGCGGGAGCCTTGATCAGCCTCGCCGGCGGGCGTATTCACATCGCGCCGGCGCCGGCCCGGCGGCGCAAGGGTGCGTGAAGGGTGCATGAAGCGCGCATGAGGGCTGCATGAGGTCGGATCATGACACCGGCCGTTTCGGCTCGGCGCCGTCAGGCGACCTTAACCAGGCGGGAAAAACCCGGGCTAGGACGCCATTATTTCAGCGGGAATCGCGCTAAGATGGGATAAATAGTCCCATCTCGTTCCCTTGGCAGCGACCGGGGCGGCACCTAAATTGTATGCGTCTAACCGAGAGGATTCCTTGGGATTTCCTCGCATTGACCAAAGTAACTCCCCAAGGATCAGGGCCGCGATCCGCGCGACCACGAAGGAAGATCGATGAACGCCAATCTGCGCAATTTCGCCCTCTGGGTCATCATTGTCTTGCTGCTATTGGCATTGTTCACGCTCTTCCAGAATCCAGGTCAGCGCGCGTCCTCGCAGGACATCGCCTTCTCCCAGCTGCTGAGCGAGGTTGACCGCGGCAATGTCCGCGACGTCGTGATCCAGGGTCCCGACATCCACGGCACTTTCACCAACGGCTCCAGCTTCCAGACCTATGCGCCGAACGATCCGACGCTGGTGAAGCGGCTCTATGACAGCAAGGTGCAGATCACCGCGAAGCCGCCCGGCGACAACGTGCCGTGGTTCGTCTCGCTGCTGGTCTCCTGGCTGCCCTTCATCGCGCTGATCGGCGTGTGGATCTTCCTGTCGCGGCAGATGCAGGGCGGTGCCGGCAAGGCGATGGGGTTCGGCAAGTCGCGCGCCAAGATGCTGACCGAAGCGCATGGCCGCGTCACGTTCGAGGACGTCGCGGGCGTCGACGAGGCCAAGCAGGATCTCCAGGAGATCGTCGAATTCCTGCGCGACCCCGGCAAATTCCAGCGCCTCGGCGGCCGCATTCCGCGCGGCGTGCTGCTGGTCGGCCCTCCCGGCACCGGCAAGACCCTGATCGCGCGTGCGGTCGCGGGCGAGGCCAACGTGCCGTTCTTCACCATTTCCGGTTCCGACTTCGTCGAGATGTTCGTCGGCGTCGGCGCGAGCCGTGTCCGCGACATGTTCGAGCAGGCCAAGAAGAATGCGCCCTGCATCATCTTCATCGACGAAATCGACGCCGTCGGTCGTCACCGTGGCGCTGGTCTCGGCGGCGGCAATGACGAGCGCGAGCAGACGCTGAACCAGCTGCTGGTCGAGATGGACGGCTTCGAGGCCAACGAGGGCGTGATCCTCATTGCGGCGACCAACCGTCCCGACGTGCTCGATCCCGCGCTGCTGCGTCCGGGCCGCTTCGACCGCCAGGTCGTGGTGCCGAATCCTGACGTCGTCGGCCGCGAGCAGATCCTCAAGGTGCATGTTCGTAAAGTTCCGCTGGCGCCGGATATCAACCTCAAGACCATCGCGCGCGGCACCCCGGGCTTCTCCGGCGCCGACCTGATGAACCTCGTCAACGAAGCCGCTTTGACCGCCGCCCGCCGCAACAAGCGGATGGTGACGCAGGCCGAGTTCGAGGAGGCCAAGGACAAGGTGATGATGGGCGCCGAGCGCAAGTCGCTCGTCATGACCGAGGAAGAGAAGCTGCTCACGGCCTATCACGAGGGCGGCCACGCCATCGTCGGCCTCAACGTGCCCGCGACCGATCCGATCCACAAGGCGACCATCATCCCGCGCGGCCGTGCGCTCGGCATGGTCATGCAGTTGCCGGAGCGCGACAAGCTGTCGATGTCGCTGGAGCAGATGACCTCGCGCCTCGCCATCATGATGGGTGGCCGCGTCGCCGAAGAGCTGATCTTCGGCCGCGAGAAGGTGACTTCGGGTGCCGCCTCCGACATCGAGCAGGCCACGCGCCTTGCCCGCATGATGGTGACGCGCTGGGGCCTGTCGGAAGAGCTCGGCACCGTCTCCTACGGCGAGAACCAGGACGAGGTCTTCCTCGGCATGTCGGTGTCGCGGACGCAGAACGCCTCCGAGGCAACGGTCCAGAAGATCGATTCCGAGATCAAGCGTCTGGTCGAGGAAGGCTACAAGGAAGCAACCCGCATCCTCACCGAGAAGCATGCCGACCTCGAGACGCTCGCCAAGGGCCTGCTCGAGTTCGAGACGCTGACCGGCGAGGAGATCGTCGACCTGCTCAAGGGCAAGAAGCCGAACCGCGAGTCCGTGCTGGAGCCGGCCACGCCGCGCGCCTCCGCCGTGCCCCCGGCCGGCAAGTCGCGCCCGCGGCCCGATCCGGATCCCGGCCTGGAGCCGCAGCCGCAGGCGTAAGCTCCGAGCTGCAGATCGAATTGAAAAACGCGGCGGCAACGCCGCGTTTTTTGTGGTCTCGCAATTCAGGTCTCGTGCCCCGGACGCAGCGCGTCGCCCTTGCGACGTGGTGCGGCTGCTGAGCCGGGGCCCATGCTTCAGCGGTGTACGCGGCGGCGGGTCCCGGCTCTGCGCCACAACGCCGTAAGCGCGTTCACGCGCGTCTTCGACGCGCTATGGGCGTTGCAGCGCGTCCGGGACACGAGAGGGAGGCGCGCTATTACCGCAGACTCCGTCATTGCGAGCGCAGCGAAGCAATCCAGACTGTCACCGCGGCGGGATTCTGGATTGCTTCGTCGCAAGGGCTCCTCGCAATGACGGGGCACCAGCTTCATAGGGTGGGCAAAGGCGCGCTCGCGCCGTGCCCACCATCTCTCGGAACGCACGGTCGACATGGTGGGCACGCTACGCTTTGCCCGCCCTACGGCTCCTCATTTCGGCGATGCGCGCGGACCTCCGCCACGCGCCAGGAAATGCAGTACATCCTCGTTGAACTGCTCGGGATCCTGCAAGAACGAGAAGTGACTGACCTCCGGCTGGAGCAGCAGGCCGGCGCCGGGAATGTTCGCCGCCATGAACTCGGTATTCTCGCGCTTGATCGCCTCGTCATGATCGCCGTCCACGATCCAGGTCGGGGCCTTGATCGAAGCGAGATCCGAAGCCGTCCACTTCGGCTGGCTCTCCCACATTTTGGTGATGTCGGCGACGAAGCTCTTGTACTCCGTCGGTGTCGGCGAGAGGCGCTTGTATTCTTCGCCGGCCCTGGCGATGTAGGCGTTGAAGACGTCGCTCGAAGCGATATCCGCAACGCCTGACGGATCCGAGTTCGCCGCGAAGGCGAACAGCTTGCTCACCCGCCCCGGATGCTTCATGGCGATGTCGAGGCCGATGATCGCGCCGTCGCTCCAGCCGACGATCGCCGCTCTCCTGATCTTGAGATGGTCGAGCAGCCCGACCACGTCCGAGGCCATCAAGTCGTAGCCATAAGGCTCCTGATTGCGGCTGCTGCGCCCATGGCCGCGGCTCTCCATGACGATGACCTGATAGTGCCGCTGCAGCGCGCGGACCTGGTGGCCCCAGTAGTTCGCATTGGCAAGACCGCCATGCAGGAACAGGACGGGCTGACCGCGGCCGAACACCGCGTACCAGATCTTGACCCCGTTGATGGGCGCGAGACCGCTGTGGGCCGCTTTGGGCAGTGTCGGCGTCGGCGGCAGGCTCAGCCATTGCGGCGCCGCGCGCGCTCCGCCGATCGAGACCATGACGAGAAGCGCGGTGACGAGATGGCGAAACTTCATGATGCGTCTTCCTGTTCGACCATTCGATATTACCGCATGATCAGGCGGGCGCGTGGGGTCGCAACATCGTGATCTCCATTGGCCGGACAGATGATGTCGATGCCATGACGCGACGTCGGTGTTCAAACGGGGCGCGCGCTCGGTCTGGCCTGTGTCGTCGCCACGCCTGACATCGCGAGCAGCCCACCGACGATCAACTTTGGCGTCATGCGCTCGCCAAGCAACGACACGCTCGACATCAAGGCAAACACCGGAAGCGGCAGGCCGAAAGGTCCATTGCGCTTGGTACAGCCAGAATCCGCAATCTTGGTACTGTTTTATGACCAGGCGCAACGCATCTATTCGCTAGCACCGGCGACTGGAGCGATTCCGATCCATCAGGCTGAGTGGGAGCCCCAGTCAATGCAGACAGTTCAGATCGCAGACACGGAGACAGGAATTCCACACTGCCTGGCGTTTTGTTGATGGCCGGCACATCCACGCCCCCTGCAACACACTAACAAATGACCGAGGAGATAATTCCCATGAAGGCGATCGTTGTAACGGACCGAACCGCGGGAACGGCCGCGATGAAGCTGGTGGAGCGGCCCGCGCCGCAGGCAGCGATAAACGACGTCGTCGTTCAGGTTCATGCGTCGGGATTTGTCCCGACTGAGCTGGCGTGGCCCTCGACCTGGACCGATCGCCTCGATCGTGACCGAACACCGTCGATCCCTGGGCACGAGCTGGCCGGAGTGGTCACCGCTCTCGGATATGGCACCACGGGGCTGTCGGTGGGACAGCGGGTGTTCGGCCTCGCGGATTGGTATCGCGACGGCACGCTGGCCGAGTATGTGGCGATCGAGGCTCGCAACCTCGCGCCGCTGCCGGGCGACGTCGACTTCACGGTGGGCGCGAGCCTGCCGATCTCGGGCCTCACCGCATGGCAAGGGCTGTTCCAGCACGGCCGCCTTCACGCGGGGCAGAGCGTTCTCGCACACGGCGCGGCCGGCGCAGTCGGGTCGATGGTGACGCAACTCGCACGAGAGGCCGGCGCCTACGTCATCGGCACCGGACGTGCCGCCGACCGTCAGACGGTGCTCGACTTCGGCGCGAAGGAGTTCGTCGATCTCGACAACGACGCCCTGGAAGAGGTCGGCGAAGTCGATCTGGTATTTGATGTTATCGGCGGTGATATCCAGAAGCGGTCTGCAGGACTGATTCGAGCTGGAGGAATATTGGTGACTGTCGTCGGGCCGGCCGAGGCGCGGCCCTCCGACGGCGTGGCGGTTGACTTCGTCGTCGAGCCCGATCGTGCGCAACTGAGTGAGATCGTCCAGCGGGTACGGGATGGACGATTGCGGACGAACATCGGCAACATCTCGACGCTCGACGATGCCATCGCTGCCTTAAATCCCACCGAGCGACGCAAGGGCAATACGATCATCCGCGTTCGTCCCTGAGCGATGCACGCCCATTGATGCACGCAGCCGGCCCGGCGCTGTCCGGGTCGGCTGGACGTTAAGAAAATGTCCGAAGCGGGTCCATAAGCGGCAGTGGAAGCGAGCGAGCCCCGCGCCCGGTTTACCGCCGATAGCAGACATCACAATAGGCCCAACGTTGTTCGGCTAAGGGCCATGTGGACAGCCTCGCAAGCCGCGAGCGATCTCGTACACGACCGCGCAGTCATTTCCTTCGGATGCGTTCAGGCAAGCAGCGGGGTTTCCCGAAATTCCTCATCGATGCATCCACGCCCTGGAAATCGAAAGCAGTGTGTGACCGATGACGCTGAGGAGCGCCGCGATGCCCCATATAGTGAACATGTTCTCTTTGTAGCTTCCAGAAAAGCCAGCGCGTTCGGCGATCACATCGCCGATATACTTCCACCAGCCGGTGAGAGTGCCCGGCAACCCGCCAGTCGCATCAGCAATCGCAAGCGTGACTCCAGAGATTACGGGAAGATAGAAGACGAGAATCACGGATGCGGCGAGAACACGGAGAATGAATCGCATGAGACCCTCCAATGTACGCAATGATCGCCGCGAACTCACCGAGCCGTTGTTTCTACGTGAGTCCCCTTTGAGGACAGCAGCTCGAAACAATCCGCTTCGCTTACACTCATGACTGCGCACGCGCCCCTGCAAAAAACTGCTGCTCCCGCGCGCGCGTTTATCGCCGAGAGCGGAATCATTTTCGGCGCGACCGCGGCGCTCTATGGCGAGATCACGGTCAAGAATGGTCGGGTCGAGCACCAACTTCGACACTGCGCATTAACGAAACGCCCAATATCGAGGTCCATAGCGTCAAAGAGCTCGGAGCCACCGGGCTTCGCCGTGGCAGCCCGCCTCAAACCTGAATCAAGGCGTAGGGTCGACCGCTGGGCTTCTTGATTGACCGCGCCACGTTGTAAACCCGCGCGCCTCCGGGCGTGCGGCCTTCATAGCGACCCTGATGAGCATGGCCGTGAACGACCGCACTCACCGTAAATCGATCGATCGTTTCGCCGAGGCGTGACGAGCCGAGGAACGGAAGAATCTCCAGCGGCTCGCCTTCAACCGTATCGAGAATCGGCGCATAGTGAAGGACGACAACAGCCTGCTTGCTCGCCACCGCGCGCATCGCATTTTCGAGGTGCGTCGCTTCGTTGACGGCTTCGGCGACCAGGCTCTTGACGACGGCCTCGCCGAACGAAGCGAGCATGCGGCGGCCGAACCCACCGATGAAGCCCTTCACGCCGACGAAGGCGACGCCCTCGATTTCGTACGACTGCCCGTTGAGCAGGTGCATTCCGGCGCCCTTCAAAATGCTCTTTACGTCTTCAGTCTGCCCGGACTCGTAGTCGTGGTTTCCGAGCACGCCGACAACGGGAATGGAGCAGGCGCGCAAATCCTCCGCCAGAAGTTCCGCTTCGGACGGCTTGCCGAGGTCAGTGAGGTCGCCGCAAAGGACGAGCACCCGGGCCTTGGTCGAGAGCTCGGCAAAGAGTTCCCGGAAGGACAACGTGCGGTCCTCCTTCACGTGGAGATCGCCAATGGCAGCGAAGGTGAGCGTGTCGGGTTTTTCGGACATCGCGCTACTCGCTATCCTGGTCTGCGTCGGCAAAGCCCCATTCCTCAACGGCCGGGGCATAATCGACCTGCGAAAACAGGCGCCCCCGACATACCTTCACGCGCGGAGGAGGAAGTTCGAACTGGGTCTTCAGGCGGGCGACCAGTTCGTCCATCAGCCAGCGCGGCAGGCAATCGCGCTCGCTCGGATAGGCCCAGCGGAAGTTGAGTAGATGTGCCAGAAGCACCTCCCAATGCAGCTCCATGTAGGCAAGCAGACGCCGCCAGTCGATCTGATCGTGCTGCTTGAGAATGAGATGCGCGATATCCGGGCCATCGTAACGGTGCCGCAGCTGGACGAAGGCCTTGGACCAGATCAACTCCGTCGGGGCGATGATGCGCATCGGCGTACCGAACACCTCGATGCGCGGCGCGGATTCGAACCATTGGTCGGTCACGGGAGCCATGCCATGCCAGAAAGCGAAGATCACATCGAAAAAGTGCTCGTCCTGGAAGACCTTGCCGAGCCAGCGTTCGTCCTCGATTGCGACGGTGTGCCCGAGGTTGCGGAAGTGGTTGAGAACACGTGGATAGTCAGTCGGCTTGCACACGATATCGAGATCTTTGGTAGCGCGCACCACGCCGGTATAGGCGCTCAGCGCATACGTGCCGGCCAAAAGAAACGGCAGATCCAGCTTCGCGAGCTCGCGCAAGGCCTGAGTGTAAAACACCTCGGCGCGGGCCGATGGCACGGTCGGCTCGGCGGCCGCAGCGATCGTCTCTATCGATCCAGTGATCTCCTTGGCCATAATAGTTCACTCGAAGCTCATCGGCTTCGGCCATGAGGGTCCCTGTTCGACAATCGAATAGACCATGCAAAGTTCCGCGCGCCCTGGGTCCCACCGGCAACAAACCGGTTCGCAATGGTCGATGGACTTCGCTTTCAGCGTGCCTTGGCGACGTTGAGGAATTGATTCGTCTTCAAATTCGGTACGTCTTCAGCGAGCCAGAGAAGCGCGTCAAACATCTGCGCACGGCGGTCGACAACATGGTATGCGGTGAGGTCCGCTATACCCCTGATAGCGGCGCGATAACCGACCTCACCAGAGGTCCGAGGCGGGCATTCGCGCGAGGCGCCAGCCGCCTCGACAAATTCCGGCTCAGCAAGAACGGGACGTTTGCGAGCTTAGTTTTGTGAACGCGTAAAGGGGACAAAGCGCACGAGGCCGACGGCGCGCGTCGTCGTCTTGTCGGGGGCGATTTTTTCGACGACCGTGAGCTGCTGAGTGGTGTAACCGGGTCCCACCGGCATAACGAGCCGGCCACCTACTTTAAGCTGTTCAATCAGGGGCGGCGGTGGCTGCCCGAGCGCGGCAGTCACGACGATGGCGTCAAAAGGACCGCATTCGGGCCAGCCATCGTATCCGTCGCCAAGCTTGACGCTCACGTTGTCATACGCGAGGTCTCTTAATGTTTTCGCGGCGGTCTCGGCCAATTGCGGGATGATCTCGATGGTGCAGACCTTTCGCGCCAGGTGCGCAAGGACGGCGGCCTGATAGCCCGAACCCGTCCCCACTTCCAGCACAACGTGATCCGGCGCGACCTCGACCAATTGGGTCATCAAGGCCACGATGTACGGCTGCGATATGGTCTGCCCGAGACCGATCGGCATCGGTCTGTCCGCGTATGCGATGGAGCAAGATTGCTCGGGGATGAACAGATGGCGTTTCGTTTGCTCCATGGCCTCAAGGACACTCTCCGACAGGCCTTGCTGTCCCAAGGCACTGGCGGCGGATCGGGCGTATGCCCGGATGGTTTCGACCATGGCGACGCGCTCGCGGACGCATTGCGCGTCCTTTGGTGCGTCCTGAGCGGTCGCTTCCCGGGTCACGACAACCATGGCAAACACGAGCAGCAGCAAGGCCTTCATCGTGCGCTCTCCGAGAAGGAATGGGCTCACGTCGAGCGCTCGAGCGCAATGAGCCGATTCGACGCATCACCTCAGCGAAACAAGGCGTCCGGCGAACGACCGCAGAGCAACCACTAGAGCTCGGCCAATTCTGCGGTGAGTGCCTTTGCGGCAAGGAGATCAGGCGTTTCGAAGCCTTCCGTAAACCATCGGTACGCTGAGGCAAGGAGATCCCGTGCTTCGATAAGCCTGCCTTCATCGCGCCAAAGCCGAGCCAGACTCATGGCTGCACGCAGTTCGAGCGACTTCGCGCTTTGCCTGCGTGCCACATTAAGTGCAGTTTGCAAATAAGCCTCGACCTCACCCACTGGAGCTCCACGAATGCGCCGCAGTTCGCCCTCAACGCATGCAACCTCTGCCTCCCACATATGCTCGTCATTGCGCGCCGCGAGGTCCTTTGCTTCTGTCAGTGCAGCGAGCCCTTTCTCGCCATCACCAAGCTGCAAATAGGCTGATGCCAACATGCACAAGTACCGAACTTGGTACCAGCTGGCTCCGAGCCCGGCCCGATCGTTCAAGCCTTGACGCATGAGCGCCAGGCCCTTCTCCGCGTCGCCTTCCTGCGCCATGGCCCAACCCCGAAGGATGAGGCCGCTCAACCGCCAGTAGTTCAAGCTGTGCTGATCGGCGAGGTCGATGATGGCGTCCGCGTGCGCGCGTACGGCCGCCACGTCACCCGTCAGCTCCGCAGGTCCCGCTCCGCCATACACCGCGACGTGAGCGGTAAGGTTCGTCTGGTTCAGCTCCGCAGCGTACTCAAACGCCGCACGGCTTGTTCTCAGGGCCTGATCGGGATAGCCAAGGACCCAAAGCACGACCGCCAGGTAGGGTAACGCGGAGGCCTTCGGGTCATGGACATAGTGCACAGGCGCTGGCCGATGGGCGACCGGGTCATAGCGGCTTAAAATCGTCTCGAACTCGGAGCGGGCCGTAAGGAAGTCACCGGCGTGCATAGCCGTGAGAGCCGCCAAACGATGCGCCCCCAATTCCAGTGCCATGTCCCCGGTTCGCTCGGCGGCGAGGCGTGCCTCGGCAACCAGGCTCTGCATGGCGCGGTAGTCGCCTCTCACGAAATGAAAAATATACTTGCCGCTAAGTGTGGCGAACAACGCATCCATGTCATCGAGTTCGTAGCAGAGCGCATGAGCCCTGCTGAAGGCAGTGCCGAGCTGAGGAGACGTGTATCCGTGAATGGCGATCAGCGGACCTCCAATTGCTGTCTGGAGTGCGAGTTCTTGACGATCCCGCTCCAACCCTTCTGGATAGGCCTTGAGCGCTTCCAGCCCTCTTGAGAGATGAGTGATCGCTTCGAGATTGGCGGAACGCCCCGCGGCATTTCGGCCAGCCTGCAGCCAATAGCCGACCGCTTTGGCCGCCAGCCCGGCCTCTGCGAGATGCAAAGCTATCGTCTCCGGCTCCATCTCCGCACGCGCGGGAAAATGTTCTTCGAGAGCTGCGGCAATACGGGTGTGGATCTGCTGTCGCTTGCTCTTCAACAGGCTCTCGTGCGCGATGTCCTGTACCAGCGCATGCTTGAAGGTGTAGCCGACATCCGGAGGCACTCCTCGTCGAAAGATGAGTTCCGCCTCCAAGAGTTCATCGATAGCGCGCTGGAGGGCATCTTCACTGAGCGGCGTTACTGCTTTCAGAAGGTTATATCCAAACTCTCGGCCAATGCAGGCCGCGATCTGGGCGACCTCCTTAACGGGTGCCAACCGGTCAAGACGGGCCATCAATGAATCCTGGAGCGTTGTCGGGATCGCCAGCGGGGGCAACGGACCAACAAGCTCATAGTAGCTCCCGCGGTCCTTAAGCAGCCCAGATTCAAGGACGGTCTTGGTGAGCTCCTCGACGAACAACGGCACACCGTCTGTCTTGGCTAAGATCTGTTCGAGCACCTCGTGCGGAAGCAGTTTGCCGCCGGCTATCCGGTCGACCACGGCAGTACCTTGCCTGCGTCCCAACCGGCTCAAGAAGAGTGCTGCCACGTGTCCATGCGCCGTCCAGCGCGGAACAAATTCCGGTCGGAAAGTAACGATCATCAGGATCGAGTGGCGCTGCACCTCGTCAACGGCGCGATCAATGAGCTCGAGCGTGGTGGGATCGGCCCAGTGGACGTCCTCGTAGATGGCAAGAACAGGTCGCTTTGCTGCCAAGCCCTTTATCTGCTCCAACAGAGCCTGGAACGTTCGCTCCTTCTTTTGGTGTGGACTAAGCTCCAGTGGAGAGTAGCGCTCGCCTGTCGGGATGGCCAACAGGTCTGCGAGAACTGGTGCGCTCCCGCGTATGTCGTCCGTCGCAAGAGTGAGCAATGCCTCAAGTTTATCGAGCTGTTCTTCGGAAGGGTCTTCTCGCCGTATTCTCGCTGCCCGTTCAAGTAGCCCAACGATAGGGTACAGGGCGCTGTTGATATGGAATGGCGAACAGAAATGACTTAGGCATGTGTGCGGAACGCCTGCGAGCCGGTCGCGCAGCGCTCGCACGAGATGGGATTTGCCGATGCCCGGTTCGCCGCCGAGCAGAACGATTTGTCCCTCTCGCCCTTTTGCCTGTTCCCAGCGGTCCAAGAGAAGTGCGAGCTCCTGGTCGCGACCGATCAGCGCAGTTGTCGACATCCCATGCTGGGCGTCAAATCGACTCTCGGCCACGCCCTCGCCGAGGACGAGCCACGCCTGCACCGGTCCGGGGAACCCTTTGAGAGGCACCGTCCCCAAGTCTTGGTATATGAAGGCTTCTCCGATGAGGCGGCGCGTTGAATCGGCGACTACAACGCCGCCGGGCTCGGCGAGCCCCTGCAAGCGGGCGGCCAGATTCGGGGTCTCTCCAATGACTGACCGCTCGCGGGCTTCTCCCTCGCCGATCAGTTCGCCGACCACGACCAGACCGGTTGCGATGCCAACGCGAGCAGCAAGTGCTGCACCAGCCGGCTCTGTAAGGGCGGCGACCGCCTTGGATATCCGAAGCCCGGCGCGAACTGCGCGCTCGGCCTCATCTTCATGCGCCCGCGGCCAGCCGAAGTAAGCAAGAACGCCATCGCCGAGGAGCTTGGCGACATGGCCCTCGAACCGGGTGATCTCGCCCGCTACGGTGTTGTGATAGGCCTGCATCAGGTCCCGCAACTCCTCAGGGTCACGTCCCGAGGCGAGCGCAGTCGAGCCCACCAGATCGACAAACATGACTGTGAGCTGCCGCCGATCTGCCTCCGACGGCAGCGGCAATTTGGGCTGTCCAGCCGAGGCGCGAACCTCCACAGGTATGGGACGGCTTCCCGGAGCGAGTGCGTGAATCGCCTTCAGCACCGTCTTGCGCGGGCCGAGTGGCAAACCAAGTTCCCGCAAGTCGTTCTCGGTCAGCTCTGGCAGGACCTCAGGCGTGACTTCCGCATCCTGGAAGGCCTGGGAGTAACGCTCCAGCCCAAGACCATGGAGCCATTCCGCGATGTTCACGCGACGCCTCCTCGCCTGGTGTCAGGCGAGGCGAACGGCCGGCTTAGTTGAAGGTGTGCAACCTTAGCTTCAGCGAACCGTCCGCCTGACGCTCAAACACGTGCGTAGCAATCCCGCCGGCAGCTTGGCGGGACCCATCCGCTCCCTTGCCGTTGGCGCTCCATCTCGCCGTGCCGTAGGACACCTTCTCGTCTCCACCCGCATCTATGATCGTCAGGTTGTGATCGGCGAATCCGCTCGCAAAAAGCCCAGCGAAGAAATTCTCGATCTCTGCCGGACCTGATATGATTTGATGTGTCGGAGGCTGCACTTTGGCGTTCGAGACGTACGCTTTGGCAATCGCTTTAGCGTCAGCTTTGTTGAATGCCGAATCCCAGGCGGCATAAGCCGCGGTAATTTCGGCTCTGACGTCGAAGCTCGTCGAGGGGCCCAAGTTCGTCATGATTCCCTCCCTCAGGGTAGCGCTGGTGACCGCCGGATCATACTCCAACTAAGCGGTGGGAAAATCCGGAATGTGCGGGGGGAGGGGAACCAGCCGACTTGCTGACGTAAGCGAGGACGTAACCGAAAGTGCGCAAAGGGGTCAGATAGCCGCAGTGCCTGCCCACGTCCGCTCCGCACTTGGAAGCGGACTTCTTAAGCACACGCCCTGGACTTACGTCCTCACTTCGAAGGCGCCGCCGCCCCTTCCGCATTCTCCCGCACATGGATCACCGCGATGTCATCCGCATAGATCCGCTTCCAGCCCTTGAGCTGGTCGAGGATCTGCGGGCCCGGCGCATCGGCGACCAATAGCGTCGCGTCGATCTTGTATTCATCGAGCAGGTGCGGGAGCAGCTCGGGCTTCTTGCCTTCCGTCGCCTTGAAGAAGTCCATGACGAATTTCTCGCCATAGAGCTCGGCGCGGCCGTCGACGAAGACGGGGATGTCGCGCGAAATCAGATAGCCGCCGAACTGATAGGCGTTGAAGATGCGCTGCGCCTTCCGCTGCTCGAGCAGGTCGACCGCTGCAACCGGCGTCTGCGTCATCGTGAAGCCGAAGCGGTGATGCCCCATATAGAGCGAGGTCGAGGTCCAGCTCGCGGCCACGATCATCAGTGCGCCGAGCGCGGTGACGTAGCGGGCCGGCCAACCGTCGGCATCAGTGGCGTCAGCCGGCGGCCGCGAGAACATCTCGCCGAGCGGCTTTGCCAGCACCAGCGGCACCAGGAAGGCAAAGGCCTCGATGCTCCGGACATGGGTCAGCGCGCTCCAGGTCAGGAACAGGATCAGGAAGATCCTGGGCGCCGAGAGCACGACGCCGCGATAGTAACCGAGCGCGATCAGGCCGAGCAGCGCGCCCTCGAATGATGTGAACGTGGCGAAGTTCGCCGGCATCCATTCGAAGATCAGCGACAGCAGCTCGCCGAGGCTGAGGATGTTGGTCGCGCCCATCAGCGTCCGCCAGCCGTAAGGCGTGCAGCAGCTCGCGATCAATGCGCCCACGCCGAACAGGACCCAGCGCAGGAACAATTGGAGCCGTCGTCCCTTCTCGGCATGCTCGACCGCCTCGATCGAGATCGGGCCGATCAGCGCAAGGCCCAGCACGAAGCCGCCGTGCAAATTCGCCCAGAGCGCCATCAGCGCTAGCCAGGTCCAGGACGGCGCGCTCCTGCGGTCGGCCGCCGTCATCAAGAGGCCAACCCACGCCACCATGACGGGCAGGGCCAGGATGTGCGGCCGCGCCAGCACGTGATGCAGCGCCAACAGCAACGCCAGCATCGCAAACAGCACCGCGCGCGGTGCTTCGATCTGCGCATCTAACAGATAGACGAAGATCGCGGTCGAGAGCGCGATCCCGATCGCGGTGAGGATCACTGGCCCGGCCCAGCCCCATTGCGTGTAGGAGAACGCAAACATCACCTGCGACAGCCACGACGTCGAAATCCAGGGCGCACCCGTCCGCGTGAAGGAATAGAAATCCGTAGTGGGCATTGCGCCGTGGTCGAGGATCCATTGCCCGATCTTGATCTGCCAGAACGAGTCGGAGTCCTGAAGCAGCGTGTCGCCGACAAAAAGGAAGAACAGATAGGTGCCGGCACCGACGCACAGCGGCACCAGGGCGCGCGCGCGGCTCTGCACCGCGCTGCTGTTGGCAAAGGAAAGGGACATGCCGCCTTGTGGTCCTGTCGTTCTTGTCGGTCCGAGCATGAGCCGGAAAAGTGTGTCGCGGTTTTCCGGGAAGATCATGCTCAAACAATAACCCGCAGCGCGGTGAACGATTCATCTCATCGCGCTTCAGGCCGAGCGGACGGCATTGGACCATGCGCGGTCATAACTTCGGGTAAATCAGCGGCGCCGGGCCGATTTCATGTCCCGACAATTTAACCGATTGTTTTCAATTTCGATTTACCATCGACGAATACACGCAAACCGCTCCGTGTTTCCGCAGTCGAATTAACTGCGGCGAAATTCTTTGCCTCTAGGTTCGGTTTCATGGTCAGGCGGCGCTGGGAAGCCGAAAAGACCAGACCAGTTTGTAGCCCCGTTTAATCTTTGGAGCAGTCTATGAAGAACCTCGTTTCGCGTTTCGTGAAAGACGAATCCGGCGCCACCGCCATCGAATACGGCCTTATTGCCGCCGGCATCGCGCTCGCGATCATCACCGTCGTCAACAACCTCGGCAGCTCGCTGAACACCAAGTTCGGCTCGATCTCGAGCAGCCTGAAGTAAGACTGCACGCCTTAGGAATTTCGAGAGCCCCGTCCTGGACGGGGCTCTTTTCTTTTGGGTGTCGCTTCTCGCGGCGTTACAGCGGGGGCCTTCAGGCGGAATCGCTTGAGTCGCCGCGGGCTCCTTTAACCTCTCCCGCTTGCGGGAGAGGTCGGCGCGAAGCGCCGGGTGAGGGCTCTCTCCTCTTGAGGGCTATTTGCGCGGACACCCCACCCCCCCAGCGCACCTATCGTGTGGCAGGCCATCAAGCCTGATCTCATCGCGCTGTCGCCTTCGCGGCGTGGCTGACGCTCCAGCCCGTTCGCTGTGACGCTCCACGCATTTGCATCTTGTCATCCACCCTGAATAGTTGTTCAGTCTTTGCGGGGCGATTTGCATCTTTTGCAGTGACGAAGCGTTTGGCCGCAGGGCGTGTGGCTGGCGTGTGGGACAGGAAGCGCGCCATGGTTTATCGGCGGACGCATCAAGTGGTGAAGCGCCTTGCGGCCCGGCGCAGTGCGATATTGGCCGCGGCGCGGGAGGCTGCGGCGGAGGGCGGGATGGCGGCGGTGCAGATTGCGCCGGTCGCGGTCCGGGCCAATGTCGCGGCCGGCACGGTTTACCGCTACTTCCCCTCCAAGGCCGAGCTGATCTCCGAATTGATCGCCGAGGTTTCCCGCGACGAGCTCGCGGCGATCCGGCGGGCGGCCGACGCCGCGCCGGGGCCGTCTTCGGCGCTGGCGGCCGCCGTGACCACCGTGGCGGTCCATACGCTGTCGCAGCGCAGGCTGGCCTGGGGCATCCTGGCCGAGCCCGTCGATGTCGATGTCAGCGCCTCGCGTATTGCCAGCCGGCGCGAGATCGCGGGCGAGATCGCGTCCCGGATCGATGCCGCCGTGCGCGCCGGCCATCTGCCGGCGCAGGATACCGCGCTCGCCGCCACCGCGCTGCTCGGCGCGCTGCATGAGGCCCTGGTCGGGCCGCTCGCGCCCGACAATCTCGAGGATCCCGTCAAGATGCGCGACGCGGTACAGACGGTGACGCTGCTGGCGCTGCGCGCCGTCGGCGTCATGGACGCCCGCGCCAGGGGTCTGGTGGTGCAGCAGACGCTGCTACCAACCACGAAGGCGCTGGTGGGGGCGTAAAATCGCCGCGCGCTGGAGCATGATCCGGAAAAGTGTGCAGCGGTTTTCCGAAAAGATCATGCTCAAACGACAACCTAAAGCGCGATGACGATTTATCCTAATCTCATCGCGCTTAGAGCGGAGGCCTGATTGCGCTCAGGCCGTTGGTCGCACAGGGTTTTTCGAAAAACCGCAGCACGGGCGCCGGATGCGCCGTCTACTGTGCATGGGGTTGTTTTCGCATTTTTTGTCGGAGCGACCGGAAATCAGATATGGGCGTCGCCCTCGGGGCCGACCGAGGCGATGCGCACCATGTTGGTGGTGCCGGGAATGCCGAGCGGCACGCCGGCGACGATGATGACGCGCTGGCCGGCGCGGACGAAGCCGTCCCGGAACGCGATCTGGCCGGCGCGGCCGACCATGTCGTCCTGGTCGCGCGCATCCTCGGCCACAACGCAATGCACGCCCCAGACGACGGCGAGGCGGCGGCCGGCCGAGATGTTCGGCGTGATCGCCACGATCGGCGGCTTCGGCCGCTCGCGCGCGACGCGCACGGCGGTCGAGCCCGAGCTGGTCCAGCAGATCAAAGCGGGCAGGTCGAGCGTCTCGGCGATCTGACGCGCGGCGTCGGCGATGGCATCGCCCGCGGTGGATTCCGGCGCGGGGCGTTGCGCCATGATCACCGAGCGATAGGTCGGGTCGCGCTCGACCTCCTCGCCGATGCGGTTCATGGTCGAGACCGCCTCGACCGGGAATTTGCCGGCCGCCGATTCCGCCGACAGCATGATGGCGTCGGCGCCCTCATAGACCGCGGTGGCGACGTCGGAGACTTCGGCGCGGGTCGGCACCGGCGACTGGATCATCGATTCCAGCATCTGGGTCGCGATCACCACCGGCTTGCCGGCGCGGCGCGCCATCCGCGTCATCTGCTTCTGCAGGCTCGGCACCCGCTCCAGCGGCAGCTCGACGCCGAGATCACCGCGCGCCACCATCAGCGCATCGGAGGCCTCGATGATGTCGGCGAGACGGTCGATCGCCTGCGGCTTCTCGATCTTGGCCATCACAGCGGCACGGCCGCGGATCATCTTCTTGGCTTCGAGCACGTCGTCGGCGCGCTGCACGAAGGACAGCGCGATCCAGTCGACGCCGGTAACGAGCGCCGCCTCGAGGTCGGCACGGTCCTTCGGCGTCATGGCCGAGACCGGCAGGTCGGTGTCGGGCAGGCTGACGCCCTTGCGGTCGCTCATCTTGCCGCCGACCACGACACGCGTCACCGCGTGCTCCTTCGAGGTCTCCTCCGCGATCAGCCGCACCTTGCCGTCGTCGAGCAGCAGCGCATGTCCCGGCCGAAGCGCGGCCAGGATCTCCGGATGCGGCAGGTGGACGCGCGTGGCATCGCCCGGTGCCTTGTCGGAATCGAGCGTGAAGGTCTGGCCGTTCTGGAGCTGGACCGCGCCGTCAGTGAAGGCGCCGAGCCTGAGCTTCGGGCCCTGGAGGTCGACCAGGATGCCGATCGGCCGGCCATAGCTGCTTTCGACGTTACGGATCGTCGCCACCAGCTCCCGCATCTTGTCGTGCGGGGTGTGGCTCATGTTGATGCGGAACAGGTCGGCGCCGGCCTCGAACAGGCGGCGGATCATCGCGAGGTCTGAAGAGGCGGGTCCCAGGGTCGCGAGAATCTTGATACGGCGAAGGCGCCTCATGGCTTACTTCCAGACGGGGGCGGGGCAGCGCCTGGCGGGAGGCCAGGCGCGGGGGGCGTACCACCGGGCGGGCTATTGGGCAAACCCGGAACCCCGCCCGGACCGACCGGGCCGGGCAGGCCGGGCACGCGCTGCTGCGCCGGCTGTTCGTTGGCGTCGGTGAGCTGGACCGTCCAGGCCCGCTGCTCGCCGGTATCGACCTCGAAATAGCCGGTCCGGTCGTAGCCGCGCGCCAGGCAATCCTCGGTGCCGCGGATGGTGAACTCCTTGTCGCGCGAGCACATGAAGGCCTGACCCGACCATTCACCGCCACGGTCGTAGTCGATGGCGTAGATGTAATAGTAACGGGCGACCAACGTTCCCCGCAGCAGCGTCTCGCAGGAGCGGGACGAGATGTTCCACCAGCCCTCGGTGGTCCAGCCCTCGGCGTCTTTGTAGCCCAGCGCAATCCCGACCCGGCTCGATGTGTTGTTGCAGAGGCGGAAATCGGCGGACGCCGGGCTGGTCCAGAGGCACAGCAGCGCGACCGCCAGCACCGGGACCAACCGGGCGAGCATGCGAAGGAGGGAGTGGGGAGATTCGGCGATCATAGTCGCGAAAAGCTATATCAGATCATTGACGATTTGGCGTAGGGGCCGGGAACTGTCCCAAGGCCGGGTTTCGGCCCGTTTGCGCCGTGATATGGCAAAATCTGTGACAGGACCCACCTGATCCCGTAAGGGTGACGGCCATCGGGGCAGGTCTTAAGGAATCCAGTTATGGCAATCGACGACAAAACCAGAACGGAGCTCGAGGCGGCCGCTTTCCGGCGCCTGGTCGATCATTTGAGGACGCGGACGGACGTCCAGAATATCGACCTGATGAATCTGGCCGGCTTCTGCCGCAACTGCCTGTCCAATTGGCTCAAGGATGCCGCCGACGCCCAAGGCGTCGCCTTAAGCAAGGACGAGAGCCGTGAGGCCGTCTACGGCATGCCCTACGAGACCTGGAAATCGAAATACCAGGGCACGGCCACGCCCGAGCAGCTCGAGGCGATGAAGAAGGTCCATCCCCACGGGCACTGAACGGCCGCCTGCGGCCTGCTGAGTCGCGCCGCACAACAGCTTTCTTCAGGCAGCTGCAGGAAGGTGTGGGCGCGCTGTGGACGAGCGCGATGCTGCCTTGAACGCGGAGGGCGCCAACCCTAAGGGTCTACGCAGCACGCGCGGTGAGGATGCCGGCGTCACCTCGTTTTGCCAGTTCCATTGGGAGTACCAAGATGGCCACCTCCGCCGCCGTCCGCGACGACGAGCCCGCGACGAAATTTGCCAAGGACCAGCTCAAATCCATCATCGAGCGCATTGAGCGGCTGGAGGAAGAGAAGAAGGCGATCTCCGACGACATCCGCGACGTCTACGCCGAGAGCAAGGGCAACGGCTACGACGTCAAGGCGCTGCGCACCATCGTGCGCCTGCGCAAGCAGGACCCCAACGAGCGCGCCGAGGCCGAGACCATTCTCGAGACCTACATGCAGGCGCTGGGAATGCTCTGAGGCGTCTCGCCCGGTAGGCGTTGCAGCGCACCAAGCTTGGGCGAAATCCCTTCATCTGCTAGAGTGCTCGGTGAAGGGACCGAGCGATGGATGTGCCGGGACCAGAGCGCAGGCTTGCCGCGGTCCTCGCCGCCGACATGGTCGGCTTTAGCCGGCTCATGGAAGTCGACGAGGCGGGTACCCTTGCGCGTCTCAAGACCCACCGGGTCGAGCTCATCGATCCGGCCATTGCCAAAAATCGCGGCATCATCATCAAGACGACTGGCGACGGCATGCTCGCCGAATTCCACAGCGTCGTCGATGCCGTGCTGTGTGCCGCCGAGGTTCAGCGCCGCATGGCGCGGCGCAATGCCGACGTCCCGCCGCCGCGATGGATACAATTCCGCATCGGCATCAATCTGGGCGATGTCATCGTAGATCAAGACGACATTTTCGGTGACGGGGTCAACGTCGCGGCGCGACTGGAGACGCTCGCGGAGCCTGGAGGGATCTGCGTTTCAGGCGCGGTGCGCGATCAGGTTGGCGACCGGCTCGACGGAGTTCAGTTTGACGATCTCGGCGAGCAGAACGTCAAGAATATCACGCGTCCGATCCGCGTCTTCCGCATTCGGCTGGCGGAGGGGCCTGCAAGCCTGCCCGACGCGACCAAGGCTGTTGCGTCACCGGTTGTGTCAAAAAAGCCGTCGATCGCCGTGCTGCCGTTCGCCAATATGAGCGGCGATCCGGAACAGGAGTTCTTCGCCGACGGTCTCACGGAAGACATCATCACCGAGCTCTCGCGCTTCCACGACTTGCTCGTCATCTCGCGAAACTCGACCTTCGTCTACAAGGGCAAGGCCGTAAAGGTCCAGGACATCGGCCGTGAGTTCGGCGTCGACTATGTCATCGAGGGCAGCGTGCGGAAGGCCGGGGGGCGCGTCCGCGTCACCGTGCAGCTGATCGATGCGGAAACCGACCGCCATATCTGGGCCGAACGTTACGATCGCGAGCTCGAGGATATTTTCGCCATCCAGGACGAGATGACCCGCGCAATCGTCGCGACGTTGCCTGGTCGCGTGGAAGCGGCAGCGCATGACCGCACCAAGCGCAAGCCGACCGAGAACATGCGCGCTTACGAATGCGTGCTGGCTGCAAAGCTCCTGCATCACCGTTCAACACGCGAGGACAACGCGCAGGCGCAGACCCTGCTCAACCGGGCGCTGGCAATGGATCCGAATTACGCCCACGCTCACGCCTGGAAGGCGTGTGTGCTCGGACAGTGCTGGATCTATGGCTGGTGCGCTGACCGCGACGCGACCTTTGAGCAGGTGGCTTCTGAACTCGAGATCGCGTTGGCGCTCGACGACAACGATGCGGACGTGCACCGGATCCTCGCCGCGCTCAATCTGACGCGCCACGACTATGAAAAGGCCACCTATCACCAGGAGCGTGCGCTGGCCCTCAACCCGAACTACGATCTGATCGTTGTGCAGCAGGGAGAGCTCCTGACCTGGCTGGGCTTGCCTGAGGAGGGCATCGACTGGATCAGGAAAGCGATGCGTCTCAATCCTCATCATCCCGAGCGATTCTGGAGCCATCTCGGTCGTGCGTATTATTGCGCAGAGAAATACGCCGAGGCCGCCGAGGCGTTTTCAAGGATCACGCGGCCCGACTATACCCATCACGCGTTCCTTGCAGCGATATTCGCGCAGATGAACAATGCCGTCGCGGCTGGCGCTCACGCCGCGGAGGTCCTGAAGCGCGAACCCGGGTTCTCGGTGGCAGCCTATCTTGCAACCTTGCACTACAAGCGCGAGATCGATCGCGAGCGTCACGAATCCGGCCTCGTCAGGGCTGGCCTGCCAGCATGATCGATACGCGGGAGGAAGAATGGGGCAGGGGAAAGCTTTGCCGGGCCGCGGCTCTCAGCGCAGCGCGGCGGTACGCATGACGAAGGACGTCGTCTGGAGCTTTGCGGTCGCGCTGCCCGAGAAGCTGTCGCAGGACAGGCCCTGCATCGGGTCCTCGACAAAACCCATCGCGATCACGGCCTGCGGCTTGACGAAAAAGCGGCGCAGCGCTGCCGTATCGAGCTCGCCCATCAGCGTCACCGACATCGCACGACTGGCGCTCGGTGACAGCATCACGATCTTGAGCCAGATGCTGTCGCCCTTGGCCGCGGAGAGCCGGGTCGCGGTGGCGATCCTGCCATCGACGCTCTTGCCGACCACCGTATTGATCTCCGTCGCCTGAGCGAGGCTGCGCGTCGCGGAAGCGGGTCGGGCGGAGCGCGGGATCGGCGCAGAGGCGGCGACGACGTTGGCGCGATCGACCGGCGAGGCGGATGCCGGCGCAAAGGCCAGCGCCTGATAGGCCGCGCTGGAGACGCTCGCGGTGGCTTGCGGATCGGTGGCTGCGGCGAGCGCCTGGCGCGCCTTCAACGCGGCGACCTGAGCCGGCGTCGCCTGCTGTGGCGCAGCCGGTATGTCATCCCAGAAGCCGCGGGCATTGATGATGTCGGCGGGGGTCTCGGGCTTGCCAGTCGCCGGCTTGTCAGCCACGGGCGCGGCCTTCGGCTTGGGCGGCGCAACGATCTGCGCATCGGCCGAGGCGAGCTGGAGCGTTGCGGCCACTTGCGGCTTGGCGCGCGGCGTCGGCACCGGCTCGGCGGGTTTGGTCACGGCGGCGACCACGGTCGGCGCGGACGGTTTCGCGGCCGGTGCGCCCTCGTCATCCTCGTCGCTGCTGCTGGCGGCCGGAGCCGCCGACTTGCCCTTGAACAAGGCGGCGAAGAAATTCGTCTTGCTGCCGGAATCGTCGCCGCTGCCGCGTCGCTCGATCTCGGCCTTGGCGAGCTCATAGCCCTTCAGCGGAACGCCGTCCGTTGGCAGATGCACCGTTTTTCCGTCGGGGAAGACACGGGCGAGCTGGTCATGGGTCATGCGCGGCCAGTGCCGGATGCTGCCGGTGTCGAGGTGCACGAAGGGCGAGCCGGAGGTCGGATAGAAGCCGACGCCGCCGCGCTGGAGCCGCAGGCCGGCGAAGCGGATCTGCTCCAGCGGCACGCCCGGGATATAGAAGTCCATCGCATGGCCCAGCATGTGCTGGCTGAAGCGCGCCACACCGGAGGAGCGGCGGCGGAGCATGGCGTTGGTGGCGGGGGAGCGGTAGGAGGAGATGATCTGGATCGGCTGCTTGCCGTCGACGTCGCGATAGACTTCCCAGAGGATGTCGAACAGGCGACGGTCCATCACCGTCTCGTCCTGGGTGCGCCAGTCGCGCAGGAAGTGGTTGAGCTGCTTCAGCGCGGCTTCGTCATAGCGGCCGTCGCGTTTGAAGGTGACGGTGAGGTCTTCGCCGGAATGGGTGTGATGGAAGGAGAGCGTCTTGGTTTCGTTCAGCGCGGCGGCGTCATGAACCGAACCTGCGGCGGCAAGCAGCAATACGGAAGCGAGGCCGATCCGGGATCCGGCCTTCACTCCCGCATGGGACAACGACAGCACAGCGAATTGGCGTGCGAGACCAGTCAGCACGTATGAGCCCACCCAGTCGACGAGCGTTCAAAATGGACTCTCCCGCCAACCCCGTTAGCAGCGCGAAAGAGGGTGAACGCTTTCTTAAAGCGAGAAGGTTAATTCGAGGTTGACCTTCCCGCCCCCAAACCAAGTCAGAGTACGATCCTAAACGGTTGACTGTGGCAAAAAAACGCCCGCTCTCTGGGGCCCGGCTGGAGAACGGTTAACGTCAAGCGACCCCATCCAGGGGACGGGGTCGCTGATTTCATTGCAGAATTTTTGTGAACCAGGCGCTCAGCCGGGCTCAGCGGGTAAAGACCCGCTGCGGACGACGGCCGACTGGCGCTGGCGGCTGGGTCGGGGTCGGCGCTCCGAACAGCCGCTCGAAGAAGTTTGGCCCAGACGAGCCGAAGCCGCCGCCATTGTTGGCCACCGCCACGCCTGAGGGGAGCGTCGTCGCCGGGCGCGAATAGCTCGGCTGCGAATGCGCCACGATAGCCTCGAGGTCCTTGCCGCGATTGTTCTTCAGGATGTTGATCATGGTCGCGTCGCGGCCATAAACGTCCTTGCGGAATTGCAGCTTGCCGGCGTCATCCACGAAGGCGGTCTGATAGGTGATGTTGACCGGGATCGGGGTCGGGAATTTCAGGTCGATCTCGCTCTTGCCGTACATGCTGCGCACGCGCTCCGGCGTGTACTTGTCGCTCGGCATGGTGATGTTGAGCAGCACGGACGCGTACTGATCCGGGTTCTGCACGCGCATGCAGCCATGGCTGAAGGCGCGATCTTCCCTGGCGAACAGATGCTTGTCCGGCGTGTCGTGCTGATAGACCAGGAACTTGTTCGGGAAATTGAAGCGGATGCGGCCGAGCGCATTGGCTTCACCCGGCGGCTGCGAGATGTGCACCGAGCCGTCGCGGTTCTGCTCGAGCTTGAGGCCCATGCGCTGGAGCACGGTCGGATCCTGCTGAAGCGCCGGCAGATATTCGTTGTAGACGATCGACGGCGGCACGTTCCAGGTCGGATTGACCGTGATGTACTTCATCGTCTCGCTGAGCAGCGGGGTGGCATGCGTGCCAGGCTTGCCGGTGACAACGCGGGTGGTCCAGACCTGCTGGCCGCGCTGCATCACCTTCAGCGTGTAGTCGGGAATGTTGAGGATGACATAGGCATCGCCCAGCGCGGGCGCGCCGAGGTCGCGCGGCAGCCAGCGCCAGCGCTCCATGTTCACCAGCACCACGTCGATCTGCTTGTCGCGCTTGGGCGTGTTGAGCGCCTTGACGGTCTTGTCGTCGAGGATGCCGGTCGCCTTCATCTCGGCGCCGCCCTGGAATTTGCGCACGGCATCGGCGACCGCCGCGTCATAGCGGGTGTCGTTCGCGTTCTCGGTGATGCCGAGCTTGGCGCGCAGCTGTGGCACGCGCGGATCTTCTACGACGATCTCGGCCTGCTTCTTGCCGGCCGGGGTGTATTTCAGCGCCGGACCGTCGGCGATCTCGATCGCGGGGCCGTTGCCCTGGCCGCGCAGCTCCGCGAGCTTGGCCTTCAGCTCCTTGTAGAGCTTGTGCGGCGGGTTGTAGCTGTCGAGCGCCGCGGAGGCGTCCGTCGCTGTCGTGATCTTGGCGAGCACCTCGTTCGGGTCGACCGGATGTTCGGGATAGAGGATGTCGCCGCTGACCTGCGACCAGTGCATGCGGCCGCTCTGGGCCTGCCGCGCATAGTCGAACATGCTGGCGGTGAGCTTCAGCTCGGCATCGGCGAGCGCATCGGGCGTGGTGGCGGCGGCGAAATCCGGCACCGGATAGTCGGCGGGGTTGAGGCCGTCGGAGGCTGCATCCTTCAGCCGCGCAATGACGCCCTTGGCCGCAGCGGTCAGGCTGCCGCCTTGGGTCCAGACCGGCGCGAAGTCGCGCGCACCGTAAAAATTCTCGATCGCCGCGCGCTCGTTCTTGCGGTCGAAATGGCGCGAGGCCTTGGCGCCGATGATGTCCCTGAGCTTGTCGGCGACCGGCTGGTCGGCGGCGGGAACGTTGCTCGCGGCCTTCACCGGCTCGGCGGCCGGAGTCGCAGCAGGTGCCGTCGCAGTGTCGGCCTTGGCGGGTTCTGTCTTCACAGGTTCTGTCTTCGCGGGTTCGGTCTTGGCCGTCTCGCTCTTCGGCGCCTCGGTGGCGGGCGAGGTGGCGACGTCGGAAGGCTTGGTCTCGATCTTGTCGGGCGCCGGTGCGACTTCGGCCTTCACGGGCTCTTTCGCAGAGTCCGGGATGGTGGCGGTTGTGTCGAGCTTGATGTCGGAGGCGGTCGGAGGCGGAACGTTGGCCGGCTCGGGGCGCGGGATCGCGGCCTCGATCGCGAGCTCGGCGGCGCTGCTGCGCGTCTGATCCTGCGCCAGGGCTGAGCTGGCCGACACCGTGAGGAAGGTCGCCGCGACCGTCATCAAGACACGGTCAAAGCCTGCACGGTGGTTCAAACAGTCACGCATTGTGTCACACCCCTCGGGTGAACTGTCCCTCTTGGAACAGCTTCGTTATCGTCTCTAAAACTTCGGCTAAATCGCGCCGGCCTCTCGAAAGTCGCACGCCTGCACGCAACGATTCATACGCAGACGATATACAGGCCCCGCTTTTGCGGCCAGCGCTACCCGGGACAACTCACGACAAACTGACGTCAAGGCAGCCTCTTTGGCAACGGATTATGCGCTTGCCCCACGCAATTTTCCCTGTGTCTGTCACTTCCAGGTCACGGTTCACGTCGCCGCCAAATTTCGCCGAAATGCGAAGGGCTTGCGGCCTCGTCGCAACATCAGCCAAGCCGCTGTTCAGATATGGCTCAGTGCGTCTCCTCATCGCTTTTCCCGCCATGGCCAGGCACGCCTGCTTCGTCGAGTTTGCGGTAGAGCGTGGACCGACCGATTTTGAGGCGGCGGGCGACTTCGGACATCTGCCCGCGATAATGCGAGATCGCGAAACGGATGATTTCGTTCTCCATGTCCTCCAGCGGGCGGACATCGCCGCTCGCGGTCAGCATGGAGAGAGTTCCCGCTGACGGGAAGGGAGCGATCGGTATTTCATTACCCGACACCAAGGAAGGCGCCGCGATCGGCTCGAGCAGCAGTGGCGCAGTCGGAATGTCGGCTGCAGGATGCGGCTGCGAGGCGAGCAGGGGGAAATCGCCGAGGCCAAGCTGGTCGCCGTCGCTCATCACCACCGCGCGGTAGACCGCGTTTTCGAGCTGGCGGATGTTGCCGGGCCAGTCGAGCTGGGCGAGGTGCGCCACCGCTTCGCCGCTGATGCCGGTGATGGGGCGGTTCTCCTCGGCGGCAAAGCGCGCCAGGAAATGCCGCAGCAGATGCGGAATGTCCTCGCGCCGGGCGCGCAGCGACGGGATCGTCAGCGGCAGCACGTGGAGGCGATAAAACAGATCTTCCCGGAAGTGTCCCTGTTTCACCCGCTCCAGCAGCTTACGGTTGGTCGCGGAGATGATGCGCACGTCGACCTTGACGGGCTTGCGGCCGCCGACCGCCTCGACCGCGCCTTCCTGGAGCGCGCGCAACAGCTTGACCTGCGCGGTCAGCGGCAACTCGCTGACCTCGTCCAGGAAGAGCGTGCCGCCATGGGCCTCGACGAACTTGCCCATGTGCCGCTCGGTGGCGCCGGTGAAAGCGCCCTTCTCGTGGCCGAACAGGATGGACTCGACGAGGTTGTCGGGAATCGCGCCGCAATTTACCGCGACAAAAGGTTTTGCCTTGCGCTCGCCGCTGCCATGGATGGCGCGCGCGAACATCTCCTTGCCGACGCCGGACTCGCCCTCGATCAGCACGGGAATCGAGGAGTTCGCCGCCTTCTGCGCGGCGCGCATCACGCCCGCCATCGCCTCGGAGCGGGTGATGATGTCGGAGAAGGTCAGCCGGCCCTCGCGGCTGTGACGGATGCGCTGCAATTCGCCCTTGAGCGCGGAGGCGTTGAGCGCGTTGCGCAGCGAAACCTGAAGTCGCTCGAGGCCGACCGGCTTGACGACGAAATCGGCCGCGCCGGCACGCATCGCCGAGATCACATTGTCGATGCCGCCATGCGCGGTCTGCACGATGACGGGGATGCTGAGGCCGGCTTCTCGGATTTTCGCCAGCACTCCCATGCCGTCGAGGCCGGGCATCACGAGATCGAGGATGACGCCGTCGATGGCCGGGGCGTCGGGAGCGGTGAGCGCGGCGATCGCAGCGTCGCCGGACTCCACGACGATCGTCTCATAGCCGCATTTCTGCACCATGTTTTCGACCAGCCGGCGGGCTACAGCGTCGTCGTCGGCGATCAAAATACTGGCAGCCATGGTGTTCCCTGCACGCTACAACTATCTGTCTCGAATCGGGGCACTCTGGCCGAAGCCGATTAACGCACTCTTAAACCTTGATGCCCCCGCCCGCCGTCGCGACTGTTGAACACAGGTTTCCCACACAATGAATTCGCGCTCCAAGCCCGCTCTCAAAAAGTCTGCTCTCAAGAAGGCCGCTTCCAGCAAGCCCGCTCCCCGCAAGCCGAGCACCAGGAAATCCGCCGCCAAAGCAAAGTCCTCCAGGCCTTCGTCTGCCAAGCCTTCACTCGCCAAATCTTCACCCGCAAAGCCTGCAAGCAAGACCGGCAAGCTTCCCGAGTGGAACCTGGCCGATCTCTATTCCGGGATCGAGGCGCCGGAAGTGGCGCGCGATCTCGAAAAGATGGATGCCGATTGCGTCGCGTTCGAGACCGACTACAAGGGCAAGCTCGCGACAGGGACAGCAAACGAAGATGGCGGAAAATGGCTCGCGGAAGCCGTGCGACGCTATGAGGCAATCGACGATCTCGCTGGCCGACTCGGCTCCTATGCCGGCCTGGTCCACGCCGGCGACAGCGTGGACCCTGCGATTTCAAAGTTTTACGGCGACGTGTCCGAGCGCCTGACGGCTGCGTCGACGCATCTTCTGTTCTTCGCGCTCGAGCTCAATCGAATCGATGACGATATTTTGAACCGCGCGATGCAGGCCACCGAGCTCGTGCACTATCGTCCGTGGATCGAGGATTTGCGCAAGGAGAAGCCGTACCAGCTCGACGACAAGCTCGAGCAGCTCTTCCTGGAGAAGGCGCAGACCGGCTATTCCGCCTTCAACAGGCTGTTCGACCAGACCATCTCGGGCCTGCGCTTCAAGGTCGGCGCCAAAGAGCTCGCGATCGAGCCGACGCTGAATCTCCTACAGGACCGCGACGGCGCCAAGCGCAAGAGCGCGGCGGAGGCTCTGGCCAAAACCTTCAAGGCCAATGAGCGCACCTTTGCGCTGATCACCAACACGCTCGCCAAGGACAAGGACATCTCCGACCGCTGGCGCGGTTTCAAGGACGTCGCGGATTCCCGCCACCTCAACAACCGCGTCGAGCGCGAGGTGGTGGATGCGCTGGTTGCTTCCGTGCACGCGGCCTATCCGAAGCTGTCGCATCGCTATTACGCGCTGAAGGCGAAGTGGTTCGGCAAGAAGCGGCTCGCTTATTGGGACCGCAACGCGCCGCTGCCCTTTGCCGCGACCGACGTCATTGGCTGGCCCGATGCGCGGAACATGGTGCTGACGGCCTATCGCGGCTTCTCGCCTAAGATGGCCGACATCGCGGAGCGCTTCTTCACCGACCGCTGGATCGACGCGCCGGTGCGTCCGGGCAAGGTGCCCGGCGCGTTCTCGCATCCGACCACGCCGTCGGCGCACCCTTACGTGCTGATGAACTACCAGGGCAAGCCGCGCGACGTGATGACGCTGGCGCATGAGCTCGGCCATGGCGTGCATCAGGTGCTGGCGGCGAAGAACGGCGCGCTGATGGCGCCGACGCCGCTGACGCTGGCGGAGACCGCGAGCGTGTTCGGCGAGATGCTCACGTTCAAGCGGCTCCTTGCCCAGACCAAGAATGCAAAGCAGCGCCAGGCGCTGCTCGCCGGCAAGGTCGAGGACATGATCAATACCGTGGTGCGGCAGATCGCGTTCTATTCGTTTGAACGCGCGGTCCACACCGAGCGCAAGAACGGCGAGCTCACCGCGATGCGACTCGGCGAGATCTGGCTGTCGGTGCAGGGCGAGAGCCTGGGGCCCGCGATCGAGATCAAGGCGGGCTACGAGAACTACTGGATGTACATCCCGCACTTCATCCATTCGCCGTTCTACGTCTACGCCTATGCGTTCGGCGATTGTCTCGTGAACTCGCTTTATGCGGTCTACGAGCATGCGGCCGAGGGCTTTGCCGAGCGCTATCTCGACATGCTCGCCGCGGGCGGCACCAAGCACTATTCCGAGCTGCTGCGGCCGTTCGGGCTCGATGCCAAGGACCCGAAGTTCTGGGATGGCGGGCTCAGCGTCATCGCCGGGATGATCGACGAGCTGGAGGCGATGGGCTGAGGCGCGAGCCTGCCTCATTTGTAGGCAGGGAAAGCGTAAAACATCTGTTGAACTGTCGCTGAGGCTGTGTTGTACATCTGTATAACACAGCCTCAGCGACGGTTCGGCCATGAAGATCGAGATCAAGAAGATCGGAAATTCGGATGGTTTGTTGCTTCCGCGCGAACTGATGCAGCGCCTCGACCTCAAGCGCGGCCAGCAACTGCACATCGTGGAACTACCCGGTGGCGGCTTCCAGGCGCTGCCCTACGATCCCGACTTCGCGCGAACGATGGAAATCGCCGACGGGATCATGGACAAATATCGCGACACGATAGCAGCGCTAGCAAGGTAGTCGGCTCGCATGAACGAGCTTCAGGAACCGCTTTGGATTGGCTACGCGCAGGCTGTCGCCATTCACAATCGACAGCTTCGCCGCTTTGGCGGCGCGCCGGGAATACGCGACGAAGACATGCTGCACTCGGCGCTGGAGCGGCCGCTCGACAAATGGAGCTCCGAGCAGGCGCCGCTGGACGAACTCGCCGCAGCCTATGCATTCGGCCTCGCGAAAAATGTTGGATTCGTCGATGGAAATGAGCGCATCGCTTTCCTGACGATGATGGCGTTTCTCCGCAAGAACAGCGCGGACTTCAGTCCTGATCCCGCGGAAGCTGCCATCATCATCGGCTCACTCGCCGCAGGCGAAGTCAGCGAGCAGAGCCTTGCCCGCTGGATCCGCGATCATTGGGATTCCAAATGAGTCCATTTGCGGGAAAACTGCGCGTCCGTGCCGTTGCCCTGTCCGGTTTATTGCGGTATTGCCAGCGAAGAATTCGACTTTCGACTGGGGACAATCCATGGCTGACCATCGCGAAGTGGCATACACCACCGCCGACGGCAACGACTACGTTGCGCACGAGCAGACCTATGAGGGCTTCATCAAGCTGGTGAAGTACGGCACGGCCTCGGTCGCGCTCATCGTGATCCTGATGGCGATTTTCCTCACCTGATCCGTCTTCGGTAGCTGCACACGCCAGCGGCAGCAGCTGCCCAGAATACTTGCATACAAGCCGGTCCCAGAACCGGTATCGAACGCTGCGGGAGTTACGCTTAGTTTGCGCGTGCGCTGTCCCGCGCCGCCGGAGGACCTATGAAGATCGCCGTTGCCAAGGAAATCGATCCGCTCGAGCCGCGGGTCGCCGCTTCGCCTGATACGGTGAAGAAGTTTAAGGCGCTCGGTGCCGAGATCGCCGTCGAGCCGGGCGCCGGCATCAAGTCAGGCCTGCCGGATTCCGAATTCACCGCCGTGGGCGCCACAGTCAGCGCTGACGCGCTCAAGGACGCCGATATCATCATCAAGGTGAAGCGTCCCGAGGCGTCGGAGCTTTCACAATACAAGCGCGGCGCACTCGTCATTGCCATCATGGATCCCTACGGCAACGAGGCCTCGCTGAAGACGATGGCCGATGCCGGCGTCTCCGCCTTCGCGATGGAATTGATGCCGCGCATCACGCGCGCGCAGGTGATGGACGTGCTGTCCTCGCAAGCCAATCTTGCCGGCTATCGCGCCGTGATCGAGGGCGCCGAGGCCTTCGGCCGCGCCTTCCCGATGATGATGACGGCGGCCGGCACCGTGCCCGCCGCGAAGGTGTTCGTGATGGGCGTCGGCGTCGCCGGCCTTCAGGCGATCGCGACCGCGCGCCGTCTCGGCGCCGTCGTGACCGCGACCGACGTGCGGCCCGCCACCAAGGAGCAGGTCGAGTCGCTCGGTGCGAAATTCCTTGCCGTCGAGGACGAGGAGTTCAAGAACGCCCAGACGGCCGGCGGCTACGCCAAGGAGATGTCCAAGGAATATCAGGCCAAGCAGGCCGCGCTCACCGCCGAGCACATCAAGAAGCAGGACATCGTGATCACCACCGCGCTGATCCCGGGCCGGCCGGCGCCGAAGCTCGTCAGCGCTGACATGGTCAAGTCGATGAAGCCGGGCTCGGTGCTGGTCGATCTCGCCGTCGAGCGCGGCGGCAATGTCGAGGGCGCCAAGGCCGGCGAGGTCGTCGACCTCGATGGCATCAAGATCGTCGGCTACACCAACGTCGCCGGGCGCGTCGCGGCCTCGGCCTCCAGCCTCTACGCACGCAATCTGTTCTCCTTCATCGAGACCATGGTCGACAAGAAAGAGAAGAAGCTCGCCGTCAACTGGGACGACGAACTCGTCAAGGCCACTGCGCTCACGAAAGACGGCGCCGTGATCCACCCGAACTTCCAGCCGAAGGTTTAAGGAGAGTCGCCATGGAGCATGTTGCACAGGTCGTCGACCCCTTCATCTTCCGGCTGTCGATCTTCGTTCTCGCCGTCTTCGTCGGCTATTTCGTGGTGTGGTCGGTGACGCCGGCGCTGCACACGCCGCTGATGAGCGTGACCAACGCGATCTCCTCGGTGATCGTGGTCGGAGCGCTGCTCGCGGTCGGCGTCGGCATGGTTTCGAGCGGCTCGGGCTGGGCGCGCGGCTTCGGCTTCGTCGCGCTCATCTTCGCCTGCGTGAACATTTTTGGCGGCTTCCTTGTCACCCAGCGGATGCTGGCGATGTACAAGAAGAAGTCGAAGTAAGCGGCCACCTCGGGCTGAAGGGATTAATGGGGACCTGAGATGAGCGCCAATCTCTCTGCATTCTTGTATCTCGTGGCGGGGGTGCTGTTCATCCTGTCGCTGCGCGGGCTGTCGAGCCCGGCATCGTCGCGCCAGGGCAATCTGTTCGGCATGATCGGCATGGCGATCGCGGTCGGCACCACGCTCGCGAGCCATCCGCCAGCCGACGGTGTGGCCTGGGTGCTCGTGATCCTCGCGGTCGCGATCGGCGGCGGCATCGGCGCGGTGATCGCCCGCCGCGTGCCCATGACCTCGATGCCGGAACTGGTTGCCGCCTTCCACTCGTTGGTCGGCATGGCCGCGGTGCTGGTCGCTGCCGGCGCGTTCTACGCGCCCGAAGCCTTCGACATCGGCACGCCCGGTAACATCCACACCCAGAGCCTGGTCGAAATGTCGCTCGGTGTCGCGATCGGCGCCCTGACCTTCACCGGGTCGGTGATCGCGTTCCTGAAGCTCTCGGCGCGCATGAGCGGCGCCCCGATCATCCTGCCGGCGCGGCACATCATCAACATCGCGCTCGCGATTGCACTGGTCGTCTGCATCGTCGGCCTGGTGATGACCGGCAGCCCGGTGTTCTTCTGGCTCAACGTGATCCTGGCACTCCTGCTCGGCGTGCTCATGATCATCCCGATCGGCGGCGCCGACATGCCGGTCGTGATCTCGATGCTGAACTCCTACTCCGGCTGGGCCGCCGCCGGCATCGGCTTCACGCTCGGCAATTCCGCGCTGATCATCACCGGCGCTCTGGTCGGCTCCTCGGGCGCGATCCTGTCCTACATCATGTGCCACGCGATGAACCGGTCCTTCATCTCGGTCATCCTCGGCGGCTTCGGCGGCGAGACCGCTGCCGCTGGCGGGGCTACAGGCGAACAGAAGCCCGCCAAGCTCGGCTCGGCCGATGATGCTGCCTTCATCATGAAGAACGCCTCCAAGGTCATCATCGTGCCCGGTTACGGCATGGCGGTGGCGCAGGCCCAGCATGCGCTGCGCGAGATGGCGGACATGCTGAAGAAGGAAGGCGTCGAGGTGAAATACGCCATTCACCCGGTCGCTGGCCGCATGCCCGGCCACATGAACGTGCTGCTCGCCGAAGCCAACGTGCCCTATGACGAGGTGTTCGAGCTCGAGGACATCAACTCCGAATTCGCGCAGGCGGACATCGCCTTCGTGATCGGCGCCAACGACGTCACCAACCCGGCCGCCGAAGAGGACAAGACCTCGCCGATCTACGGCATGCCCGTGCTCCAGGTCTGGAAGGCCGGCACCGTGATGTTCATCAAGCGCTCGCTCGCCTCCGGCTATGCCGGCATCGACAATCCGCTGTTCTATCGCGACAACACCATGATGCTGCTCGGCGACGCCAAGAAGGTCACCGAGAACATCGTCAAGGCGATGTAGCGCGGAAGCAAACGGACCGTGGCCATCAACAAGGAATGGCACCGGTCCCATCGCATGCCGCCCAAGGCGACGCGCGCGCAGCGCGCCGCTTGGCACGTCGCTCACAAGGCGGCGTGCGGCTGCCGCGCTGTCCCAGCGAGCCTCCGGCCCGATGTCATGAAATTGCTGCGGAGCCGTCGCAAGCCCTGAGCCGAAAGGCCGGCCGCGCATCATGACCATCGTCAAGTGGATCGCCATCCTGCTCGTGACCGTCTATTGCGTCGGTCTCCTCGTGCTGTATGTCCGGCAGCGCGAGATGCTGTTTCCGATCCCGCCCGTCGGTCGCACCGCCCCCGATGCCGCGGGCCTTCCCGAGGCGGAAGAGCACATTCTGACCACGTCCGACGGTGAGAAGGTCATCCTCTGGCACGTGCCGGCGAAGCCTGGCCGTCCCGTGATCCTGTATTTTCCTGGCAATGGCGATTTTCTCGCCGGCCGCGTCAGCCGTTTCAGGGCGATGACCTCCGACGGCACCGGCCTCGTCGCGCTGTCCTATCGCGGCTACGCCGGCTCGAGCGGTGCGCCGAGCGAGGAGGGCCTGCTGCGCGATGCCGCAGCCGCCTACGCCTTCACGATCGCGCGCTACGCGGCGGAACGAATCATCGCCTGGGGCTTTTCGCTCGGGACGGGCGCGGCGGTTGCGCTCGCCTCGGAACATCGTGTCGGAAAACTCATCCTGGAAGCCCCCTATACGTCGACGGTCGACGTCGCAGCGTCGTCATTCTGGTTCGTTCCGGTGCGCCTGCTGATGCGCGATCCGTTCCATTCGGACCAGCGCATCACGCGCGTCACGGTGCCGCTCCTGGTGATGCATGGCACCAATGACCTTGCCATTTCGATCGTGTTCGGAGAGCGTCTGTTCGCGCTCGCACATGAACCGAAGCAGTTCGTTCGCTTCGCGGGCGGCGGACACGACAATCTCGATGCTTTCGGTGCGATCGAAACGGCAAGGCGCTTCATTGAATCCTAAACGGCTCGTCACGTGGCCCTGGAGCCTGGCCTTCGCCGCGATCCTCACGCTGTCGCCGCAACACGCATGGGCCGCGACCGGGCTCGATGGTGCGGCGATGCGCTGGCCCTATGCGCTGCCATTTGCCGGTCTGTTGCTATCGATCGCATTGGGGCCGCTGCTGTTTCCAAAATTCTGGCATCATCACTACGGCAAGATCGCCGCAGCTTGGTCGCTGCTGGCACTCGCCGCGCTTGTCCTGTTTGCCGGCAGCATGGCAACGCTGGCGGCGCTCGTCCATGCCATGCTCGCCGAATATCTCGGCTTCATCGTGCTGCTGTTCTCGCTCTATGTCGTGGCCGGCGGGATCCTCATCACCGGCGACATCAAGGCGACGCCAGCGACCAATGTCGGCATCCTCGCGCTCGGCACATTGGGTGCGAGCATTGTCGGCACCACGGGGGCCGCGATGATCCTGATCCGCCCCTTGATCCGCGCCAACCGTCCGCGGCGTCACAACGCCCATGTCATCATCTTCTTCATCATCCTGGTCGCCAATGTCGGCGGCGCGCTGAGTCCACTTGGCGATCCCCCGCTCTTCGTCGGTTTCCTGCACGGCATCGACTTCTTCTGGACCACGCGGACCATCTGGTTGCAGACCGCAATCGTCACCGGACTGCTGCTCGCGATCTTCGTCGTCATTGATATCTGGCGCTTTCGCAGCGAGCCGCCGCTCGGCGAAGCCGGCCGCGGGGAGCCGCCGCGCATCCGCGGTCTCGTCAATTTGGTGCTGATCGCGGCCATCGTCGTGAGCCTGCTGGCGTCGGCGATGTGGAAGCCCGGCGTGGCGTTCGACATTCTCGGCACCAAGCTGGACCTGGAGGACGTCGTCCGCAATTCGGTGCTGCTGGCCATTGCGGCGCTGTCGGTGTGGCTGACGCCGGACGAGCACAGGCTGGCCAACGGCTTCACCTGGGAGCCGATCCGCGAGGTCGCGAAACTGTTCGCGGGGATCTTTGTCGCGATCATCCCGGTCATTGCCATGCTCAATGCCGGACATCACGGCGCCTTCGCCTGGCTGTTGTCGGCTGTGACGGCGCCGGACGGTGTGCCGCGCGAGGTCGCCTATTTCTGGTTCACCGGCCTGATGTCCGCGTTCCTCGACAATGCGCCGACCTATCTGTTGTTCTTCGAGCTCGCCGGCGGCGACCCGCAAGTGCTGATGCATGAGCTCTCGGGCACGCTCGCCTCGATCTCCATGGGCGCGGTCTACATGGGCGCGCTCACCTATATCGGCAACGCGCCGAACTTCATGGTGAGCAGCATCGCCAGCGAGAACGGCGTCGAGATGCCGAGCTTTTTCGGCTATCTCTTGCGCGCCGGCGCCGTGCTGATCCCGCTGTTCCTGCTGCTGACACTGCTGCCGGTCGCGCCGATCCTGCACTGGCATTGAATCTCGCGCCTGATTTGCTACTGCTCATTCAAGCAAATGGAAGTAGTGGATGAGCGCGCATAGTCCGATGCCCCGGTCGGCCTGGATCTTCCCGGCGCTGGCCGTGCTGTTGTTCGCGGCCGTCAGCGCGACGGACTACGTGTTCACGCTGTCGCTGGCCGGGCTCGTCTTCGCCATCGTCCTTCTGGTCATCCTGTTCGGCACGGTATTCGCTGCGGTTCATCATGCCGAGGTGATCGCGGAGCGGGTTGGCGAACCCTATGGCACGCTGGTGCTGACGCTGTCGGTGACCATCATCGAGGTGGCTCTGATCACCACGATCATGCTGGGCGACAAGCCCGCGCCGGAACTTGCGCGCGACACCGTGTTCGCCGTGGTCATGATCGTCTGCAACGGCCTCGTCGGGCTCTGCATCTTCATCGGCGGCCTGCGCTATCGCGAGCAGGGCTTTCAGCTCTCCGGCGCCAACGTCTATCTCAGCGTACTGTTCGCCCTTGCGACCATCACGCTGATTCTGCCGAACTACACCACCACCACGCCCGGGCCGGTCTATTCGGCGGTTCAGCTCGGCTTCGTCGACGTGGTCACGCTCGCGCTATACGGGGTGTTTCTCTACACCCAGACCGTCCTGCACAAGGATTACTTCGTTCACGAGCGGGCGGACGGCGGCAGCGGTGGAGCGCTTCTATCGGGCCGGATGTTGGTGCTCAGCGTCGTGCTGCTGCTGATTGCGCTACTGGCGGTCGTGCTGCTCGCCAAGAAGTTCTCGCTGGTGGTCGACGCCGTCGCGGCCAAGATCGGTGCGCCGCCGGCCTTTACCGGACTTCTGGTCGCCCTCCTGATCCTGATGCCGGAAGGCGTCGCGGCCGTTTCGGCGGCCCGCAGGAACGACCTCCAGAAGAGCATCAACCTTGCGCTCGGGTCGTCGCTGGCCACCATCGGGCTGACCATCCCGGCCGTCGGCGTTGCCACCTACGCACTCGACAAGGAGCTCGAGCTCGGCCTCAACGCCCAGGGCAGCGTGCTTTTGCTCCTGACCTTCTTCCTGAGCATGCTGACCTTCGGCACGGGCAGGACCAACGTCCTGTTCGGACTGGTCCATATGGTGGTATTTGCCGTCTACGTGTTCATGGTCTTCGTGCCCTGAGGCGCGATAAGGAGAGTTCCCGATGCTTGCCGCCAGATCCGAGGTTCAGGTCGACAACGAGCAGGTTCGTGTGACCGAGTGGCGGCTTGCGCCGGGGAGCGCCACCGGGCATCACACCCATGGCATGGACTATGTGATTGTTCCGGTGGTGGCGGGGGAGATGACCATCGTGGCGCCCGGCGGCGAGAGGTCCAAGGCGCAGCTTGCGGCCGGCAAATCCTATTTCCGCAAGGCCGGCGTCCAGCATGACGTACTTAACGAAACCTCAACCGAGATCGTGTTCCTTGAAATCGAGCTAAAACCGTAAGTTGGCGTTACTGTTTGCCATCGATCCGTCGCAGTTGATCCCTCACAATGCCCCAAAGTTCCCGCATCAGATCGCGCGGGGAGTGGCCGAGAAATGCTGAAATACCTCGCTAAAATCTCGATGGATATTTTCCCCTCGGTGCTCGCGACGATCATCGGGGCTTACATCGTTAATCACTACATCAATGCCAAGCCCGCGCCTGATGCTCCTGCGACCGTGGTCGCGCCTGCGAAGACTGGCAGTGAGGGCAAGCCGGCGGACACTGCCAACCTTCCCGCACCCGGCGTCAAGGCCAAGGGTGTCTCCGAGAAGAGCGTTTCCGAGAAGAACGTGACGGACAAGGCGGCGGCCGAGAAGCCTGCCGATCATCAGCCGGCTGCCGAGACCAAGGCCGCAGACGTGGCTCCCGCCGAGACCGGCCCGCGCGGCCGCACCCCCGCACGCGAGAAGGCGGTCGCCAAGTCCGCCCCGGCCACCGCCCCGGTGGTGGAGGCCAATTCGGCCCCGGCTGCGGCTTCCCCAGCCGCTGGCCCCGACGCCAACGACCTCGTGCGCGCCGCGATCGAGCGTCTGCGCAAATCGCCTGAGGGCAAAGCCGCTGAGGCCAAATCGGCCGAGACCAAATCTTCCGAAACCAAGCCCGCGGAAAGGCCGGCGGAGCCTGCTGTGCGAGAAGCCGCCCGCATCCCGGAGGCCCCGCGTGTAATCACCGCGGAGCCGTCCCCGGTGCGTCCGCTGCCGCCGCCGATCACGGTGTCGACGCCGTCATCCGAGGCCTATGGCAATGGCGGCTCATCGCCGGTCAACCCGCCCTATACGGCCTCGGTCGGCAATGACGACCCGAATCGGGTGACGCCGCCGGCTGATATTCCCGTGCCGGTGATCGCACCCCCGCTCGATCTGCGTGCCGACGCCGGTGCGACCACGACCATGCAGCGGCCGAAGACCAATGTCGCCGATGAAATGCTGTCCGGCATGAAGTCGATGTTCCACGCCGTTCTGCCGAAGCCCGCCACCCCCGATTAGGACGCCATCTGAGCCGCGCTGTCAGCCGCCGACGCGGGCGAGGCCGCTGCGGGCGGCATCGTCGCGTGGGCGAAGCGAGACCGCCTTGGTGTAGGACGCCGCTGCCTTGGCCCTGTCGCCCAGCCGCTCATAGGCCTGTCCGCGGGTGGTCCAGACCTGGGCGTTGTGCGGATCGGCCTCGGAGGCCTCGTCCAGATCGGCTGCGGCCTCCTTGACCTTGCCGAGCGCGAGATAGCTGGTGGCGCGGCCGAGCAGCGGCTCGGCCTTCTGCGGGTTGAGCCCGTTCGCAGCACTGAAATCGGCGATGGCGAAATCGTGCTGGTTCTTGCCCTGATAGATCAAGGCACGGCCATAGAGCGCCTGCGCATTGTAGGGATCGAGCCCGACCGCACGATTGAACTCGTCGAGCGCAACTGCGGTCTCGCCTGACTTCGCCAGGGATTGGGCCTTTGCCGTGTGGGCCTGGGCTTCGCTGACATTGACGGCGCTGACCGCGCTTTCGGCGGCCGCGGTCGCCTTCGGCGCCTCCTGAGGCTTCTCCTTCTCCGGCATCAGCGATCCCAGATCGAAGGAGCAGCTGCACAGCGCTATCCCCATCAACGCCAGCACGAACGGCTGCTGCCAGATCTGGCGCAGCCGCGCCAAGCTGCGCTCGGGGAAAGGGGAGGCCATCTACGGTTCGCTCGCGCTAGAGCATGATCCGGAAAAGTGTGCAGCGGTTTTCCGAAAGAATCATGCTCAAACATCAAACCAAAGCGCGATGGCTTTCAATCCAATCTCATCGCGCTTTAGCGCCGCATCGGTAGTGCCCGCGTCCCAGAAGAAGGCACCGCTCACAAAACAATAACGCGGGCCAGGGGCCCGCGTTATCGAAAACTGAAGTCTTGCAAGATCCGGTAGATCAGCGCGGTCCGCGCGGACCCGCACCGGGGCCGCCACGACCACCGCGATCACCGCCGGGACCCGCGCCGAACACCGGCTTCGGCTTCATCGGCAGCAGGCCTTCGCGCTGTAGCTTCTTGCGGGCCAGCTTGCGCGCGCGGCGCACGGCTTCGGCCTTTTCGCGGGCCTTCTTCTCGGAGGGCTTCTCGTAATGGCCGCGGAGCTTCATCTCGCGGAAAATTCCCTCGCGCTGCATCTTCTTCTTCAGCGCCTTGAGGGCTTGATCGACATTGTTATCGCGAACGAGAACCTGCACGCGGCATCCTCTTCAGGTGGATCGGATTTGAATTCTGCTAAGTCAAAGGGGATGGCGAAACGCGCAAGCCCTTAACCTTGAGCGCGCGGATGTATCAGACAAAACTGCAGATGTCCACCGGCCAAGGGGGATTTTGGGCCAAGTTCGGCCATTAAATGCGGCGAAAATACCTCTGTGCGGCCCCGATTTGGGCGATTCGGTGCCAATGACGGGGCCGTTTCCGGAGCTTTGCTCCGGAAACTTGAAATCGGGGGTCCACACATGGATATGAAAAAATACGCCGCGGAAGCCATCGGCACCTTCTGGCTCACATTCGCAGGCTGCGGCAGCGCGGTCATTGCCGCCGGCTTTCCTCAGGTCGGCATCGGTCTCGTCGGTGTGTCCCTGGCGTTCGGGCTCAGCGTCGTCACCATGGCCTATGCGATCGGCCACATCTCGGGTTGCCATCTCAATCCGGCCGTCACGGTCGGCCTTGCCGCCGGCGGGCGCTTCCCGGCCGGCCAGATCCTGCCCTATGTGATCGCCCAGGTGGCGGGCGCGATCGTGGCCGCGTGGCTGCTCTATGTCATCGCGAGCGGGGCGCCCGGATTCGACGTCACCAAGGGCTTCGCGTCCAACGGCTATGACGCGCATTCGCCCGGCCAGTACAGCATGATCGTGTGCTTCCTCACCGAGGTGGTGATGAGCATGATGTTCCTGTTCATCATCATGGGCGCCACCCATGGCCGTGCGCCCGCGGGCTTCGCGCCGCTCGCGATCGGGCTCGCGCTGGTGATGATCCATCTCGTCAGCATCCCCGTCACCAACACCTCGGTGAACCCGGCGCGCAGCACCGGTCCCGCGCTGTTCGTCGGCGGCTGGGCGCTGTCGCAGCTCTGGCTGTTCTGGGTCGCGCCATTGATCGGCGGCGCGCTGGTCGGGGTGATCTACCGCTGGCTCAGCGAGGAGCCCACAGGCATCGTCGCAGGCGTGAAGACCGCGTAATCGCTAGAGCATGATCCGGAAAAGTGTGCAGCGGTTTTCCGGAAAGATCATGCTCAAACAATACCTAAAGCGCGATGACGATTCATCCTGATCTCATCGCGCTTTAAGGGGATCGCAGCGATTGCTGCGGTCCCCTCAGGTGCCTTTCGTTGGCCTGACTTCGGTGACGTGTCCCATCTTGCGGCCCGGGCGCGGCGTGCCCTTGCCGTAAATGTGCACCGTGGCGCCGGGAACGGTCAGCCACTTCTCGTAGTCCTTGATCTCGTCGCCGATCAGATTGGTCATGGTGACGACGTCGCCGTGGCGCACGGGCTTGCCGAGCGGCCAGCCGGCGATGGCGCGGATGTGCTGCTCAAACTGCGAAATGGATGCGCCGTCCAGCGTCCAGTGTCCGGAATTGTGCACGCGCGGAGCGATCTCGTTGACCAGCACCTTCGGTCCGGTGCCGTTGGCGAGCACGAACATCTCAACGGCGAGCACGCCCACATAGTCGAGCGCGCTCGCGATCTTGGCGGCGATGCTGCGCGCTTCCTCGGCGAGCGAATCCGGGATCGGCGCGGGCGCGCGCGATATCTTCAGAATGTGGTCGCGGTGTTCGTTCTCGGTGACGTCGAAACACTCGACCTGACCCGCGGCCGAGCGCGCGGCGATCACGGAGATCTCGCGCTCGAACGGCACGAAGGCCTCCAGGATCGCCGATTTGGTGGCGAGACTGGTCCACACCTTGGCGATGTCGTCGCCCTTGCGGATGATGGCCTGGCCCTTGCCGTCATAACCGAAGCGGCGGGTCTTCAGTACGGCCGGAAGACCGATTCGCGCGATCGCCTCGCGCAGCGAGGAAACGGAGGTCACGTCGGCATAGGCGGCGGTGCCGATGCCGAGCCGCGTCACGAAATCCTTCTCGGCCAGCCGGTCCTGGGTGGTCTCGAGGATCTTCCGGTTGGGCAGCACCGGGCGGCGCGCATCCAGCACCATCGCCGCGGCCGCCGGCACGTTCTCGAATTCGTAGGTGATGACGTCGACGTCGTTGGCGAACAGCTCGAGCGCCTCGACATCGGCATATTCGGCGCAGGTCGCATTCAGGACCACGTCGAAGGCCGGCGAATCCGGATCGGGCGAGAACATCTGGCAGCGTAGCCCGAGCCGCGCCGCAGCCATGGCCAGCATCCGGCCCAATTGTCCGCCGCCGAGGATTCCGATGGTGTCACCGGGCTTCAGCCTCACCTGCCTGGCGTCGGTCACGCCTTGTCCTCCGGACGCTCGGCAACCGCCTCGGTCTGCGCCTTGCGCCAGGCGGCAAGGCGACCGGATAGGGCGGGGTCGGACAGCGCCAGCACGGAAGCCGCCAGTAGCGCCGCATTGATCGCGCCGGCCTTGCCGATGGCGAGGGTGCCGACCGGGATGCCGGCGGGCATCTGAACGATCGAATACAGCGAATCGAGGCCTTTGAGCGTCTTCGATTCGATGGGCACACCGAACACCGGCAGTTCCGTCAGCGACGCCGCCATGCCCGGCAGGTGCGCGGCGCCGCCGGCGCCGGCGATGATGACCTTGTAACCCGCCGCCTTGGCGCCCTTGGCGAAAGCGAACAGCCGATCGGGGGTGCGGTGTGCCGAAACGATGCGGGTGTCGGCGGCGACGCCGAGCGCGGCAAGCGTATCGGCGGCATGCCGCATCGTGTCCCAGTCCGACTGGCTTCCCATGATGATGGCGATCGGCGCGGTCATGACGTCAAATGTGCCCGGAAAACAGAAAGATAGGCCAGATTAAAGGTTCCGGCCGGCGGCTCGCAAGGCGGTGGCAAGGAGAAGGGAATGCACTATCCTGTCTTGGTGAATCCCCGCAAGCCTTCATTGAGCAGGATGCCCATGAAGAAACCAAAAAGGGCGAGTGCTGCGAAGGCCGAAAAGGGCCGAAAGACCAGCGCCAGCCGCTCCAAAGCCGCTGCCAAGCGTCCGGCCAGGCCGGCGCGGCGCCAAACGCCGGCCGATGCCACGGAAACCATCAAGGCGACCATCCGCGGCTTGCGGAGCAAGCTCAAGGCGGCGGAGCGGCGGGTCGCGGAGCTCGAGGCGGCCGCTGACACCGATTTCCTGCTCGAGATTCCGAACCGGCGCGGTTTCGAGCGCGAGCTCAACCGTGCCATTGCCTACATGAAGCGCTACCGCGCCAGCGGTGCGCTGATCGTGCTCGACGTCGATCGGCTGAAGCCGATCAACGATTCCTTCGGACACGCCGCCGGCGACGAGGTGCTGAAGGCGATTGCCGCGACCCTGACGCGGCAGGTCCGCGCCTCGGATGTGGTCGGTCGTCTTGGCGGCGACGAGTTCGCGCTGCTGCTGTGGAATCTCAGCGAGACCGACGCCAAGGCGAAGGCCGCCATCCTCGAGCAGTCGATCGACGAATTGTCTTTCACGTTTCAGGGCCGGCACGTGGCTGCGGGCGCCTCCGCCGGCGTCGCGCTGCTGGGGGCGCAGTCCGACGCAGGCCGCGCCCTCGAGGAAGCCGATGCCGCCATGTATGTGCGCAAGGCGCACCGGCGTCACGAGCCACGGATCAGGCTCGCCAGCAGCTGATCCTACAGCGTGGCGAGATCTTGCGGCACATTGCCGAACTTGCGCAGCAGTGTGGCGTCGCCGAATTCGCCGGTCATGGGATCGCCGCTGCGGCTGAACGCGATCGCGCCGATGTGACCGGCACCGCGCGACAAGATTTCGGCGCGCCGCAACGCGGCCGCCGAACTCTGGCACTCCTCTGCGGCGCCAGCGACGGGCGATCCGTCAGCATCGATCAGGAAGGGCATTGCAACGTAGTAGGTCACATCCGACATGGCGTTGCTCCGATGTTGAACTCAGGCGGCGCTGCTCTTGCTCCGCATCTCGTTGGGCGAGGTCTCCGGAATGCAGCCGGCGGAAATCGCCGCCTGTAATTCCGCCAGCTCGGCTTCCAGGTATTCATTAGCCATGATCAGCGCCTTGATGGTGCTGCGCAGATTGCCGTCGCACATCGCGATCGCCTGATCGCAGGCTTGTTCATAGTGGCTGTTGTCGAGAAGGGCGATTGCCGACATCTGCGTTGTCCTTCTGCCTTTCCTTGGCGTTTTCCCTTGGCGTCTTCCCTTGGCCTGTCTGGAGCCGAGGATGTCCCGAATGTTCCTATTTTGTTCTTTTTGAGTCAAGCGAATTCACATACGACGAGCCGCCGCGAAAGATCGGCGGAGGGCTCAGGCGATGATGTCGGGCGTAATCTGGTCTTCGATGAACGCGATGCGATCGCGTAACAAGAGCTTACGTTTCTTCAACCGCTGTAACCGCAACAGGTCGGGCGCGGGCGATTGATGCAGTGCATCGATCGCCGCATCGAGATCTCGGTGTTCCTGCTGCAACCGGGTGAGCTCGACTTCGAGCTCACGCTCGTTTTCATTGGTCATGTCTGCGGTGGCCGAAAACCGATAGGCGTGAGATCTGGGCTGTGGATGCCCTGTGGAAATTATCGTCCTTGCGCGGCGTGACCGCAAGCGATCTGCGGCCATTGCCCGCCGATCTCCCGCAACATATTTCTGCGATTAGCTGCGCCGCTGCGCAGGCGCATTGATATCATGGATTTTTCCCGCGTGGTTCCTTACTCACGCTTCGTTACATATGAATTTTCAAAAATGACGCCGCGACGACGGATACCCATCGACAGAACGAATCGGTGATGTACAGTCTCTCGTCCGGATCGAATCCTGAGGTTCAACCCTACCGAGGAGGTTTCGAATGACAATTCAGGCACATCTTGTTGAATTGGAACGGAAGCACAAACTTCTCGAAAACGAATTGCACGAAGCTCTCGTGCACCTTTCAACAGACGACCTGCAAATTGTTGAGTTGAAGCGCCGGAAGTTGATGGTCAAGGACCAGATCGAGCGTCTGAAGCAAGGCGACACGCTCCACTAGTGACCCCCGTAACAGCGTAGAGTTGATCGTATCCTTTCAAGCGGGGATGAGTGCCTTTGCGCTCACCCCTGCTGCGATGTGCGTCGTGCAAATTTTGCGCGGCGCCTAGATGTCTGCGAGTTGGGCGACGTGATCCGCGATCGCAAGCGACGACGTCAGTCCCGGCGATTCGATGCCGAACAGGTTGATCAAGCCTGCGACGCCGTGATCGCGCGGGCCCTGCATCAGAAAATCCTGCGTGGCCACCGCCGGCGGCACGATCTTCGGGCGAATGCCTGAATAGCTCGGCATCAACGCCCCGTCGGGCAGCGTCGGCCAGTATTTGCGGATCGCGGGATAGAAGCGCTCCGCGCGTGACGGATCGACCTCGTAATTGATCGTCTCGATCCACTCGACGTCAGGGCCGAAGCGGGCCTGCCCTGCCATGTCCAGCGTCAGGTGCACCCCTAACCCGCCGGGCTCGGGCACCGGGTAGATCAGGTGCGAGAACGGCGCCCTTGCATTGCAGCTGAAGTAATTTCCCTTGGCAAGATAGGCCGGCGGAATCCGGTCCAGCGGCATGCCGTCGATGTTGCGCGCCACCGTCGTTGCCGAGAGCCCCGCAGCATTGACGAGCAGATCGCATTGCAGCGTCGTCGGCGCCTCGCCGCCAGCCTCGATCTCGATGCCGCCGGCGGTTGCCTTGGCACGGACCAGTGGCGTGTGGAACGCGAAGGCGGCGCCAGCCTCCTCGGCTTCGCCGCGCAGCGAGAGCATGTAGGCGTGGCTGTCGATGATGCCGGTCGACGGCGACAGCAGCGCGGCGTCACAGGCGAGCGCCGGCTCCAGCGCGCGTGCAGCCTCGCCCGAAAGCAGCTGCATGTCGATCACGCCGTTGGCCTCGGCATGTGCCTTGATCGATTGCAGCTTCTCCGTCTCTTTCGCGCTGGTCGCGACGATCAGCTTGCCGCAATTTTTGTGCGGGATGCCGCGCTCGGCGCAGTAGCGGTAGAGCGCGTGCTTGCCGCCGACGCACATGCGCGCCATCCAGCTGCTGGCGCGGTAGTAGATGCCGGCATGGATCACCTCGCTGTTGCGCGAGGAGGTGATGGTGCCGATGGCCTCGGCTTCCTCGAGCACGATGACCTCGCGCCCGGCCTGCGCGAGCCGCCGAGCCACCGCGAGCCCGACCACGCCGGCTCCGATGACGACGCAATCGACTTTATCCATGGTCGTGCAGGACGTCCGCTGGAAGCGCCGGTGGCAGCGGCTCTGGAATCGAGGGCGCGCGGCCGTTCTCCGTTAAGGAAGCATTTATCATGTCAGGGCAATTGCCGTATTTCGCGTCAAATTTTTCCGTTGCACGTACAGGCGTTTACCCGATCCAAACCCGTGAAGCCAGACAATCCGACGTTGAAATCGCGGGTGGCTGATGGCTGAGAAGAACTGGCACGTGGGCAGCACGCTTCCGATCGCTGTGCAGGCCGTCCTGTGCCTGGCCGGCGCGGTCGCGCCCGCACGCGCCTTTGCGCTGTCGGACAGCTTCACCGCTCCAGGTGATCTCGCCAAGCTCGATCCCAGCGTGATCTGGGAAGTCCTGATCGCGGGCATCGTCGTCTGCTCGTTCCTCGCCGCGATCGCGGTGTGGATCCATTCCTCGCTGCGCCGAACCAGACGCTTGCAGCTGCGGCGCAATGCCTTCGTCTCCTCCGCCATGAACAATCTCAACCAGGGCGTGGTGATGACGGACGCGCAGCGGCGCGTCATCTTCTGCAACGACCGCTATCTCGATATCTATGGCCTGACGCGGTCGGATGTCCGGGCCAACATGAATGGCTACGAACTCCTCGCGCTGCGACGCAAGCGCGGGGTGCTCGGCGGCGCCTCCGACGACGAGTTCTACGAGAAGGCGGCAAGCGGCAACGGTTTGATCACCGAATTGCCGGATGGACGGGCCATCCTGGTGAAATTTCACGTGCTGCCGAACGGCGGCTCGGTGGCGACGCATCTCGACGTCAGCGAACAGCGCAGGCTGTCGCAGCAGCTCGCCTCCACCAAGCAGTTCCTGGAAACGGTGCTGGACAACGTGCCGGCCTGTGTTGCCGCGAAGAACATCGAGGACGGCTGCTACATCTTTGCGAACACCGCCTATGAGCGCTTCTGGGGCTTCTCGCGGGATCACGTCGTCGGCAAGAATGCGCGCGAGCTGTTTGCGCCAGCGTCAGCGGCCAGCATCGAGGCGGCTGACCGGGCGGCGCTCAATTCGCCGGACGGCCAGTTCCGCAACGAATTCGAGGTCGAGCGTGGCGGGGAGCGGCGCATGGTCGCCTCGATCCGGATCGCGGTCCGCAATGAAAGCAATCGGCCCGGATTCTTGCTGCTGGTCTTCGAGGACATCACCGACCGCCGCTCACTGTCGCAGGAGCTGGAGAGCACCAAGAAGTTCCTCGAGCTCGTGGTCGACAACATCCCGGTGGCGCTGATCGTCGAGCAGGTCAAGGACGGCCGCTATCTGCTCGCCAACCGCAGCGCCGAGACGATTCTCAACCGCAGGCGCGAGGAAGCCACGGGCTTGACCGCCGCCGATATCTTCAATCCCAAGGAAGCCAAGCTGATCATCGCGCGCGACGAGGCCGCGATCAAGAAGCGCGGGATGATCACCGAGGAGCATCCGATCTCCACCAAGGACGGCCTGCGGCTGTTCCTGACCCGCCGCGCCACGGTGCTCAGCGATGCCGGCGAGCCGCAATATCTGATCAAGACCCACGAGGACGTCACCGATCGCCGGCAGACCGAATCGCGCATGGCGCACATGGCCTATCACGACGGCCTCACCGATCTGCCGAACCGCGCCGCGTTCCTCCAGGCGCTGACCCAGATGATCGAGGCTTGCGAAGGCACCGGCGAGGAATTCGCCGTCCTCTGCGTCGACCTCGACGGCCTCAAGGAGGTCAACGATGTCTTCGGCCATGCGCTCGGTGACAAGCTCCTGATCGAGGTGGCCCAGCGGCTTCAGGATTCGGCGCGCGGCGGCGTGGTGGCGCGCCTGTCCGGCGACGAGTTCGGCCTCATCCTCGATGGCAAGCAGCCAGAGGCCGGTCTGGCGCTGGCGCAGCAAATCGCCGAGGCCGTCGCGAAGGAATTCCAGATCGACGGCCGTCCGGTCCGCGCCGGCATTACCACCGGCATGTCGATCTTCCCGCACAATGGCGCTGATGGCGCCTCGCTGCTTGCCAATGCCGGCGCGGCGCTGTTCCGCGCCAAGCAGAAGTCGCGCGGCACGATCAGCCTCTACCAGCCCGAGATGGACCAGCAGATCCGCGACCGCCGCGTGCTGCACCAGGACCTCTCGATGGCGATCAAGAATGGCGAGCTCTCGCTCGCCTTCCAGCCGCAAGGCGCCGCCGGCCACAGCGTCGCCGAGAGCGAGATCATCGGCTTCGAAGCATTGGCGCGCTGGCAGCATCCGGTGCGTGGCCAGGTCTCGCCTGCCGATTTCATCCCGATCGCGGAAGAGAGCGGCCTGATCGTCAAGATGGGCGAGTGGATTCTGCGCGAGGCCTGCCGCGAGGCGGCGTCCTGGCCAAAACCGCTCCAGGTCGCGGTCAATCTGTCGCCGGCGCAGTTCATGCACGGTGACGTGGTTGGCCTCGTCCATTCGATCCTGATCGAGACCGGCCTTGCACCAGGTCGGCTCGAGCTCGAGATCACCGAGGGCGTGCTGATCGAGGACTTCGACCGCGGCCTTGCGCTCTTGCGCCGGCTGAAGGCACTCGGCGTGCGGATCTCCATGGACGATTTCGGCAGCGGCTATTCCTCGCTGAGCTACCTCCAGGCGTTTCCGTTCGACAAGATCAAGATCGACCGCGCCTTCATCATCAATCTCGGCCGCAACCCGCAATCGGCAGCGATCGTGCGCGCCGTGATCGATCTCGGCCACGGCCTCGAAATGTCGATTATCGCCGAGGGCGTCGAGACACTCGACCAGCTCGCCTTCCTTGCCAAAGAGGGCTGCGATGGCGTGCAGGGCTATCTGCTCGGCAAGCCCTTGCCGATCGGGAAATATGCAGGCCTCGTCGGCCGTGCTGAGGTCATGGAGCTTGCGCTCAAGACCGGCTAATGATGATGGGGCGCTTCGCTCCTTCTCGACGGCCTCATGGCGGATTACGACCTTGCGATCATCGGCGGCGGCCTGAACGGTGTCAGCCTGGCGCGCGATGCGGCTGGCCGTGGCCTGCGGGTCATCCTGTTCGAGCAGGGCGATCTCGGCGCCGGCGCGTCATCGGCGACGCCGCGGCTCATTCATGGCGATCTGTCGGTTCTGGAGCGGCGCGGGTTCTGGCGGGTGCGGCGGGCGCTGGCAGAGCGCCGGACCTGGCTCAGGATCGCGCCGCATCTGGTCCGGCCGATGCACTTCGTCATCCCCGCCCATTCCGAGGAACGCCCGCCATGGCTGCTGCGTGCCGGCCTGTTGCTTTATGACAGCCTCTCCAGCCGGAATGGGCTGCCTGTCGCGACGACCCTCGACATCACGCATCATCCGGTCGGCAACGCGCTGAAGCGTCCGTTCGGCACGGCGTTCGAATATTCGGACTGCGTCGTCGATGATTCCCGCCTGGTGGTGCTCACGGCGCTCGATGCCGCCGAACGTGGTGCGGTGATCCGGACCGGGGCGCGCTGTGTCCGCGCCGACCGAACCGACACCTGGCGGCTTGCGGTGGTCGATCGTGGCCACCGCCGCACGATCACGGCACGGGCCCTGGCCAACGCCACCGGCGCCTGGACGCCGATGGTCGCGGAGACGGTGCTGCGGCAGCCGCAGCCCGCCATGGCCGCCACGCAGATGAGCCAGATCATCGTGCCGCGGCTGTTCTATTCCGATAACGTCTACGTTTTCCAGAACAACGATGGACGACTGATCTTTGCCCAGCCCTTCGAGCGCGACTTCACCCTGATCGGCACGGTGACGCACGACTTCACCGGCGATCCCGCGATCGTGGCGATGCCGGGAGCCGACATCGGCTATCTCTGCGAGGCGGCCAGCCGCTATTTCCGCGAGCACGTGACCCCGGTCGACGTGGTCCGGACGGTCTCCGGCGTCAACCTGACGCTGGCGTCGGTGCGGCAGCGCGATGGCACGACCCTGTTCCACGCGCGCCGGCGCGAGGCGCCGCTGATCACCATGTTCGGCGGCGACGTCACGACGTCGCGCCTGCGCGCGGAGCGAGCGATAACGAAGCTGACGCCGTTCTATCCGATGTCGCCGCGCTGGACCGCTGGCGTGGCGCTACCGGGTGGAGATTTTGCCTGGGATCGTTTTGACACCGAGGTCGATCTCGCACGTGACCGCTGGCGCTTTCTTTCGGAGCCGCAGGCGCAGCGCCTGGTCGCGGCCTATGGCTCGCGCCTGCCCGCGGTGCTCGGCGAGGCGAAGACCCGTGAAGAGCTCGGCCCCGCCTTCGGTCCCGAACTGACCGGTGCAGAAGTACGTTACCTGATGAACAATGAATGGGCGCGCTTCCCCGACGACATCCTGTGGCGCCGTTCCAAGCTCGGCCTGACCATGCCCGCGGCGGATCGCGACGCGCTGGCCGCGTTCATGTCGGATGTGAACGATCCGTCCCGAATCGGTTGAGCTAGGGACGATCGGCCGCTAGCGTGCGGCGGAATCGGGGCTGGCAGGGAACATGACGGACGAGTTGCCCAGAACAGACGCCGCGGCCAATGCGGCCGGCGGAGCTCAGCATCCGGCGGCCGGGCAGCCGTTGCTGCGCATCGAGGGCGTCGCCAAGACGTTCGGGACGTTCCGTGCCGTGGACGGCGTATCGCTCGACATCAAGGCCGGCGAGTTTTTCGCGCTGCTTGGTCCGAGCGGCTGCGGAAAGACCACGCTTTTGCGCATGCTCGCCGGCTTCGAGGCGCCGGACGAGGGGCGCATCCTGCTCGGGGGTCAGGATATCGCGCAGGCCTTGCCGCACGAGCGTCCGATCAACATGATGTTCCAGAGCTACGCGCTGTTTCCGCACCTGTCGGTGCGCGACAACATCGCTTTCGGCCTGAAGCGTGCCGGCATGGCGCGCGCCGACATCGCCTCGCGCGTGGCGGAGATGGTCGCGCTGGTGAAGCTCGAGGGACTTGAGAAGCGCAAGCCCGACCAGCTCTCCGGCGGCCAGCGCCAGCGCGTGGCGCTGGCCCGTGCGCTGGCCCGCCGTCCGCAGCTCCTGCTGCTCGATGAGCCGCTCGCCGCTCTCGACAAGAAGCTGCGCGAGAGCACGCAAGCCGAGCTGATGGAGCTGCAGCGCCGGCTCGGCATGACTTTCATCATCGTCACCCACGACCAGGAAGAGGCGATGACGATGGCGAGCCGGATCGGCGTGATGAATGCCGGCAAGCTGGCGCAGGTCGCGAGCCCGCGCGAGCTCTATGAGGCGCCGCGCTCGCGCTGGATCGCGGAGTTCGTCGGCGACGTCAATTTGTTCGAGGGCGAGTTCAAATTGCGGGACGGTCACCGCCTGGTCATTGCCACGCGCGAGGCCGGGACCTTGGTTGCGGCCGAGCCGCGCGAGCCGGTGAGCGAGGCGAAATTGTCGGTCGCGATCCGGCCCGAGAAGATCAAGCTCTCGCGCCGCGGCCCGGTGTTTGAAGCCGGTCGTGAAACGGCGATCAACAGTCTGGACGGTGTGATCGCCGACATCTGCTATCTCGGCGGCATCACCACCTATAAGGTGAAGCTCGACGAGGGCGGAATGGTGCAAGCTTCAGTCGTCAACAGCGCGCGTCTCGATGTCGACGCCTACAGCGTGAACCAGAATGTCGTCGCCTGGTTCACGCCCGACGACTGCGTGGTGTTGCCGTCATGAGCGGACGCCGCATCTTCGCGCGGCCGGCGCGCTTTGCTGCCATCGCGCCTTACGTCTGGATGGTGCTGTTCTTCCTGGTGCCGTTCGCCTTCGTGCTGAAGATCAGCCTGTCGCAGACGGCGATTGCGCAGCCGCCTTACGAGCCCGTGTTCGACCTGACGGCGGGATGGGAAGCACTGAAGACGGCGCTTGCTGCGTTGTCGATCGATAATTTCAGGCTGCTGATCTCCGACGAAATCTATGTATTCGCCTATGTGCGCAGTCTCACCGTCGCCGTCACAGCGACCGTGCTCCTGCTCCTGATCGGCTATCCCATCGCCTATGGCATGGCGCGGCTGCCCAAGCGCTGGCAGGCGGTGGCGATGGTGCTGGTGATCGTGCCGTTCTGGACCTCTTTCCTGATCCGCATCTATGCCTGGATCAACATTCTCCAGCACGACGGCTTGCTCAACCAGATCCTGCTGGCACTGCATCTGGTCAGCCAGCCCGTCGTGTGGCTCTCCACCGACAGCGCAATGTATATCGGCATCGTCTATTCCTATCTGCCGTTCATGATCCTGCCGCTCTACGCCACGCTCGCCAAGATGGAGCCGGCGCTGGAGGAGGCGGCCGGCGATCTCGGCGCGCCGCCCTGGCAGGTGTTCTGGCTCGTCACCTTCCCGCTGTCGCTGCCCGGCGTCGGCGCCGGCGTGCTCTTGTGCTTCATTCCCATCGTTGGCGAGTTCGTGATTCCTGACCTTCTGGCCGGCTCCAACGCGCTGATGATCGGCCAGACCCTCTGGCTCGAATTCTTCACCAACAAGGACTGGCCGGTCGCGTCCGCGGCGGCCATCGTGCTGCTGGTTGTGCTGCTGGTGCCGCTGCTGCTGTACGAGCGGCTCCAGAAGCGGCAGCTGGAACAGGGGCGCTGAGACGATGCGCAAGCTCTCCCGTCTCTCCCGCTTCAACATCGCCTCGCTCGCGCTGGGGCTGGCGTTCCTTTACCTGCCGATCCTCATCCTCGTTATCTATTCCTTCAATGCCTCGCGCCTAGTGACGGTGTGGGGTGGCTGGTCGCTGCGTTGGTATCACGAGTTCTTCAACGACCGCGCCATGATCGAGGCGGCCTGGATGAGCCTGCGGGTTGCGGTCTCGTCCGCGACCATTGCCACGCTGCTCGGCACGCTCGCCGCGGTCGCACTGTCGCGTGGTGAACGCTTCGGCGGCCGTACGCTGTTCTCCGGCATGCTCTATGCGCCGCTGGTGATGCCGGAGGTGATCACCGGATTGTCGCTGCTGCTGCTGTTCGTCGCGCTCAATGCCGAGCGCGGCTTCTGGACGGTGACGATCGCCCACACCACGCTGACGATGTGCTTCGTCGCCGTGGTCGTGCAGTCCCGCCTCGGCTCGCTCGATCGTTCGCTGGAGGAGGCCGCGATGGACCTCGGCTGCGATCCTGTCCGCGCCTTCGTGGCCGTCACGCTGCCGCTGATTGCGCCGGCAATCGTCGCCGGCTGGATGCTGGCATTCACGCTGTCGCTGGACGATCTCGTGATCGCGAGCTTCACCACGGGCCCCGGCTCCGCGACCTTGCCGATCCGGATCTACTCGGAGGTACGGCTGGGGGTGAAGCCGGAGATCAACGCGATCTGCACGCTGGTGATCGCCCTGATCGCGGTGGTGATCGTCGTCGCCTCGCTCGCCTCGAAGCTGTCGAGCTCGCAGGGCGAGAGCGCGGCGCCACTGTGAGCCGATCGTCATTGCGAGCGAAGCGAAGCAATCCAGAAATGCCCCCGCGGAAACACTCTGGATTGCTGCGTCGCTACGCTCCTCGCAATGACACGAAGGTCTGCTACGACTTCACTGCACCTGCCGTGAGCCCGCCCACCATGTAACGGCGGAAGGCGTAGTAGACCGCGGCCGGCGGCAGCGCGTAGATGAAGCCGGTTGTCATCAGCAGCTCCCATGGCGAGTCGTCGGCGGCGAGGAAGTTGCCGAGCGCGACGGGGAGGGTGATCTCGCGGTCGTTCGAGAGCAGTAGGAACGCGTAGAGATATTCGTTCCAGGCCAGCAGCACCGCATAGGTGCCGATCGCGACCAGCGACGGCATCATCAACGGCAGATAGACCAGGCGGAAGATCTGGAGCGTCGTCGCGCCATCCATGACGGCGGCTTCGTCCAGCTCGACCGGCAGTTTGTCGGAGGCCTGCTTGAGCACCCAGATCGCGTAGGGGCTGGCGATCGTCACCATGGCCAGGATCAGCGACCAGTGATTGTTGAGCAGGCCGTAATTGCCCATGGTGCGATACATCGGCACGGCGAGGAACGCCGCGGGGATGAAATAGGTGAAGAGCGCGAGGTTCAACACCATGCGTCCGCCCGGCACCTTCAGCCGCGAGATCGAGAACGCCGCCGCAGTCGCGATGAACAGGGTCAGCACGCCGACAGATGCCGCGATCAGCGTCGAATTCCAGAACTGGACGTAGAAGTCGCGCAGGAAATAATGCTGCTGCTTGAACACGATCTCGAAGTTATGCAGCGTCGGATGATCCGGCCACAGCTTGCCCGAGAACGCGTCCTCCTTCGGGGAGATTGCGAACAGGAACATGTGATAGATCGGGATCATCGTCCACAGGAAGACGGGGATACCGATCAGCAGCAGCCGCGCTTCGATCGCGACTTCGCGCAAGGAGGGGAGCTTCATCGCGACAACCGTTTCATCATGAAGTACACGAGCGGCAGGACGAACGGCATCGCGCAGACGATCGACGCCATGGCCAGCGAGAGCTGGTCGAGCCGGAGATAGCGGATGCCGAGCGTCGACAGCACGTGCGTGAGGTCGGCCGGACCACCGCCGGTGAGCAGATAGACGCTGTTGAAGTCGCCGAGCGTCCAGATCATCGAGAGCAGCGTGCAGGTGACGTAGAGAGTCTGCATCGACGGCCAGGTGATGTAGCGGAATTTCTGCCACCAGCTCGCACCGTCGACCTCGGCGGCCTCGAACAGATCGTGGGAGATCGCAAGCCTGCCGGTGATCAGGATCAGCGTCCAGAACGGCAGCGACTTCCAGATGTGCACGGCGATCGCCATGGTCAGCGCCACGGTCGGATCGTTCAGCCAGTTCGGGCCGTCATCGCCGGTGAAGGTGAAGATGAAGTGGTTGATCATGCCCCATTCGGGATTGAGCATGAAGCGCACCGACAAAATGGTCGGGATCGACGGTACCGCCCAGGGCAGGATGAAGATCACCGAGAGCCATTTGATCCAGGTGCGCTGCTGGGCGAAGAAGCCGGATAGGAACAGCGCGATCAGCATCTTGATGTTGATGCCGATGACCAGGAAGATCAGCGTGTTGACCGCGGCGCGCGCGAAGATCGGGTCGTTGTAGAGTGCGACATAGTTTGCCGGGGCGCGCGCCAGCCACAGCCCGTAGCCGACGGGATAGACGACGAAGGCGAGGAAAACGAGCAGATAGGGCGCGAGCAGTACGATGCCCCAGACCTGCGCCGGGGTCAGCCGCGACGACAGGGGCGGGCCGGGGATTGCCTGATCGCCAGAGAGCGTGATCGCCATTCTTTTCGGTCTCTTCAAAGAGAAGCCGGCCGCGAAACGCGGCCGGTGTTGTTGTTATACCTTTCCCCGCAACGCGGGGAGAGGGGCGGATGACTTAACCCGCGACCTGCTTGATGCGGGCGATCAGTTCGTCGACGGCCTTGTCGACCGGAACCTTCTCGCTCACCACCCGGTTCATCGCCTTCGCCCACACGTTCTCGTTGTTGAGGATCGTGAACTTCCAGTTCTTGGTGAAGTCGAACGCGGCGGTGCCGCCCTTGAACTGCGTGTAGACCGCCTTGCGGTGCTTGTCAGCCTGCCAGAACGGGCTTTCCTGGCTTTCCTTCGTCACCGGGAACCAGCGGCCCAGTGCGCCCTCGATATAGGGACGGACGTTCTCTTCCTGGAGCAGGAAGCTGATGAACTGCTTGGCCTCGGCCTTGTTCTTGGCCGCGGTGAAGACCAGCCCGGTCTTGACGTCGGAGCGGTAGCGGATGGTCGAACCATCCGGCGCCTTGGGGAAGGACGCCGTGATGATGTCCTGTTCATAGGCCTTCTTGCCGGCGTCGCGCTGCTCCTGGGTAAGGGCCTGGTTCTGCGAGTCCTCGAACCACTTCGCCGCGATCGAGATCGTGAAATTGTGAGTCATCACGATGGTCTTGTTGTGGAAGGCGACGTTGTTGTCAGGATCCTTCCAGGTCGTCGAGGAGGGCGGCGTACAACCCTTGATGTAGGTGTCGGTGTAGTCCTTCATCGCCTTGATCAGGTTCTCGCGGACCTTGGGATCATCGACCAGCAGCTTGCCGTCGTCGTCAACCAGCTTGACGTGGTAGGCGTCCATGAAGGTGTAGAACGACTGGAAGGCGTCGGTGGATTCCACGCCCATCGGCTGGCCGACGGCATAGATGCGCTGGCCGGTCGCCTTGCGGATCGCCGGCTGCACCTTGTCGCACCAGAACGTCCAGTAGCCCGTCCAGTCGGTCGGAATGTCGCTCTGCTTGAAGCCGGCCTTCTCCAGCATGTCGTTCCAGATCTGGACGTGCATGCTCTGCTGCTTCAGCGGGAAGCCGTAATAAGCCTTCTTCTTGGTCACATCGTTGTAGAGGATCGACGCGTCCAGCGTGTTCTGCACGAACCGGCCCTTGATCGGCTCCATGACATCCGTGAGGTCCTCGAGCTTGCCCTCGTAAGCCCACTTGCCCTGTGCTTGCACGTCATAAGAGTCGGAATAGGCGACATCGGGCACGGTGCCGGCATCGAGCGCGGCGACCGTCTTCGGAATCATGTCCTGGATCGCGTACTGCGACAATTCGACCTTGATGCCGGTCTTGGCTTCGAATTTCTTGATCGTGTCGATCAACGCGTCGTCTTCGGAGCGATAGAAGCCCTTGCCCCACCAGACCGTAATCGTCTTCTGCTGCGCAAAGGCGGGTGCAGTGGCCGCAAACAGCCCAACCGCAGCGACCGCCAATGATACTGCGCCAATAACCTTGGATCTCACGTTTTTCTCCCTCAAACGGCCGGTGTTTTTAACCGGTCGTATAAAACACTAGCGCATGGCGGAAGTCTGATCTAGCGCCATCTTGTCAGACCAATGTCGTGGGGATAGAGCCTCGCGGAGATGCTTAATGCGCGCATCGATCCAATCGCCGCATCAATTCGCGGCAATCAATTCGCCTTGTGCGTTCTGGCTTGGCCTGACCATGCGCGGCTGCTCGCCGCCAGCGAAAGGCGTTTTAAGCAGTATGAGGACTGAACGCAACGCAACCCGCTCGCAAGGCAGCGGTGCTCTGGCTGCAGGGCCAAAAATGTCTCTGTGAAACGGGCGGATTGATCCGAGGAACTCCGGTTCGACAGGGAACGGTCTTGCCCCGGTCTGCCGGCGAGCTATCAGCGTTTCCGCTGCAGACCCGTCGATGCTGTGTTTGAACTTGCCTCGGCGGATCGGGGCCGCGGCTTGACTTGCCCGCTCGTCCGGGAAGGAGAGCGCCACGCCTCGAGCAGCATCTTGAGAAATTGGCTGGCATGAGGGGATAGTGTCGCCCCGCGCCTGCGCACGATTCCGATCGTCCGCGACACTTCCGGCTCGATCAACCGAATGGTGTGAATGATCGGATGGCCGGCGACGGGCGTCGCGAGTTTCGGTAGCACGGCGATTCCGAGTCCCGCTTCGACGAGGCCAAGCGAACCTGAGAGATGCGCGACTTCATAGGACCAGTTCAGCTGCAGGCCGTGTCGCGCCAGCGCATTGTCGATCAACGCGCGATTGCCGCTGTTGCGACCGACGGTGATGACCCGGTGCGGCACGATCTCCGACCAGCTTACCTGTTTGCGCGATGCCAACGGATGGTCATGACGGCAGGCCAGGACGAAAGGATCCTCAACCAGTTTCTCAAATTCAATTTCGGCATGTGATGCGCCAATGAAATTGATGCCGAAGTCGGCTTCGCCGCGCGCGACCGCTTCCAATCCCTTATTGGCGCCGATGTCCAGAATCCGGATGCGAATGCGCGGATACGCTTCGGCAAACCGGCCGATCGCTCGCGGCAGGAAATAGAACACTGCTGTCGGCACCGCAGCCACCGAGACCAAGCCTGAACTTCGCGCGCCGATATCCTGGATGGCGAGCACCGAGGTCTCAAACTCGTCGATGAGGCGGCGCACCTTAGGCAGGAAGTCGCGGCCGGTCATGGTGAGATTGACGTGGCGCGTCGACCGCTCGAGCAACGGCGCACCGAGGCTTTCTTCCAGCTTCTGAATACGTCGGCTGAGCGCTGGTTGAGACAGGTTCAGCGCCTTGGCGGTCCGGACAAAGCTTCCCGTCTCCGCGACGGTGATGAACGCCCTGAGGTCGAGCAGTTCTGCGTTCATGGCAGGACTCCATTATTTCTGCAAACGAAATAATACCTCAGATATTTGCATTTCACAAAAGAGTTCAGAGGGAGGATGCTCCGGTCGGGCGAAGATGTCGCCGAACGGAAGAACTCCATGAACGATCAGATTGCCATTCCCTGTGTGGTCATGCGCGGGGGTACCTCGCGCGGACCGTTTTTCCTGGCCCGCGATCTTCCCGCCGACCCCAGGTCGCGCGACGCGGTCCTGTTGTCTGTGATGGGAGGCGGCCACGATCTTGGAATCGATGGAATCGGCGGCGGCAATGCCGTCATCAACAAGGTCGCGATCATTGGACCGCCAACGGTGCCCGGCGCCGATGTTAACTACCTGTTTGCCCAGGTACGTGTTCGTGAAGGGATAGTCGATACCTCGCCGAACTGCGGAAACATGCTGGCGGCGGTGGGGCCGTTCGCAATCGAGGCCGGCCTGGTCGCCGCGACCGCAGATCGCACCCATGTCCGCATCCACAATGTCAACACCGGCAAGCTGATTAATGCGACCGTTGCCACCCCTGGCAGGCGAGTGACTTACGAGGGCGAGGCGCGGATCGACGGCGTACCGGGAACGGCCGCGCCCATCGAACTGTCGTTCCCTAACGCGGCCGGCGCACGCACCGGCCGCCTGCTGCCGACAGGACGACCGATCGATCGCATCGAAGGGATCGACGTGACCTGCATCGACGCGGCGATGCCGGTCATGCTGGTCCGCGCGGCGGATCTGGGATGGACCGGCCGTGAGGCACCTTCGGACTTCGCAGACAGCGGCTTCCGCGCGCGTCTCGAGAACTTGCGCGTCGAGGCCGGGCGCCTGATGGGTTTTCCAAATTCCGCGACAATGGTGATCCCGAAGCCAGTTCTGATTGCGTCTGCGGGCGAGGCGACGTTGAACACCCGGTACTTCATGCCGCATGACTGCCATGGCGCGCTGGCGGTGACCGGCGCTGTCGCAATCGCGACGGCCTGTGTCACGCCCGGGACTATCGCCGCAGACATGGTGGGACCGCTGGCGCCGCCGGTGCCGATCACGCTCGCTCATCCCTCCGGCCAGCTCGTGGTTCGGCTGGAGCCCGGTCCGGTCGCCCGGGTGCAGCGGACAGCCCGGCGGATCTTCGAGGGCCACGTCTTCGCCCGCCGGTCGCATGTGCCTCATTCGGTCTTGGCGGCCTGAAGCCCGCCGCCTCCGCAGCCATCAAGAAAATCAGAGCCATGGGAGAAACGAGAATGCACAAGCAAGCGCTGGCTGGGCCCGAGAACAGTGAACCGCGAAAGCCATTCTACCGGATTCTCTACGTCCAGGTGCTGATCGGCCTCATGCTGGGCGTCCTCACCGGCCATTTCTGGCCTGAATTTGGCGCCGCGCTGAAGCCCTTCGGAGACGGCTTCGTCAAGCTGGTCAAGATGATGATCGCGCCGATCGTGTTCTGCACCATCGTCAGCGGCATCAACAGCATCAGCGATTCCCGCGAGGTCGGCCGCACGCTGGTGAAATCCATGGCGCTGTTCTACCTGCTGACCGTGCTCGCGCTGATGGCCGGCCTGATCGCTGTATCGCTGATCCAACCAGGGGCGGGCATGCATGTTTCGGTCAGTACGCTGGACCCGTCGGTGGCTGCGAAATTCACCAAGCAGGCAGGTGCGACCGGATTTGCGGACTTCATGCTGCACATCATCCCGCATTCGTTCTTTGGAGCGTTTGCCGATGGCGAAGTGCTGCCGGTGCTACTGATCTCCATCCTGATCGCCTTTGGCCTAAGCCGTGCCGGCGATGGCGGCGTCGTGGTGACAAAGGCAGTCGCCTCGTTCTCTCACGTGCTGTTTGTATCCTTCGGCTTCATCATGAAACTCGCGCCGCTCGGCGCCTTTGGCGCCATGGCGTTCACGGTGGGCCGCTACGGCATCCGCTCGATTGGTTCGCTCGGACTGCTGATCCTGACATTCTATATCGCTTGCTCCGTCTTCGTGGTCGTCGTGCTTGGTACGCTGGCGCGGCTGAACGGCTTCAGCCTGTGGAAGACCATCCGCTACTTCAGGGAAGAACTGCTGATCGTGCTCGGCACGTCGTCGTCGGAGCCGGCGCTGCCTGGCGCGCTGCGCAAGCTGGAGCAGCTCGGATGCCGGAAAGGCGTGTCAGGGCTCGTGTTGCCGATGGGCTACTCGTTCAATCTGGACGGCAGCGCCATTTATCTCACCTTGGCCTCCATCTTCATTGCGCAGGCCTGTGACATTCACCTGTCATGGGGTCAGATCGCGGCGATGCTCGGACTGATGCTGCTGACGTCCAAGGGGGCGGCCGGCGTCACCGGCAGCGGCTTCGTCGCGCTTGTCGCGACCCTCTCGGTCATGCCGGATTTGCCGGTGACCGGCGTGGCGCTGCTTGTCGGCATCGACCGCTTCATGTCGGAGGCGCGGGCGCTGACCAGCATGATCAGCAACTGTGTCGCGTCCATCACCGTTTCGCTGTGGGAGGACGCCTGTGACCGCGAGGTGCTGGCCCGTGAACTGGGACAGAGCGGCACTGTCACGGCCGGGACGAAGATCGCGGAGGCAGCGCTGGTGCGGGAGGACAAGAGCTGGATTTCGACGACGCAATCCGCCGCTTGACGCGGCGTTTGCAAATCGGTCGCAGTATTCAGCTTGGCAAATCGAGCCCGTGGCCTGCAGGCTGCCAACCCCTAAGAGAGCGACGTTGATCCCTCTAGTTGGATTTGGCGCTGTCCTTCGCATTCTCCGCCGTCGGCGATCCGTCCTGCGCGGGGCGCTTTCCGCCCCCGGTGATGCGCTGCTTCAGGAGATCGAGGAAGGGAGACGCCGCAGGCGACTGGCGGATCAAGCTTTCGGGGTCGGGGAAGATCAGGGGATCGTCCCAGGGCCCCTGCACCATGAAGGGCAATTGAAAGCCGGACGTGGTGTTGAGGCTTGCCACGCCCTTCATGTCGTATTCGCGCGTCGGCACCGAGGCGGTGCCGGTCATCGTGATCTTCGCCGCGGGCCCTTCGATGCGGATGTCCTCGGCGGTCGCGATCCCGTCGGCGAATTTCACCGCGATGGTGAGATTGTTATAAGGGGTCGAGCCGTTGCGGAAATTGCCGCCGCCGGACAGCGGCCGCCGCTCCAGACGCTTCAGCAGTTGCTCGGCGTTGAAGCCCGCGATCGCGCCGTCATGCCCGGTGACGGTGGCGCTGCCGTCGAGCGACTGCACGAGACCGAACGGGCTCGAGCCTGAAGCGAAGAGCGACACGTTGATGTTGCCGCGCCCCGAGAGCTTGTTGATGCCGAACAGCTCGGTGGCGCAGGCCTGCAGATCGACATCGGTGAACTGGAACTGCGCCTTGATGTCGGCGACGCTGTCGGCGCGCGCGATGCCGAACGAGCCCCTGGCGATGCCGCCAAAGATCTGGGCCTCGCCCACCGAGAGCGCCAGCGTGCCGTTGCGCAAATTGGCGCCGATCGCGGTGCGGCCGAGCTTCGACGGACCGACCGTCAGCTTTGCCGCCGACAGGCGCATGTCGAGGTCGGTGGTCGACAATCCGTTGAGATCGAACAGCTGTCTGTTCCAGTCGCGCGCCCCGCTCGCGAGCAGGCGGAAGGTCGAGATATAAGGCGTGAAGTCGAGCGCGTCGGCGGCGAGCGTCGCCTGCAGCGTCTGCCGGCCGTTATTGGCGTAGGTCATGACGCCCTCGGCGGTATTGCCGTCGAGCTCGACATTGACGTTGGTGAGAGCGATCGAGGCACCCACGACGTTGGCGCGCGCCTTCAGCGCGAAACGGCCGAAGCCGCCGCTGCCCGGCTGCGGCTGTCCGGTCCAGCGCAGGGCGTTGCGCAAGGACGGGCTGTCGATGGTGAGGGTGCCTTCCATCATCGGGCTGGTGCGGTTGGCGACGCTGCCGTCGAAGGCGAGCTTGAGCGGCGCGCTCGCGATCCGCGCCTTCAACCCCGACCGCTCGCCGGAGAGGGCGGCGACGAAATCGGAAAAGCTGATCGAGCCGTCGACGCGCTCGCCGCGCCAGTCGAACTGTCCGGTCGCGGCAAAGGAGCGCGAGATCGAGGGCCAGGCCAGCGACAGGTCGATGTCCTCGAGCTTCTCGGTGGCGTGCGTGGCGGCGTCCTCGTAATTGAGTACGCCGTCCTGGATCCTGATCTCGGAGAACGACACCTGGTTGTCGGCGCCGGGCTTCATGGTGCGTGCAATGGTCTGGATGAAGGGTGTCCAGTTGCTCTCGCCGTCCGGCTTCAGGCTGACATGGATGCGCGGCCGCAGCAGCGCCAGGTCGGCGATCTCGAATCGTTGCAGCAGCAGCGGCAGCAGCCGCAAATTGGCGGTGAGCACGTCGACATGGAGCGCGGGATCGTTGGCGCCGCCGCCCTTGAGACCGACGTCGCGGAAGGAGATGTAGCTCGCCGGTAGGACCGAAATGTCGATGTTGCCTGCGACACTGAGCTCGAGTCCGGTCACGTCGCGGATCTGCGCTTCCACTGCCTTGCGCAGCGCGTCACGGTTGATGAGCCAGGAGGTCGCGATCAGGGCTATCAGCGCCACGCCGAGCAGCGCCGCGATCGGCGTCCCGAGGCGCTTCATTCCTTGGGCCATGGTCAATGGCATGTCCTGATCGGGTTGGTCGTTGGAGCCAGAAGGGCGGGTCGGGAAACCTGCGTGCCCACGCCCAACCCCCGCAACTTGATGGGTTTTCTTGTCGCTTTCAAGGCCGCGGGCGATTCTGCCCACGGCGTGGGCAGCTTCTATCACCCGGGGGCGGAACGGAGAACCCCGTATCATTGACGGCCTCGGAGAATTTCGCCTAATAATCGCCGCCAATAAGGCGCGACGCCCGCAAGCCGAAGGTTCAGTCGAAGGTCATTTGCATGAACAAGGTCTATCCCGACGCCAAGTCGGCTCTCGACGGCATTCTCAAAGACAACATGATGATCATGTCGGGCGGCTTCGGCCTCTGCGGCATCGCCGAGGAGCTGTCGGACGCGATCCGCGAGTCCGGCGTCAAGGGCCTGACGGTGGTCTCCAACAATGCCGGCGTCGACGGCATCGGGCTCAGCCGCCTGCTGGAAACCCGGCAGATCAAGAAGATGATCTCGTCCTATGTCGGCGAGAACAAGCTGTTCGCCCAGCAATTCCTCGCCGGCGAGCTGGAACTCGAATTCAATCCGCAGGGCACGCTGGCCGAGCGCATTCGCGCCGGCGGCGCAGGTATCCCGGCCTTCTACACCAAGACCGGCGTCGGCACGCTGATCGCCGAAGGCAAGGAAGTGAAGGAGTTCGACGGCGAGAAGTATCTGATGGAGCGCGGCCTGTTCGCCGACCTCGCCATCGTGCATGCCTGGAAGGGCGACACCGCCGGCAACCTCATCTACCGCAAGACCGCGCGCAACTTTAACCCGATGATGGCGACCGCCGCCAAGATCACGGTGGCCGAGGTCGAGCATCTGGTTCCGGCCGGTGAACTCAATCCCGACCACATCCATACGCCCGGCATCTTCGTGAAGCGCATCGTCGAGGTCGGTACGGCAAAGAAGCGCATCGAATTCCGCAACACCCGCCCGCGCACCAGCGCATGATCCGGAAAAGTGGAAGCCGGTTTTCCGATCAGATCACGCGCCACTAAAGAATCGACAGGAGCACAACGATGGCCTGGACCCGTGAACAGATGGCCGCGCGCGCCGCGAAGGAACTGCGCGACGGCTATTACGTCAATCTCGGCATCGGCATTCCGACGCTGGTCTCGAACTACATCCCCCACGGCATGGACGTCAGCCTCCAGAGCGAGAACGGCATGCTCGGCATGGGCCCGTTCCCCTATGAAGACGAGGTGGACGCGGACCTGATCAACGCCGGCAAGCAGACCGTGAGCGAGCTGCCCTCGACGTCCTACTTCTCGAGCGCCGATTCCTTCGGCATGATCCGCGGCGGCCACATGGATCTGTCGATCCTCGGCGCGATGCAGGTGGCCCAGAACGGCGATCTCGCCAACTGGATGATCCCCGGCAAGATGGTCAAGGGCATGGGCGGCGCGATGGACCTCGTCGCCGGCGTCAAGCGCGTCGTCGTGGTGATGGAGCATTCCGCCAAGGACGGTCCGAAGCTCCTGAAGAAGTGCAATCTGCCGCTCACCGGCGAGCGCGTGGTCGACATGGTGGTCACCGATCTTGCCGTCTTCACCATCGACAAGCACGGCGACGGCGGCATGGCCCTGATCGAGCTCGCCGACGGCGTCTCGCTCGACGAGGTCAAGGCCAAGACCGAAGCCGAATTCCGCGTCGCGCTGAAGAACACGTAAGACTCTGGAAGTAGTTGCGAATGGCCGGGCTTGCCCGGCCATTTTCGCTTGAACGTGCGGGTCAGGCGGGTGATCGGGCCTGGGAGGTCGCGAGGCGGCAGGTCGCTTCTACATCCCCGGTGTCGTCCTGGCCTAGTGCGCAATTGCGCACTAGGCCAGGACGACATTGGAGAGCCACGAGCGCGCTCCCGCTACCAGCGTCAAGACCTCGCCGACCACACCTTGCCCCAGCGCGCCGACACGCTCGCGACCCACGACCTTTCCTCTCGCACCAGCCGGAAGCCGAGATTGGCGGGCGGCACGCCTTGCGCACAGCCGCCGGCTCGGGCGTCGCGGATGAAATCGGTGACATAGGCGCGGTGCGCGCCTTCCGCGACGCGCACGCCGCAATTCACGGTCGGGCGGATGGCATTGCCGGTCTCGTCGACCCGCGAGCGCACGAAGCAGGTCGAGGTCCATTCCCAGACGTTGCCGGAGATGTCTTCGAGACCGTGCTCGTTGAGGCCGAACTTGCCGAACGGATAGGCGGTGGTGTCGGCGAGGTCGCGCTCGGACTCACGCTCGTAGCGGCTGATCCAGCGCTTCGAAGGATCGCTTGCGTCGACCGGCACGCCGTCATCCTTGAAACGGCTGCCGGCGGCAAATGCCCATTCTTCGTCGCTTGGCAGGCGATAATGCCTGCCGGTCTTGCGCGACAGCCAGCCCGCATAGGCTTCGGCGTCGTACCAGCTCACCTGGACCGCAGGGCGATCGGGCGCGACGACGACGTCGCGGCCCAGCGCGCGGCATGCGCCATCCTGCACGCAGTGCTGAAAGTCGGCGGAGGAGACCTGTTCGCGCATGATGTGAAGCGGTCTGTTGAACCGCAGCTTTCGCAGCGGCGCTTCGGCCTGCTGCCCGGCGCGCGTGAAATCACCGGCCTCGCGATAGACCAAGCTGCCGGCGGCGATCTCGATGATCGCCGGCTCGCCGCCCGCGCGCGGCGTCGCCATCTCGGAGACCAGAGGCGCGACCGCCAGCGGTCCCGCGAGTCCGGCCGCGCAGGCCAGCGCCAACTTCAGCTTGAATGCGATCAGCATGGTGATCCCCGCAAAGAAAAAGGGGCCGGCGATTTGCCGGCCCCTCTGTTTGTCAGTTGGTCTTGCGGCCGGTCTCCAGCGCGCCCTGCGTCTGCGCCGGAATTTCGGCCGGCGCCTTCACCTGGGTCATCAGATCATCGTTCCATTTGCCTTCGACCTTGAAGTGCGCTGTGGCGCCGAGATCTGCGGCCTCGATCAGGTTATGCGTGACGTAGGCGTAGATGCCGGGCTGCTGGAATTTGTACAGCGCTGCGCCCGCAGAACCGCCGCGGATGAACCAGGTCTCGAGCCCGACTTCGGGGGCATTGCCGAATTTGCCGGTCTCCCAGACATAGTCGCCATGGCCGCCGATCAGGTGCGGACGGCTGTCGCGGTTGGCCTGCGAATGCACGATCAGCACGTTCTCGCCGACATTGGCGGTCAGCGCGTTCTTGCCGGTCAGCGCGCCGGCCTTGCCGTTGAACACGACATGGGTCGGCGTCAGCTTCTTCATCACCTCTTCGGTCTCGGTGAAGGCTTCACCGGGCGAATCGTAGGACTTGAAATTGCCCTTCTCGTCGCGCGGCACGTACATGTCCTGCTCGCCGATATAGTAGACCTTGTCGTATTTCAGCGCGTGGCCCTTGCCGTCGTTCAGTCCGTCGCGCGGCAGCACCATCACGGCGCCGTTCATGCCGGAGACGACATGCCATGGGATCATCGGGCCGCCCGGCGCGCAGTGATAGACGAATACGCCGGTCTTGGTCGCCTTCCAGCGCAGCACGACCTGCTCGCCGGGATTGACCAGCGTGAGCGCACCGCCGCCGAGCGCACCGGTCGCGGAATGGAAGTCGATGTTGTGCGGCATGGTGTTGGTGGCGGGATTGACCAGCGTCGTCTCGACGTAGTCGCCCTCATGCACGACCATCAGCGGTCCCGGCATCGAACCGTTGAAGGTCATCGCCTGGAAGGTGGTGCCTTTCTCGTCGACGACGACCTTCTTCTCCTCGATGGTGAGCTTGAACTCGATGATCTTGGGGCCCTGCTTGGTCGCCTGTTCGTGCGCATGCACGAAAGGCGGAGCGACCAGCTCGACCTTCTGTCGAGGCAGTTTGAGATCGTCAGCGGCCAAAGCGGGGGTCGCCAACATCAGCGCAGTCGCGGCGGCGCCGATCAGTGCAGCTCTGCGGGTGAACATCGGAAGCATCCTTCATCTGAAATGGTTTTGATGACGGACGCAGTGTGCGCCGATCACAGCAAGATGATTTGCGCTGCAACAACCTTCAGCCGGATTTGCCTCCGCGAAGATCCTTAAGAGGTTTACGGCAATTGCCGCGAGAGCAAGAAGACGGATATTGGTGCGGCGTCAGCCGCGTAGCGGCAATTCGTTCGCATGTTCAATTGCGGTCGATTCCGACAGACTGATTGCTTCAGCTAGAGCAGCTGGATCGCAAGCCAGACCGTTCCCCAGACCGCGAGCGACAGCGCGGCAAAGACAGTCGCCATGATGGCCAGGACGCGCATGAGATGGCCGGCGCCGGTCGTGGGCGCCGCGGGTACGGGACGAAAATCGTCGAAGCGCGGAATGTGGCCGCGAACGCCGGTGAGCCAGAGAATGAGATCGAGGGCGAACGGCGCCATGGCGTCATCTCCGAAAGGGCAATGGTCGATCCCCAATAGTCCCGCTTCGGCGCTTGGACTTTGAGCAAGCGCAAGGTCGTTTGCTCGAAAACGGATAAATTGAGCGCCATCCGGGACTTGCCGCAACCGTTCGCGGCTGGGATTTACGAATGGGTAAGATATGAGAGCTGATCTCGCGGTGAGCTACGGCGACGAACGGTTGCCGCGCTACACGAGCTACCCGACCGCACCGCACTTTTCGCCTGCGATCGGTGGAGACACCTACGCCGGGTGGCTTGCCGAGCTCCCGGCGGGCGCCAGCGCGTCGCTCTATCTGCACGTGCCGTTCTGCCGCGAGATGTGCTGGTATTGCGGCTGCCATACCCAGATCGTCCGCCGCGACGAGCTGATCGCGGCCTATCAGCGGACATTGCGCAGCGAGATCGTGCAAGTGGCCGACACGATCGGCCGCCGCATCAAGGTCGAGCATATTCATTTCGGCGGCGGCACGCCGACGATCATGGCGCCGGAAGCTTTCGTCGAGTTGATGGCAACGATGCGCCAGGCGTTCTTGGTGCTGCCCACGGCCGAGATCGCGGTCGAGATCGATCCTCGGACGCTGACCGCCGACATGGTGGAGGCGATGCGGCTCTCCGGCGTCAACCGCGCGAGCCTCGGGGTTCAGAGTTTCGATCCCGTCGTGCAACGCGCGATCAACCGCGTGCAGAGTTTCGAGCAGACGGCCTGCGTCGTCGACATGCTCAGGCGCGCCGATATCGCGGGAGTCAATTTCGACCTGATCTACGGGCTGCCGCACCAGACCGTCGCCTCGTGCCTGGACACGGTCCGGCGTGCGCTCGCGCTCGCGCCGGACCGCTTCTCGGTGTTCGGCTATGCCCATGTACCTGATTTCAAGAAGCATCAGCGCATGATCAACGAGGCCGTCCTGCCCGATGGCCCTGCGCGTCACGACCAGGCTTGCGCGATCGCGAATGCGCTGAAGGAGGCTGGCTACGTGCAGATCGGGCTCGACCATTTCGCGCGACCCGACGATTCCATGGCCGTGGCCTTCGAGGAGCGGACGCTGCGACGCAATTTCCAGGGCTACACCACCGACAAGGCCGAGGTGCTGCTCGGTTTCGGCGCGAGCGCGATCGGACACCTGCCGCAAGGTTACGTCCAGAACGAGGTGCAGATCGGCGCCTACGCGCAATGCATCAGCGCTGGCCGTCTCGCCACCGCGAAGGGCTATGGGCTCACCGATGACGACCGGCTGCGCGCCGACATCATCGAGCGCATCATGTGCGAATTCGGTGCCGATCTTGGCGACATCTGCGCGCGCCATGGCGCAGAGCCCGAGGCGATGCTGAAGTCGGCGTCGCGTCTGAAGCCGCTGATCTCTGACGGTGTCGTGAGGCTGGACGGCGACAAGCTCGCGGTCGCCAGGGACTCCCGCTTCCTGGTCCGCAGCGTCGCGGCGGCGTTCGACGCGCATCTGGATCCGGGAAAGCAGCTGCACAGCCGGGCGGTTTAGATGCTCTCTCCGTCATTCCGTGGCGCGCCTCTTTGGCGCGAGTCCGGAATCCATTGTTCCACATCACGCGCTGCACCATGGATTCCGGGCTCGTGCTGCGCGCGCCCCAGAATGACGCGTTGCTTGCGCTTCAACAAAGAGACTCCCACCCGCTCCGCTATCGTCGTTTCGGAACGGAGTTGTCCATGTCTTTCCGATCCGACGATCTGGTCGATGACATCATGCGCACGGCGCCGCACACGATCCGTGTGTTTCTCGCCTTCAGGATGGCCTGTGTCGGCTGCCCGATCGCGACCTTCCACACGGTGGATGACGCCTGCCGCGAGCATGGCATCGACCGCGAGAAATTCCTCGCCGCGCTCTGCGACTGCGTGCCGGCGTGAGGTGGTCCGGAATTCGCGCGGGCGCGTGCGGATTCCCGGGTGAGGGCGCGATTTCGCCGTAAGCGGAATCGCCCCTCGCTCCTATCTCAGGCAGGGGGCAGGCAGGAAAAACGCCCTGGCGCGGCTCTCACGCCGCGCCGCTGTCGGGGCTCCGCTCCGCCAGCACGACGATCCTGTGCGGTTCGCGCAGGATGATGCGCTGGCGGCCGCTCTCGACGAGACCCTGGCTCTCCCAGCCACTCAGGATACGGCTGACGGTGTGCAGCGTGGTGCCGGTCATCTGGGCGATGTCCTGGCGGCTGATCGGGAAGTCGATCTCGATGCCATGATCGAGCTTCTTGCCGGACTGCTTGGCGAGGCGCAGCAGCACATGCGCGACGCGCTGCTCGACCTGTTGGGTCGACATTTCCAGGATGCGGGTGTGGCTCTCCTGGAGACGCGTGCCGACCGTCTGGAGCGTGTTGGCGGCGAGCGAGGGAAACCGCTCGATCAGCCGCGGCCAAGCCGACGTCGGCCAGATCAGCACCACGCTGTCGTCGACCGCCATCGCCGTCGCCGGATAGTGCGCCGCTCCGATCGCCATCGCGAGGCCGAACGTCTCGCCGGGCGCGACATAGCGCACCACGATCTGCTCGCCGGTCGGCGTGGTCTTGGCGGCCCGGACGTGGCCATGCAGCAGCAGGAAGAAGGACTGCGCGTCCGCCCCCTGCTCGAAGATGGTGCTGTTCTTGGGGTAACGCGCCGAGCGGGCCTCGCGCAGGATTTCCTCGAGGTCCTCCGGCCTGACGCCCCCAAACAGCGGCAAATGCGCAACCAGCGATGTGTCGACCTTGGCCATTCTGTCTCCTTGGCGCTGGAGAGTGTGATGGCACCTGCAATCGTCCAACAGTTTGCGATAGCGCAAAACGGGCCGGCCGGGCGGCAGTATTTTTCCAGACACCGGTTTGAATTTCCAGGAGTTGACCCCATGGCTGGCGCCCGATCCCGCAACTTTGAGGGGTGGCCGCTGTTTGCGAACAGCTTTCGGCCCTTTTTCCTGTTCGCCGCGATCCAGGCCGCCGTGTCGATCCTGGTCTGGCTGCCGATGTTCTATGGCGAGCTGTCGGTGACATCAGCCTTCGCCCCGCGCGACTGGCATGTCCACGAGATGCTCTACGGCTTCCTGCCTGCGGTGATCACCGGATTCCTGTTCACGGCGATCCCGAACTGGACCGGGCGGTTGCCGATCCAGGGCACCTCCCTGGGGGCGCTGCTGGTGGTCTGGCTTGCCGGGCGCATTGCGGTGACGTTGTCGGCCGACACGGGCTGGGTGTTCGCGCTTCTCGTCGATGCCGCCTTCCTGGCGCTGGTCGTCGCCGCCGCGGCGCGCGAGATCATGGCAGGCGGTAACTGGCGCAACCTGCCTGTGGTGGCGCTCGTGCTGGTGCTGCTTGCCGGCAACATCGCCTTTCATCTCGAAACGCACTTCGAAGGCACGGCCGATATCGGTATCCGCATCGGCATCGGCGTGGTCGTGCTGCTGATCGCGCTGATCGGCGGCCGCATCATCCCGAGCTTCACCCGCAACTGGCTGGTCAAGTTCAATCCCGGCCGCCTGCCGGTGCCGTTCGGACGCTTCGACGGCGCGGTGATCGGATGCAGCGCGCTCGCGCTCATCTCGTGGATCGTGGCGCCATTGAATGCCGTCACCGGCGTCGCGATGACGCTCGTCGGCGTGCTGCACCTGGTGCGGCTTGCGCGCTGGGCCGGCGACCGCACGTTCCGCGAAAGGCTGCTCTTGATCCTCCACGTCGGCTATTTTTTCGTGCCGCTCGGATTCCTCCTGCATGCGCTGGCTACCTTCGGCGCGCTGCCGCCGAGTGCGGGCATTCACGCCTGGATGGCCGGGGCGGCCGGAACCATGACGCTCGCGGTGATGACGCGCGCGAGCCTCGGCCACACCGGGCAGGCATTGACGGCTTCGCCCGCGACACAGGGGATCTACGTCGCGATCATCGTCGCGGCGCTGGCGCGGGTCGCCGCGGTGGTACTGCCTGCGTACAGTGGCGCGCTGCTGCACATCGCCGCTTGCGGCTGGGTCGTCGCATTCCTCGGATTTGCCATTGCGTTCGGCCCGCTGCTCGCCGGCAGCCGCCGGCGGGCGCTTGCCATCATGGGCGTGCCGGTCCCGGCACGCTGAGCTTACGCCGCGGTCTGCGAGGGCACCTCGCCCCGCATGCCCTTGCGCCATTCGGTGACGGTGCAGCCGAAACGGCCGCGAAACCAGCGTGCCATGGCGCTCTGCGCGGAGAAGCCGAGCTGCACGGCGACGTCGGCCAGCGGCCGGCGCGTATTGTCGATCAGTTGGATCACGAGATTGGCGCGCTGTGCATCGAGGATGGCCGAGAAGCTGGTGCCTGATGCAGCAAGGCGCCGGTGGATGGTGCGCCGGGTGCAGGCGAGATGCTCGGCCACGTGCTCGACGGTGCAATCGCCGCTGGCGAGCAGGCTGCGCACGACCTCGTCGACCTTTGCCTCCCAGCTTGCGGGGCGCGTCTCGATCGCCTCGATCCGTTTGCGCAGATAATTCGCGATCAGCGGATGCGCGCTCGGGATCCGGCGCCCCATGTCGTGCGCTGACAACAGGATCGCATCGTCATCCGCATTGAAGGTGACGCGGCAGCCGAAGAACTCGCGATAACGCTTGCGGTCGTGCGGCGGCGGATAGTGCAGGTGCACCTCCAGCGGCCGCCAGTCATGACCGAACAGCGACTGGATGATGCGGTGGACGCTGCCGAGCGCCATGTCGATGGCCTGACGCGGCGCGCTCGGCTGCCGGCCGCGCAGATGCAGCGTGACTGTCACGGTGTGCTTGTCGCGCGCAACATCGAGCCGCATGCCCTCGTGATGGACATGAATGAAGCGTGAGAATGCTGCGATGGCCTCGCCGACTGTCGCCTGTTCGCGCACGATCAAACCGACCGCGCCGAAATTGGTCAGGCCGCCCCGCTCGGCAAGGCGCAAGCCGAAATCTTCGGCGCCGGATGCCTCGGCCGACAATTCGAGCAGGCGGCGCAGGCCGGCGACGGCGATCGGCGTGTCGGGCTTGTCGAGGCAGGCCAGCGGCAGTCGGACCTTGCGCATCATCTGCCTGGGGTCGAGTCCGACCGACCGGGCGACCTCCGGATAATAGCTCAAGCCTGCGCTGCGAATGAGGTCGGTCATGCGACCCGTTCCCGCCAGCCATGAGGGATGTCCCGAAATGTAAAGTTTATGTCCCCATCCGTCAAATCCGGGAACGCGTTGGAACATACATAGGGGAAACCGAAGCACTGGCGTGAATGCCGTGCTCACGACGGCACGGTGGCGACGGGGCCCGCTGCCGTCTCGGGCCATTTGACCAAGACATTGCTGGATCGGGATGATGCCGGGAAACATGGTTTCCAAGGGTGAGGTGTTCGTTATTGAAACTGACGCGGTCTCCCGCGAGCAGCTTTCGACTGCGCTTCAACAGAGCGCCTATGACGTGATCTGCTTCGCCGATGGCGCCTCGCTGCTATCGGAGGCGAGAGCGCGGATGCCGGCCTGCGTGCTGCTGGAGATGCCGCCGGATCGCTCCGGCCTCGAGGTGCTCAAGCGGCTGCGCGAGGAAAACTGCATGGCACCGGTGCTGGTGACCTCGGCGAACGGCAGCATTTCCATGGCGGTCGACGCCATCAAGAGCGGCGCGGCCGACTTCATCGAAAAGCCGTTCCGCAGCCGTGACATCGTCGATCGGATCGATGCCGCGATCGACGAGTTCGCGCAGCCCGGCTCGAACCGGCAGCGCTGGCTGCCCGGGCGCGAACCCCTCACCGCGCGCGAAGGCGCGGTGCTCGAGCATCTCGCCGCGGGGCTGACCAACAAGGAAATCGCCCGCCGCATGCATCTGAGCGCGCGGACGGTCGAGGGCTACCGCGCCAGCATCCTGAGGAAGGCTGGCGCCCGCAACGTGACCGATCTGCTCCGTCGCATCTTCGGCCAGGGCTCGCCAACCCAGATCTGAGGCCTGGCGGGACCATAAGGCGTTCCGCGGCCACCGTGCCGCCGCCGTAGCGCCCCACGGAAACCCCAATCGAACCAGTTCCTTCCCCGCCGCGTCTCATCACGATGGCGAGGCATCTGATCGCACGCGTCCGGCTGGCGGCGCGGCTATAATGGCAGGAGGGATTTATGCGCATCATCGCGAAATATTTGGCAACCACGAGCCTGGTCCTGGTGACCTCGGCCGTCGCGGTGCCGTCACGGGCAGCCGACGTGGACGCCAAATCCGCGATCGATACGGTCACCGTCTATCCCGATGGCGCCACCGTGGCCCGCGTCATTTCGTTGGATCTCGCCTCGGGTGACTCGACGCTGGTCGCCAAGGATTTTCCGCTCTCGCTCGATCCGTCTTCCCTCCGCGTCGAAGGCGAGGCGGGCGCCAAGCTGACCATCGGCACGATCGACGCGCGGCCGCCGCGTACGGCGCCGCCCGTGAACCTGCCCGAGCTCGACAAGCGCATCGAGGCGCTCAGGGATCAGCGGGCAGACCTGCAAGGTGCGATCGACTCGGCCACCGCACGGCGCAATTTCGCGCAGCACTTCGCCGAAGCTTCGCCCGCCGGCCTCGGCGACAAGGGCGAAGCGCGCCCGATCACCGAATGGCGCGCGGCCTTTGCGGCGGTGGCTGAAGAGACCGCGACGGCGGACACTGCGATCCGCGATGCCACACGAAAACAGCGCGAGATCGATCGCCAGATCGCACAATTGGAAGTCGAGCGTTCGGCCAAGCCGCCGAGCAAGCTGGAGGTGCGGATCGACGTCGCCTCGGCCGCCGCGACGAAGGCGACGCTGCGGGTGACCTATGCCGTGCGCAACGCGCGCTGGCTGCCGCTCTACGACGCCCGGCTCGACACCGGCGCCAAGGACCGCAAGCCGCAGCTCGAGCTGGTCCGCCGTGCCGAGATCACGCAATCGACCGGCGAAGACTGGTCCAACGTGACGCTCGGCGTCTCCACGGTGCGCATCGGCCGCGGCGGCAGCGCCCCGGAGCTGAATTCGCTGGTGGCACAATATCCGCAGGTGCCGAGGCCGCTGGCGCTCGGCACGGCCTCTGATCTGGCGCGGCCCGCTCCGATGGCACGCCAGATGCAGCCGCTGATGCCCAAAGTCGCGGAGGCTTCTGAGCCGCGTGAACGCGCCGAAGAACAGCAGGCGGTTGCCGAAATCGGCGACTTCCAGGCCACCTTCACGATTCCCGGCCGCGTCAGCCTCGGTGCCGCCGAGGGCGCCAAGAGCCTCCGTATCGCTTCGGTGAATGTGCCCGTCGATCTCGCGGTGCGCGCCGCACCGGTGCTGGACCCGACCGCCTTCCTCGAAGCCAGCTTCAAGCAAACCGACGATACGACATTGCTGCCTGGCAAGGTCGCGATCTACCGCGACGGCATCTTCGTCGGCCGCGGCAAGATCACGGCGTCGACCAAGGACGACATCGTGCGGCTCGGCTTCGGCGCCGATGACAAGATCAAGATCGAGCGCGCAGTGCTCAAGCGCAACGAAGGTTCGGCGGGCCTGCTGGTCACGACGTCGAAGACCGACGAGCGTTCATTCAAGACGACGATCCGCAATGGTCACGATTTCCCGATCAAGGTTGCGATCGAGGATCAACTGCCGGTCAGCGAGAACGAGGACATCGTGGTCGAGATGCTGCCCGCGACCACGCCGCCCACCGCGAGCAACATCCGCGACAAGCGCGGTGTGCTGGAATGGACATTCGACGCCAAGCCCGGCGAGGCCCGCGACATCAACTTCGCCTGGCGCATCCGCTGGCCGAAGGACAAGGGCATGGTGATCGTGCCGGCGGGGTAGGGAGTTTACGGTGCGATGTCATGTCCCGCCTAGCGCGCAATTGCGCACGGGGGCGGGGCATCCAGTACGCCGAGGCCTAACGATCCAATCGCTGGCGCCGCGGCGTACCGGATCGCCCGGTCAAGCCGGGCGATGACCGCATTGATGGAGCGAGATCTCACTTCGCCTTCAGGAAATCCGCGACCTCGAGCAGCATGAACTCGTCGTCGTCGGCCTTGTTGGGGTCGCGGCTGGACGAGAATGGCAGATTGTTGTCGTTGCCGACAATGATGTGGGTGTCGTCAACGCGATCGACGTTCTCGATGGTGAAGAACGGGAAGGTGTAGACGCCGTCATTGAGCGGCTTCCTCGCCTTCTTGTCGGGATCCTGGATCTTCATCAGGTCAATATAGCCGATCTTGCGCGCGGGCTTGCCGACATTGGCGTCACTGAGCTCGATCTTGTAGATGCGCTTGAACTTGGCGAGGTCCGGGAAGCAGTTCTCGCCGCGCTGACCTTGCGGGCAGGCCTTGTCGGCGGTGCCTTCGCCGTTGTCGCGCTCGATGACGAGGCCGGAGGCCTGATCGATCATGTTGAAGTCGCCGATGGCGTTGCCGTTCTGCTCGAAGACATACTGCCAGTAGCGGCCGGTGAACTTCTCGGCGGCGACGTCGAATTCGAGGATGCGGGAGGCTTCCTTGCCGTCGACCTTCTCCCAATCCTTCTTGTCGGCGTCCCACAGCGGCCCCTCGAGCAGGCCGTAGAGGAATTTGCCGTCCTTCGACGACGCAAAGCCTTCAAAGCCCTTGGAGCGGCGGAGGTTGACGTTGGTGTAGGTCGCGCCCGGCGCGCCCGGCGTTCCCACCGCCCAGTTGTCGGGCGAGCGCACCGGCTTGCCGTCGGCGACCGTCTCGAACACGCCGAGAATCTTGCCTGATTTGTCCGCCTTCAGGATGTAGGGGCCGAACTCGTCGCCGATCCAGAAGGTGTCGCCGATGATCTGAAAGCCCTCGGTGTCGAAGTCCGAGCCGGTGAGGTAACGCTTCTGCGTGTCCTCGTGCACGATGCGGAAGGGCACCTTCTTGTCGGGATCGTGCAGGAAGATGGTCTCCAGCCGCTCGATCTTGCCGCCCGCCCAATCCATCTTGTAGCGGTTCAGATACAGCATCGAATCCGGCGAGTTCGCGCGCGCGCCCATGCCGTTGTCGGTGATCACCCAGAACGTGCCGTCGGGCATGGTCTTGATGCCGGAATGACCCTGGAGCGGCTGGCCCTTGAACGGCAGCGACACGCCGGTCGCCCGCTCATAGGACTTGCCCATCACCGTGCCGAGTGCGTCGACGCGCTTGCCCGTGGTGTATTTGCCCGAGGTCTTGAGATCGGCGGGGGCATCGACCGGTGCGTCGATGAACGAGGCGGCCGGCATCACCACGTGGCCGGCGAGCTTGGCCGGGAATTCACCTTCGCTCTGCGCGAGTGCTGCGCTCGCGGTGAGAATGATCGTTGCGACGGTGCTGAGAAAAGTCGCGCGCATGTGCGTCTCCTGTTGGCGGACGCACGCCTTATGCGGACGGCACGTTGCAGTTTTGTGAAGCCGGGCCAAAGGCCGCAGCGGCCGTCTACTCCTTGACCGCGCCTGTTAGCGACGACACGTAATAATCCACGAACAGCGAGTAGAAGATCGCAACCGGCAGCGAGCCGAGCAGCGAGCCCGCCATCAGCGCGCCCCACTGATAGACGTCGCCGGTGACGAGCTCGGTCAGGATCGCGACGGGCACGGTCTTGTTGGCGCCGCTCTGGATGAAGGCGAGCGCATAGATGAACTCATTCCAGGACAGCGTGAAGGAGAAGATGCCGGCCGAGATCAGGCCGGGCACCGCCAGCGGCAGCGTGATCCGCCGCAGGATCTGGAGCCGCGTGGCGCCGTCGACCAGCGCGCACTCCTCGAGCTCGTAGGGGATCGACTTGAAATAGCCGATCAGAAGCCAGGTGCAGAACGGCACCAGGAAGGTCGGATAGACCAGGATCAGCGCCAACGGTGAGTCGAACAGGCCGAACTGCACGACGACGGTGGCGAGCGGAATGAACAGGATCGACGGCGGCACCAGATACGCCAGATAGATGCCGAGGCCGACATAAGGACTGCCGCGGAAGCGCAGGCGTTCGATGGCGTAGGCGGCCAGCGTGCTCGCGATCAGCGACAGCGTGGTCGAGCCGATTGCCACCAACATCGTCGTCCACAGCCAATGCGGATAGGCGGTGTTGAACAAGAGGTGCTTGATATGCGCCAGCGTCGGCGAGGAGATCCAGAACGGATTGTGCTCCTTGTAGTTCATCAGCTCCGCGTTCGGCTTGAACGAGGTGATCGCCATCCAGTAGAACGGGAACAGCAGGATGAGTACGAAGCAGCCGAGCGGCAGATAGATCATCATCAGCCGCCGCAGCCCGGAATCCCAGGCCATCGTGTCGGGCGCTGCCTTCGCGTCGGCGACAGCCGGTTGGGCGACAGTATCAGTCATTGCTCTCTCCCTGCTGCCATTTGCGGCGCGCCAGGCCGAAATAGGAGAACAGCGTCGCGAACACCAGGAACGGGATCATCGACACTGCGATCGCGGCACCTTCGCCGAGCTCGCCGCCGGCGATGCCGCGCTGGAAGGCCAGCGTTGCCAGCAGATGGGTCGAATTGCCGGGCCCGCCACGGGTGATGGCGTAGACCAACTGGAAGTCGGTGAAGGTAAAGATGATCGAGAAGGTCATGACGATGGCGAGGATCGGCATCATCATCGGGAAGGTGATGTAGCGGAAGCGCTGCCAGGCGCTGGCGCCGTCGAGCATCGCAGCCTCGTAGAGCGAGGGCGAGATGGTCTGAAGCCCCGCCAGCAGCGAGATCGCGACGAAGGGAATGCCGCGCCAGATATTGGCGGCGATCAGCGAGAAGCGCGCCGGCCAGGGCGAGCCGAGGAAGTCTATATTGCTGTCGCGCCAATGCAGCACGTCGACCAGCAGGTAGGAGATGATCGAGAATTGAGGATCGTAGATCCACCAGAACGCCAGCGCCGACAGCACGGTCGGCACGATCCAGGGCAGCAGGATGATCGCACGCAGCACGCTCTTGAAAGGAAAATGGTTGTTGAGCAGCAGCGCGAGCCAGAAGCCGAGTGCGAATTTCCCGAACGTCGCGATGCCCGTGTAGACCACGCTGTAGAACACCGCGTTCCACCACAGCGAATCGGTGAGCAGATACTGAAAATTCTCGAAGCCGACGTAGATGCCACGCCGGCCGATCGTGGTGTCGGTGAAGGCGAGCCAGACGCCGAGGCCGAGCGGATAGGTCAGGAAGACCGCGAGCAGCCCGATCGCAGGCGCCAGACACATCGCGATCAGGAACGGCTTGTAGTCGAACAGGCGTACCAGCCAGTTCGGCTGCCGCTGGGCTAGGGCGGGGGAGGAGAGGGTGGTCACGGACATCAGTTTGTTGTCCCGTCTGTGAAAGTCACTCCACCGTCATTGCGAGCGAAGCGAAGCAATCCAGTCTGTCTCCGCGGAGATAGTCTGGATTGCTTCGTCGCAAGTGCTCCTCGCAATGACGGCCGCTTTGTCGTCGCCCGTTACCGGTTTTGCCGCCGGAAGTACCGCTTGCAGCGTTGCTCGGCTTCTGCGGCAGCGGCCTCCGGCGTGGCGGCGCCAGTGGCAACGGACGAGAACATCTGGATCAGCACGTAGTCTGCGCTGACGGCACCCGTCGCCGTGGAGATCGGGCCCTTGTAGCCGTCATAATAGGTGCTGTTCATAGTGTCCTTGAACAGCTTCACCTTGGGATCCTGCGACCACACGGCGGCCTCGGCATAGGCGGCCAGCGGCTGTGACCAATAGCCGGAGTTGGCATTGAGCCACGGCTCGTACTGGTCTTTTTCAAGCATGTATTGCAGGAATGCCTTTGCCGCGTTGGGGTACTGGCTGTGCTTGAACACCATGGCGTTCAGCGTCAGGCCCGCCATCGGCGAGACCTTGGCCAGGCCCTTCGGCAGCAACTGATGTTCGCTGTCCTCGGCGATCGCCTTGGTCGCGGGGTCGTTCTTCAACGAGAAGTACAGCGAGACGCCGTTGGCGGTCAGGGAAATCTCCTGCGAGGAGTAGGCGCGGTTGTTGCTGACGTCGTTCCACGATGTCGTGCCGGCGATGAAGGTCGGGTAGAGCTGCTTGACCCAGTTCAGCGCGGCAATCGTCTCCTTGCTGTTGATGACGACGTTGCCGTCCTCGTCGAGCAGGGAGCCGTTATGCGACCACAGCGCCCAGTTCGCAAAACCGTTGCCGTCGCCCTTGGCGTTGCCGAGCGCAAAGCCGGCCGGCTTGCCGGCCTTGTGCAGCTTCTGGCACAGGTCGACGATTCCGGCATGGTCTTCCGGCACCTTGTCGAAGCCGACCGATTGCAGAATCGACTTGCGGTAGATCAGGGGACCGGCGGTGGCGCCGAACGGCAGCCCGATCCAGGCGTCGCTCTTGTTCTTCTTGCCGTAGCGCTGCGCCAGCGGCAGCCAGCCGCCATAACGCTTGCCGAGATAGTCGGCGACATCAGTCAGCTCGATCAGCTTGTCGATATAGATGTGTGGGGCATCGGAGAAGCCGATGATGATGTCGGGGCCGGCGCCGGAATTCGAGGTCACCGCGGTCTGCTGGTTGATGTCTTCCCAGCCGACGAAGTCGACCTTGACCTCGACCCCGGTCTCCTTGGTGAATTTTGCCGCATTGGCGCGGAACACGTCCTCGTCGGCCTGGACGAAACGCACCGGGCGCAGCATGCGCAAGGATGCGCCTTTCTCGATGTCGCGCTTGGGCGCCGCCACATCGGCAGCCTTGATGTTGGATTGCGTTGTTTGCGCTGCAGCACCAGTGGCCGCGAGCGTTGCAGCGGACAGGCCCAGCGCCAAGGCATCACGACGCGTGATGTCGTTCCTCATCAGTTCCTCCCTAAATGTCTCCCTTCCCGGCGTTGATCGCCGGTGAAGGGCCGTTCCGGTTACCGGCGCCTTTTGCGCCGTCCGCCTAGCTGTTCGGTCCGCGATCCATGCTGACAGGCTGCCAGCGGCGGAGCGCGGTGCTTTGCAGCACCGACGGATTAACGCAGCTTACCGGCCACATGCCCTGAAGCACCAGTGACAATTCGTAGCCCACACGGCGCTTGCGCGCCTCGTCGAACCGTGCCGAGGCCGAAGCGACGTGGGCGGTCAGGGTCACGTTCTCCATGCCGAGCAGCGGATTGTTGTGCGAGGGCGGTTCCTTCTCCAGCACGTCGAGTGCGGCATGCGCGATCCAGCCTTCTTGCAGCGCCTTGATCAGGCTTTCCTCGTCCACCGTGGCGCCGCGGCCGGTGTTGATGAAGATCGAGCCCTTCTTCATCTGCCGGAAGTGCTTCTCGGTCAGCATGTGATGCACCTCAGGCCGGGCGGGGGCATGCATCGAGACGAAGTCGGATTGCGACAGCACCTCGTTCAGCGTCGCCGGGATCACGCCGTGGTCGTACATCAGCGTTTCCTGGATGAAGGGATCATAGGCCATCATGCGCAGGCCGAACGGGGCTGCGCGTTTTGCAACCGCACGCGCGACGCGGCCGAACGAGATGAAGCCGAGCGTCTGGCCCATTAGCCTCGGGATCTTGAGCAGCGCCGGCCGGCCCTCGGCCCAGCGGCCGTCGCGCACCATGCGGTCCTGCTCGACCAGGCGGCGGAAGCCGGCGAGCAGCAGCATCATGGCGTGGTCGGCGACCTCCTCGATGAAAGTGTCGGGGATGTTGGTGACGGGAATGCCGCGGGCGGTGGCGGCCTTGACGTCGACGCTGTCGACGCCGACCGAGCCGAGCGTGATGACCTTGCAACTCTCCAACGCGTCGATGATGGTCTTGGTGATCGGAATGCCCTTGGCATAGATGGCGTCGGCGTTCTTCGCGGCGGCGATGAAGCCGGCCTCGTCGGCCGGTGCTTCGACGATCTCGGCATCGATCGGATCGAGCGCCTCGCGCTCATAGGAATAATCGCTGCCCGCGACCGTGAAGCTCGCGCCCTTCGGCGTCACCACCCTGTATTTCGGCATTTTCTGCTCCCGATTTGGTTTCTTGTTGTGACCCGCCTTCGTGGCTGGCCTTTGCGTCTTTTACGCGAAATCGATGCGGTCGCGTACAATTCCCGGTTGTCGGCGTGGAGATAAATTGCCGGATTTTGCGGCGGCTTACGGGCTTCTACGGAGGCCCGTAAGTAACTTGATAAGGCCTCACACATAAAGGTTGATTCGATTTTGATCGATCTGGTCGCGTGCCCGTATCCCATTGTTGCCGGAGCCATCCCGTGAAATTGAGCAATCTGAAGATCGCCCCGAAGCTCGGCATTCTCGTCGGCGTCACCTTGTTCGGCCTGTGCATCTCCGGTGTCCTCGCCGGCTACCTGATGAAGCGCGAGATGGTGAATGCGCGCATCGACCAGACCAAGGCGATCGTCGAGCTGGCCCGCAACTACGCGGCCACGCTGGTGAAGCGGGTCAATGCCGGCGAGCTGACCAAGGACGCCGCGCTCGCCGAGCTGCGCCGCTACGGCAATGCGATGACCTACGACAAGGGCTCCGGCTATCTGTTCGGCACCACCTATGACGGCATCACGCAGCTCGCGCCCGATCCGAAGGTGATCGGCACCAACCGCATGGATGTGGAGACGAACGGTCGGAAGCTGTCCCGCGAGATCATGGATGGGGTCAAGGCGAATGGCGAGATCTTGCTGTTCTACGAATATGTGAAGCCCGGCCAAGCAAAGCCGATCCGCAAGCTCGGCTACGCCGTCGCAGTGCCCGGCTTCGAGATGTATCTCGGCACCGGCGCTTATCTCGAGGACATCGACGAGAGGATGGGTCCGGTCTATTGGCTGCTCGGCTTCGCCATGCTCGGCATCGTCATCGTTGCGGGTAGCGTCGCCTGGCTGATCGGCCGTAGCATCAGCCGCCCGCTGGCGCTGCTCGGGACCCGCATGAAGGAGCTGGCCGACGGCAAGCTCGAGGGCGACATCCCGGGTGTCGGCCGCGGCGACGAGGTCGGCGCGATGGCTTCGACCGTGCAGATCTTCAAGGACAACGCCGTTCGCATCCGCGACCTCGAAAAGACCGAGGCCGATGCCAAGGAGCGTGCCGCGGCGGAACGTCGCAGCGCGATGGAGGACATCGCCAACGACTTCGAACGCAGCGTCAACGGCATCGTCCGCTCGGTCTCCTCGGCCGCGGCCGGCATGCAGAGCACGGCGCAGTCGATGACCGCGACCGCGAGCGACGCCTCCTCGCGTGCCGCAACGGTCGGCGCTGCCTCGCAAAAGGCCTCCGGCAATGTCGGCACGGTTGCGGCTGCCGCCGAAGAGCTGTCGAGCTCGGTTGCGGAAATCTCCCGCCAGGTCACCCGCTCGACCGAAGTCGCGAGCCGCGCCGTCAACGATGCCGAGCGGACCAACGCCACCGTGCAGGTGCTCTCGACCGGCGCCGAGAAGATCGGCGAGGTCGTCAAACTGATCCATTCGATCGCCGCGCAGACCAACCTGCTCGCGCTCAACGCCACCATCGAGGCGGCACGCGCCGGTGAATCCGGCCGCGGTTTCGCGGTCGTCGCCTCCGAGGTCAAAGCGCTCGCCAACCAGACCGCGAAGGCGACCGAGGAGATCTCCGCGCAGGTCGCGGCGATGCAGACCTCGACCAGCGACGCGGTCACGGCCATCTCCGGTATCACCCAGACCATCGCCGAGATGAGCGAGATCACCGCCGGCATTTCCGCATCGATCGAGCAGCAGGGCGAAGCGACCCGCGAGATCGCCCGCAACATCCAGTCGGTTGCGGCCGGCTCGAGCGAGATCAACGCCCATATCGGCAGCGTCACCTCGGCCGCGGAAGCGACCGGCAGTGCGGCCACCGACGTGCTCTCCAACGCCCGCGAGCTGGACAACCAGTCCGGCGCGCTGCGCAGCGCCGTCGACGGCTTCCTCGCCAAGGTCCGCGCGGCGTAGTCATAGGCGCGAAATGCGTAGGGTGGGCAAAGACGCGAAGCGTCGTGCCCACCTTCTTCTTTTTTGCGACGACCTAATGGTGGGCGCGCTACGCTTTGCCCACGCTACGAGACTGCCTACTGCTTCTCGATCTTCGCGTTCGTGATCAGCTTCTCCCACAGCACGAGCTGCTCGTTCACGAAGCTGCCAAGCTGCTCCGGCGTGCCGGAGAAGGCGTCCATGCCGAGGGTGGCGAGCTTGGCCTTGATCTCCGGATTCTCGACGATCTTCCTGATCTCGGCGTTGAGCCGCGTCACGATCTCCTTCGGCATGCCGGCCGGGCCGAAATAGCCCTGCCATGACGAGATGTCGAAGTCCGGCACGCCGGCCTCCTGCATCGAGGGCAGATGCGGTACCAGCGGTGAGCGCTCCTTGGTGGTGACCGCGAGCGCGCGCAGCGCGTTGCCGTTGACATGCGGCAGGCCGGTCAGGATGTCCACGAACATCATCGAGACGCGGCCGCCCATGACGTCGTTGAGCGCCGGCGGCGAACTCTTGTAGGGCACGTGCAACAGGTCGAGCCCGGCATTGTGCGCAAAGGTCGCGCCCGACACGATCGCCGAGGACGAGCCCGAGGCATAACTCAGCTTGCCCGGATTGGCCTTGCCATAGGCGACCAGCTCGCCGACGGTCTTGGCCGGCACGTCCGGATTGATGACCAGCATGAAGGGCAAATCGCCGGTGCGCGCGATCGGCGTGAAATCCTTGACCGGATCGTAAGTGAGGCTCTTGAGCAGGAAGGGATTGGCCGAATGCGTGGTGTTGGTCGTCACCAGCAGCGTGTAGCCGTCGGGCGCGGCGCGCGCGACATAGGTCGCGGCGAGCATGCCGTTAGCGCCCGCCTTGTTCTCGATCACGATGCCGACGCCGAGCGCCTGCGACAGATGCTGCGAGATCAGCCGCGTCGTGGTGTCGGTGCCGCTGCCGGCGGCGAATGGCAACACCAGCGTGATGTTGCGGCTCGGATAATTGTCGGCCTGGGCCGTGGATGCGGCGGCGAGGCACAGTACGGCCGCGCCGATAGCACGCAGGTTTCGAATCAACGCTGAAATCATGTCTGGACGTTCCCTCTTTTTCGTTGGCCGGGAACGTAGCTTGTCAAAACCGGATTCGAAAGATGGCCGTAGGTAGTGAACGTGTCCGCGACGCGGAATTACTTTACCGCAGAACCCTGGCGCGAGGCGATCACGACGCCGGCGAGCACCAGCGCGTAGCCGATCAGGTGGAACGGCTGGAGCTTTTCGCCGAGCAGCAGGATCGCCAGCGCCGAGCCGAACACCGGCACCAGATGGAAGAATGGCGCGGCGCGGTTCGGCCCGATCAGCGCGACGCCGCGGTTGAAGAAGAGATAGGCGAGCGTCGAGGGAAAGATCAGGATGTAACCCAGCGTCGCCAGCGTCATCCCGTCGAATTGCAGCACGCGGCCGCTTGCCGCCTCCCAGATCGCGGTCGGCAGCAGCATGGTCGCGCCGCAGCAGGTGGTGAAGGAGAGAAATGAGAGCTGATGGATCTTCGGCCGCCGCGGGATGAAGGCGGAGTAGAGACCGAACGCCACCAGCGAGGAGGCGAACATGATGTCGCCCCTGTTGAAGCTGATGCTCGCGAGCGCGGCGAGATCGCCGCGCAGGATGATGATCAGCACGCCGGCAAGCGAGATCGCGATGCCGGCGAACTGCGCGCCGGTTAGCCGCACCCCGAACAGTACCAGCGACCACAGTGCCACGAACAGCGGACCTGCCGACTGGATCAGCAGCGCGTTCAGCGCTTCCGTGTATTGCATCGCCCAGTAGGAGATCGCGTTGTTGAAGGCAAAGCCCACCAGCGACAGGAACAGCATCAGGGGAAGGCTGTTGCGCAAGGCGGGCCAGTCGCGCTTCAGATGCGGCCATGCGAACGGCAGCAGGATCAGGAACACGCCGAACCAGCGGATCGTGGTGACCGTCAGCGGCGGCACATGCGCACCGACATGGCGTGCGAGCACGATGTTGCCCGCCCAGAACAGCGAGCTCAGGCTGAGCAGCAGATAAGGCTGGTTGTTGAGCCAACTGGCCGGATTGGCGGCCTTTGGCGCGGGCGAAGCGATCGTCATTGGCGTTGATGGGAGCTTGCGCCGGATCGGCGTCGTGGCACAAGTCACGCGGCCGCAATGCTACAATGCAGGCATGAACCGGGGAGGCGCCTTTGGCGGTTAATATGTTGAACATCGAGGGCCTGGAACGGCTCGATCCAAGCGCGCCGGTGGTTATGCTGAACCTGATGCGCTTCCACGCGCGTTCGCGCGACGGCAACGGCTCCGGCTGGGACGCTTATCTGCGCTACAGCGCCATCACCGTGCCGATGATCAAGGCGCGCGGCGGCACCTTGCTCTGGACCGGCGAGGCCAAGGCGGTCGCGCTCGGACCGCAGGAGGGGAACGACTGGGATTTCGTCGCGCTGGTCTTCTATCCGTCGGTCACAGCCTTCCTCGACATGATGACATCGGAGGCCTACGAGACGCAGGCCGACCCGCATCGCGTCAACGGCTGCGCCGAGCACGTCATCATTGCCACCAGCGAAGCGTACAGCAAGTTGAAGGCGTGATCGTGCGCGGGCGGCGCTGCCTTCACAAGGAACAAGACGCCATCGGGGGCAGTGCCTACTTGTTCCCCACCGCGCGCCCATCAAATGCCAGCGCGTCTACTACGGCGCGGCAAGCAGCCTGCAGCAGGCGGCAGACCTCCTCCGTCGACCGCTGCGGGCGCAGCGCTGCAAACGTCGGATAGCTCGTCAGCACGAAGATCAGATCGACCGAATCCCGCACGGCGCGCTTTGCCGCGTGTTCGCCGACGATGCGCGACAGCAGCGCAGCCAGCAATTCGCGCCGTCGCTCGTTGCGCGCGACCAGCGCCTCGCCGAATTCGGGATCGGTTGCAATGGCCTGGTTGAGTCCGCCGACCGCGGCGTCGTGCCCCCAGAACGTACAGAATATTTCGACGACGCGATCGAGCGCGGCGCGCGGATCCGCCATCGCCATCACCTCGGTCAGTTCGAACAGCCCGCCACGGCTTGCGATATCGTCGAACACGGCTTCCAGCAATCCGCGCCGCGATCCGAACTGGTTATAGACGGTCAGCCGGGTGACGCCGGCGGCCTTCGCCACCACATCGAGTGAGAAGTTCGCAATGCTCGCGTCCTTGCGCAACAGGCGCGCACCGGCCGCGATGATACGTTCGCGCGTCTCCGCCGCCGCGGAAGCCCGCGCGGAGCTCACATAGTTGCGCTTCGGCATGGCCTTGCCATTCTGTTGACGTATTGACTATACATATTGTATATCAAATTTAGAAGCTGGTTCGGAGCTTGCCATGCACACCGCCCTTGTGATCGCCCTGTCGCTTCACGTGTTGTCATCCGTGTTCTGGGCGGGATCAAGCTTCGCGTTGGCCCGCATCGGCGGAGTGGGCGGCGAGCAACTGGTCTTTCCACAACTCGGCGCGGCAGCGATTGCGATCCTGACCGGCGGCTATCTCGGACATCTCATTCATGCCGGCAGCTTCGGCACGACAGAGCAGGTGCTCGCGGTCGGTGCGGTCTGCGCACTGATCGCGGCCGGTGTTCAGGCGGCAATCGGTCCCCGTGCGGTCGCGTCCTTGCGTCGTGGCGTCGGCAATCCGGAGGATCTGCGTTCACGTATCGCCGGGGCTCAACGCGTGGCGGCGGGCCTGCTCGGCATCGCCGCGCTCTGCATGGGCGCTGCGCGTTACATTTGAATGGAGGTTAGGGGCGTCCTGGAGGCCGATCAGCAGCTTCCTATGTCGAGCGCTGAGAGTTTTCTGTTCGCGATGTCAAACCATAGTGCGGCTTCCAGCCGCTTTTTGAAGGAAAAGCAATGCCCAAGATGATTTTGGTGAACCTGCCTGTACGCAACCTCGCTGCATCGACAGCGTTCTACGTGGCGCTAGGTGGCGCAGTGAATCCCCAATTCTCCGGCGCAAATTCGACCTCGCTCATGTTCACGGACGCGATCGGCGTGATGCTGCTCACCCACGACCACTATCGTGAATTCACCCAACGCGAGATCGGCGACGCGCGGCGCGACAGCCAGGCCATGTTCGCTCTTACGGTCGACGACCGCGATGCCGTCGATGCAACGCTGGCTCGCGCAGTGGCTGCGGGCGGTCGCGCCGATCCCAACCCGGCACAGGATCTTGGCTTCATGTACAACCGACACGTTGAAGACCCGGATGGGTATGTTTGGGAGATGGTATGGATGAACCCATCAGCGAACGCTTGATCGCAGATGATGGACCTTGCGATGGCCTTTTGACGGGATGCCTGATGAGCCTTGAGCCTAACTCGCCTGCTTCCGCGACGCCACGAACACGCCCGACAGCACCAATGCAAAACCGATGAAGTGGAACGCCTGCGGGCGCTCGCCCAAAAAGACCATCGCCATGATCGAGCCGAACACCGGCACGACGTGGAAGAACGGCGCGGCGCGGTTGGCGCCGATCAGGCGGACGCCGCGGTTGAAGCAGAGATAAGCGAGCGTCGAGGGGAACACCGCGACATAGAACAGGGTCAGCAGGTTCGGCCCGTCGAGCTTCATCACGGGGCGCGCGAACAATTCCCAGATCTCCAGCGGAATGAGGCAGGCGGCGCCGCAGCCGAAGGTGAAGGCGAGGAACGAGAGGCCGTGCATCGGTGGACGCTTCAAGGTCAGCACCGAATAGAGCGCGAAAATGACGAGCGCGACGATGAAGATGAGGTCGCCCTTGTTGAACTCGATATTCGACAGCGTGGTGAAATCGCCATGCAGCAGGATCGTGAGCACGCCGCACATCGACAGCAGCACGCCGAAGGTCTGCGCCGCGGTGAGTCGGACGCCGAGAATGGCCAGCGACCACAATGCCACGATCAGCGGCGCGGCCGACTGGAGCAGCAGCGTGTTCAGCGCCTGGGTATGCTCCAGCGCCCAATATTGCAGCGTGTTGAAGGCGCCGATACCGGTGACCGAGAGCGTGACCATCAGGCCGAGCCGCCCGCGGATCGCGGGCCAGTCCTGCGCAAGATGCTTCCAGGCGAACGGCAGCACCAACAGGAACGCGAAGAACCAGCGCAGGAACGACAGCGTCACCGGCGGGATGTGGCCGGCGGCGAGCCGACCGACGATGGCGTTGCCGGCCCAGCACAGCGCGGTGATGCTGAGCAGCAGGTAGGGCTGGTTGGCGATCCAGCTGTGACCGGATGTATCGGTGCCGGTGGTCTGGGCGGTTGCGGACATTGTGATCGTCATGGCCCCGCGGATAGCGCCGAGGCCCCCGGCCCGGAAAGGTCCGGGCCGGCTCATCGCCCGGCTCTGCTCAAAGACACGGAAATCGAGATGGCATCAACGGGGGGCGGATGCATCGCGACCATGCAGGGACCGACATGGCGTCTCACGCTTTGGTCGAAGCCCGCTCCGCCGTTCCCAGAGGTTTCTGGATCTTCAGGGGATATCAAAGGCTTGGGTCGGGCTTTGGACCTCGAAAAAGCCCCGTTCTTGCTTGCCTAGAGGGGCTGCTTCCTTTATCCGATTGGCTGCCTTGCGTGCGGGCGGCTCCGGCCGCCGATTGGGCTGGGCGCAGGCATGATCCCGGAAGAGTGGGCACCGGTTTTCCGCGAGGATCATGCCTCCTAGAGATAGATTGAACAGGGATTACCCGCGAATGGCCAACGTTGTCGTCGTCGGCGCCCAGTGGGGCGACGAAGGGAAGGGCAAGATCGTCGACTGGTTGTCGGAGCAGGCGGACATCGTCGTCCGCTTCCAGGGCGGCCATAACGCCGGCCACACGCTGGTGATCAACGGCAAGACCTACAAGCTCGCGCTGCTGCCCTCCGGCGTGCTGCGCGAGGGCAAGCTGTCGGTGATCGGCAATGGCGTGGTGTTCGATCCCGCCGCCTTCCTCGACGAGGTCGCCAAGCTCAGGGCGCAGGGGGTCGAAGTCAGCCCAGACAATCTGCGCATCGCGGAAAACGTCACGCTGATCCTGCCGCTGCACCGTGAACTCGATGCGCACCGCGAATCCGCCAGCGCCGCGACCGCGATCGGCACCACCCGCCGCGGCATTGGCCCGGCCTATGAAGACAAGGTCGGCCGCCGCGCCATCCGCCTGATGGATCTCGCCGATCATCAGACGCTGCCGCACAAGATCGACCGCCTGCTGGCGCATCACAACGCGCTGCGCCGCGGCCTCAACCTGCCGGAATTCGACAGCGCGGTGATCCTGAAAGAGCTGATGGCGATGGCGCCGCAGCTGCTGCCCTACGCCGAGACGGTATGGCGGCTGCTCGACATCGAGCGGCGCGCCGGCAAACGCATGCTGTTCGAGGGCGCGCAAGGCGCGCTGCTCGACGTCGATCACGGCACTTATCCTTACGTCACCTCGTCCAACACGGTGGCGGCGCAGGCCGCGACCGGCGCCGGCCTCGGGCCGGGCTCGGTCGGCTACGTGCTTGGCCTGTGCAAGGCGTACACGACCCGCGTCGGCCAGGGCCCGTTCCCGACCGAGCAGGACAACGAGACCGGCCGCAAGATCGGCGAGCGCGGCCGCGAGTTCGGCACCAATACCGGGCGGCCCCGCCGTTGCGGCTGGTTCGACGCCGTGCTGGTCCGCCAGGCGGTCCGGACCTGCGGCATCAACGGCCTGGCGCTGACCAAGCTGGACATCCTCGACGGCTTCGACACGATCGAGGTCTGCACCGGCTACAAGCTCGACGGCAAGGAGATCGACCATTTCCCGGCCGGCGAGGGCGCGCAAAGCCGGGTCGAGCCGATCTACGAGACCATCGAGGGCTGGAAGGAGCCGACCGCCAGCGCGCGGTCCTGGGCCGACCTGCCGGCTCAGGCCATCAAATATGTCCGCCGGATCGAGGAATTGGTCGGCTGCCCGGTCGCACTGCTTTCCACCAGCCCCGAACGCGAGGATACTATCCTGGTGCAAAATCCGTTTGAGGCTTAACGATATCTTACCGGGACGCGCGTATAGTTGAGTTGAAATGGCTGATTACTATCCGCTGATCGCCCGCGCTATTGCCGCCCTGGATCCCAACGCTCCCGGCGAAAGCCGTCGCGCGCTCTATGAGCGGGCGCGCACGGCGCTGATCGCGCAGCTCCGCAGCGTGCAGCCGCCGCTCTCCGAATCCGAGATCACCCGCGAACGGCTGTCGCTGGAAGAGGCCGTCCGCAAGGTCGAATCGGAGGCCGCCCAGCGCGCCCGCGAGGCCTCGCGCCCCGGTGGGGGCACGCGCAGCAGCGGCAGCGGCGATGCCTTCCGCCGGGCCAGCGCCCGCGCCGCCGAAGGCAACGCTCCCGCACCTCAGCCGGCCGCACCGCGCACGCGTCCGGCCCCGACCCCGCCGCGTGCCGACCGCCCGTCCTTCAACGTCGATGACCAGGGCGAGGCGCCGCGGCCGCCGCGCGCGCCGCGTTTCGACGCCCCGCGCCAGCCCGGCCCGTCCGCGCCGCCGCCGGAGCCGCCCGCGCCTCCACCGGCCGGACGCGATCGCGCGGGTGCGCGCCGTCCGCCGGAGATGGGGCCGCCGCCACCGCTGCCACCTGCACCGGGCGTGCGCGGCTTCCGCGACATCACGGCCGATGCCAACGATCTCGGCGGTGCTGCCGCGCAGGCCAGCCGTGCCGCGCGCCGCACCTACGCCAACGTGCCCTCGCCCTCACCGGAGTTCGACCGGCTGGAGCCGAGCCTGGAAAACCGCACCGGCGAGGAGGAGGCGCCCTATTCCTACGACGAGTCGATCGAGGAGGCCGAGCGCTACACGCCGCAGTCGCCGCGTCCGCGCGAGCGCGACGCCAAGAAGCGCGTCCGCACCGGCTCCGCCTTCCCGTTCAAGAGCGCGATCGCCGTCGGCATCGTGCTGATCCTGGTCGGTGCCGGCATCCTCTGGGGCAAGCAGCTGGTCCAGATCGTCAACGGCTTTCTCAAGCCGTCCGCGACCCAGGTGGTTGAGGCGCCGAGTCCGGCCCAGCCGCAGAGCAAGCCGAAGATCCCGGATCGCGTCGGCCAGCCTTCGGCGAGCGACCAGCCGGTTGCGCCCGTGGCGCAGAAGGTCGTGCTCTATGACGAGGATCCGTCCGATCCGAAGGGCAAGCAATATGTCGGCTCGGTGGTGTGGCGGCTGGAGCCGATCAAGGCGTCCGGCAACCAGAAGGCCGACCTCGCCGTGCGCGCCGACATCGAGATTCCGGACCGCAAGTTCAAGATGACGATGTCGTTCCGCCGCAATACCGACTCTTCGCTGCCGGCGAGCCATACCGCGGAACTGACCTTCATCCTGCCGCAGGATTTTCCCGGCGGTAGCGTCTCCAACGTGCCGGGCATCCTGATGAAGTCGAACGAGCAGGCGCGCGGTACGCCGCTCGCCGGCCTCGCGGTCAAGGTCACTGACGGCTTCTTCCTGGTCGGCCTGTCCAATGTCGACGCCGACCGCTCCCGCAACGTCCAGCTCCTGAAGGAGCGCTCATGGTTCGACGTGCCGCTGGTCTACGCCAACCAGCGCCGCGCCATCATCGCGATCGAGAAGGGCGCCCCCGGCGAGCGCGCCTTCAACGACGCGTTCGCGCAATGGGGCGATTAGGGCCGGGCGGACATCACCTTCGTCATTCCGGGGCGCGCAGCTTGTCCGCCGAAGCTCGAAGAGCGAAGGCGGAAGCGCGAACCCGGAATCCATCGCGCAGCGGGTGACGTCGAGAAATGGATTCCGGGTTCGACGTTTCCGGGCCGCGCTTTGCGCGGTCCCGTCGCGTCGCCCGGAATGACATCCTGGATAGACGAAATGAGCGCTACTGCGCCGCCGCTTCCCGCTTGCGCGATGCTGCGGCGGCTGCGTGCTCGCGGTCCATGACAGCGCGGCAGGCAGGGCTGACCCGCGCCTTGTTCCGCACCATGCAGGCGGTGATCCTGGGGATATCAGGGATTTCACTGGAGCACAGCCGCATCGCATCGCCCGAGCACATCTGCTGCGCTTCGGACGAGAAGGCGAGACCAGGTGATGACTGGAATGCGATGGCGGTGGTGGCGACGGCGAAGAGAGCTGCGATCGTCTGAGAGCGTGTCATGCTGAATGGGTCCCCGAGTTCCGTGGGCTTGAGCCACTTGGTTTTTGGGGCGCCGCACGCGGCTTGATCTGCCGCATGTCACAGCCTTCACGTCGGGAACTCAATCCCGCATGTGGTCGCTCGATTTCCTGATGTTCGAATCGAAAAGTGCTGCGCCGCCCGAAGCGAAGTATGCGCCATTGTCACGCGGCTGCAATGGTCAGCGCAAAGGAATTCGCAATTGTTGCGCGCGAGTCACGTCGCGCGCGATCAGATCGGCCGATCGGAGGATGCGCTCGCTTGTTCGGCATCGCTCGCACCGAGAGCGGCGTGTTCCTCGACGGCGGTGACACCCTTGGGCGTGAGCTCGAACAGATCGCCGTCCTTCATCACATAGCCATCGGCGATCAGTTCGCCGATCTTGCCGTGGCGGTCGTCGGCGAAGGCAACCGACTGGCTGATGTCCCGCAGGATCGAGAGTTGTTCGTCGCGCAGCATGGCTTCACACTCCGTTCGCGGGTTCCGGTCCTCACATGCCGTGGCTCTGAAACACCTTGCTGCAAGACTTCGACAGCTTGTCCCGGTTGGCCTGCAGGCAGCTCTGAACCGCACTGTCATTGCCGAGGTCCTTGCGGCACAGGCGCGATGCATCCCGCGAGCAGGCCTTCTGCTCCTGCGGCGTGCCCATGTGGCCTTGGCCTTGGGCAAGAGCAGGTGCGTTCGACAGACCGGTCAGGGCTGCCAGCGCGATTGTCGCCAGAACGAGTTGACGGGCCATCGGCGGCTCCAATCTGCCAGGGGTTAAATTCAGGTCCTGCATGAACTCATCGCCCTGCCACTTGTTCCCCTCAAGGAGGCTTGCGCCCCGCTATTCAAGGTTTCCGTGGCGCTGCTATAAGGCTGGCGAAGTTGAGGGATGCTCGATGAAACGCTATCTGGTGTTTGCGCTGGTCGGCCCGTTCGTCGGCGGGTTCCTGCTGCTGCTGACGACGACCTATCAGTCCGGCTATTGGGCCCAGACCAGCCTCGGCGAGGTTGGCAAGCTGTTCGCTGTGTTCTTCAAGTCCCTGCAATACAGCTATCTGTTCGGCATCCTGCCCTCGGTGATGCTTGGCGCGGTCGACGACATCCTGGTCCACATCAGGCGGATCGGCCCGGGCTTGCGGATGCTGCTGGTCGGCCTGCTCGCCTTCGTCCTGGCCTCGCTGATCTACAGCTCGCGCGGGCCGGATTCGGGCGCGGTGCAGTTCATCCTGTACGGCCTCGTCGGGTTCGTGCCCGCGGTGATTTCGTCCTGGCTCGTGCATAGATATGTCGAGGAGCCGCAAGCCGTGGCGGCACCGACCTGAGCGCGCGACCATCGGGCGCGGCGCCGCAACCTCTGCCGCGGCGGCGCGTTCTTTGGAGGCCATGACCATGTCCGACGACGATATCCTTGCTCCGCGCCGATCCCGTTCGGGAAGCGGTTCGCGGGCGACCTTTTCAGGCAAGGAGGCGCGCGGGCCGATCATCGACCAGGAGGGTCACGAGATCCGTCCCGAGACGCTGGAGCAGGGGTTTCGCGAGTTTCGCTTCGAGTTCGGCCAAGGCAATCCGTTCGGCAATCTGACGCGCGAGCAGCGGATCGCGCGGCTCGAGGCGATCGCAAAGTTGCTCGACGTCGCCTTCATCCTGCCCGGCACCAACATCCGCTACGGCATCGACGGGCTGATCGGACTGATCCCGGTCGTCGGTGACATCATCACCACCGCGATCTCGTTGTGGCTGGTGCGCGAGGCGAGGGCGCTGGGCGCGCCCTGGTACATCACGGCGCGCATGCTCGGCAATGTCGCGGTCGACGGCGTGGTCGGCATGGTGCCGTTCGCGGGCGACGCCTTCGACGTCATGTTCCGCGCCAACATGCGCAACGTGCGCCTGCTCCGCCGCTGGCTGGAGAAGCAGCCGCGGATCTGAAGTCCTAGGAATTTTGATGAGCCATTCGAGCGTCAGGCTCGCTGCACCTCTCCCGCTTGCGGGAGAGGTCGGCGCGTAGCGCCAGGTGAGGGTTTTCGCCTCTTGGGGGTTCTCGATCGCGGAGATACCCTCACCCGAGCCCTCTCCCGCAAGCGGGAGAGGGAGAGAACTAACAATGCAAAAAGCGCGACGGCCCTTCGGCCATCGCGCCTTCTGCGCACATCGGAGGCTTGCGAAAACTTACGCCGCGTCGGCGTCGGTGCTGGCATCAGCCTTGCGGCGACGGGGCAGCGGGAAGGCTTCGCTCTCATAGAGCGAGCGGATGCCGTTCTGGTCGAAGCGCGCTTCCTCGACCTGGAGATAGGCGCCGTTCAGCGAATCCGTCGGCAACTGCTCCATCGCGAACTGCACGGCTTCGGCCGCGGTGCCGAACCGGCGATAGGTGAAGCCCGCGCGCTTCTTCTTGCGGATCGCGGCGGGGAAAAGTTCGGCGGAGGTGTTGAAGTTGAACGGACGCAGTGGACGCATGGTCAAAGACCTCGTGATCTTCTCTGGGGCTTTAAGCGCGTGGGGTTGGGGAGGGCAGAGGCCGCAATCGAGCGGGCCCGCCGCACATGTCATTTTCGCCCCCTAATATAGGCCGTTTTGACAGAAATGCGACCCCTGCGATGGGAGAACATGAATCCGCGCATGGCAGCTCCGCGCGCGAAATAAATCAAGTAATTTCAATGTGTTGTATGGTTTATAATTTGCCAAGAAGCAACAGCACGACCAGCACCACCAGTACGACGCCGCCGATCCCCATGCCGGAATGGCCAAGGCCATAGCCATAACCGCCGAAGCGGCCGGATAGGCCGCCCACGAGATAGATGATCACCAGGATGATCAGGATGGTCCCGAGTGACATGGCATCCCTCCCTGGCGGCCGCCAAAATGCGCTGATCGGCCGCACCGCCAGAGGAGAAAAGCACATTAAGCCGCCGGGTTCCATGCTGGAACCCGGCGCGCGCGAGCTTATTTCGGCTCAAGCTTCAGCGCGGCGGAGTTGATGCAGTAACGCAGGCCGGTCGGCCCGGGGCCGTCGGGGAAGACATGGCCGAGATGGCCGCTGCACTTGGAGCACAGCACCTCGGTGCGGATCATGCCGTGGCTGGTGTCCCGCTCCTCGTCGATATGGCTCTCGACCGCGGGCTCGGTGAAGCTTGGCCAGCCGCAGCCGGAATCGAACTTGGCATCGGACTCAAACAACACGTTGCCGCAGCCGGCGCAGACGTAAGTGCCGGCGCGCTCGTCGTGCTCATATTCGCCGGAGAAGGGACGCTCGGTCGCCTTCTCGCGCAGCACCGCGTACTGCATCGGCGTCAGTTCGCGCCGCCACTGCTCTTCGCTCTTGATGACTTTGTCGTCCGTTATTTTCGTCTTGGCGTCGGGCATGGGTCTCCCGTTTCTCTCGCGATCAGTTGGTTGCCTTGCTGGCATTCACCAGCGTCGGCTTCTCAATGTAATTATCCGCGAACAGCTTTTTCAGGTTCTCGACCTTGGGGAGGTCGTTATAGGCGATGTAGGGCTGGTTCGGGTGCAGCGTCAGATAGTCCTGATGATAGGCCTCCGCCGGATAGAATGCCTCCAGCGCACCGACCTTGGTCACGATCGGCTTGTTGAAGACGCGGGCCGCATTGAGCTGGGCGATATAGGCCTCCGCCACCTTCTTCTGCTCGTCGGAGGTGGTGAAGATCGCCGAGCGGTATTGCGAGCCCACGTCAGGGCCCTGGCGGTTGAGTTGGGTCGGGTCGTGCACCACCGAGAAGTAGATCTGGAGGATCTTTCCATAGGAGATCTTCTTCGGGTCGTACTTGATCTCGACCGACTCGGCGTGGCCGGTGCGGCCGCTCGAGACAGTCTGGTAGTCGGCGGTCGCCTTGGTGCCGCCGGCATAGCCGGAGACGGCATTGACGACGCCCGCGGTGTGCTGGAAGACGCCCTGAACGCCCCAGAAGCAGCCGCCGGCGACGACGGCGGTCTGGATTCCGCTCGCGGGCGCTGCATCCATGGCGGGGGCGGGGATCACGACCGCATCCTCCGCGGCCCGGGACGGCATGGCAAAGGCCAGCGTCAGGGCGGCGGTTGCGGCGAACAGGGACAGGACGGCAGGTCGGCGCATGGCGATCCTCTTTGCGAAGGTCTGACAGTTTAGGGCGGCCGGCGTCGGGCGAACAGCCTGCGCGGCGGTGTTTTCGATCATCCGAGATACGGGCACGGGGGGCGATCGTTACGCCGGGATGGACACGAGTCCGTGAGAAGTCGCTTCGGACCGCGCGACTTGGCGGGATGCGGAACTCCGCGCTAGATGAACCCGCACGATCGATGATCGACCTAGAAAAATGGTGGCTGGAGCGGACCTGACAACATGCTGCGCGTCATTTCCAGCCGCGAGCAGCAGCCGTTCACCTACGGCTCGCCGCCGGGGTGCGAGGACTTTTATCTTGTTGCGGGGAAGTGACGTGTGACACGACACCGGCGCCACATTCACGATGTGCGTAGGGTGGGCAAAGCGACTTGTCCGCCGTAGCTCGAAGAGCGAAGGCGGAAGCGTGCCCACGATTCTTGATGCGTTCTCAGAAAAATGGTGGGCACGGCGCTATGCGCCTTTGCCCACCCTACGGGAGCGCAGCCTTAGACCACGATGCTCAGCCGCTTCGCCGCCCGCGTGATGCCCGTGTACAGCCACCGCGCCCTCGAGTCCTGAAACGCAAAGCTTTCGTCGAACAGCACGACGTCGTCCCATTGCGAGCCCTGCGACTTGTGCACGGTGAGCACGTAGCCGTAGTCGAACTCGTCATAGGGCTTGCGCTGCTCCCAGGCGATCTGCTCGATGCCGCCCTCGAAGCAATCGGCGCGCACCGAGACCTTCGTCACCTTGTGGCCGAAATCTTCGTCGGGCGACAGCCGCATGCTGAGGATGCGCGACTTGGAACGTGAGGTGTTGCGCGACTTCACGCGCCACAGGCCGCCGTTGAACAGGCCCTTCTTGCGGTTGTTGCGCAGGCATACCAGCTTGTCGCCGGCGACCGGGAATTGATCCTCGATGTTCTGGCGCTGGCGCACCCGCATGTTGTAGGCGCGTCGCGTGTTGTTGCGCCCGACCAGGACCTGGTCGGCGCCCATGACGCGATCGGGGTCGAGCTCCTTGCGCGAGACCACCTCGCTCTCGCCGTAACGGCCGATGTCGAGCTCGCGGCCCTCGCGCACGTCCATCGACATCCGCACGATCGGATCGTCCTGGGCCTGGCGATGCACCTCGGTCAGCATCGCATCCGGCTCGGAATTGGTGAAGAAGCCGCCGCCCTGGATCGGTGGCAGCTGCGCGGGGTCCCCTAACACCAGCAGCGGACAGTCGAACGACATCAGGTCTCGGCCCAATTCGGCGTCGACCATGGAGCATTCGTCGATCACGATCAGCTTGGCTTTTGAGGCCGGCGCGTCGTCCCACAGCTCAAAACTTGGCTGCTCCTCACCGGATTCGCGGGCGCGATAGATCAGCGAATGGATGGTGGAGGCATCGTCGCAACCCTTGTTGCGCATGACCAGCGCGGCCTTGCCGGTGAAGGCGGCGAACTTCACCTCGCCGTCAACGCCCTCGGCGATGTGCCGTGCCAGCGTGGTCTTGCCCGTGCCGGCAAAGCCGAACAGGCGGAACACCGGCGGCGTGCCGCCCCGGCCGGGCTTTGCTTTGAGCCAATCGCCAACGGCCTTGAGCGCGGCGTCCTGATGCGGGGTGAATGTCGCCATGTCTGTCTTGAAGAAGGGCGAAATCGACCGATTCGCCATCGTCCAAAACTAACCATTCGCAGCGCCCGTTCAAGCCGGGCCGACCACCCTACTGCCAGCCGGGAACGCCGCGCATGTCGGGCAATTGATGGGCGATGCCCTTGTGGCAGTCGATGCAGGTCTTTTCCTTGGTGAACAGGAAGCGCTGGTGCGCCACCGAGGCCCGCGGCGACTGTTTCGTGATGTCCATGGAATCGGCGCTGTGGCAGTTGCGGCATTCCAGGGAATCGTTGGCCTTGAAACGCGCCCATTCATGCGCCGCGAGTTCGAGCCGGTGGTCGAGGAATTTCTCTCTTGTGTCGATCGTGCCAAAGATCTTGCCCCAGACCTCCTTGGAGGCCTGCATCTTGCGCGCGATCTTGTCGGTCCAGTTGTGCGGCACGTGGCAGTCCGGGCAGGTGGCACGCACACCGGAGCGGTTGCTGAAATGGATGGTCGATTTCAGCTCGGCAAAAACGTTGTCCTTCATCTCGTGGCAGCCGGTGCAGAACTTCTCGGTGTTGGTGATTTCCAGCGCGGTGTTGAAGCCGCCCCAGAAGATCACGCCGGCCGCAAAGCCCGCCAGCACCAGCACGCCGAGCCCGAACACCGAGCTCGGCCGGATCAGCACCTGCCAGAGTTCGAGTGCAAAATCCCAGCTGCGCGTGAGAAAGCCTCGCCTGGCCTTGCGCTTGGATTCATCAGCTGTCGTGGTCATCGGCGCCCACCGGGGCTCGTGCGCGACAGCAGCGTGTCGATGTCGGTGAAATCGTTGCTGACGGGCGGATTGGCGGTATTCTGCGGCACGTGGCATTCCGTGCAGAAGAAGCGCCGCGGTGAGACCGAGCCCAGGAACTGGCCGTCACGGTCCATGAAGTGTGTGATCGAGACCATCGGCGCCTGCGATTCCGCGGTACGCGCCCGCGCGTGGCAGGACAGGCACTTGTTGCCGTTGAGATCGATCTGGTAGCCGTCGATCGTGTGCGGGATCACCGGCGGCTGCTCCGGATAGTTGCGCACCTCCTTCTCGGAAGTATTGCGGTTCGGCAGCATCGGCGGTGCCGGGCCCTCGTCGTTGAGCGGGGTCGCGCCGCGCAGGCCCGATGTCACCGTCTGCGCGGTCAGGGAGCTCGCGCCAGCTGCGATCGCGAGGGCGAGCAGGACGATTGCGGATCGTTTCATCATGACATGCTCACCCGCTCGATGCGCACGGCGCATTTCTTGAAGTCGGTTTGCAGCGAGATCGGATCGGTGGCGTCGAGCGTCACCTTGTTGATCAGCTTGGATTCGTCGAACCACGGCACGAACACGAGGCCGCGCGGCGGCCGGTCGCGGCCGCGCGTCTCGACCCGGGCGCGGATGAAGCCGCGGCGCGAGACCACCTTCACTTCATCCCCGCGGCGGAGCTTGGCTTCCTGCGCGTCGTCCGGATGCATGAAGCAGACGGCTTCGGGGAACGCCTTGTAGAGCTCGGGCACACGGCGCGTCATGGTGCCGGAATGCCAGTGCTCCAGCACGCGTCCGGTGGACAGCCAGAACGGATATTCGTTGTCGGGCGATTCCGCCGGCGGCTCGTAGGGCAGCGCGAAGATGCGCGCCTTGCCGTCGGGATAGCCGTAGAACTGCACGTCCGTGCCCTGCTTGACGTAGGGGTCGCTGCCCTCGCGGAAGCGCCACTTCGTCTCCTGGCCGTTGACGACGGGCCAGCGCAGCCCGCGCTCGCGGTGATAGGCGTCGAACGGCGCGAGGTCGTGGCCATGGCCACGGCCGAAGGTGGCGTACTCCTCGAACAGACCCTTGTGGACGTAGAAGCCGAACGCCTTGGACTCGTCGTTGAGATAGCCGGGCTCGATGTCGGACACCGGAAATTTGTCGACCTGACCGTTCCGGTAGAGCACGTCGAACAGCGTCTTGCCGCGAACGTCCGGCTTCTTGGCAATCAACTCCTCGGGCCAGACCTCCTCGATCTTGAAGCGCTTTGAAAATTCCATCAGCTGCCAGAGATCGGATTTCGCCTCGCCGGGCGCGGAGACGAGCTGATGCCAGAACTGCGTGCGCCGCTCGGCATTGCCATAGGCGCCTTCCTTCTCCACCCACATCGCGGTCGGCAGGATCAAATCGGCGGCAAGCGCGGTCACCGACGGATAGGCGTCCGAGACCACGATGAAATTGTCGGGGTTGCGGAAGCCGGGATAGGTCTCCTCGTTAGCGTTGGGCCCGGCTTGCAGGTTGTTGTTGACCTGCACCCAATAGGCGTTGATCAGGCCGTCCTTCAGCATCCGGCTTTGCAGCACGGCGTGCGCGCCGTTCTTGTCGGGGATGGTGCCTTCGGGCAGCTGCCAGATGTGCTCGGCGTGATCGCGGTGCGCCTTGTTGGTCACGACCATGTCGGCTGGCAGGCGGTGCGAGAAGGTGCCGACCTCGCGCGCGGTGCCGCAGGCCGACGGCTGACCGGTCAGCGAGAACGGGCTGTTGCCGGGCGCGGAGATCTTTCCGGTCAGAAGATGGATGTTGTAGACGAGGTTGTTGCACCAGACGCCGCGGGTGTGCTGGTTGAAGCCCATGGTCCAGAACGAGACCACTTTTGTTTTTGGATCGGCGTAGAGCTCGGCGAGCGCCTCGAGGCGGTTCAGCGGTACGCCGGACATCTGCGCCGCCTTCTCCAGCGTATATTCCGAGACGAACTTGACGAACTCGTCATAGCTCATGTCGGTGGCATCGTTGGGTTTCGTCGCCCCTGTTGCCTTCTTCTGCAACGGATGCTCGGGCCGCAATCCATAACCGATGTCGGTCTGGCCGCGCTTGAATACCGTATGTGCGGCAACAAAATCCTTGTTGACGCGGCCGGTCTTGATGATGTGGTTGGCGATGGCGTTGAGGATGTAGAGGTCGGTCTGCGGTTTGAACACCATTCCGATATCGGCGAGGTCGAACGAGCGGTGCTCGAAGGTCGAGAGCACGGCGACGCGGACATGCGGCGCGGAGAGACGGCGGTCGGCCAGACGCGTCCACAGAATGGGGTGCATCTCCGCCATGTTGGAGCCCCACAGCACGAAGGCGTCGGTCGCCTCGATGTCGTCATAGCAGCCGGGCGGCTCGTCGATGCCGAAGGTGCGCATCATGCCGGCAACCGCGGAGGCCATGCAGTGACGCGCATTGGGATCGATGTTGTTGGTGCGGAAGCCGGCCTTGAACAGTTTCGAGGCGGCATAGCCTTCCCAGATCGTCCACTGGCCGGAGCCGAACATGGCGACGCCGTTCGGCCCGCGCTTCCTAATCGCCTCCTTCCACTTCAGCTCCATGATGTCGAAGGCTTCGGTCCAGGTAACAGGCGTGAACTCGCCGTTCTTGTCATATTTGCCAGCCGTCTTGCGCAGCATCGGTTGCGTCAGGCGGTCATGGCCGTACATGATCTTGGAGAGGAAGTAGCCCTTGACGCAATTGAGGCCGCGATTGACCTCGGCCTTGATATCGCCATGGGTGGCGACAATGCGATTGTCCTTGGTCGCGACCATCACCGAGCAGCCGGTGCCGCAGAAGCGGCAGGCGGCCTTGTCCCACTTCATTTCGCTGTTGTTGCGCTCGGTGACGAGATTGGCGGCGAGCGCCGGGGCCGGCAGTCCGGCGGCAGCCGCCGCGATCGCGGCCGCCTCCAATTTCAGCATCTGGCGGCGGTCGAGCTTGGGCGATGTCATGATGGCTCTCCCGGCCTTCAGGCGGTTTCGATGGCGTGAAAGACCAGCGCCGCGGAATAGACATCTCGCAGCGACTGGATGGTGTTGAGCAGGGTGCCGAGGCTGCCGGCATCAGGCGCTTCGGTCACGACGACGAGTTTGCCGCGCGCGTCGCGGCCATGGATCTCGCAGCCGGCCAGCGCGGTGATCTCGGCTTCGACCTCAGCGAGCCGCTCGGGCCGCGCCTGCACCAGGATGCTGGCGATCTCGCATCCCGGCGGCGGGATGATGCGTTCATCGCTGAGCACCCGGCCGGTGATTAGGGCACGGCGGTTGAGTGTGGTTTTGTTGACTGAGGCTTTGTTCAGTGAGGCTTGGGCCATGATGCCTGCCTTTCGCTTCTTAGGAGATCAATGCGGGGAGGGCGGCGGGCCGGGAGGGCCGGCGAACATCTGGTAGATCCAGACGCCGAGGCCGTAAGAGCCAACGGTCCCAACCGCGAGGACGGGCATCACGACCGCGGTCAGGAACAGGAAGGCGAAGATCTCCATGCGCTTACGGCGCACGCGATCTGTCGTGTCGTCAGGGGCCGACATATTCGGACTCTCTGATAGGGATATGGGAAGCGAGACGGCATCCGGGCCGTTACCTGCCGGCACCTTAGGAGGATGAGGTCCAGTTACCTTGATTTGGATCAACGGCTCAGGGCGAGGGCGTGTCGCACACAGCAAGCGTTAGCGTTGCGTTGATCCCGCGCCATGCCGAGCGATGTCCGTATGACGGAATTGCGAGTCGGTGGACAGCGCCACCTCGCGCATTAAGATGCGCTTAACAAGAACAATGCGGGAGAGTGACGCCATGAAGTTCGGCATCTTCTACGAGCTGCAACTGCCACGGCCTTGGGTGGCCGGCGACGAACTCAGGCTCTACCAGAACGCGCTCTCGCAGATGGAGCTTGCCGATAGGCTGGGCTACGACCACGCCTGGGTGGTCGAGCATCACTTCCTCGAAGAATATTCGCACTCGCCTTCCCCGGAATCGTTCCTCGCCGCTGCAAGCCAGCGCACGCAGAAGATCAGGCTCGGCCACGGCATCCTCCAGCTCACGACAAATCACCCGGCACGCGTCGCCGAGCGCGTCGCGGTGCTCGATCTGCTCAGTAACGGCCGCTGTGAATTCGGCATGGGCGAGAGCGCGTCCATCACCGAGCTCACCCCGTTCGGCCGCGACATGGAGACCAAGAAGGAGGTGTTCGAGGAGGCCGTAGCCGCGATCTTCCCGATGTTCAAAGATGGCGGCAGCGAGCATCACGGCAAGTATTTCGACATCCCCTTGCGCAACGTCGTGCCGAAGCCGGTGCAGAAGCCGCATCCGCCGCTGTGGATGGCGTGCTCGCAACTGCCGACCATCGAGCGCGCCGGACGGCACGGCTTTGGCGCGCTCGGCTTCCAGTTCGTCAGTGCCGACGCCGCGCATGCCTGGGTGCACGCCTATTACAACGCGATGACCAAGCGGCTCACCAAGCTCGCCGACTACGAGATCAATCCGAACATGGCGCTGGTCTCGTTCTTCATGTGCGCGAAGACCGACGAAGAGGCGCGTGCCCGCGCCGACGGCGCCACCTTCTTCCAGTTCGCGCTGCGCTTCTACGGCGCCTCGCAGAACCGCCAGCGGCCTGCGCCCGGCGCCGTCAACATGTGGGACGAGTACAACAAGTGGAAGCGCGACAATCCGCAAGCGCAGGAGGCGGCCTTGCGCGGCGGCCTGATCGGCTCGCCCGAGACCATCCGCAGGAAGCTGAAGCGCTTCCAGTCTTCGCATATCGACCAGGTCATCCTGCTCAACCAGGCCGGCAAGAACAGCCACGAGCACATCTGCGAATCGCTGGAGCTGTTCGGCCGCGAGGTGATGCCGGAGTTCCAGAACGATCCGGCACAGGCGGCGTGGAAACAGGGTGTGATGAGAGGCGAGATCAAGCTGGAAGAGATCGACACCCAGGCTCTTACGGATCGCTACGGCAAGCTCGCGATCAACGTCGCCCCGGTGAAGGCGGCCGCGGAATAGGCCGTTCGTTAAGTCATGTTGCTGACGCAATCTCTGTCTTAGTCGGTGACAACTTAAAACACTGCGTGGGAACCGCCCTGGTTCACACAACGGTTCCATAGCCAAGGGGTTGGCGCGAATCCGCAAAACATCGGCGCAAGTTTCGTGAACGCTTTCGCGTTCGCTTGCGCCTGTTTGCGGTGTCGGGAACCGGACGACGAAAAAATCACAGGAGTTATGATGCTGTTCCGCTCGAGCGCCGCAATTTGCGGCGCCCTGCTTGCGCTTGCCGTTTCTGTTACCGTTGCTCGAAGTGAAACGCGTGGGGGTCACTCAAATGCCGTCGTCGATGTCGATGCTGTCTCTGGGAATGCGGTCGTAGGCGCCGCATCCATGTACAATCCATTCAAACCCGGCAAGGAGGAGGGCGGTCCGCGCACAGCGTCTGGGGAGCGTTATGATCCCTCTGCCTGGACGGCTGCCATCAAGACAAGCTTGCGCCGGAAATTTGGTGGGGTCCAATTTGGTGTGAGGCCGAAATATGCTCTCGTCGAGGCCGCAGGCAAGAAGGTCATCGTCAAGATCAATGACGTCGGACCACTCAGGCCCGGCCGCATCATTGACTTCAACGAGCGCACGATGCGCCATTTCGATCCGAGCCTGGAGCGCGGAGTCATTAAGGACGTGAGGGTCAGCCCGCTTTCAGGGGACGATTGGACACTGGGCCCGGTGGGCTGAAAATCTCACGTGGAAGAGGCAGTGCACGTCCCGGACAGCGAGGCTCTGAAGAGGCGCGTCAATCTAGTCCCAGTATGGAATGGCTGGGCGGGCGATCATCAGCCAGAAGATAGCCAGCACCGCTGCGAACGCCGGAAATCCGAAGGCGAACCACCACCGGACGAGACGGTCATACTCGGCGGGCAGCTTGGCGTCGGTCTCGACCGCACGGACGGCAAGGTCGCGCATTTGCATCTGCATCCACACGACAGGCAGCCAAAAGGCGCCGGTTACCACATAGAGTGCGATGGATGCCGCAATCCAGCCATCGCCAAGGGAATACCCGCTCGACCAAGCGAGCCATGTGCCGGTGATCGGCTGCAGGATCACGGCACTCGCCGTAAACAGGAAGTCGGCCAGCACGACCGTCCGCGCGACCCCCGCGATCTCGCGCGGGTCACCGCGTAGATGCGCCACCAGCATGAAGAAGGCGATACCGGCACCGGTGCCGAGCAGGACCGCAGCACCGATGATGTGCACCATCTTCACAAGGAAATAGAGCATCAGCGATCCTCTCGGATCGCCATGGCGACCAGATTGAGCATCAGCACCGGCCAGATCTTCAGCATTGGTCCGAGCGGATCGGCCCACAGCCGCGGCACCAGTATCGTACCGATCACGACATAGGTGAGCGAGATGATCAGTGCTGCCCATAGCCCATAGCGGCTCAGAGGCCGCCAAAGAATTGCAAGGCCAATGACGATGTCGGCGAGTGCGCCGGCGATGACGGTGAGGGCCGCGAACTGTTCTTGCAGCCTGCCTTCCCGGAGCAACGACATTCCAATTTCCCAGCCCGGGCCGAGCGAGATGATGCCTGTGGCGATCCAGAACAGGCCGAAGACGCCGAATACCAGCGGCTTGAGCACATAGAGCCGTGCAAACCAGCGTTCCTGCACCGAGGCGGGTTCGCGTGTGAGCGCGACTTCGAGATCGCGCGGCCTCATGCCGGTGACCTGACGCCAGGGCTCGGGATCACCGGTCGCGCCGCGCCGCATCTCGCCCTGTGCCGTCGCGTTGACCGGCGTTGCCCAGCCCAGCATCTGCGCAACGTCACCGGCGCGATAGGCTGCCGAAGCCGCCCAGGACGGCAGGTGCAGGCGGTAAGCCGGCCTCCAGCGCAGCCAAGAGCGAAACAGCGCGACCGCATCGCTGAAGGCCATCCGCCGCGGACCGGCCAGATCAAGCGCGAGGCGGGAAGGCGCGCCGGGTTGCAGGAAGAACACAACCGTGTCGACGACGTCGTCGAGATGCACCGGTTGGATCGCCGCCGTGTCCGGCATGACCGGTAGAACCGGAAGTGATGCCAGCCCTCGCAACAGCGCGCTGCCACCATAGGCGGCCCGGCCCACCACGACCGAAGGCCGCAGCACGACCCAATCGAGGTCCCGCGCCGTCAAGGCGGCTTCGCCGTCCCGTTTGGTGCGGGAAAAATCGGTCAGGGCATCGCGATTGCTGCCGATCGCCGAGAACAGGATGACACGGCGGACGCCCGCGCTTTCGCAGGCCGCATAAAGCGCCGCACTGCCGGCGACATGAACGCCTTGCATGTCCTGCCCCTGCAGGGCACCCGCCGCGTTGATGACGGCATCGACGCCTGCAAGAAGGCTCTTCCATGTCGAAGCATCGGTGGTTTGAGCAATATCGAGGCCGATGTGGTGCGCTTCGGGTGCCGCCGCATGACGCGACACCAATACGCATTCATGCCCTTCGGCGGACAGCCTGGCGTGGATTGCCGATCCGATAAGCCCCGTACCCCCAACGAGAAGGATGCGCATTACCGGGTCCTTCGGTTGGCGCCAGATACCGCAAACCGCTTCAAACTCTGATGATGCTGACGAATAAAGCGGGGCTGATGCGATCGTTCCTCGCGGCGGAACGGGTGAGTTCGCTGCAACCAGCGCCTAGATTACCGGCCGTTACCACTTACACCTCTGGACCCATCGCGGACACTATATCGGCCTTGGTCCATGGCAGTTTTTGACCCCGTTGCAGCCTTTCGACCTATCGCAGTTGCTGGTAAAATCGGCACAAAGCGCTAGGGAGAGAGCGATGCGGTCTCAGGCGGTGCCTGCACATCCAGTGGGTGGCGATGTCACGTCGACGGTGCTCGCCATCGGCCGCTCCGATTTTCCAAATGTGCTAATCGACACTCTGCGGCGGCAGGCCGATGTCGGCCATTGCATGGTGTTCGCGTTGAGCCGCGCCGGCGCTGCGCGCTGCCTGCTCGATGCCGGCAACATCCCGATCGGCGGTGATCTCGGTGCCGCCTATGCCGGACATTTCCACGAATCCGATCCCAACCGGGATACGCTGTTCGAACGCGAGAGTGGCGCGCCGATCATGCTGCCCGCGTTCGCGCCGCGCATGTATGGGGCGCGCTACCGGAAAATCTTCTTCCAGGATTCCGGCATCGTCGACAAATGCGCGACCGCGATCTGGGTCGATGACACCTGCTTCTACGTGAATTTCTACCGCATCACCGCGCAAGGCCGATTCAGCGCCACGCAGCGCGAGCGGCTTTGGGCGATTGCACCGGCAATCGGCGCGAGCGTCGCGCGTCATTTTCAGCAGACCGCAACGCCCGATCAGACACTGGCCGCGTTATTCGCGAGCTGCGCTCCGCTCGCCGCTCTCACGCCGCGTGAGCAGGAGGTCTGCCGGCACATCCTCGCAGGCTACAGCTCCGAGGCGATCTCGAAAGGACTCGGCATCAGCCAGCATTCGACCCTGACCTATCGCAAGCGCGCCTATGCACGGCTCGGCATCTCCTCGCAGAATGAGCTGTTCGCGATCGTGCTGCGCCTGCTTGCGGGTCCCCGCCGCCTGAACTGACGGGTACTCCAAGTCCGCGATATCTGCTTCCGAGAGCAAAGCGGATACGCAGCCCGCCCGTCGTGATCGTCGCCCTTTGACCTGAAGCCGCCGTCGATGAAGGGACGTAGTGTGTCCGCTCCGCCGGACCTCGACTCGTTTCGCGATGAGAAGCGCGTCGTCCACGTCGGGACCTGAGTATCAAGCGGTACTCCCGATTTTGATGCGGCCGAACAAGGATTCGGCGTTAACCATCGCTGACGGTTTCAGTCTGAGCGACATCGCTTCGAAGTTTCTTAAATTTTGCTGGGTACCTCTTCCAGGCACAGTGACCTGGGGAAAGATATGGGTAAGCGGGCGAAACGTGGAAAGGCAGAGACGCTCGCGATACCAATGGTCGCGAGAGTCGTGATTGGCGCCGTTGCCGTCGCCGTAGTGGGGTACGGTTTGCTGTCTCGCCCGACGAGCGTGCAACCGATACGAAAACCGGCCGCGCAACAAGCCCAGGCGTCGTCAACTCCGGTTTACGTGGCAACTCCAGTTCGCGCAGCGGCGGCAGTGCCGGCTCCTGCTCCGGCTCCGATTCCGGCGCCTCTGGTCGAACCACCAAAAGCCGCTGACGGTCCCGGAGCATTTGTTCGGCAGGTGGTTGACTACGCCAGCCATCAGACGCCGGGCACCGTGATCATCGATACCGGAAACACTTTCCTTTATTTCGTTCTGAACGACAGGCAGGCGATGCGCTACGGCATCGGTGTCGGCCGCGAAGGTTTCACATGGTCCGGTGAACAGACTGTGGCCCGCAAAGCAGAATGGCCGGATTGGCATCCGCCTGCGGAGATGGTCTCGCGTCAGCCTTATCTGCCGAGGTTCATGGCAGGCGGTCCCGGCAACCCGCTCGGCGCGCGGGCGATGTATCTCGGCGAGACCGAATATAGAATTCACGGCACCAACAAGCCCGATACGATCGGGAAGCGGGTTTCGTCCGGCTGTATCCGGCTGACCAATGAGGACGTCGTGGACCTTTATGAGCGGGTGAAGGTCGGGGCGAAAGTGATCGTGCTTCCGGCAATCGCTGCCCGTCGACCATCCCAGGGAGCGCCGCCCGACGCCGCTTACCGATCGCCGGACCCGGCATCGCCGACGAACCGGCCCTTGGCAGCCAATGCGCAGATGCCGTCATCTGGACCGAAGATCGCCGAGGCCCAGTAACTCAGTCCGTCCCTATCGCTAGGGACAGACGCCGGCCGCGGAGTTCGGTAGTCTGGCCTGGAACAAACGAGAATCCAGGGGAGACCGCCTTGAGCACTGCGCCGCGCATCGACATTGACCCTGATACATTCTGGGCCGATCCCTATCCGATGCTCGCGGAAATGCGCAAGGAGGCGCCGATCGCCTTCGTGCCGCAGCTCGGCTCGACGCTGCTGACGAGCCGCGACGACATCTCGATCTCCGAAAAGCAGATTGACGTGTTCTCCTCGCACCAGCCGGCGGGCCTGATGAACCGGCTGATGGGCCACAACATGATGCGCAAGGACGGCGAGGCGCATCAGGTCGAGCGCCGCGCGATGTTTCCGACGGTGTCGCCGAAGACGGTGAAGGCGCATTGGACGGCGCAGTTCCAGGCCCATGCCGACCGCATCATCGACGCGATCGAACCCGGGCGCATCGATTTCATGCGCGACTTCGCCTTGCCGTTCTCCGGCGAATGCCTGAAGTCGATCACCGGCCTCACCAATATCGGCTTTCAGGACATGGATGCGTGGTCGCAGGGCATGATCGAGGGCATCGCCAACTATGCCGGCGATCCCGCGGTCGAGGCGCGCTGCCATGCCGCGACGTCAGGCATCGACGCCGCGATCGATGACATCCTGCCGGTGATGCGCAAAAATCCCGACCAGAGCATCCTCGGCGTGCTCCTCGCCTCCGGCATGCCCATGGAGAGCGTGCGCGCCAACGTCAAGCTCGCGATCTCAGGCGGCCAGAACGAGCCGCGCAAGGCCATCGCCGGCACGGTCTGGGCGCTGCTCACCCATCCCGACCAGCTCGATCTCGTGCGCAGGGGCGAGGTGTCCTGGCTCCAGGCCTTCGAGGAATACGCCCGCTGGATCTCGCCGATTGGCATGTCGCCGCGGCGGATCGCAAGACCCTGGAGCATCCGCGATGTGTCATTCGAGCTCGATGAGCGCGTGTTCCTGATGTTCGGCTCGGCCAATCGCGACGAGAAGCATTTTGAGCGTGCCGACCAGTTTGACGTGAGACGAGACACGTCGAAGAGCGTCGCCTTTGGCGCCGGCCCGCATTTCTGCGCCGGCGCCTGGGCTTCCCGCGCCATGATCGCCGACGTCGCGCTGCCGACCGTGTTCGCGCGCGTCAAGCAGCTCGAGATCGCTGACGACGAGCCGGTGCGGATCGGCGGCTGGGCGTTCCGTGGGCTGCTCAATCTGCCGATGAGGTGGAA
>Ga0209389_1000020_pt1 | contig 172003 bp, 164 predicted proteins | sample CowpearedBW_FD_187526 | JGI IMG/M metagenome (GOLD analysis project Ga0209389, IMG submission 187526) | Root nodule microbial communities of legume samples collected from California, USA - Cow pea red BW (SPAdes) (version 2) | ecosystem: Host-associated > Plants > Roots > Nodule | place: USA... | reverse complement strand
TGCCTGTCTCGATATCGCGTCGTACCAACAAGGCGGTCGCGCGCGCCAGGCACAGGAGAGACTGGCCCGAAACAAACGTAGGAGCGGGTTTACCCGCGAAGCGCCGCGCGGGCGGCGCTCGATCTCACAGGCGCTGCAGGGGTTATGGCAGACACATCTCACCGCCAAAACCACCTCAAGACATACCCACCACACCTCCCCCTACAACAGCAACAACCAACCCCCAAAAACAAAGCGGGGAGGCCTGCCGGCCTCCCCGCTTCATCTACTTCCCTTAAAGGCTAGGGAATGCAAACTGCGACGCTTCATGACTGGCCCGCTGCGGCCAACGCTGGGTAATTGCCTTGCGACGGGTATAGAAGCGCACACCATCCGGGCCATAGGCATGCAGATCACCAAACAGCGAACGCTTCCAACCACCGAAGCTGTGGTAGGCCACCGGCACCGGCAGCGGTACGTTCACACCCACCATACCCACTTCGATCTCGTCACAGAACAGACGGGCCGCTTCACCGTCACGCGTAAAGATGCAGGTGCCGTTGCCATACTCGTGATCGTTGATCAGCTGCATGGCCTGCTCCAGGCTATTCACACGGACCACGCACAGCACCGGGCCAAAAATCTCCTCTTTATAGATGCGCATCTCCGGGGTCACCTTGTCGAACAGGGTGCCACCCACAAAGTAGCCATCTTCATTACCCGCCACTCGGAAACCACGACCATCCACCACCAGCTTGGCGCCAGCAGCAACACCGTCATCGATGTAACCCACGACCTTGTCACGCGCTGCCGCAGTCACCAGCGGGCCCATGTCCAGGCCGCACGAGGTGCCGGCACCAATCTTCAGCGCCTTGATCTGTGGCTCCAGCTTGGCAATCAGGGCATCGGCCACTTGGTCGCCCACGCACACGGCGACCGAAATGGCCATGCAACGCTCGCCACACGAACCGTAAGCCGCGCCCATCAGTGCACTGACTGCGTTGTCCAGGTCGGCATCCGGCATCAGCACCGCGTGGTTCTTCGCGCCACCCAAGGCTTGTACACGCTTGCCACGCTTGGTGCCTTCGGCATAGATGTACTCGGCGATCGGGGTCGAGCCCACGAAGCTCAGTGCTTTGACTTCCGGCGCTTCGATCAGCGCATCCACCGCTTCCTTGTCACCGTGCACGACGTTGAGGATGCCCTTCGGCAGGCCGGCTTCCAGCAGCAACTGGGCAATGTACAGGGTCGAGCTCGGGTCACGCTCGGAAGGCTTGAGGATGAATGCGTTGCCGCAGGCGATGGCCAGCGGGTACATCCACAGCGGCACCATGGCCGGGAAGTTGAATGGGGTGATACCGGCAACCACGCCCAGCGGCTGGAAGTCGGACCAGGCGTCGATGTTCGGACCGACGTTGCGGCTGTACTCACCCTTCAGCACTTCAGGGGCTGCACACGCGAACTCGACGTTCTCAATACCACGCTTCAGTTCACCGGCGGCGTCTTCCAGGGTCTTGCCGTGCTCTTCGCTGATCATCTGCGAAATCTTGGCTTCGTTCTGCTCCAGCAGTTGCTTGAAGCGGAACATCACCTGGGCGCGCTTGGCCGGAGGGGTGTTGCGCCAGGCCGGGAAGGCTGCCTTGGCCGAGTCGATCGCTTCCTGCACGGTTGCGCGGCTGGCCAGTTCGACCTTGCGAACGGCCTGGCCAGTGGACGGGTTGAAGACATCGGCGGTGCGCTCACCCTTGGTAACCAGTTCGCCGTGAATCAGGTGCTGAACAATGCTCATGCAAAACTCCAGATAAACAAAGGAGAGCCAGGCACGCGCTGCGGGCATGCGCCTGGCATCAAAATCGGAAAGATCAGTCGATCAGGTTCAGGGTTTCGCCTACAGCATCGAACAGGCGGTCCAATTCCTGCGGCTTGGTATTGAAGGTTGGGCCGAACTGCAGGGTGTCGCCACCAAAGCGTACATAGAAGCCGGCTTTCCACAGCTTCATGGCCGCTTCATATGGGCGAACGATGGCATCACCGTCACGGGCGGCGATCTGGATGGCGCCGGCCAGGCCGTAGTTACGGATATCGACGATATTCTTGGTGCCCTTCACGCCGTGCAGCAGCTTCTCGAAATGCGGCGCCAGTTCAGCCGCGGACTGCACCAGGTTTTCCTTCTGCAGCAGGTCCAGCGCGGCGAGACCGGCGGCACAGGCTACCGGGTGTGCCGAGTAGGTGTAGCCGTGTGGGAATTCCACGGCGTATTCCGGGGTCGGCTGATTCATGAAGGTCTGGTAGATCTCGCTGCTGGCAATCACTGCGCCCATCGGGATGGCGCCGTTGGTCACCTGCTTGGCGATGCACATCAGGTCCGGGGTAACGCCGAAGGCTTCCGAGCCGGTCATCGCGCCCATGCGGCCGAAGCCTGTGATCACTTCGTCGAAGATCAGCAGAATGTTGTGCTGGGTGCAGATTTCACGCAGACGCTTCAGGTAACCCTTCGGCGGCGGCAGCACACCGGCCGAACCGGCCAGCGGCTCGACGATGACTGCTGCGATGTTGGAGGCATCGTGCAGCTCGATCAGCTTGAGCATTTCGTCAGCCAGCGCGATACCGCCCTCTTCCGGCATGCCTTTGGAGAAGGCGTTCACTGGCAACACGGTGTGAGGCAGGTGGTCGACGTCCAGCAGCTGACCAAACATCTTGCGGTTACCGTTGACGCCACCCAGGCTGGTACCGGCGATGTTCACGCCATGGTAACCACGGGCACGGCCGATGATCTTGGTCTTGGTTGCCTGGCCTTTCAGGCGCCAGTAGGCACGCACCATCTTCAGTGCGGTATCGGCGCACTCGGAACCGGAGTTGGTATAGAAGACGTGATTCAGATTGCCCGGAACCAGCTCGGCGATCTTTTCCGCCAGCTGGAACGACAGCGGGTGGCCGAACTGGAACGCTGGGGAGTAGTCCAGCGTACTCAGTTGGCGGGTCACCGCGTCAGCGATTTCCTTGCGAGTGTGCCCTGCGCCGCAGGTCCACAGGCCAGACAGGGCGTCGAAGATCTTGCGCCCGTGGTCATCGACCAGGTAGTTGCCTTCGGCCGCCACGATCAGGCGTGGGTCGCGCTGGAAGTTGCGGTTGGCGGTATAGGGCATCCAGTGGGCGTCCAGCTTGAGCTGGCTGGCGATACCCGTGGGGGCGGTTTCGGGCATGTTCATCGGCGGTTCCTCGGAAGACGATTAGGCAACGATGGATGTTGTTGCAGCTAAGTTGGCACGGCGATAGAGTCTGAAAAAGCCTACATTTCTAACCTTCAGGCAGGCCGAGACTAAACTGATGAGCCGAAGACCCGATCCACTCGCCCAAGTCAGCGATTTCGACATCCGCCTGCTGAAGATCTATCGCAGCGTCGTCGAGTGCGGTGGCTTCTCCGCTGCCGAAAACGTACTGGGCATTGGTCGCTCGGCCATCAGCCAGCAGATGAACGACCTCGAACAACGCCTCGGCCTGCGCCTGTGTCAGCGCGGCCGCGCCGGTTTCTCGCTGACGGAGGAAGGCCGCGAGGTCTACCATTCAGCCCTGCAACTGCTCAGCGCGCTGGAAACCTTCCGCACCGAGGTCAACGGCCTGCACCAGCATTTGCGCGGCGAGCTGAACATTGGCCTGACCGACAACCTGGTGACCCTGCCGCACATGCGTATCACCCATGCCCTGGCGGAACTCAAGGACCGCGGCCCTGATGTACGCATCCAGATCCGTATGATCGCCCCCAGCCAGGTCGAGCACGGCGTGCTCGACGGCAGCCTGCACGTTGGCGTCGTCCCACAGACCAGCCCGCTATCGGGGCTTGAGTACCAACCGCTGTACAGCGAACGCTCGCTGCTGTACTGCGCAGTCGGCCACCCGCTGTTCTACGCCGACGACCAGCAGATAGACGACGAACGCCTCAACAGCCAGGAAGCCATCACCCCCACCTTCCGCCTGCCGGCCGACATCCAGGCGCACTACCAGGCGCTGAATTGCACAGCCAGTGCTTCTGACCGCGAGGGCATGGCGTTTCTCATCCTCACCGGGCGTTACATTGGCTATCTGCCCGACCACTACGCCATGTTCTGGGTACAGCAAGGCCGTTTGCGTGCGCTCAAGCCCAAGGAGCGCTTTTATGACCTGAGCCTGAGCTGGGTTACCCGCAAAGGCCGGCGCCCCAACCTGGTGTTGGAAAGCTTCCTCGAAAGCCTGGCTGCGACACGTTGATGCCAGTCTGTGCCGCAAACGCTTGTCACTTCGGCACAGGCAGGTAATCTTGTCCCACAGCCGCAGCCACTGCCCCGTACGGAATCGTCCATGACCCTAGAAGTCCCTGCGCATCGCCTCTCCGCCTCGGGCAAGCCCGCGGGCCGTATCCGCCAGAAGAACGAACAGGCCATTATCCAGGCCGCCGAAGATGAGTTCGCCCGCCATGGTTTCAAGGGCACCAGCATGAACACCATCGCCCTCAAGGCGGGGTTGCCCAAGGCTAACCTGCATTACTACTTCACCAACAAGCTGGGCCTGTACATCGCCGTGCTCAGCAACATCATCGAGTTGTGGGACAGCACCTTCAACGCCTTGAGCGTCGATGACGACCCCGGTGAAGCCCTGAGCCAGTACATCCGCACCAAAATGGAGTTCTCCCGGCGCAACCCGCAAGCTTCGCGCATTTTCGCCATGGAAGTGATCAGCGGTGGCACCTGCCTGACCGAATACTTCAGTGCCGATTACCGCGAATGGTTCCGCGGACGTGCTGCGGTATTCCAGGCCTGGATCGAAGCAGGCAAAATGGACCCGGTCGACCCGGTGCACCTGATCTTCCTGCTCTGGGGCAGCACCCAGCACTATGCCGACTTCGCCACCCAGATCTGCCAGGTGACTGGCCGCAGCCGCCTGACCAAGCAGGACATGGAAGACGCGAGCAACAACCTTATCCACATCATTTTGAAGGGCTGCGGCATCAAGCCGGCTGCCTGACTGTCCTTTATGCCTTCTACCCTGCTCGACCTCTGCGAATACCGCGAGGAAATCCGCAAAAGCCGCTTCATCACCCTCGCCGGGCCGATCAGCAGCGCCGCCGAAGCGATGAGTTTCATCGAACGCCACAGCGACCTGGCCGCTACCCACAACTGCTGGGCCTGGAAACTCGGCGCGCAGTACCGCAGCAGTGACGACGGCGAACCCGGCGGCACTGCAGGGCGGCCGATACTGGCGGCCATTGAAGCGCAGGACTGCGACCAGGTGGTGGTGCTGGTGATCCGTTGGTACGGCGGCATCCAGCTGGGTACCGGCGGCCTGGCCAGGGCCTATGGCGGCGGCGCCAACAAGTGCCTGCAACAGGCGCCCAAGCGCCTACTGGTGCAGCGCAGCCACTTCAGCTGCAGTTGCAGTTTCAGCGAACTGGCGCTGGTGAAGTTGCGCCTGGCCGAGATTGACGGCCTGGTCCTGGATGAACAGTTCACCGCCAATGGTGTGGACCTGGTGATTGCCCTCGGTGACGCCCACCTGGCGCCATTGCAACAGCAACTGGCGGACCTGAGCCGCGGGCGTATTTTGCTCGAAGCACGCTGAACATTGCCCACAACAACTGTGGGCCTGCCTGTGGATAAGCTTGGGGCACTCTCTTGCAGGCTAGTGATTTCGAGGCCCCCAGAGCTTTGATCATATTTTGATCACTATTTGATGACAGTCGTAAACTGCTGAATGTGCGCGACTTATCCCCAGCGAACCGCCCATCCAAGCCGCACCCCGCTTGCTCACCTTGCACACAATAACTGTGGACCAGCTTGTGGATAACCCGTGCGCCAACAGGCGAAGCGCCCGGCCCCGCAAGGCCCAGACAAAACTGACCATTTTTTAACCAGACGCAAACCAGGCACGCGTATTCGCCGTGACGTATGCTCAATTCCTTTCTCCTACACCGATAAAGGAATGTTCCTATGGCCAATTCAAGAACTGCCCTCATCATCGGCGCCTCGCGCGGCCTTGGCCTGGGCTTGGTACAACGCCTGCACGAAGACGGTTGGCACATCACTGCCACCGTCCGTAACCCGCAGCAGCCCGGCGCCCTGGCGAACGTGCCCGGCGTGCATATCGAGCAGCTGGAAATGAACGACACCGTTCAGCTCGACAGCCTGAAGCAACGCCTGCAAGGCCAGGTGTTCGACCTGATATTCGTCAACGCCGGAGTCATGGGCCCCCTGCCGCAAGACCTGGAGGCAGTCCACAACAGCGACATTGGCGATCTGTTCATGACCAACGCTGTGGCGCCGATACGCGTGGCTCGCCGCCTGGTGGGTCAAATACGCGAAGGCAGTGGTGTGCTGGCTTTCATGAGCTCGATCCTGGGAAGCGTCACCATCCCAGACGGTGGCGAAATCTGCCTGTACAAGGCCAGCAAGGCGGCACTGAACTCGATGATCAACAGCTTCTTCGTTGAGCAGCAGCGCCCGGACCTGTGCGTGCTGGCCATGCACCCGGGCTGGGTGAAAACTGACATGGGTGGCGAAAACGCCGAAATCGATGTGCTCACCAGCACCCGCGGCATGATCGAACAGATCAAGGCCCAAAGCGGCAAGGGCGGCCTGCGTTTCATCAACTACAAGGGCGAACCCTTGGTCTGGTGATTCACCAGGTCGCAGCCCGGCTGGGCGCATTGCCCAGCCAGCCCCTGTAGAATGGCCGCAACCGTACCTGATTGAGATGACCACTATGTATGACTGGTTGAACGCCCTGCCCAAGGCCGAACTGCACCTGCACCTGGAAGGCTCACTGGAGCCGGAGTTGCTGTTCGCCCTGGCCGAGCGCAACAAGATCGCCTTGCCCTGGGCCGATGTGGAGACCTTGCGCGGTGCCTATGCCTTCAACAACCTGCAGGAGTTCCTCGACCTGTATTACCAGGGCGCAGATGTGCTGCGCACCGAGCAGGACTTCTACGACCTGACCTGGGCCTACCTGCAACGCTGCAAGGCCCAGAACGTGATCCACACCGAACCCTTCTTCGACCCGCAGACCCACACCGACCGCGGCATTGCTTTCGAAGTGGTGCTCAACGGCATCAGCCAGGCGCTCAAGGATGGCCGCGAACAACTGGGCATCAGCAGCGGCCTGATCCTCAGCTTCCTGCGCCACCTCAGCGAGGATGAAGCGCACAAGACCCTCGATCAGGCCTTGCCGTTCCGCGATGCGTTCATTGCCGTAGGCCTGGACAGCTCGGAGATGGGCCACCCGCCAAGCAAGTTCCAGCGGGTGTTCGACCGCGCCCGTAGCGAAGGCTTCGTCGCCGTTGCCCATGCTGGCGAAGAAGGCCCGCCCGAGTACATCTGGGAAGCCCTCGACCTGCTGAAGATCAAACGTATCGACCATGGCGTGCGCGCCATCGAGGACGAGCGCCTGATGCAGCGCATCATCGACGAGCAGATCCCGCTCACGGTGTGCCCGCTGTCCAACACCAAGCTCTGCGTGTTCGACCACATGAGCCAGCACAACATCCTCGACATGCTCGAGCGTGGTGTGAAAGTCACGGTCAACTCGGACGACCCGGCCTACTTCGGTGGCTACGTCACGGAGAACTTCCACGCTCTGCATACCCACTTGGGCATGACCGAAGACCAGGCTCGTCGCCTGGCGCAGAACAGCCTGGACGCACGGCTGGTTTGAGTAGCATGACGACGTTGCGCTCAACCGACCTGCAACGTCGCCACGCGGGCTATGCGATTGATCTGCTGGATACCCAGCGCCGAAATATGCAGTGCCCGTGAGTCCTCTATCTCGCGCATCCAGCCAGATTGCAGGAACAACCTGAACAAGGCCTGACCCAGTACGCCACCCAGATGCGGGCCTTGGTCATTCCATTCGGTGCAGCGGCAGATCACGCAACCTCGTTGCTGGTGTGGCGCCAGGGCATCGATGTACACCCCGACCAAGGCCAACTGCGCCCGCCCCTCGTCACTGACCCTCAAGTGCCGTCCGCTGCCTTCCAACCAGCCAGCCACCACCATGCGATGGTACAGCTCACTGGCCAACTCCCCACCCAGGTGATCGCCACAACGGCGCGCCCGGCGCATCGACAGCGGCAGCGACGATACCGGCGCTTCGGCACGCTCTCCCCTGGCGCTTTCCAGCTGTACGCTGGCCAAGGCCTCTACCGCCGCTCCGACCTGCGGGGTAGCCAGGCAGAAGTAACGTTTGCGGCCCCTGGCTTCATGCCTGAGCAAACCGGCCGACGACAGCAGCGAAAGGTGCGCGCAGGCTGACGATGAAGTCAGGCCAGTCATTATCGCGAGCTCATTGGCCAACCGCGGTGTGCCATCGATCAATGCCCACAACATGGCACTTCGCTTGGGGTCGGCCATCAGGCTGGCGATCTGGCTGATACTGCTGGCTGCGTTCATGTCCTTGTAACTCCCTGCAAGTTCACTGTGGGGATGCGATGGCCAACCCTGCCAGGGAAGCGCCTCTCGCTGGCACTGGCCTGGCTCGCCAGTATAAGCCGCAGAAAACGCCGGTTCAGACGGCCAGGTGCCATCGTACTCATGACGAAAAACCACTGGGTATGCCTACCCATGGCAAGCAGCGAGGCGGCTTCGAAAACGCCCCGGCACCCAGTCAATCAAGGCACCGGTACGCCCACACAAACGCGCTGAAACATCTTGATGAAAACAAACTTGCAGCCATTTCAGATGTGGCCCACAGCAACCTTCCACAAATAGTGCGAAACAAAGCGAAGGTTCTGCGGGTTTGCAGGCATTGCGCCCAAAGTAGGAGACACCGCCAGAAAAATGCACACACTTACCGTCAGTCAGGACGCTGAAGCCGTGTCATGGCAGGCTGGCGGGCCAGCGCTACACTTGAGCGGCTCCCCTTCCTGGAGGTATGCAGCGATGAAAATTATCGTAAGTGCGTCGAGCCGAAACCCCGCCTGCCCTTGGCAAGTCCAGCTCGATCAGCATGTGGTCAGTTTCCGCAGCGAGGCTGAGGCGCGTGCCTTCGTCGCCACGCTGGAAACCCGGCTGCAGGCACCTCACCCGCTCATGCGGGAGCCTTGGCCTGCAAACGCCGGGTCAACAGCGCAACACTGACCACCAGCGCCCCGCACAGGCTGATCACGATTGCCATGGGCACCGCACTGCCATCATGCAGCAGCCCGACCAGCGCCGCAGCACCCGCAGCTACGCTGAACTGCACACAGCCCATCAGTGCCGAGGCGCTGCCGGCACGCGCGCCCTGTCCACTCATGGCGCAGGCCGAAGCATTGGGAATGATGCAACCAAGGCTGGCGATACAGATGAACAGCGGCACCAGTAGCGGCCACAGTTGCGCAGGGCGCAACGCCGCCACGCCCAGCAGCACCAGGCCCGCAACCAGATACAGCCACACCGCACGGCCCAGCAGGAAGGCCGGCCCGCGTTTGGCCAGCAGGCGGGCGTTCACCTGCGCCACCAGAATAAAACCTGCGGCGTTGGTGCCGAACAGCCAGCCGTAGTGCTCAGCGGGCACGCCATACAGTTTGATGAACACGAAAGGTGAACCGGCGATATAGGCAAACATGCCGGCAATGGCGATACCGCCGGTCAGGGCATGGCCGAGGAAAACCCGGTCAGCCAGCAGCCGCAGGTACTGGCGCAAGGCGCCAGACAGCGGTTGCCGGGGTATATGCTCGGGCAGGCTTTCCGGCAGGCCCAGGCTTACCGCCAGCAGGCAGCCGGCACTGAACAGGCTCAGCGCAAGGAAGATCGACTGCCAGCCGGCCAGGTTCACCAGCACCCCACCCAGCATCGGTGCCAGGATCGGCGCCAAGCCCATGACCAGCATCAGTTGCGAAAACACTTTGGCTGAAGCTACCGGGTCGCACTTGTCGCTGACGATGGCCCGCGAAAGCACCATGCCGGCACAACCACCCAGTGCCTGGATGAAACGCGCCACCACCAAGGTATCGAGGTTGGGGGCGTAGGCACAGGCCAGTGATGCCAAGGTGAACAGCGTAACGCCGAACATCAGCGGTTTGCGTCGGCCAAAGCGGTCGGCAACCGGCCCATAGGCCAACTGCCCGATAGACAGGCCCAGGAAGTAGGCGGCCAACGTGGCCTGGACGTGTTTTTCATCGGTGGCGAACGCTTGCGCCATGGCCGGGAAGGCTGGCAGGTAAAAGTCGATCGCCAAGGGCCCGAACGCACTGAGTGCGCCCAGGATGAGCACCATTCGCAGGTTCATCAGGAATCCATAGCAGGCTAAGCAAGTGACTGATTCTACCTGCTGTGGACCCTGTCAATGTGAAAACATTTGCAACACTGTTACCCCCGGTGGGAGCAATCAGGTCTTCAGGCGATTTCGGCCTGATACCCCTCATCGCGAATCGCAGTGAGAATCTGCTCCTGCGCCAACTCGCTCTGCACACGCACCTGTTTACCTGCCAGATCAACTTCCACCCTGGCTGCCGCATCCTGCTCCTGCACCGCGCGGGTCACGGCTTTCACGCAATGGCCGCAGGTCATGCCTTGTACATTGAACACTTGCATGGGGGTTACCTCCTTCAGGTTTTTCACAAGTCTCAAGCTTGCCATGAGGGCAAGGTCAAGCCCTGCCTGCAACGCCCGGGGTGGAAATCCGCGTCCGCGTCGGCCAAGCTGCGCCTTTGACGATCAGGCAAGCAGGAGATTTTTCATGTTCAGGGCAGCATTGGGCGTCGTCGGGCTCTTGGGCGCGCTGGCTGTGGTGCCACCGGCATTCGCCGAGGGCAACTCGGCCTACAGCGTACTGATCATTTCCCGGGAGCGCCTGGAAGTGGCCACCAGTTGCGAAATCGGCGTGTACCTCAACGACCAGCTTTCCGGGCGCGTTTTCCAGGAGCAGTCCACCTCGTTCAACCTGCCGCCTGGCCCGGTGGATGTGCGCCTGCGCCTGCTGCCTGGGCAAATGCCGGGTTGCGCCGCAGGTATAGAGGACCAGCGCAGCACGCGTTTGAATCTGCAGGCGGGCCAGATCAACAAATACCGCATCGCCATGGGGCAATATGGGCTGGAGTTGAAACGAGCCGACCTGGGCTATTGACCTTGCCTGCGTGGCAAGGTTGATGCTGGAGGCCTGTCCAAGGAGGAGAGCCATGCCCGCATCCACCACATACGACCTGCCGATCTCCGGCATGACCTGCGCCAGCTGTGCTGGCCGGGTCGAGCGCGCCCTGCGCAAGGTCACCGGCGCTGAACAGGTCAGCGTAAACCTCACCACTGAAAAAGCCCGGGTTGTAGCCCCGCCTGCCAGCCTGCCAGCCTTGGTCGAAGCCGTGCGCGAGGCCGGTTACGGGGTACCAACCCGCACCCTCGAACTGCAGATAGGCGGCATGACCTGCGCCAGTTGTGTCGGCCGAGTAGAGCGCGCCCTGGGCAAATTGGCCGGGGTCGAGCGGGTCAGCGTCAACTTGGCCAGCGAACGCGCGCACCTCGAAGTGCTTGCGGCCCTTGATGACAACCTGCTGATCGACGCTGTGCAAAAGGCAGGCTACAGCGCCAGCCTGCCGCAATCGACCAAGGACGACCAAAGCGCTCTCCAGCGCCGCCTGCGCAACGAGCGCCTGGCAGTCGGTGCAGCCTTGCTGTTGGCCCTGCCGCTGGTATTACCCATGCTGGTACAACCGTTCGGCTTGCACTGGATGCTACCCGCCTGGGCGCAGTTCCTGCTGGCCACACCCGTGCAGTTCATTCTCGGTGCCCGCTTCTACATTGCAGCCTGGAAGGCCGTGCGCGCCGGTGCCGGCAACATGGACCTGCTGGTGGCCCTGGGCACCAGCGCTGGCTATGGCCTGAGCCTGTACCAATGGGCACAGGCTCCCGCCGGTATGGCCCCGCACCTGTACTTCGAAGCCTCAGCCGTGGTGATTGCCCTGGTATTGCTGGGCAAGTACCTGGAAAGCCGCGCCAAACGCCAGACCGCCAGTGCCATCCGAGCCCTCGAAGCCCTGCGCCCGGAACGCGCCCTGCGCGTGGTCGACGGCGTGGAAGAGGACGTGGCCATCGCCCACTTGCGCTTGGGCGACCTGGTACTGGTCAAGCCCGGCGAACGCTTCCCGGTCGACGGCGTGGTCGAAGACGGCAGCAGCCATGCCGATGAGGCCCTGATCAGCGGCGAGAGCTTGCCAGTGCCCAAGCAGCCCGGCGACAGCGTCACCGGTGGCGCCATCAATGGTGAAGGCCGGCTGCTGGTGCGTACCCAGGCGCTGGGCACCGAGACCGTGCTGGCGCGCATCATCCGCCTGGTGGAAGACGCCCAGGCCGCCAAAGCACCGATCCAGAAGCTGGTCGACCGTGTCAGCCAGGTGTTCGTCCCGGCCGTGCTGGTACTGGCCCTGATCACCCTGATCGGCTGGTGGTTGGCTGGGGCACCGCTGGAAACCGCGCTGATCAACGCCGTCGCCGTGCTGGTCATCGCCTGCCCCTGCGCCCTCGGCCTGGCCACGCCCGCCGCGATCATGGCCGGCACCGGGGTCGCCGCCCGCCACGGCATCCTGATCAAGGATGCCGAAGCTCTGGAGCGTGCCCATGCGGTCAACCGCGTAGTGTTCGACAAAACCGGTACCCTCACCTCCGGCAGCCCGCGGGTGGTTCACAGTCAGGCGCTGGACGGCAACAGTGCCGACCTTCACCGCCTGGCCGGCGCCCTGCAGCGCGGGAGTGAACACCCGCTGGCCAAGGCGGTACTGGTGGCCTGTGCAGAGCAAGGGCTGGACGTGCCAACCGTTGCCGACAGCCAGTCACTGACCGGGCGCGGCATTGCCGGGCGCGTTGAAGGCCGTGAACTGGCGCTGGGCAACCGCCGACTGCTTGACGAAAGCGGTCTGCAGCCCGGCGATTTGGCCGCCCAGGCCCAGGCCTGGGAAGCGGAAGGGCGCACACTGTCGTGGCTGATCGAGCGCGGCGCGCAACCGAGAGTCGTGGGCCTGTTCGCCTTTGGTGACAGCCTCAAGCCTGGCGCCGCGCAGGCCATCGAAACCCTGCACGCCCAACACATCAGCAGCCACCTGCTGACCGGTGACAACCGTGGCAGCGCCAAAGTGGTTGCCGAGGCACTGGGCATCGACGATGTGCACGCCGAAGTGCTACCGGCCGACAAGGCCGCGACCGTGGCCGCGCTCAAGCAGGATGGGGTGGTCGCCATGGTTGGCGATGGCATCAACGATGCACCGGCGTTGGCCGCGGCCGACATCGGCATTGCCATGGGTGGCGGTACCGACGTGGCCATGCAGGCCGCCGGCATCACCCTGATGCGTGGCGACCCGCGCCTGGTGCCCGCCGCGCTGGAAATCAGCCGCAAGACCTACGCGAAGATCCGCCAGAACCTGTTCTGGGCCTTCATCTACAACCTGATCGGCATTCCGCTCGCCGCGCTGGGTTACCTCAACCCGGTACTGGCAGGAGCTGCCATGGCCCTGTCCAGTGTCAGCGTCGTCAGCAATGCACTGTGGCTTAAAACGTGGAAACCCACCAGCAGCACCCAGGAGGCGCCATGAATATCGGCCAGGCCGCCCGCCGCAGCGGGCTCAGCACCAAGATGATCCGTTACTACGAGTCCATCGGCCTGCTCAAACCCGCCACTCGCAGCGACAGCGGCTACCGCCTGTACCAGGCGCAAGACTTGCACAACCTGGCCTTCATCAAACGCTCCCGCGACCTGGGCTTTTCCCTCGAAGAGGTCGGCAAGTTGCTGACCTTGTGGCAGGACCGCCAACGTGCCAGCGCCGATGTGAAGGCGCTGGCCATGCACCACATCGATGAACTGAACCGGCGCATCGAGGAGCTGGTGAGCCTGCGCGACACCCTCGGCGAGCTGGTTTCGCACTGCCAGGGTGACGACCGTCCGGACTGCCCGATCCTCAAAGACCTGGCCAATGGCGCTGCGGGCAGCTGCTGTCACTGAGCTGCCACGCGCCTTTGGCATGCCATAAATGTCCAAACACGACCGAATAGTCACCAACCACGACTTTATCCAATAAATACGGGCGTTTTGGCTTCATAAAACCCGGATGCTGCCGATGCAGTTGCTACCTGCCTCGTGTGTCGAAAACAAAAATTCCGGGAGCGTCGATGAGCATCAAACAGAAACTGACCTGGGCATTCGCGGTCATCGCCGGCTTGCCCATCGTTCTCGTGGCCACCCTGGTGGTCATCAACCTGCGCGGCGAAGCCCGCGACGGATTCCTCGACAGCAGCAGCCGGGAAATCCGCCAGGTCAGCAACGCGATGAACATCTTCTTCCAGGGGATCAACCAGAACGTCGAGTACATGGCTTCCCAGCCAATGGTTGCCGCCACGGGCAGCGAGCTGAACAAGTACATGAGCGCAACCCCGTCCTACGAACTGGGCGAGCAGGCCAGCAAAATTCTCGACTTCATGACTCGCCTGGCCAACTCACACCCCGCCTACGCCTACCTGTCCTACGGGGTGAATGACGGCGGCTACACTGGCTGGCCGGCCGGCCAGAAGTTTGTCAATTATGACCCACGCACGCGCCCCTGGTACCAACTTGCCATGGCCAACCCTGGCAAGACGATGCGTACCGGCGCCTACTACTGGGCCGCCGACGATGCGGTGCTGGTCAGCACCGTGCGCACCGTGGCCAACCAGCTGGGCAACCCCGGCGGCGTGGTCAACATCGACGTGTCGCTCAAGGGCCTGACCGAAATCGTCAAGCAGATCAAACTGGGCGAAAGCGGCTACCTGATGCTGGTGGAAAGCAACGGCAACGTGATGGTCGACCCGCGCGACGCCGCCCACAACTTCAAGCAGCTGGGAAGCTTTGGCGACGGTTACGCCAAGCTGGCCAAAGCCGGCAAAGGCCTGGTCGAGGTCGAACTCAATGGCGTGCATTACATGGCCAACGTCTACCCAGACCAGCAGCTGGGCTGGACCTTCATCGGCCTGATCGAACAAAGCGAAGTGATGCAGACCACCACCCGGCTCACCTGGCTGATCGGTGTCATCGCTGTGGTGTTGGCCTCGCTGTTCGCGGTGGTCGGTGCGGCCTTCGCCAAACTGATCGTGCGCCCGATCAACAGCGTCACCAACGGCCTGGAGGACATTGCCCAAGGTGAGGGTGACCTGACCCGCAACCTGGAAATCCGCGGCCGCGACGAAACCGCGCAACTGGCCAGCTGGTTCAACCAGTTCCTCGGTGCCATTCGCAGCCTGATCCAGCACATCGGTGCTGCCGCCAGCAAGATCCTCAGCACGTCCAGCAGCTCGACCCGCGTCTCCAGCGACATGGCCGAGGCGGCCGGCCGCCAGCGCGAAGCCGTGGATATGGTTTCCACTGCATTCCACGAAATGGTCGCCACCGCCAATGAAGTGGCACGGTCCTGCAGCCAGGCCGCGCAGTCGGCCGACAGCGGCCAGCAGCAGGCCCGCGAAGGGCAGCAACAGATCGATGCAGCGGTACACAGCGTTGATCGCCTGAGCCAGGAGATCGAGCAATCGGCCCAGTCGATCCAGCAACTGGAGCGTGACAGCAACGCCATTCAGTCGATCCTCGGCACCATCCGTTCGATTGCCGAACAAACCAACCTGCTGGCCCTGAACGCCGCCATCGAAGCGGCCCGTGCCGGTGAGCAGGGCCGCGGCTTTGCCGTGGTGGCCGACGAAGTACGGGCGCTGGCCAAGCGTACTGCCGACTCCACCGCTGAAATCGACGGTTTGCTGGGCAACCTGGCCAGCCGTACCGCCGAAGTGGCCGAGCAGATGCACGCCAGCCTGGAAGTGTCGCAGCAGTCGGTGAGCCGCATTGGTCTGGCCCGCGACAGCTTCGGGCAGATCCGTGAGTCGGTGGATGTGATCCGCGACATGAACACCCAGATCGCCACGGCAGCCGAAGAACAGCATCAGGTGGCTGAGGACATCAACCGGCACATCAGCCAGATTCACGGGGATGCGCAGTTGGTGGCCGAGCTGGCCCAGGCGGCGCGCCAGGACTCCGAGAGCCTGGCCGGGCTGTCCAATGAGCTGGATACGCTGGTGCGCAGGTTCCGCACCTGACGTATGGCCTGTGCCGGCCCTTTCGCGGATAACCCCGCGAAAGGGCCGGCACAGGCAACCGAAAATCAGAGCTTCAATTCCCCCGGTGTCGCGCCAAACAGCTGCTTGAACGCCGCAATGTAGGCCGACGTGGAGTCATACCCACACCCCAGCGCCGCCTCGGTCACATTCTCCCCCGCCTCCAGCAACGCCAGCGAAGACAACAGCCGCATGCGCTGGCGCCAATTACGAAAGCTCAACCCGGTTTCCCGTTGAAACAGCCGCATCAGCGTCTTCTCCGAACACCCCAGCTCCCGCGCCCATTGCTGCAAGGTCTGCGGCTGGTCTGGTGCAGCGATCAAGCCATTGCACAGCGCCAGCAACCCAGGGTGGCGGGGCAACGGCAGCGAAAAACCGACTTCCGGCAAGGTGCGCAACTGATCGAGCAGCACTGCCACCAGACGCGATTCGGCGCTGTGGTCCTCTGGGTAATCTGCCGGGAACAGGCAGAACTGCTTGATCAGCTCGCGCGCCAGCGGCGTGACTTCCAGCACTCGGCATTGTTCCGGCGCCCATGGGCAGGCATCGCGGCGCACATACAGGCTGCGCATCTCGGCTTGCATCGAGGTGACCACTTCATGCTCGGCATCGGCAGGGATCCACACCCCCCACTGCGGTGGGGCAAAGTAACTGCCGTCGCGTGTGTACACGCCAAGTACACCGCTGATGGCGTAGGAGAACTGCACCCAGTCGTGCTGGTGGCGGGTAGTCCACGAACCGGCGCCAAGGCTTTCGGCACGGGCGTAGAGCGGTCTGGGCAGGTGTTCCAGCGCGGGGATAGCGCGGGGGTGTCCGATGATCGGCATGGTATGTTCTTGTAGTTCTGACCAGACAAGCCTAACAGCTGGATCATGATCGAGGCACTCACCGCCTCTGCAGTTACCCTGGAGGTGCTTCAGCGCTCGACGATAACGGTCACCCCCTGCCCGCCTGCCGCACAGATCGAAATCAGCCCGCGCCCCTTACCCGCCGTCGCCAGCAGCTTGGCCAGGTGGGCCAATATCCGCCCACCGGTTGCCGCAAACGGGTGCCCGGCCGCCAGCGAACTGCCCTTCACATTGAGTTTGCTGCGGTCGATCGCGCCCAGCGGCGCCTCCAGGCCCAACCGCTCACGGCAGTAATCGGCATCTTCCCAGGCCTTGAGCGTGCACAGCACCTGGGCAGCAAAGGCTTCGTGGATTTCGTAGTAGTCAAAGTCCTGCAGCGTCAGGCCATTGCGTGCCAGCAAGCGTGGCACGGCATACACCGGCGCCATCAACAACCCTTCGCGCCCCGTGACAAAATCCACCGCAGCGGTTTCGCCATCGACCAGATAGGCAAGCACCTGCAACCCCTGCTGCTGCGCCCACGCTTCGCTGCCCAACAGCACCAGCGAAGCACCATCGGTCAACGGCGTGGAATTACCCGCCGTCAACGTGCCCTGCCCGCTGCGGTCAAAGGCTGGTTTGAGCCTGGCCAACTGCTCAAGGCTCAGGTCGGGGCGCAGGTTGTTGTCCCGCACCAGCGAAAGAAACGGCGTCAACAGGTCGTCCTGCCAACCCTCGGCATAGGCAGCGGCCAGCTTTTGATGGCTAAGCAGCGCCAATTCGTCCTGCTCGGCGCGGCCAACGCGCCAAGTGTGGGCCATGCGCTCGCAATGCTCGCCCATCGACAACCCCGTACGCGGCTCGCTATTGCGTGGTAGCTCGGGTTTCAGGTGATGAGGCCGCAGCTTGAGGAAGGGCTGTAACCGTTCGCCAAGGCTTTTGCCACGGTTGGCCTGCAGCAATATATGGCGCAAGCCTTCGTTGACGGCGATCGGCGCATCGGAGGTGCTGTCGACACCGCCTGCAATACCGCAGTCGATCTGCCCCAGGGCAATCTTGTTGGCCACCAGCAGCGCAGCCTCCAGCCCGGTACCGCAGGCCTGCTGGATGTCATAGGCCGGGGTCTGCGGTGACAGGCGCGAACCCAACACGCACTCGCGGGTCAGGTTCATGTCGCGCGAGTGCTTGAGCACGGCACCGGCCACCACCTCGCCCAACCGCAGCCCGTGCAGGCGATAGCGTTCGATCAAGCCTTCAAGCGCGGCCGTGAGCATCGCCTGGTTGCTGGCCGTGGCGTAGGCGCCATTGGAGCGGGCGAAAGGGATCCGGTTGCCGCCCAGGATTGCGACCCGGCGAGTTGAACGCATGCGCGTGTTCCTCCTGAAACAATTTGTTCGGTACAGCCTAGGTGTTTTTACCGCATTCGAACGACCCTGCCGCAAAGTTGGTCCACACTTTCAAGCTTGCCTTTCGGGAGACCCCTCATGAGCGATCGCTACCTCGATTTTGCCAACTCCAATCTCGGCCGCCGCCTCGTGGATGCCCTTGGCCTGCCACGCCCGGCGCCACTGGAGCGCTGGCAGGCTGGCCGCCTGCGGCCGGTGGAAGGTGCCCTGGTACTGGGTGGCGGGCCACTGGCGACGCAGGTCGAAGCCATCGCCCCGCGCCTCACTGACGAGGTATACAGCTTCAATGCCGACAACCTGCAGGCTGAAGCCTGGGTGGCCGGCCTGGGGCCGAAAATCAAGGCCGTGGTATTCGATGCCAGTCACTTGTCCGACAGCGATGCACTGAAGCAGTTGCGTGAATTTTTCCAGCCGCTGCTACGCAGCCTGGCCCCATGCGCCCATGTACTGGTGCTGGGCCGTGCACCGGAAGGCCTCGACGACCCACTGGCCAGCGTTGCACAGCGTGCCCTTGAGGGCTTCAGCCGCTCACTGGCCAAGGAACTGCGCAACGGCGCCACTGCCCAGCTGTTGTATGTCACCCCCGGTGCCGAAGATCAGCTGGAAGGCGCCCTGCGCTTCTTCCTCTCGCCAAAGAGTGCCTTCATCTCTGGCCAGGTACTGCGCCTGCAAGCCTGCACCGGCCAGGTGGAGGACTGGACCCGCCCACTCGGCGGCCGCCGTGCGCTGGTCACGGGGGCTGCGCGCGGTATCGGCGCCGCCATTGCGGAAACCTTGGCACGGGACGGCGCCGATGTACTGCTGCTGGATGTACCGCAGGCCAGCCAGGACCTCGACGCCCTCGCTGCACGCCTCGGCGGCAAGGCACTGCCACTGGATATATGCGCTAGCGATGCGGCAACGCAACTGCTCGCGGCCCTGCCCGACGGCATCGATATCGTGGTGCACAACGCCGGTATCACCCGCGACAAGACACTGGCCAACATGACGCCGGAATACTGGGACGCCGTGCTGGCCGTGAACCTCAAGGCACCGCAAGTGCTCACCCAGGCGTTGTATGACAACGGCGCGCTGGGGGAAAACGCGCGCATCACCCTGCTGGCCTCGGTCAGCGGCATTGCCGGCAACCGCGGGCAGGCCAACTATGCCGCGAGCAAGGCCGGGCTGATCGGCCTGGCCCAGGCCTGGGCGCCACGGCTCGCCGAGCGCGGTGGCAGCATCAACGCCATCGCCCCCGGTTTCATCGAAACCCACATGACTGCAGCCATGCCCATGGGCCTGCGCGAGGCGGGCCGGCGCTTGAGTTCGCTGGGCCAGGGTGGGCGCCCGCAGGATGTCGCCGAAGCCATTGCGTGGCTCAGCCAGCCAGGCTCCGGGTCGGTCAACGGCCAGGTGCTGCGGGTGTGCGGCCAGGCACTGATGGGGGCTTGAACATGAGCCGACAATGGCACGACCTGCACAACCCGGCCGCCCGCGCCAGCCTGTACCTGCGCGCAGCCAGCAAACGCTCCATCAGCGGCGACCGGCTGCCGGACGATGGCCTGCGCTGTTTCATGCGGGTCCAACCGGGCAATCTGGGTGCCTATCGAAGGCTTTGCCACTTTCCCGATGATGGCCGCCTGCCGGGGACCTATCCTCATGTGATGGCGTTTGCCCTGCAATTGCAGCTGATGACAGCCGATGATTTCCCCTTCCCGCTGCTGGGTCTGGTACACCTGCACAACCGCATCGAAGTGCTGCGCCCCCTGGGTGCTGTCGAAGGGCTGCGTTTTGCGGTGTACGCGCACAACCTGCAGCGCCACGCCAAAGGTGGCGCCTTCGACCTGGTCACCGAGGCTGAAGATGGCCTCGGCCTGCTCTGGCGCGAGACCAGCCGCATGTTGGTGCGTGGCTTGACCCTGGAAGGCGAGGCAAGTGAGCCCGCCGACACGGCGCCTGATTCATTGCCCGAGGCCACCCGCTGGTATGCCGACAGTGATATCGGCCGGCGATATGCCAAGGTGTGCGGGGATTACAACCCTATCCACCTCAGTGCTGTCAGTGCGCGGTTATTTGGCTTTCCAACGGCCATTGCCCATGGCATGTGGACCAAGGCCATGGCCTTGGCCGCGCTGCGCGGGCACTTGCCGCACAGTGGCTTTGCCTTTGAGGTGGACTTCCGCAAGCCGGTCAGGTTGCCTTCAGAGGTGGTGCTCAGTGCCAGTGAAGCGGGCCCTTCGGGCCAACTGCGCCTGGACGGGCACGGGGACGTGCTGCATATGGTCGGCCGTTGGGAGTGCCTGTAGGGCCGGGCCTGTCCTGGCGGTATACGCTTGCTTTGCATCGGGCCTGGGCAGAAGCTATGCAGCAATAGGAGACCCCCGATGAACCTGCAAGAACTCACCCAACGCCTGCATCAGATCCGCGATACCAATGACTGGCGCGGCTTCCACAGCCCGAAGAACCTGGCCATGGCCGCCAGCGTCGAAATGGCCGAACTGGTAGAAATCTTCCAGTGGCTGAGCGAGGACGAATCGCGCCAGCTGCCTGCCGACAAACTGGCCCACGCCGGCCAGGAGATCGGTGACGTGGTGCTCTACCTGTTGCTGCTGTGCAGCGAACTGGGTCTGGACATGGACCAGGTGGTGCGTGCCAAGCTGGCCGACAGCGAGAGGCGCTTCGCCCGATGAACGACCGTCATTTCGATGAGCTGGCCACCCGCTTTGCCGAAAAGATCTATGGCGGCGCCAAGGGTGCGATCCGCCTGGCCGTGCTGCAGGCCGACCTGGCCGAAGCGCTACCCGACCGCCCGCTACGCATCCTCGACATCGGCGCCGGGCTGGGCCACATGGCCTTGTGGCTGGCCGAGCGCGGCCACCAGCTGACCCTGGCCGAACCCGCGGCGCCCATGCTCGACGGCGCCAGGGCGCGCTTTGCCGAAGCCGGCCAGACCGCGACCTTCATCCAGGCGCCCTGGCAAGACCTGCTCGGTCAGCTGACCGAGCGCTACGACCTGGTGCTCTGCCACGCCGTGCTCGAATGGCTGGCCGAACCCGAGAGCATCCTGCCGGTGCTGCACCAGCTCACGGCCCCCGGCGGTTGGTTATCGCTGGCCTTCTACAACCGCGACGCACTGGTCTATCGCAACCTGCTCAAGGGCCATTTCCGCAAGTTGCGCAGCAACCGGCTGGAAGGTGAAAAGCAGAGCCTGACCCCACAGAAACCGCTTGATCCACGCGAACTCAAGGCGCAACTTGAGCCTATGTGGCAGGTTGAAAGCGAAAGCGGCGTGCGGGTGTTTCACGACTATATGCCCAAGGAATTCCAGAGCAAGGCCGAGCTGCTCGACCTGTTGGAAATGGAACTGGCCCACCGTCGCCACCCCACCTTCGCCGGGCTTGGCCGCTACCTGCACTGGGTTTGCCGCCCCCGCTAATCCGCCGCGCCAGGAGGAACACATGCCGTACCGTCTGTTGTGCCTGGCCCTGCTGCCCATTGCCCTGGCTGGCTGCCAGGGCAGCAACCCTTATGTGGCCAGCAGCCGCCCGTTACCACCAGCCCCTGCCCAGGCGGCCACCACCTTCGACGCCAGTGCATACCCTGCGCCCGCTCGTGATTATGGGCACTACCGCAGCTGGAGCTGGCGCAACGGCCAGTTGCCCAGCGGCGCTGTCGATGCCGACCCGGCGCAACTGGCCGATGCCGTCAGCGGTGCGCTCGACCAGCATGGCCTGCGCCCCGCTCGCACAGGCCCTGGCGACTTGCTGGTGAGCGCCGATATGCGCCTGGAAAAACGCTTGCGCCAAGTGCGTGACTACGACACCTACGACCCCTACTACGGGCCGTATCCCTATGGGGGGGTCGGCTATGGCGGCTACCGCCACGGTTATGGAGGCTATGCCAGCGTGCCCATCGTGCGTACCTACGAGGTCGAAGTCCTGGTGGTGCGCATCGACTTGTACGACGCCCGCAGCGGCCAGCCGGTCTGGAGCGCCAGCGCCGAAAGCAGCAGCAACAAGGACTCGCCCCGCGAACGCGAAAGTGCCTTGCGCGATTCTGTGCACAAGGCACTCAGCGGCTATCCTCCCAGTTAATAGCTAACGGAGAACCATCATGTTGCGCCGTCTCGTTCTACTGTCATTCGCGTTATTGCTCGCTGCCTGCTCGAGCAATAACGTCCAGCAGGATTTCGATGCCAGCCGCGATTTTGCCACCTACCGCAGCTGGGCATGGCAGGAGCCAGGCCTGCAGTACCGCCCGGATGACCCGCGGATCAAGAGCGACCTCACCGAGCAGCGCATTCGCCAGGCGGTGGCAGACCAACTCGACCAACGCGGCCTGCGTCCGGTACAAGGCGGAGCGCGGCCCGACCTGGCAGTACGCACATACCTGATCGTGGAGCAGCGGCAACAACAGATCACCACCAACTACGGCGGTGGCTGGGGTGGCTACTGGGGCGGCTACTGGGGTGGCCCGATGTACAACGAAACCCGCAGTGTCGACTACAAGGTCGCCACCATCCAGGTCGACATGTTCGATGGGCGTGACGGCAAGCTGGTATGGCGCGGCAGTGCCGAGCAGATCATGAACAACTACCCGCCAAGCCCGGAAGAACGTAACAGCGCAATCCGCAACACCGTGGCCAAGGTGCTGGGCAACTACCCACCGGGCAGCAAAAAATAGCGTTGGACCGCGGCCTTTGCATGCACCGTGCCCCTGCGGGAGCAGGTTTACCTGCGAAGAAAGTGGCACGGTGCATGGCACCGGCTTCGCGGGTGTTCGCGGTTGAACCCGCGCCTGCAGCGATCGTGATTCGAAGTACGACTGCATCACCGACCTGGCTTGTGTCAGCTGCGACAAAATCCATTGCACGCACGCCTTTTTTCCGATGCCAACCGCACTCCCCCGCACGTTCCCGTCTATCTTCATTTAAGGAAACCTGACTGACCGGGTAGAAGTGTTCAACATTTGGGAAAGGCGACCTGCCAATGCAAAGCATTGTTCTCCTGCTGTGGCTTGCCTTGTGCTCCGAACAGGATGTGCGTCAACGCCAGATCTCCAACGTGCTGACCCTGGGAGTGGCTGGCTGCGCCCTGGCCTGGCTGTTCAGCACCGGCCACAGCTGGATAGGCGCCGAAGCCAACGAGGCCGGTTGGGCGCTGGCCATCGTCATGCTGCTGACCCTGCCAGGCTACATGCTCGGCCGCTTCGGCGCCGACGACGTCAAGCTGATGGGGGCCCTGGCCCTGGCCACCAGCCCGCAATATGTGCTCGGCACCTTCATTGGCGCGGGCGTCAGTGTGCTGGTCTGGCTACTGACCCGCCGGCGCCTGTGGACGCTGCTCAACCCCAAGGTAAAGAAGCGTTTGCAGGCCCTGACCGAGGAAATGGGCGACAAGCAGGCGTTCGTCCCCTATGTGTTATCAGGTTTTCTTCTAACGGCCGTATGGATCCAATAAGCCTTCCAGTGGTCCGATAACCTGTACACGCCTTGTACATATTCGCTGAGTGCGACTACTTTTAAGCTGCCAGAGCGTCTGGCACGGGAGCAGGGCTGTATAAGAACAGGGAGTTGATCGTGTCCAGATCAGTGAGTGAAGTAAAGGTGTTGGTGGTTGATGACCAACCGGTCATTGTCGAACAGCTGAGTGAATTCCTCCAAACCAAGGGCTATACCTGCGTTACAGCCCTCTCAACCGACGAAGCCATCGAGCACTATGTGGCAGACCCGACCATCGGCTTGCTCATCTGTGACCTGCACATGCCAGATCGGGATGGCATCGAGCTGGTGCGCGCCTTGAAGGAAATCAACGGCAGCCAGCGCACGTTCGAAGCCATCATGTTGACAGGGCGTGCCGAGAAACAGGACTTGATCCGGGCGATACGCGAAGGGTTTGCCGATTACTACCAGAAGCCGATGGACCTTGATGAACTGCTGGCAGGCGTCCGCCGGCAGGAAGAGGCCTTGCTGGAGCGCCAGCGCAACATCCGCGATCTGGGTGGATTGAACCAGCGCTTGCAGGAACTGGCCGATTCGGTGGACGAACTGTATCAGGACCTGGAAAAAGCCCGTGGCCAAGGCACCCACCGGCGTGCCAGTGATGCAGAAGAAAGCGAAAGCGAGCTGCCAGCAGCGTTCGAGAAACTGTCACCACGCCAGCTGGAAGTGGCGCGCCTGGTTAGCAAGGGCAAGACCAATTACCAGATCGCCTGCGAACTGGGCATTACCGAAAACACCGTGAAGCTGTATGTGTCTCAGGTATTGCGTTTGACGCATATGCACAACCGCACCCAGCTGGCTCTGGCGCTGACCCCCAGCTCGTCGCCCGTGCACCAGCGGTTCACGACCCATTGAGTGAAGGCTCGGCACACCATTCTGGAGCGGCCTTGCGCTGCGAAAGGCTGCTCCTGCAAGCCCACAATTGCCTGCTACAACTGGATCGCCAGGTTCAACGACAGCCGAGGCCCACGGTCCAGGCTATCCAGCGCCACATCCGCCAACGGCTTGGCCACTTCCAGCGCCACATTGAACATATGCCCACCCCCTAACCGCACACCCAGCGCCACCGACGCCAGATGGGCGTCCTCCACCGGTCCCCGGTTGTGCCAGGCCTGAGCGGTATCCACCACCGCATAGGGCTGAACCCGCGCAAGCCAGCGACTGCGCACGCTGTAGTTGACCTCGTAAGCCACACCCCAGCCCTTGTCACCGTCCGCCTGATCGCGCGGGTAACCGCGCCCGAAATGCTGCCCGCCAAACCCCGCACGCTCGCTGTCGGGCAATCGATCATCACTCCAGTACAACGCCCCGGACACCACCCCCTGCCCGTTTTCCAACAGGGTGTCGCTCTGCAAACCGGAAAGCCGCAAGCGCAGGAAGTCGAGATCGTAGTCAGCATCGCTGCGTGCCCCCAGGTAGTCCAGCCCCTGATGGACCCCGGCACTGACGATACGCAAACGCCCCTGCTCCACCTTGCGCCAGTCACCTTCGAATGACAGCGCCCGCACATAGGTGTCGTACTTGCGAGACGGTGGCTGCTCGGCCATCCGGTCTTCATCATGCTCACTGACCGAGTACACGTGGCCCTGCACCGCCAGCCACTCATTCGGCCTGACAACCACCGGCTGACGCAGGCCGATCGCATAGCGCTCACTGTCGTGCTCGCGGGTGATATCGCGGCCATCGTCCAAACGTATGCGCGTGCCGGGCTCGCTGCGGTAGCGCGACGCCGACAGCAGCAGTTGGCTACCGGCGGCGTCCAGGTACTGGCTGTAATCGAGACGCTGGTAGTAGACCCGGTCATTGCCTGGGGGCAGCAGCCAGCTGGCCGTGACGCGTTCGCCATGGCGGGTCTGGGCATTGCTGGCTACGGTGATCAGGGCCTGTGCAGCATCACGGCTGGAGTCGGCCACGCTCACAGCGGCGCTGAGCGGCTTGCGCCGTGCATGCACGGTCAGCTGGGCGACACCATCGGCAGCCCGCGCCATTGCCAGTTCGGCCTCTACCACGACCCCTGGCATGCGCGTAGCCAGGCCCAGATAGCGCTCCAGCGTTTCGCGGGTCAGTGGGCGCTCGGCCTCAATGCGCGCCAGCAGCTGCTGCAAATACTCGCTGGCCGGCCCAATATCGCCGTCCACGCGGTAATCACGTACGTAACCTTCGACCAGCACCACGTTGACCCTGCCATCGGCCACATCCTGAGCAGGCAAGTAGGCATACGACAGCAAGTAGCCCTCCTGCCGGTAGCGTTGGGTCAGGCGCTGGGTGTATTGCTGCAATTCACCCAACGTGGTTTCGCACCCGATCAGCGGCTGATAGTGTTCGCGCAGGTCGCCCAAGGGGAACACCGTGCCGCCCTCGAAGCGCACTTTATGCAGTACCAGCCGGGTGTTGGCCGGGGCCCAGTCGGGGTTGTCGATAGCCGCCCCGGCCAGCCGTATGCGGGGGCTCGCAGGGGAGTAGTCCGTCATCGGCAGGTTGGCGCTGGGCAGACGCCGCTCGTACTCATGGCTGTCGAGAAACCCCGGCAACGGGTCGGCGTGGGCAGCAAGTGCCCAAAGCAGCAACATCAGGGGCACGACCAGAGGACGCATAGGGCACTCCATGTTCCCATGGGTTGCGGGGCGCCAGCCGGTCACACCCGTCACTTGCAAGCGTAGGTGCTGGCCCGGCTGTCGTCGAACACCTACTCACTGACCTGGAACGCCACCCGCGCCGTCTGACCGCTTTCGTCCAGCGCGCTGAGTTCGGCCTGCCCCACCTGTGGCAAACGCAGCAACAGGCTGTCCTGCCCCTGGGTTTCACCCAACGGCTGGCCGTTGAGGAACCACCAGCGCCGTCCACCACCCCCCAAGGCAGAGACCTGCAATTGCAACGGCTCAGTGCTGGTGGCCGGGCGGCGCAGATTGTCGCCTGGGCGCACGCCGACAATCGACAGCGGTGGTGCACTGGCCGGCGCCTGCGGCGGGCAGGCCGGGTCGATGGCCGGCAAACGTGCCATGCGCCGCTCGACACGGGGGAGCCAAGGCTCCAGCGGCGCCGGCCACAGGGCGATGTCACGCGCCTTGGCGCCCGGGCAGCTACCATCCACCCGCAAGCCCTGCTCGTTGACCCACACTTTTTCGCGCAAGCCCAGGCCCAGCGGCTGGTCGGCTGCCTGTAAGGTGGGTGGCGTGGTGCCGTCCAGGGTCCATGCAAAGCGCTGACGCCGACAGTTGGTGTCCTGCTTGCTCATCGGCTGGCCCAGCGGCCAACAGATCGCCGCAACGCCGATATTCGCAGGTACCGGCGCTACCGGGACGCTGATGCCGCGTTGGCTGTCGCGATTGCTCAACAGATCGTGCACCTGCAACATCAGCGGCGCCGCCGACGCCAGGCCGAACTGCCCAGGCACCGGTGTACCGTCGGGGCGGCCAATCCATACGCCGATCAGGTAACGCGGCCCCACGCCAATCGACCAGGCATCGCGAAAGCCGTAGCTGGTGCCGGTTTTCCAGGCCAGTAGCGGGCGCTGCACCAGTTCGGCGTGCGGGTCGCGGTCCGGGCGCGCCTGGCCACTGAGGATACGCCGGATGATCCACGCCGCCCCCGGTGACAGCAACCGGTGCTCCACCAAGGGGGCCTGTGGCTGCAAGCGCACCTGCGCACTGTTGCCACCCCGCGCCAGCGCCGCGTAGCCGCCGACCAGGTCCTCCAGCCGGCTGCCGGCACCGCCCAGGATCAACGACAGGTTGGGCTCGGCAAGGGGTGGCAGTATCAACGGCATGCCCGCCATGCGCAGTTGTGCGGCAAAGCGTTTCGGGCCGTAGGCCTCCAGCAATTGCACGGCGGGCAGGTTGAGCGACAGGGCCAGCGCCGAGCTGGCCGACACCGGCCCGCTGAACCCCATGGAGAAGTTGCCAGGGCGATAGTCGCCATAGCGTCGTGGAACATCCTGCAACAGCGATTCGGAATGGATCAGGCCATCGTCCAGCGCCATGCCGTAAAGAAACGGCTTGAGGGTGGAGCCGGGCGAACGTAGCGAGCGCACCATGTCGACATGGCCAAAGCGGCGCTCATCAGACAAATCTATCGAGCCCAGGTACGCGCGCACCGCCATGCTCTGCGCTTCGACCACCAGAATGGCGGCCGAGGTACGCTCCGGCAGCCGTGCGCGCCAGCCCAGCAGCAAGTCTTCGAGGCGCCGCTGAAGCGCAGCGTCAAGCGTGGTACGGATCAGAGGCGGGCTGTCAGCGCTGTTCAGGCGCCGGGCCAACAATGGCGCCAGGGCCGGCTCCTGGCGTGGCGCCAACACCAGCGGCTCCTCGGCCGCCTCGCGAATTTGCTGGGCCGGCCATACCTGGTATTCCGCCAGGCGCTGCAGCACCTTGTCCCGGGCACGCTGGGCACGCTCGGGGTGGCGGTGCGGGCGCAGCCGGCTGGGTGCCTGGGGCAGCACGGCCAGCAGTGCCGCTTCGGCAGGTGTCAGGTGCAGGGGCGACTTGCCCAGGTACGCCCAGCTGGCTGCCGCCACGCCCTGAAGCGTGCCGCCGAAAGGTGCGCGGTTCAGGTAGATCTGCAGGATGTCGCGCTTGGACAAGTGCCATTCCAGCTGCAAGGTGCGCCATAGCTGGCGCAGTTTGCCGACCAAGGTACGGTCGTGCGGGTCGAGCAGGCGTGCCACCTGCATCGACAATGTGCTGCCGCCCGACACAACACGCCCGCCGCGCAGGTTCAGCCAGGCCGCGCGGCCCAATGCCAGCGGGTTGACCCCTGGGTGGTTGTAGAACCAACGGTCCTCATAAGTCAGCAAAGCCTGCAGGTAAAGCGGCGAAACCTCTTCAGGGCTCACGGGGTAGCGCCACACGCCATCAGCATCGGCAAAGCGCCACAAGGGTGTGCCGTCTTCGGCCAGCACTACCCGGGCCAGGTCATCACCCGGCAGCGGCAGCGGCCAGATACGATCAGCCAGCCAGAACAGGCTGCCGAGCACCAGCAGACTGATCAGCGTGGCACGCAACAACCTGCCCGCACGGCACCGTGGTCGCGCTAAGCTTGGCATCGGGAACCGACCTGGCCAGGTAATGGCCAAAGGCTTTGGGACGACAACCTCGCCGATTTTTTCATCAGGAAGCAACTATGCATGTAGAAGGTTTTTTCGAGTGGCTGGGCCAGGCACTGGGGTCGTTGATCCGCTTCATCGTCGACGCATTGAGCGGGTTGTTCAACCTGCTGGCCAATGCCGGTGGCAACTTCATCGATGGCCTGTCGCGCACCTTGGGCATGGACACTTCGCTGCTGAGCATCCTGGCCCTGATCATCGGCCTGATGCTGCTGTACTCGGCAATCCGCGCATTCATGCGCGCCTCGATCATCCTCGGAATCATCTGGCTGGTGCTGGGGCTGTGGGTGATGAGCTGGGTGATCCACTGATCTGCGCGGTCTTTGTGGGAGCGGCCTTGCGTCGCGACAGGGCTGCACAGCAGCCCCAGGCTTTCAGCTTCGCCGTTTGAATTGTCGGGGCCGCTTTGCGGCCCTATCGCGACGCAAGGCCGCTCCCACATTGTCCGCGTAGAGCGGGCCTCTAGCGGGCCTTCACCGTCATCTCCCCTTGCCCATCGCCCACGGCCTGCAGGTTCGGCCGATACATCGACTCGACCTGCGGCGGCGGCACGCGGTAGGTGCCCGGGGTCACTGCTCGCGCCAGGTACAGCAGGTGGGTGGTGCCATAGCCGTCAAGCTTGAGCGCGGCAACATAACGGTCATCACGGTACTCCTGATGCACCACGCTGGCATTCTGCATCGACTCGCGCCACGCCTTCACTGCACTGCTGGCGTTGTCCAGGCTGGCGGCGCTTTGAGCCAGGTTCTGGTTTTCCAGCTCCAGGCCGGCCGGCAGCAGGTCCACCACCAACGCATCCGGCACGCGGTCCTCAGCTTTGAGCGCCAGGTGCACCAGCACAAGGTCGCCACTGCGCAGGTTGTGCAGGTCCAGCGGCTGGCCATTCATGCCCAGGTACTCTCTGTGAATCTGCAGGCCGTTGCCGCCAGCAGCAGGTGCCTGTCGTGGGTAGCCGGACAAGGTCAGTTGCTGGTACAGCGTCTCGTTGCCTTCATTCTGCACGCTCAGAGGCGAGGCCAGTAACGGGCCTTCCAGCTTCATACCGGCCTCGGCATTGTTCAACGCGCGTACTTCACCCGCGCTGTCCAGGCGTGCCTGCCACTGGCCTTCCGGCTTGCCCAGCAGGCCACGGCCAGCGAGGAACAGTGCATTGCGCTCTTGGGTCGACAGCCAACGGTTGGCCGCCAGTTCATCCGACAAGGCGAACAGGCGCTGATCGACCTGGCTGCTGGCCAGGTTGCTTTCCTGCAGCAGCGCCAGGATCAGTGCCTGGTCACGCAGGGCGCTGCCATAATCGGCCAGCCAGCCTTTGCCACGGCTGATGCCCAGGCCCGCCTGCAAGGCTTGCTCGGCACGCGGTTTGTCGCCCATTTTGTCCAGCGCCACTGCCAGTTGTACCAGCGGCAGACCGGAGCGGGCATCAGCGCGACGTTCGAACAGCCCGCGCAGGGCACCCAACGGCGCCTGCTGGCTGCGCGACAGCACCAGCGCCGCGTAGGCCTGCACCGCAAAGCGCGTGTGGTCGGCATTTTCGCTGTAGTCCACTTCGATCAGGTTGCGTTCCTGCAGGTAACGCAGCAGGCGCTCACTGGCCTTCTTCAATGCCTCGGCGGGTACGCCATACCCTTGGTCACGGGCACGCAGCAGGAAGTCAGTCACATAGGCGGTCAGCCAGTACTCTTCCTCGCTGTCCGAACTCCACAGGCCAAAGCTGCCGTTGTAGCGCTGCATCCCCAGCAGGTGCTCGATGCCCATTTCGATCTTGCGTTTGCGCACATCCGCCGGCTCGCCCTTGATGCCAAGGCGCTTGAGGCTGTCGGCATCGGCGTACAGCGAAGGGTACAGGCCGCTGGTGGTCTGTTCGAGGCAGCCGTAGGGGTAGGCTTGCAGCGCGCGAATCTGCTCGGCAAGGTTCAGCGGCGGCCGGCTCGACAAGGCCAGGCTGGCTTCCAGGCCTGCGGGTTCGAAGGCGGCCAGGTCTGCTTCGGGCAGAGTCCACGGCTGGTCCTTCAAGGCCACACGGTAGTGCTTGAGCATTGCCGGGTAGGCCGGGCGCACGCCCAGCGTCCACTCACGTTCGAACGCATTGACCGGCTCGTTCGGCAGTTGCAGGCCCGTCACCCGGACATGCACCTTGCCCTGCCCCAGCCCCCCCTGGGCCTGCACCGGAATCATCAGCGTCGAGCGCTGCCCTTCGGCCAGGTTAACGCTCTGCACGGCATTGGCCGCCAGGCTCAGTTGCCCATCCGTGGTGATTTCGACGCTCAGTTGCTGGGCGCGGCCGGACAGGTTGGCCAGGTCCAGTGCCAGGCTGGTACGGTCGCCACCGGCCAGGAAGCGCGGGGCCGAAAGCTCGGCAATCAACGGCGCGGCGACCACGGTCTTGCCTTCGGCCATGCCGAAGTGCTCTTCGGTCCAGGCCTGCGCCATCAGCCGCAGTTCACCGTTGAAGTCGGGGATGTCAACCGTGGCCTGGCCCTCACCCTTGTCGTCCAGCGTCACCGGCAGGCTCTGCTGGGCGACGATGGTTACCGTAGTGTTGGGTCGCTTGCCCCCCTTGGCCATCGCTGCGTCACCACCGAACGCCAGGCTGGCCAGGCGGCCTTGGCCGGCCTCTATCAACTGGCCGTAGATGTCCAGTTGATCGGCACCATAGGCCTTGCGCCCGAACAGGCTGGCGAACGGGTCGGGGGTTTTGAAATCGGTGATGTTGAGGATGCCCACGTCCACCGCCGACAACAACACATGCACCTGCTTGGGCACACTGCCATCGGCGTTGGCGGCCTTTACCTTCACTGTCAAAGGCTGTTTCGGGCGCATTTTTTCCGGCGCCTGCAGGCTCAGCGCAAGCTTGCGCTCGGCGCGGTCCAGCGGCAGGTGCAGCACGCCCACGGCGCGCTTGGGCGTGGCATTGGCCTTGCGCTCACCAGGGCGGATAACCAGCGCGCTGATGTACAGGTCGTGACGGGCCCAGGCCTTGTCCAGTTGCACGTCAAAGGTCTTGCCCTCGGCGGGCACATCGATCTCCTGCCACCACAGCGGGCCATCGCTGGACTCGATCATCAGGTAGCCGCTACCCGCAGCGGGCGGGGTGACGGTGACCTTGGCAGTAGCGCCATCGGTGTAGGAGGGTTTGTCCAGCGCCAGCTTGACCTGGTCCGGCCGCACCGCGCCGCCCTCAGCGTTGTCCTGGGCACGGTAGCCGGCCCAGAAGCGCTCACTGGACACCAGACCGGTTTGCGGGTCTTCGACCTCGACGCGGTACGGGCCCCACTCAACCTGGAAGCTGAGTTTGGCGGTGGAACCTGCCTTGACGCTGATCGTCTCTTCGTTCTGGGTCAGGAACTTCTCGTTGTAGGCGTAGCTCCAGCCGTCGCTTTGCGAGTAATTCCAGTAGTAATCGCGGCGTTCGCGAACAAGGCGCACCTTAAGCGCGTCGGCCGCCAGTTTGTTACCGTCGCGGTCGGCCACCAGGAATTCGAATTCCACGGGCCCGTCGCTATCGGTCTCCTCACCTTCGAACAGGCCTCGCAGGCCCGGCAGGCGCTCAGCCGGCCAGATAGGCTGCTCCAGGCGCCGGGTGATCGGCCGGCCACCCGACTCCTGCAGGCTGGCCTGCACGGTCAGTTGCAGCGGAGAGCGGGCTTCGGCCCAACGGCTTTCGATATCGACCACCGCCTTGCCGGCCTGGTCAAGGGTGACTTCGTCCAGTTCCAGGTCCTGGTTCAGATCGGTTTCGGTGACCGAGCCGAACTGGTAGCCAGGCAACGCCGGTACTGCCTCGCGCAGCGGGCGTACATAGGCCTGACCGCTCAGGCGGTTGCCGGCGGCCGGCGCACCATAGAGGTAACGGCCATTGACCTGGATACGCGCATCTTCATCCGGCGAAAGCGGTGTGCTGCTGCCCTTGAGCTCCAGCGCCAGGCGCTCGGGCAGGAAGTCTTCAACGAGGAATTCATAGACCTGCTTGCGCCCGCCACCCAGGTCGAGCAGCAGTTGCCAACGGCCAGTCGGGGCCTCGGTGGCCAGTTGCAACTGGTATTGGTACAAGCCATTGCTGTCGGCTTCCCAGACGAACTTGCGGCTCACCTGTTCATCCGGGCGACGCACTTCCACGCTCACCGGCTGGGCTTTGACCGGCTTGCCGTCCTGGTCGCGCAGCAGGCCGTTGAGCAGCACCGTCTCACCCGGGCGGTACAGGTCACGCGGGCCGAAGATGAAGAACTGCAGCGGGTTGGCCTGAGGCCCGGTGATGTCGAATTCGGCCAGGTCCAGGGCTGCGGTGTTCAGGCGCAGCAGCGTGGTATGCACGCCCTGGGTGGCAATCAGGGTATCGGCCTTTGGCGTGATCGGCAGCTGGGCATGCCCCTTGCCATCGGTGGTGGCCTGGGCCAGCAGCTTGCCCTTTTCGTCATGGATTTCCAGGTTGACGCCGCTCAGCGCCTTGCCGCCTTCCAGGGCTTGCGCAAACACGTCGATACGGTCGCGGTAGCGGTGGGCCGACACGCCGATGTCGCTGAGGGTGAACAGGGTTGCCGGCTGAGAATAATCGTAGGTACCCGAGGCGCGCATCACTGCCAGGTACACCCCTGGCGCCTGCAACGGTTTGATGCCGGCAATCGGCAGCAACACGGTCTCGCGCGTGTTGCGCGCCGGGTTTAGATCGAAGCGGCCGCTGTAGACCAGCTCGGCCATGTCCAGGGTTTCCTTGGACTGGTAGTAGTACAGGCTGCTGTTGCGTCCCCAGTTGGCCAGGAAGGTCGAGAGCATGTCTGGCTTGACGCGGAAGAACTCGACATCCACTTTGTCGACGTTCAGGGCAATCACCGGCAGGCCTTCGGCCAGGCGGGTAGGCAGCAGCGAGCCGCGGCTGGCAAAGCCGATGGTCGGCTGCATGTCGCGGGTTTCCAGGCGGGTGATCGACTCGCTGTCCAGCTGCTTGCCGTTGACTGCCAGCAGCCCCTTGTCGACGGTCAGCACCAGCTTGCGCTGCGGCTCCAGGTGGCGCAGGCGCAGCTCCATCTGGTTGTCGGAGAGTTCCCAGGCGCCATCTAGCTTACCCTTGACGGTGTCGACCAGGTGCACCTTGGTAGCGAAGTCCTGCTTGGCATCCAGCGGTGCTGAGAAGCTGATCGACAGCGTTGCCGCGCCATCGAGCTGCACTTCCGATACGTCCAGCACCGTGAGTTCGCGGCCCTCGTAGCGCTTGGCGAGCACGGCCGGGTCCTCACGCTTGGGGGCGGGGGTTTCGGCGGGCGCGGGCGCCACGGTTTTCTCGACCGGCGCCGGTTTGCCCGGCGTGGAAGAGTCACAGGCACTGAGCAACGCCAGCGCGCAGGCCAGCAACAATCCTTTGTTGAACATGAGATAGGAACTCTTGGGCAGCGTGTACGTGAGGGCAGCAACTATAGCGCAACGTCAGGTGCAGCACCCGGCGTTGCGCGCCAGGTCAGACCATGGTCGCGCTAAATGGTTGCCTGGTCGTTACACTGTGGCCATTCGTTAAAGGGGCCGCATGGCGTCCCTTCGCGGGCTTGCCCGCTCCCACAGGTTTGGCGCCGGCCGCAAGAGCAACACTTTCCTGTGGGAGCGAGCAAGCTCGCGAAGGGGCACACAGCGGCCCCAAAATCTCATGGAATGCACATGCCCCAACTCGCTGCCGACTGGCGCCACCGCCCCACCCACCGCAAGGTCTGGGCGCTGGCCGCGCCGATGATCCTGTCCAACATCTCGGTACCGCTGGTGGCGCTGGTCGACAGCACGGTCATCGGTCATCTCCCGCACGCCCACCAACTGGGCGCCGTGGCCGTGGGCGCCACCTTGTTCACCTTCATGGTCGGCCTGATGGGCTTCCTGCGCATGGGGTCCACCGGCTTCGCTGCCCAGGCCGCCGGCCGTGGCGACGGTGCAGCGCTACGCCAGGTACTGGTGCAAGGGCTGCTGCTGGCGGTCGGCTTCGCCCTGTTGATCGGCCTGCTGGCCCTGCCCTTCAGCCAGCTGGCACTCCATGCGATGCAACCCAGCGCAGCCCTGCAGCAATCCACCGAAGACTTCTTCCATACCCGCCTGCTTGGCCTGCCTGCGGCGCTGGCCAGTTACGCGCTGGTCGGCTGGTTCCTCGGCACCCAGAACGCCAGGGCGCCACTGGCCATCCTGCTGACCACCAACCTGCTGAACATCGCCTTGAACCTGTGGTTCGTGCTGGGCCTGGACTGGGGTGTACTGGGCTCGGCGCGGGCGTCGGTAATTGCCGAATGGAGTGCCGCCCTGCTCGGTTTGGCCCTGACCCGCCCGGCCCTGCGGGCTTACCCGGGGCAGATCGTGTGGGCAGCGCTCAAGCGCTGGCAGGCCTGGAGGCCACTGCTGGCGGTGAACCGCGACATCTTCCTGCGTAGCCTGGCACTGCAACTGGTGTTCCTGCTGATCACCGTGCAGGGCGCGCGTCTGGGTGAAGCGACCGTGGCGGCCAACGCCCTGTTGCTCAATGGCCTGCTACTGACGGCCTATGCGCTGGATGGGCTGGCCCATGCGGTGGAGGCCTTGTGCGGCCATGCCATTGGTGCCCGTGACCGCGACACTTTGCGCCGCTCGCTGGTGGTCGCTTGTGGTTGGTCACTGATCACCAGCGTGGGGTTTGCCGGGCTGTTCCTGCTGGGTGGGCACCTGTTCATCGACTTACAGACTGATATCGACAGTGTGCGGGCGGCGGCTTATCCGTATTTGCCCTACCTGGCGTTGCTGCCGTTGATCGCGGTGTGGAGTTACTTGCTGGATGGCTTGTTCATCGGCGCGACCCGGGCGCGGGAAATGCGTAATGCAATGCTGGTTTCGGTGTTGATTGCGCTGCCGGTGGCACTGGCCATGAGCGGGTTGGGCAACCATGGGTTGTGGATGGCGTTTCTTGGGTTCATGGGGTTGCGGGCGGTGACGTTGGGGTGGGTTGGATGGAAACTGAAACTGGAGGGCAAGTGGGTCACAGGGCCCGGAAACACAATATGAAAAATATGCTCGATTGACTGCTTCCAAGCCTCAGGCCGATAAAGGCAGAACCCATGGAGGGGGCTCACACCAACGGCCTATGAGCAAGGAGCCATCATGTACCCTCCACCCGCGCCATCAGGTGTCTCAGTACTTAGCAACATGCACGCTGCAAGCAAAGAGCGTAACTACTTTAAAAATGGCGGCAGTGCTTTTCTAGTGTCGTGGTTCTATTCGAAGGTTCGTAATCGAGGCGAGTGGGATTACAAGCAACAGGGAAGGCAATATGAGGCTTTAGGTAATTTCAATTATGGTGCAACTGGAACTGCTGCTGGCCTTTCGGAGGAATTCCTGTTGAGGGGGGCGGGATGGGCACAGAGCCGCGCGGGGACCAGTAATTCAGCATTTGGATCATGGTGGGGCAGCTCCCCTTATGGCGACGACCCCGAGGATCAGGAATGGATCAAAAAAGGGATCGAATATGCCAAATCATACGGGTATTAGATGGCTGATTGCTTGCCTGCTTCTGCTTATCCTCGGTCAAACCCTATGGATCTTCTCCAGAGATGCAAGGCCTGTGTTGACCAAGATTGTTTCTGAAACTCCAATTGGCAAGCAGAGTGCCATTTATGAGGTGCTCAGCGATGCTGGTGGGGCGACAGTGCCGCTGACCTACTTGTACTTTGTGGCTGAAAAACAACAGCACGATGATCGGGTCTTGAAGGGCCTTGAAAGGCTGACGCCTTTCCTGGTCACTCGCCAATCGGGCGCCGTGCTGCACGTGGAGGGCCTGAAAATAACGGCGCGGACTGAGGAGCAGGTCTACAGCTATTCGAGTACCACTCTTCTCGAAGAGGGTGGCGCAGTATTGCCCATTACAATCGAACTCACCGCGACGGCTCACCGAGAGTGATAGTCAAAGGGGCCGCGCAACGGCCCCTTTGCATTTCAGGAGGACAGGTACGAAGACCGGGTCAACCCCAGGCGCAAGGCATCCAGATACTGGGTCCGCTCACGCGCAGTGATCTTGGCGCTGGCGACCTTGTCGCGGTAATGCGTCATCAACTCTTCCGGCGACAGGTGCACGTAGCGCAGCATGTCTTCGATGGTGTCGTGGGTTTCGATACCGGCGTGGTACACGCTGCCGTCGGCATTCTGGTAGATGTTCACCGAGTCGGTGTCACCGAACAGGTTGTGCATGTCACCCAGGATTTCCTGGTAGGCACCCACCAGGAACACGCCCAGCAGGTAATCTTCGCCTTCCTTCACCGCATGCACCGGCATGCTGGTTTCGATACTCTGCTCGTCAACGTACTGGTTGATCTTGCCGTCGGAATCGCAAGTCAGGTCCTGCAATACCGCACGCCGCATCGGCTCTTCGTCCAGGCGGTGCAGCGGGATGATCGGCAGGACCTGGCCGATGGCCCAGGTGTCTGGCAGGCTCTGGAACACCGAGAAGTTGCAGATGTACTTGTCGGCCAGCTTGTCGTTCAGCTCGTCCAACACCTGGCGGTGCGAGCGCTGGCGGGCTTTCAGCGAGTTGTGCAGACGGCGGCACACGGCGAAATAGCACTGCTCGGCCAAAGCTTTCTCGCCCAGGCTGATCTTGCCATCAGCGTACTGCGCGGCCACATCACCCATGTAGTGGGTGGCGCGCCAGTAGGTCTCGGTGACCATCTCGATGTCGGTCGGGCCAAGCAGGTCGACCAGCCACTGCACGGTCTCGGGCAGGGCTTCCTTGTTCTCGATGGTCGGTACGTCGTCATTGTGTTTCTCGACGTCGGTCACCTGGATCACCAGCATGGCGTGGTGCGCGGTCAGCGAACGGCCACTCTCCGAGAAGATGTGCGGGTGCGGCAGGCCCTGTGCGTCGCAGAACTCCTTGAGCATGCCCACCACCACGCCGGCGTAGTCGTCCATGTCGTAGTTGATCGAGCTGGCATTGCGCGAGTGAGTGCCGTCGTAGTCCACACCCAGGCCGCCACCCACGTCGATGTGGTCGACCGGCAGGCCCAGCGCACGCAGTTCGCCGTAATAACGGATGGCTTCCTTGAAACCGTGCTGGTAGTCAGCCAGGTTGGCGATCTGCGAACCCATGTGGAAGTGCAGCAGGCGGATGCCCTGATCCAGGCCCGCATCGCGGAAGCGCTGCACCACCGAAAGCAACTGGGCGGCGGACAAACCGAACTTGGACTTCTCGCCACCGGTGTCGGCCCACTTGCTCGAGGCCAGCGACGACAGGCGAACGCGCAGGCCAACCTGTGGTTTCACCTTGAGCTCGGCAGCCTCTTCGATCACCAGGGCCACTTCCGACTCTTTCTCGATGACGATGAACACATTGTGGCCAAGCTTCTGACCCATCAGCGCCAGGCGAATGAACTCACGGTCCTTGTAGCCATTGCAGACGATGGTGCCGCCCTTCGGCGCCAGCGCCAGCACTGCCAGCAACTCAGGTTTGGAGCCGGCTTCCAGGCCGATGGAAACGTTTTGCGTGGCGATGATGTTTTCCACCACCGCTTCCTGCTGGTTGACCTTGATCGGGTACAGCGCGGTGTACTGGCTCTGGTATTCCAGGCGCGCGATGTTGGCGTCGAAGGCACCGGTCAGCTGGCGCACACGGTCCTGCAGAATGTCAGGGAAGCGCACCAGCAAGGGCAGCGACAAGCCGCTCTGGCGCAGTTCGTCGACCTGTTCGAACAGGTCGATCGGAGCACTTTGAGGGCCGTTGGGGCGTACTTCGACGCGCCCGGCTTCATTGATCGCGAAATAGCCAGCGCCCCAATGGCGGATGCCATAAACACTGCGGCTGTCAGCCACGGTCCATTGGCTACCATCGTCTTTGCGTGTGCGTCGTACGGACATTCAAGTCCCCTATAAATAAGTCGAAGACACTGCCCGCAGGCAGCGGGGCGAGTGTAAAAGCTGAAAATGACGATTCATCCGTGCTCAGGCATAGACTCTGACCACGGGAACGAGTTTAGAAAGCGCTGGGCAAAAAATCGTGCGATGGCCTCAGCCGCCGGACTTTTTCGCCTTGAAACCCTGTTTGGTCAGCTCGCCGATCAACAGCTCGACATGGTCGCCCTGGATCTCGATAACCCCGTCCTTCAGGGCGCCGCCGGTACCGCAGCGGCGCTTGAGCGTGGTCGCCAGCTCCTTGAGCTGGTCGGGCGGCAGCGGCACGCCGGTGACAGTGGTCACGGTCTTGCCGCCACGGCCTTTGCTTTCGCGGCGCACGCGGGCAATGCCGTCGCCTTCGGGGATGATTTGCTGCTTGCAGGTGCAGGCGTCCACCGGCTGGCCACAGTCGGGGCAGTGCCGACCGGCGTCGGTGGAGTACACGAGACCGCCAAGGGCGGAAAAAGAAGAAGCTTTCTTGGCCACTTTTGTTCCTCGGTGCTGAGGACAAAAACTGGTCGTGCCTTGGGGTTGAGGCCGACCGCGAAGCCCCACTCTGGCAGGGGCGGCGCTACTGCTGCAAGAATTGCGGCAGCCCGAAAAGGGCGCGCAGTGTAACGATAAATACGCCGGTTGTGTAGGAGCGGGTTTACCCGCGAACAAGGGCAAAGCCCTTGCCCTGCGAAACGGGTGTCTGGGCCGGTATTTCGCGGGCAAACCCGAGCCTACAAAGTGGCCTTATAGCGCTGCAACGCCGCCAACGAGTCCGGGCAATAAGGCTTGCTCAGGCTTTCCTGCTCAGCCTGTTCCAGACCGATGAAGCGCGCCTCGATCACCTCTTCCGGCTGCAACCGCAACGGCGCATCCGACACCGCCGAATACACCGCACACCACAAGCGGTTATCCGGCTGGTCGAAGTAGAACCGCTCGTGAAAGCGCAGCTCGGCGCCCTCGATGCCCAGCTCTTCGGCCAGCTCGCGCGCGGCCGACTCGGCATACGCTTCCCCAGCCGTGACCATGCCGCCCGCCGCCACATCCCAATACCCGGGGTACAGCGCCTTGCTCAGGGTACGCCGGTGTACACACAATTCACCGGCACTGTTGAACAGCAGAATGAACGTGCAGCGACCGATCAGGCCACGCTCGCGCAGCTCGGCACGGGGCAAGGCGCCCAGTACCTGGTCGGTTTCGTCCACCCAGGTGACCAGCTCGCGGTCGGAAGCCGCCCGATGGGCGGCCTCGGTTGGGCTGATAGCCATCATCAACCCTGCGACAGCAGCTGACGCAGATCGATAACCGCAGCGTTGGCCCGGGAAATGTAGTTGGCCATGACCAACGAGTGGTTGGCCCACATGCCGAAGCCACTGCCGTTGAGCACCATCGGGCTCCACAGCGGCTCTTGCGAGGCCTCCAGCTCACGGATGATCTGACGCACGCTGACGGTGGCATTCTTCTTCGCCAGCACGTCGGCGAAGTCCACCTCGATGGCTCGCAGCAGGTGCGACAGCGCCCAGGCTTGGCCACGGGCTTCATAGAACACGTTGTCGATCTGCAGCCATGGGGTTTCCACCAGCTCCTCATCCACCTGCGGCGCCTGGCCGGCAACGACCGACTCGGTCTTCAGCGTGGTGTTGAGCTTGACCCGGCCAACGCTGGCCGACAGGCGCTGCGACAGCGAGCCCAGGCGGGTGGCCACGTCACCCAGCCAGTTGTTCAGGTTGTCGGCGCGGGTATAGAAGATAGCGCCCTTGTCGCCGGCAGCCAGACGGGTCTGGTAGCGGGTCAGCGACTTGATGCCCTCTTCGAACTCCGACTCGCTCGATGGCAGAATCCAGCTCTTGTTGTCGAAGTTGAAGCGCGGCTCGGCCTTGGCCAGGTCGGCGTCTTCGGTGGACTGCGACTGCGAACGGGCGAAGTCTTTACGCAAGGCACGGGACAGGTCACGGACCTGGACCAGCACGCCATATTCCCAGCTTGGCATGTTGTCCATCCACAGCCCTGGCGGGAAGCGGTCGTTGGAAATGTAGCCGCCCGGCTTGTTCAGCAAGGTACCGGCCACGGTCTTGAGGGTTTCGACGGTGGTATAGCCCACCACCATCTGCTGGCCAGTACGTTCGGCTGCGGCCTGGGCATTTTGCTGCACCGGGAACAGAGCAGGCTCCTGGCTCCAGTACCAGCCCAGGCCGATACACACCAGCAGGTACAACCCGATCAGGGTCCCCAGGGCACGGCTCCAAAGGCCGCCAAGGTAGCTACGGGCGGCAGCGCCGCGCCCGTCGACACGCTCACGGGGCTCGGCTTTGGCCTCGCGGTTTTTCCAGTCCAGCATGGCTTTGTCCTTAATCAGTCACGACGGTTCAGGGGCTTTGACCACAGGCCTGCGCTAGCGTGCCACGGGAAGCCCGAATGGCTGCACTATAAAGCAGACACCACCGTACGCATAAGCGACCATTCAGTCAGCAACTGAATATTCGTTCTGCCCGCTTTGTTGACGCAGGGCACTCACGCACGTGAAAAGAGCTGCTAGCATAGAGCCATCATTGCCCCTGCACATCCCAACCTATAAGTAGCCAGGACATGAGCCAAGCAGTCGAGCCGAGCCCGCAGTGCCCCGTCCAACAGCTGACGCGTAACGGCCTGCGCAAGGACGACCCGCTCGACCCGCTGCTGCTGCCCGTGCGCAAACCGGTGTACATCCTGCTGCAGGACCACGAGCGTGCCCAGCGCCTGGCCCAGCAACTGGAATTCTTTGGCCTGGTGGTGCAAGCGTTGCCCAGCACAGCGGCGTTTCTCGCCTCGATCAGCGAGTACCCGCCTTCGGCCATCATCATGGATGTCGACTTCACCGGCGCCGGCCTGGGCTTGCTGCTGGCCGCCCAAGTGCAGCAGGGCCTGGCACGCGCCATTCCGTTGCTGTTCTTCAGCCATCACGAAGCCGACACCCCGACCCGCCTTGCCGCAGTACGCGCCGGTGGTCAGGACTTTCTCACCGGCAGCCTGGAAGCTTCCAGCTTGCTGGAAAAGGTCGAACTGCTGACCAACACCGCCCCGCACGACCCGTTGCGCGTGCTGATCATCGACGACTCGCGCACCCAGGCCCTGTACACCGAGCGTGTACTGGCCGGCGCCGGCATGCTCACCCGCAGCCTGACCGACCCGATCCGCACGATGGCCGAGCTTGCCGACTTCCAGCCTGACCTGATCATCCTCGACCTGTACATGCCGGCCTGCACCGGCCCGGAGCTGGCCAAGGTAATCCGCCACAGTGACCGTTATGTGAGCGTGCCGATCATCTACCTGTCTGCCGAGGACGACCTGGACAAGCAACTGGATGCCATGAGCGAAGGCGGTGATGACTTTTTGACCAAGCCGTTTCGCTCACGCCACCTGATCACTACCGTGCGCAACCGCGCCGCCCGCGCCCGCCATTTGAAGGCACGCATGGTCCGCGACAGCCTGACCGGGCTGTACAACCACACCCATATCCTGCAGCTGCTGGAAGACTGCAGCTTCCGCGCCCGCCGTGAGCAGCAGCCGTTGAGCTTTGCCATGCTCGACATCGACCACTTCAAAAAGATCAACGACCGCCACGGCCACCCCATGGGCGACCGAGTGATCAAGAGCCTTGCCCTATTCCTCAAGCAGCGCTTGCGCAAGACCGACTTCATTGGCCGCTACGGTGGCGAAGAGTTTGCCATCGTCATGCCCAATACCGCGCTGGACGCCGCACACAAGGTGCTGGACGAAATTCGCCGGCGCTTTGCCGAAATTCTCTACCCGGCGCAGCCGCGGGATTTGCAATGCACCTTCAGTGCAGGGGTGGTGCAACTGGACGAGGGGCTGGATGCACTGACCATGGCCAGTGCAGCGGACGAGGCGCTGTACCGGGCCAAGCATGCGGGGCGTAATTGCGTCGTTCGTGTAGAGCCCTGAGATTCGCACTCACTGTGCCAGCCACACCAATAGAGGCACTGTGCCACTTTTTTTTTTGACACCAAGCCCCCGGCGTCATCACCCCGTCACAAAATCGCAATAACTTCAGGCGCCTACCTCTCACCTGCGCAGGAAATTCGCGGCTATGCGCCTGAAGTGGCTGACCAATTTCAACACCCTGTTGCTGGTGACCGTGTGTATCGCCTTGGGCGCCACCCTGTGGTGGTCGCAGCGCGCCCTCGAGCGCCCCTACCAGCTGATGGAGCGCTATCTGGGCCTGTCTCAGCAGTTCCAGAACCAGACGGCGCGCAATATCCAGGCCTACCTGGGCAGTGGCGATGCCCTGCGTCAGGCCGCAGCCATGGAGGCGACCCAGCAGTTGCAGGCCGCACTGACGGATTGGCCCGTAGAGCTGGCCGAGAAGTTGCGCCCCAGCCTGGATAGCCTGCAGGCCTTCACCGCCAACGAACTGCTGGCCGCCGGTAAGCTGGCCGGTGACCCACAAGCCCTGCTGCTGCAAGCCGAGCGGGAGCTGGGGGCGAACTTCGAGCAGATGGCCAGCTATGCCCGCGACAGTGGCAACGCCGAGGCCAATCGCTACTTGCTGCCCTTGCTCGACGCCACCCTGCACCTGGGGCGGCTGTCATTGGCTCGCGACAAGCTGGTCAGCAGCGGCCGCCCGGAGCTGGCCGACGAGGTGGAGCGCGAGCTGCAACTGATCCGCGCCCAGGCCCAAACGGTCGACGGCCTGCCACTGCTCGGCGTAACCCGCACTGCCGAATCCGGTGCCGACGACTTCGCTGCAATGATGGGCCTGGAATCCCGGGCCAGTGCCCAGCAGGAAGACATTGCCGTAGGCCTGAAGCGTGAATTGCAAAGCCTGCTCAACCGCTACCCGGCCGAACTGCAACGCACCCGCGAACAGATCGAGCGCCGCGTCGCGCTGGCCACCACCACCGGCCAGCACCTGGAAGCCGTACAACAGGCCATCGCCGCGCTGGAACCCGAAGTGCGCGGCCAGCATGCGAAAATCGCTGCCGAGGTGCGCATTATCCAAGGCCTCATGATCGGCCTGATCCTGCTGATCGCCCTACTGATCGACACGCTGCAACGGCGCCTGGCCCGTACCCTGACCGGACTGGCCCCGGCCCTGTCGTGCTGGGCCGAGGGCGACTTCGCCCAAGCCATCGCCCTGGGCAAGACCAACCGCGAACTGCACGACATCCAGGAGTCGCTCAACCGCCTGCGTCAGTACCTGGTGGAGCTGGTCGGCACCATCCGCCATAACGCCGAGCAGGTGGCCGGCAGCAGCCACGCCCTGGCCGGCATGAGCGCTGCGCTGCACGGCGGCGCCGAGCGCCAGGCCGGCGATACCGGGCAGATCCGCGATGCCTTGGGCGAGCTGGAAGCGACCATTCAACAAGTGGCTGGTGATGCCAGCGCAGCCGCCGAGGCCAGCCGCGATGCCGGGCGTGCGGTGGAACAAGGCCAGGCGGTAATCGGCCAAAGCCTGTCGGGCTTGCGTGAGCTGGTCGATGAAGTGCAAGGCAACGCCCGCATGATCGAACAATTGGCGGAGGAGTCGGCCACCATTGGCGGGGTACTGACGGTGATCCGCGCGATTGCCGAGCAGACCAACCTGCTGGCACTGAATGCCGCGATCGAAGCGGCCCGTGCCGGCGAGATGGGCCGTGGCTTTGCCGTGGTCGCCGATGAGGTACGCTCGCTGGCCCAGCGCACCACGGGGGCTACCGGCGAAATCCAGGCGTTGATCGACCGCTTGCAGCAGGCCGCCAGAAGTTCGGTGGCGGGGATGCGCGCGCAACTGGAACATGCCGAGGCCACGGCCAACCAAGCCCAGGCGGCGGATGGGGCACTGGATGAGATTGTCTGTGCCATTCGTACGATTGCCGATACGGCGGTGCGGATTGCCGATGTCACGGCGCAGCAGAGTGGCGCGGTGAGCGAGATTCGTGACCACAGCGAGCGGATTCACGCGTTGGGTGAAGACAACCTGCAGCGCATTGGCGAGGGGCGTGAACAGGGCGAACAGCTGCTGAGCCTGGGCGGTGAGCTGAACCGGGCCGTGCGAGCGTTCAGGGTCTGAGTCAGCGGGGTGGTCGCCAGGACAGGTGTAGCAGTTGGGTGGTGTTTGACGGGACATGTGCTGCGCCTGGGAGATCGAGCGCCGCCCGCGCGGCGCTTCGCGGGTAAACCCGCTCCTACGTTTGTTTCGGGCCAATTATTCCTGCGCATCCGTTATCATGCCGAGCACGTTCCACCTCGCGAGTCCGCCATGCGTCGCCTGTTTTTCATGCTGTTCCTGCTGCTGGCCAGCCCTGCCTTCGCCGCAGGCCTGCTCGACAACCGCCCAAGCGCCACCCTTGGCGCCGCTTCGCTGGCCAACAACGCCGACTTTCTGCCGGTACACGAGGCCTTCAAGCTCAACCTGGTCCAGGCCGATGCGCAAACCATCAAGCTGCGCTTCGTCGCCACCGATGGCTACTACCTCTACCGCCACCGCTTCCAGTTCCACACGGAACCGGCCGACATCACCCTGGGCACGCCGAACATCCCCAAGGGTGAGGCCAAGCACGATGAATTCTTCGGCGACGTCGAGGTGTACCACGGCGTGCTCGATATCGAGTTGCCACGCAAAGACCCACGCGCCTTCACCCTGCTGGTGGGCTACCAGGGTTGCGCCGACAAGGGCCTGTGCTACCCGCCGGAAACCGCACGCCTGAGTATCGATGGCGAGGGCGTTGCAAACACGCCAGCCACCCGCGAACACGGCTGGAACTGGAAGTCGCTGCTGCTGTTCTTCCTCGCTGGGGTCGGCCTGACCTTCACCCCCTGCGTCCTGCCAATGTTACCGATCCTTTCCGGTGTGGTGCTGCGCGGCCAGGTTGGTGGCGTGCGCGGCCTGGCGCTTTCGCTGGCCTACGTGCTGCCAATGGCCGCCAGCTTCGCGGTGCTCGGCGCACTGATGGGCCTGTTCGGCGCAAGCCTGAACCTGCAGGCGCGCCTGCAGTCGGCCTGGGTGCTGGTACCTTTCGCGCTGTTTTTCGTGGTGTTCGCCCTGGCCATGTTCGGCCTCTTCGAACTGAGGCTGCCCCAGGCCCTGAGCAACCGCCTGAACAACGTCGCCAACCACACCCGCGGCGGCTCGCTGCTGGGTGCAGCAGTGCTCGGTGTACTCTCCAGCTTGCTGGTTTCTCCATGTGTCTCGGCCCCCCTGGCCGGTGCCTTGCTCTATATCAGCGCCAGCGGCGATGCCCTGGGTGGCGCGCTCAAGCTGTTCACCCTGGGTTTGGGCATGGGTGCGCCACTGCTGCTGGTGGCCACCGGTGGCGCGGCCTGGCTGCCCAAAAGCGGCCCATGGATGAACACGGTGAAAAACGCCATTGGCGTACTGCTGCTGGGGCTGGCCATCGGTTTGCTCAGCCGTGTACTGCCAGGCCCTGTGACCTTGCTGCTGGTCGGTTTCCTCGCCGCGGGTGTGGCACTGTTCCTCGGCGCGCTGGAATTCGTCGTCAAGACGGCGGCCCAGCGCCTGGCGCAACTGCTCGGCCTGGCCTTGCTGGTGTACGCGCTGGCTTGCTGGTACGGCGCACTCACTGGCCAGGGCGACCCACTGCGCCCACTGCCGGGGGCGTCACTGGCCGCCAGCGGCAGCCTCCCGACGGCAAAAGCCGATGCCTGGCAGACCATCACCACACCTGATGCTCTGGACGCAGCCCTGGCGCAGGCCCAGGCCGCCGGCCAGCCAGTGCTGCTGGACTGGTACGCCGACTGGTGCATCAGCTGCAAGGTGATCGAGCATGAGGTGCTCAATGCACCGCAGGTGCAAACACAGCTGGCCGGCTTCAAACTGCTGCGTTTCGACATCACCGACAGTAATGCCGAGCAACGCACGCTGCTCGACCGCTACCAGCTGTTCGGCCCCCCCGCCCTGCTGTTTTTTGCTGCGAACGGCAGCGAAATTACCGCTGATCGGGTGATTGGCGAGATAAATGCCGGTGAATTTGCGCAGATTCTGACGCGCGTGCGCGGCAAAGTCGGTCTATAACTTCCCGCGAGCCGGGAAAAATCCTGAAATGAGTGACCGGATTTAATTATTCGGTCACATACTTCGCGCGAACCTCGGACATCGTGCTGGCTATTGCCGGGAACTGGACACTTGCCGTTGCTTTACGGCACACTCGCCGCGCTGTGTCGAATTGCCCTACAAATCCAAGGAATCCGCAGATGGCAACGCTACTGGTGCTCCACGGCCCCAACCTCAACCTGCTCGGTACTCGCGAGCCAGGCCACTACGGCGCCGTGACCCTGGCTCAGATCAACCAGGACCTGGAGCAACGCGCCCGCGCCGCAGGCCACCATCTGCAGTACCTGCAGAGCAATGCCGAATACGAACTGATCGACCGCATTCACGCCGCACGCAACGAGGGTGTGGACTTCATCCTGATCAATCCGGCTGCTTTCACCCACACAAGCGTCGCATTACGTGACGCATTGCTTGCGGTGAGCATCCCATTCATCGAAGTGCACCTGTCCAACGTGCACAAACGCGAACCGTTCCGTCACCACTCCTACTTTTCCGATGTTGCCGTAGGGGTGATCTGCGGTCTGGGCGCCAGCGGTTATCGCCTGGCCCTGGAGTCCGCGCTGGAACAACTGGCTGCCAACGCACAGCCCAAATGATGAAAACCCTGGCCTAAGTGGGCCGGGGTTCGAGAGAAACGTTTCAGATACGTTTTTTTGTATTTCGCCCCCTGACCGAACCTTTGGGAGTTGATGATTAATGGATATCCGTAAAGTCAAGAAACTGATCGAGCTGCTGGAAGAGTCTGGCATCGACGAACTGGAGATCAAGGAAGGCGAAGAGTCGGTCCGTATCAGCCGTCACAGCAAGACCCCAGCTGCCCAGCAGTTCTACGCACCGGCGCCTATGGCCGCCGCCCCTGCCGCTGCGCCGGTTGCCGCTGCTGCGCCAGCCGCCGAAGCCACTGCTGCCGCCCCGGCCCTGAAAGGCACCGTGATCCGTTCGCCAATGGTAGGTACCTTCTACCGCAAGCCTTCGCCGACCTCGCCTAACTTCGCTGAAGTTGGCCAGTCCGTGAAGAAAGGCGACACTCTGTGCATCGTCGAAGCCATGAAGATGATGAACCACATCGAAGCCGATGTTGGCGGTGTCATCGACGCCATCCTGGTAGAAGACGGCCAGCCGGTTGAGTTCGACCAGCCGCTGTTCACCATCGTTTGAATCGCGGAGAGCCAACGATGTCTGGGAAGCTCGAAAAAGTCCTGATCGCCAACCGCGGGGAAATTGCCCTGCGGATCCTGCGTGCCTGCAAAGAGCTGGGCATCAAGACCGTCGCCGTGCACTCCACTGCCGACCGTGAACTGATGCACCTGGGCCTGGCAGACGAGTCGGTCTGCATCGGCCCTGCATCGTCGAAGGATTCCTACCTGCACATCCCGGCGATCATCGCTGCCGCCGAAGTGACTGGCGCCACCGCGATTCACCCGGGTTACGGCTTCTTGGCTGAAAACGCCGATTTCGCCGAGCAGGTGGAAAAATCCGGTTTCGCCTTCATCGGCCCGAAAGCCGACACCATTCGCCTGATGGGCGACAAGGTTTCGGCCAAGGACGCGATGATCAAGTCGGGCGTACCGACCGTACCGGGCTCCGATGGCCCGCTGCCGGAAGACGAAGAAGTCGCCCTGGCGATTGCCCGTGACGTCGGCTACCCGGTGATCATCAAGGCCGCCGGTGGCGGTGGTGGTCGCGGCATGCGCGTGGTGCACAAGGAAGAGGACCTGATTTCCTCGGCCAAGCTCACCCGTACCGAAGCCGGTGCTGCCTTCGGCAACCCGATGGTTTACCTGGAGAAGTTCCTGACCAACCCACGTCACGTGGAAGTGCAGGTACTGTCCGACGGCCAGGGCAACGCCATTCACCTGGGCGACCGTGACTGCTCGCTGCAGCGCCGTCACCAGAAGGTCCTGGAAGAAGCACCAGCCCCGGGCATCGATGAGAAAGCCCGCCAGGAAGTGTTCAAGCGCTGCGTCGATGCGTGCATCGAGATCGGCTACCGTGGTGCGGGTACTTTCGAGTTCCTGTACGAAAACGGCCGCTTCTACTTCATCGAGATGAACACCCGCGTGCAGGTTGAGCACCCGGTGTCGGAGATGGTCACTGGCATCGACATCGTCAAGGAGATGCTGAGCATCGCCGCTGGCAACAAGCTGTCGTTCCGCCAGGAAGACGTAGTGATCCGCGGCCACTCGCTGGAGTGCCGGATCAACGCCGAGGACCCGAAGAAGTTCATCCCGAGCCCAGGCAAGGTGAAGCACTTCCACGCCCCGGGCGGCAACGGCGTACGCGTCGATTCGCACCTGTACAGCGGTTATTCGGTTCCGCCGAACTACGACTCGCTGATCGGCAAGCTGATCACCTACGGCAAGGACCGCGACGAAGCCATGGCGCGCATGCGCAATGCCCTGGACGAGATCGTCGTCGACGGCATCAAGACCAACATCCCGCTGCACCGCGACCTGGTGCGTGATGAAGGCTTCTGCAAAGGCGGCGTCAACATTCACTACCTCGAGCACAAACTGGCCAACCAGGAGTGATCGTGTAGTGTGATGTACCAGAACCCCGGCCCTGTGCCGGGGTTTTTATTGCCTGCCTGAAGCTGGGGCCGCGTTGCGGCCCTATCGCGACACAAGGCCGCTCCCACAGGTTGCGCGCGTGCCTCAGGACCGACGCCGTCCTTGTGGGCACCCCGGCTCTGTGCCAGGTTGTTTTATTGCCTGCCTGAAGCTGGGGCCGCGTTGCGGCCCTATCGCGACACAAGGCCGCTCCCACAGGGATCGCGCCCGCTTTTAGAAATTGAGCAAGACAGTTGCTCCCACAGGTTGCGCGCATGCCTCAGGACTGACGCCGTCCTTGTGGGAGCGGCCTTGCGTCGCGAAAGGGGCGCAGCGCGCCCCCAGGGCTCTACCCCTTCATCCGCGGCATGTCGATGCGATGCTCATGCACTCGCCGATAAAGCGTCGCCCGCGAAATACCCAAAGCCCGCGCCGCATCAGCCGGCTTCCAGCGATGGCGAATCAGCGCGTCCAGCAACAACTGCCGTGCCGGGCACGACACCCCGCTTTCAGCCGAGCCAACCGCTTCACCGCGCACCTCCTGCGGCAGATCCTGAAGCCGCACCTGCCCGCCTTCACTCACCGCACAGGCATACCGCAACACCTGCCGCAGTTGGCGCAAATTGCCCGGCCAGCGATAAACCAACAGCGCCTGCAGCGCGTCATCCGCCAACACCACCTCCACCCCGCAGGCCGCCGCCTCTTCGGCCAGCAACTGGTGAATCAGCCCCAGCCGGTCATCACGCTCACGCAAGGGGGGTAGCTCGAAACGGGCATTGGCCAGGCGGAAGTACAAGTCTTCACGAAATCGCCCGTCCTCCACCATCGCCGCCAGATCGCGATGGGTCGCACAGATCACCTGAATATCCACCCGCTCCCGCCGCGCCGCACCCAGCGGCGCCACCTCGCCCTCCGCCAGCACCCGCAGCAGGCGGGTTTGCAGGTTCAGCGGCATGTCCCCGATCTCGTCGAGGAACAGCGTGCCGCCATCGGCCTGCTGCAACAGCCCTTGCATGCCTTTGCTGGAAGCACCGGTGAAGGCCCCGGCCACATAGCCGAACAACTCGCTCTCGATCAGGGTTTCCGGAATGGCCGCGCAGTTCAGGGTAACGAACGGGCCATCACAGCGCTGGCTTTGCTGGTGCAGCTGGCGGGCGAATACCTCCTTGCCGGCCCCGGTCTCACCCAGTACCAGCACCGCCAGGTTGCAGTCCTTGACCCGCGTGGCCAACCGCAGGTGTTGCTCGATACGGGTGTCCTGGGCCTGGCGCAAAGGCTGCGCACGCTGGCGTTGCTGCGGTGCGCTGACCCGGCCATACAAACCGCCCAGACCAGGCAGGCGCTGGGCGGACGACGCGCTCACCCGGCGCAGTTGGTCGATGTCGAACAGTTCGCCAATATGCTCAGGCAAGCGCCCCAGGCGCTCCACCAGCCGTTGCCGCGCCAGGCTGTTGATTGCCTGCAAACGGCCATCGGCATCCCAGGCCAGCAGGTAATCGGGTTGGCTCTCCACATAGCCCGGCGTGCCATGCGCGCGCATCACCCAGTGGCCCTGGGCGCTGTGCATGAAGAAAGCGTTTTCGATCTCGCGGGCGGTCTGCTCGACCAGTTGGCGGATCAGGTGCTGGCTGCGCCGATCGTCCGGCGACTGCAAGGCCGACACATCGACCACGCCCAGCAGCTCGCCCAATGGGTCGAACACCGGCGCCGCTGTGCAGGTCAGGCCGATGAAGGCGGCGCGAAAGTGATCGCGCTTGTGCACCGTGACCGGGGCCTTGCTGGTCAGCACCGCCGCCACACCGCATGTGCCCTCCTCGCCCTCCGACCAGCAGGTCCCCAGATACAGCCCGGCCTTGCGACAGTCGTTGCGGATGGCCGACTCGACCCGGTAATCGATGGTGCGCCCCTGGGCATCGGTAAGCAGCACGCAGTAGTCAGCGCCGCGCACCCGTTCGTGCAAGCGCGCCACGGCATCGCTGGCGATGCGCAGGAACAGCTCGGCGCGTTCGCGGCATTCGTTGAGCAGGCTTTGGGAAAGGATCCGCGGCCCCTGCTGGGAACCGGGGTCGAGGCGGTACACATCCATGGAGCGGCGCCATGAATCGAGGATCAGCGGTGGTACCGGCGCCTGCGGCAGGCGGTCGGCATTCTTCAACACCCTGCTGACGCAGTCCACATGGGCTCGGGAGTTCGCGGCAAGCATTCAGGCCCTCCGGTTCTCGTTGCTGTTTTTATCGTTGTCCGGCCATTAAGCGCCTCTGGGCATGCCCCGACAAGCACTGTGTGATTACCGGCTGGCTTGAGACGCAGCGTCTCAGCGTCTCGGCAACGCCGGCCCGGCGCTGGCACCCGGCGTCTCGCCGCCACACCCGTGAAGACCTGCCCGAACACGACCAGAACCCTCTAGCCCGGCCACTTCAGCCATCGCGAAGAAAGCTGGCACCCCGCTTGCTCCTCCCCTTGCAAACAAAAATATGAGGTGCGCCATGCCGCTACCCGCCCCGATTGTCGGGATCATTGCCAACCCTGCCTCTGGCCGCGACCTGCGCCGCCTGACCGCCAATGCCGGGCTCTATTCGAGCACCGACAAGGCCTCGGCTATCCAGCGCCTGCTGGCCGCTTTCGGCGCCACCGGCATTGGCCAGGTGTTGTTGCCCAGCGACATGACCGGCATCGCTGCCGCAGTGCTCAAGGCCAGCCAGGGCCCAGGGGCCCGTGACCAGCACTGGCCGGCCATCGAGATCCTCGACCTGCCACTGACCCAGACCGTGGCCGATACCCGCCTGGCAACCCGGCGCATGGTCGAGCGCGGCGTGGCGATGATCGCCGTGCTGGGCGGTGATGGCACCCACAAGGCGGTCGCCGCCGAGGCCGCTGACGTGCCGCTGCTGACCCTGTCCACCGGCACCAACAACGCCTTCCCCGAACTTCGTGAAGCCACCAGCGCGGGCCTGGCCGGTGGCCTGCTTGCCAGTGGCCGGGTACCGGCCAGCATCGGCTTGCGCCGCAACAAACGCTTACTGGTGAACGTGCCTGAACAACAGCTGGCCGAATGGGCCTTGGTCGAGGTGGCCGTGTCGCCGCAGCGCTTCATCGGTGCCCGTGCGCTCAGCCGCAGCGAGGACCTCTGCGAAGTCTTCGCCTGCTTCGCCGAACCCCACGCCATCGGCCTGTCGGCCCTGTGCGGTCTGTGGTGCCCGGTGTCACGGCAAGACCCGCACGGCGCCTGGGTACGCCTGGCCCCCGACGCCGAACAGGCGCTGTTGGCGCCGTTGGCGCCCGGCCTGCTGCAAGCCTGCGGCATCTCCGCCTGCGGTCAGCTGACGCCCGGCGTCGCCCAGCGCCTGAGCCTCGCCAGCGGCACCCTGGCCCTGGACGGCGAACGCGAAATCGAATTTGCCGAGCATGACACCCCCACCATCACCCTCGACCACCAAGGCCCACTCAGTGTGGACGTCGAGGCCGTGCTGGCGCATGCCGCCCGCCACCACCTGCTGGCCGTCCCGCGCGGCCACCGGCTGCACCCTGCAAACCCGTGTTGAGACAACCCCGGAGAACAACAAGATGTCCAATCAACTCAGTACTGATCAACTGCTGCATGCCTATGAAGTCATGCGGACCATCCGCGCCTTCGAAGAACGCCTGCATGTGGAGTTCGCCACCGGCGAAATTCCCGGCTTCGTCCACCTGTATGCCGGCGAAGAAGCCTCTGCAGCCGGGGTCATGGCCCACCTGCGCGACAGCGACTGCATCGCCTCGACCCACCGCGGCCATGGCCACTGCATCGCCAAAGGCGTGGACGTGTACGGCATGATGGCCGAGATCTACGGCAAGAAGACCGGCGTGTGCGGTGGTAAAGGCGGCTCGATGCACATTGCCGACCTGGAAAAGGGCATGCTCGGTGCCAACGGTATCGTCGGCGCCGGCGCACCACTGGTGGCCGGGGCGGCGCTGGCGGCCAAGCTCAAGGGCCGCGATGACGTGTCGGTAGCCTTCTTCGGCGATGGGGCATCCAACGAGGGCGCCGTGTTCGAGGCCATGAACATGGCGTCGATCATGAACCTGCCCTGCATCTTCGTGGCCGAGAACAACGGCTACGCCGAGGCCACTGCCTCCAACTGGTCCGTAGCCTGCGACCACATTGCCGACCGCGCTGCCGGCTTCGGCATGCCAGGCGTCACCATCGACGGCTTTGACTTCTTTGCCGTCTACGAGGCCGCTGGCGCTGCCATCGAGCGCGCCCGCTCCGGGCAAGGGCCGTCGCTGATCGAGGTCAAGCTCAGCCGTTACTACGGCCATTTCGAAGGCGATGCGCAAACCTACCGCGCCCCTGATGAAGTGAAGAACCTGCGCGAATCCCGCGACTGCCTCATGCAATTTCGCAACAAGACCACCCGCGCCGGCCTGCTCACGGCCGAGCAACTGGACGCCATCGACGCCCGCGTCGAGGACCTGATCGAAGACGCCGTACGCCGCGCCAAATCCGATCCCAAGCCACAGCCCGCCGACCTGCTCACCGACGTCTACGTCGCCTACCCCTGAGCCGCGGATTACAAGAACAATAGGAGAACCACCATGGCAAGAAAGATCAGCTACCAGCAGGCCATCAACGAGGCCCTGGCCCAGGAAATGCGCCGCGACAGCACAGTGTTCATCATTGGCGAAGACGTCGCCGGCGGCGCCGGTGCGCCCGGCGAGGATGACGCCTGGGGTGGCGTGTTGGGCGTGACCAAAGGCCTGTATCACCAATTCCCCGGCCGCGTGCTTGACGCGCCGCTGTCGGAAATCGGCTACGTCGGCGCGGCCGTCGGTGCCGCCACCCAGGGCCTGCGCCCGGTGTGCGAACTGATGTTCGTCGACTTCGCCGGCTGCTGCCTGGACCAGATCCTCAACCAGGCCGCCAAGTTCCGCTACATGTTCGGCGGCAAGGCCGTGACCCCGCTGGTGATGCGCACCATGTATGGCGCCGGCCTGCGTGCGGCAGCCCAGCACTCGCAGATGCTCACTTCGCTATGGACGCACATCCCCGGCCTGAAGGTGGTGTGCCCATCCTCGCCTTACGATGCCAAGGGCCTGTTGATCCAGGCGATCCGCGACAACGACCCGGTAATCTTCTGCGAACACAAACTGCTGTACAGCATGCAGGGCGAGGTGCCGGAAGAGGTGTACACCGTACCGTTCGGCGAAGCCAACTTCTTGCGCGATGGCGACGACGTGACCCTCGTTACCTACGGGCGCATGGTGCATGTGGCGCTGGAGGCTGCCAACAACCTGGCCCGCCAGGGCATCGACTGCGAGGTACTGGACTTGCGCACTACCAGCCCGCTGGACGAGGACAGCATTCTGGAAAGTGTGGAGAAGACTGGCCGCCTGGTGGTGATCGATGAAGCCAACCCGCGCTGCTCGATGGCTACCGACATCAGCGCGCTGGTGGCACAGAAGGCTTTTGCCGCACTCAAGGGGCCGATCGAAATGGTCACCGCGCCACATACCCCGGTGCCGTTCTCCGACGCCCTGGAAGACCTGTACATCCCTGACGCGGCGAAGATCGAAGCCGCCGTGCGCAAGGTGATCGAAGCCGCAAGGAGTGCCGCATGAGCCAGATCCATACCCTGACCATGCCCAAGTGGGGCCTGTCGATGACCGAGGGCCGGGTGGACACCTGGCTCAAGCAGGAAGGTGACGAAATCAGCAAGGGCGACGAAGTGCTGGACGTCGAGACCGACAAGATCAGCAGCAGCGTCGAAGCGCCGTTCAGCGGCGTGCTGCGCCGCCAGGTGGCCAAGCCGGATGAAACCCTGCCCGTCGGCGCACTGCTGGCGGTGGTGGTCGAAGGCGAAGCAGAAGAGGCCGAGATCGATGCCGTGGTACAGCGCTTCCAGGCCGAGTTCGTCGCCGAAGGCGGCGCCGACCAGAGCCAGGGGCCGGCCCCTCAGAAGGCGGAAGTCGGCGGGCGCCTGCTGCGCTGGTTCGAGCTGGGTGAAGGCGGCACACCGCTGGTGCTGGTGCACGGGTTTGGCGGTGACCTCAACAACTGGCTGTTCAACCACCCGGCACTGGCTGCCGAGCGGCGGGTCATCGCCCTCGACCTGCTGGGCCACGGCGAGTCGGCCAAGGCCCTGCAGCGGGGCGACCTGGATGAGTTGAGCGAAACCGTGCTCGCCCTGCTCGACCACCTGGACATCGCCAAGGCCCACCTGGCCGGCCATTCCATGGGCGGTGCCGTCAGCCTCAACGTGGCGCGCCTGGCCCCGCAGCGGGTGGCCAGCCTGAGCCTGGTGGCCAGCGCCGGTCTGGGCGAAGCGATCAACGGGCAGTACTTGCAAGGTTTCGTCACCGCGGCCAACCGCAATGCACTCAAACCGCAGATGGTGCAATTGTTTGCCGACCCGGCGCTGGTCACCCGGCAAATGCTGGAGGACATGCTCAAGTTCAAGCGCCTGGAAGGTGTGGACCAGGCCCTGCAGCAGCTGGCAGGGGCGCTCGCCGACGGCGACCGGCAGCGCCACGACTTGCGCGGGGTCCTTGGCAATCACCCGGCACTGGTGGTGTGGGGTGGCAAGGATGCGATCATCCCGGCCAGCCACGCCGAGGGCCTGGAAGCCGAAGTACAGGTGCTGCCAGAGGCCGGCCACATGGTGCAGATGGAGGCGGCCGAACAGGTCAACCAGCAACTGCTCGCATTCCTGCGCAAGCACTAAGCCCTTTTCGTGAGCCTGGAGAACAACAATGAATGACCTGAGCCACACCCACATGCGCGCGGCCGTCTGGCATGGCCGCAACGATATTCGTGTCGAACAGGTACCTTTGCCGGCCGACCCTGCGCCGGGCTGGGTGCAGATCAAGGTGGACTGGTGCGGCATCTGCGGCTCCGACCTGCACGAATATGTTGCCGGCCCGGTGTTCATCCCGGTAGAGGCCCCGCACCCGCTGACCGGCATTCAGGGCCAGTGCATCCTCGGCCACGAATTCTGCGGCCACATCGCCAAGCTTGGCGAAGGCGTGGAAGGCTATGCCGTAGGCGACCCGGTGGCGGCAGACGCGTGCCAGCATTGCGGCACCTGCTATTACTGCACCCATGGCCTGTACAACATCTGCGAACGCCTGGCGTTCACCGGCCTGATGAACAACGGTGCCTTCGCCGAGCTGGTCAACGTGCCCGCCAACCTGCTCTACCGGCTGCCGCAGGGCTTCCCTGCCGAAGCCGGGGCACTGATCGAACCGCTGGCGGTGGGTATGCACGCGGTGAAAAAGGCCGGCAGCCTGCTTGGGCAAACCGTTGTAGTGGTGGGGGCCGGCACCATCGGCCTTTGCACCATCATGTGCGCCAAAGCCGCGGGCGCAGCGCAGGTTATCGCCCTGGAAATGTCCTCAGCACGCAAAGCCAAGGCCAAAGAGGTTGGCGCCAACGTGGTGCTGGACCCCAGCCAGTGCGATGCCCTGGCGGAAATCCGCGCACTGACTGCAGGGCTGGGCGCCGATGTGAGTTTTGAGTGCATCGGCAACAAACATACGGCCAAGCTGGCCATCGACACCATCCGCAAAGCAGGCAAGTGCGTGCTGGTGGGTATTTTCGAAGAGCCCAGTGAGTTCAACTTCTTCGAGCTGGTGTCCACCGAGAAACAGGTGCTGGGGGCGTTGGCGTACAACGGCGAGTTTGCTGACGTGATTGCCTTCATTGCTGATGGTCGGCTGGATATTCGCCCGCTGGTAACCGGCCGGATCGGATTGGAGCAGATTGTCGAGCTGGGCTTCGAGGAACTGGTGAACAACAAAGAGGAGAACGTGAAGATCATCGTTTCACCAGGTGTGCGCTGATTGCACCTTGAAGGCAACGTGGCACCTGTGGGAGCGGGCGGGCCCGCGAAGAAGCAACACGGTCGAGGGCACCGGCTTCGCCGGTGTTCGCGGCTGAAGCCGCTCCTACAGGGCACGCGCAAGGTTCCAAGGCTGTGCGCCGACACAGGGGCTCGCTGTCTCAGGATCCCATTCTGCGTCATACTCGGCAGACCTATTGCCCGGTCATCGCCATGCGTCCATTGCTCCCCATTACCCTGGTCCTGCTGCTCGCCGCCTGTGGCGATGGCGAATCGCTGCTCCCGCCGGACGCACGGCTGCCTGACGGTGGGCGTTACCGGGGGCAGGTGGTCGATGGCCTGCTGCAGGGTGAGGGCCGGATCGACTACCCCAATGGCAGCTGGTACGCCGGCAGCTTCAAGGACGGCCAGTGGCACGGCCAGGGCGAATGGCATGGCCAGAACGGCGAGGTCTACCGCGGCCAGTTCGCCGAGGGGCTGTTTCAGGGCCTGGGCGAGCTGACCACCCTGGGCAGCCACTATAGCGGCACCTTCCGCCACGGCCGCCGCGACGGCGAGGGCACCCTCAAGCAAGCCGACCAGACCTACCGCGGCCAGTTCAAGGACGACCTGTACGACGGCGCAGGCCAACTGGAGCTGGCCGACGGCAGTCGCTACCAAGGCCTGTTCGCCAAGGGCAAGCCCAACGGCGCCGGGGTGCGCAGCGATGCCAGCGGCAACCAGTTCAGCGGCCACTTCGTCAACGGCCAGTTACAAGGCGCCGGCACCTACGACAGCGTTGATGGCGAGCAGTACATCGGCGAGTTCAAGGACAACCGCCTGGAGGGCCGAGGCCGCTACGAAAATGCCGATGGCGACGTGTGGATCGGTGAATTCAAGGACGGCTCGCTGATCGGCGAAGGCGAGTTGCTGGGCAGCGATGGCAGCCACTACAAGGGTGAGTTCGCCGACTGGCGTCTGTCGGGCCAGGGCAGCCTGCAACTGGCCGACGGCAGCAAGTACATCGGCGGTTTCCTGAACGATGCCTACCATGGCCATGGGCGGCTGATTCTGCCCAGTGGCAAGGTCGAAAGCGGAACATGGGCCAACGGCGTGCGCGTGCGCGACCAGAATGGCAAGCTGCTGCCAGACCCACTGGACCTGGCGTTGCTCAACCAGGGCCGGCTGCTGGACGAGGCGCTGGCTCGGGTACCTCGCTCGGCGCCACCGATCCAGCTGTATAGCCTGGTAGTGGCCGGCGATGGCCAGCAAAGCGTATTCCTGCGCGAAGCCGACTACGTCAGCAACCTGCTAAAGGTGCGCTTTGGCGCCCGTGGCCAAGTGACCCTGGTCAACCACCGCGACCACATGGCCACACGCCCCATGGCCACCCGCGAAAACCTCTCCCGCGCTGCCGCCACCCTGGCAGAGCGCAGCGGCCCCGAAGACCTGGTGTTCATCTACCTCACCAGCCACGGCAGCCAGGACCACCAGCTGGTGCTCGACCAGCCCCGTCTGCAACTGGCCGACCTGGCCGCTGACGAGCTGGCCACTGCCTTGGCGCCGCTGAAGGATCGCGACAAGGTAATCGTCATCTCCGCCTGCTATTCAGGGGGCTATATCGCTCCGCTCAAAGACGAGCGCACGCTCATCATGACCGCTGCCCGGGCCGACCGCGTCTCCTTCGGTTGCTCGGAGGAAGCCGACTTCACCTACTTTGGCGATGCCCTGTTCGCTGAAGCGCTGAACCAGACCGACGACCTGAAACAGGCGTTTGAACTGGCACGTGCCAGCGTTGCCGAAAGAGAACAACGGGAAGGCTTCGAGGCCTCCGAGCCGCAGCTGTGGGCACCGCCGGCCGTGCTTGAGCACTGGCATCACCTGCGCCAGCAACAAGCCGAAGAAGCATTGCGTAACACCACACAGGCCAACGTGAGGGAACAGGCAAAAATGCCGGGCACTCACTAGACTTGTGTGTAACAAGGGAGAGACATCATGTACTTGACGCCTCAGCATGTCCTGCTTGCCGGAGCCACCGGCCTGACCGGTGAACACCTGCTAGACCGCCTGCTCAACGAGCCCACCATCACCCGTGTCCTGGCGCCTACACGCCGGCCATTGGCCGAGCACCCGCACCTGGAAAACCCGGTGGGCGACCCGGCGGTATTCCTTCCGCAACTGGCCGGGCGGGTCGACATCGCGTACTGCTGCCTGGGCACCACACTGAAGCAGGCGGGTTCCGAATCGGCTTTCCGCGCAGTGGATCTGGACATGGTGGTCGCCTTCAGCAAGCGTGCCCGAGAAATGGGCGCACGGCATCTGCTGGTGGTCAGTGCAGTGGGCGCCGACCCTAAGTCGTCAATTTTCTATAACCGGGTCAAGGGCGAGATGGAAGAAGCGCTCAAGGCTCAGGACTGGCCACAGTTGACCATCGTGCGGCCCTCGTTCCTGCTGGGCGAGCGGCTGGAGCCACGGCTCACTGAACAGCTTGTTGCGCCATTTTCCAGGTTGATACCCGGGAAGTATCGGGGAATCGAGGCTTGTACCCTGGCGCGAGCACTGTGGCGGCTGGCGCTGGAGGAAGAAGACGGCGTGCGGGTTGTGGAGTCGGATGAGTTGCGCAGGTTGGGCAAGATCTAGGCTTCGCTTGTGCTGGCCTCTTCGCGGGCACGCCCGCTCCCACTGGTGAGTAGTCACCGGAAGATTACGGAGATCCTGTGGGAGAGGGCGTGCGCGCGAAGGGCCATCACAGGCCGCCGCTAGCCTGGAAGCCTATGCCGGCCGCTGTCAGCAAAGACAACGGCAGCAGCAGGGTATCGAGCAGCATGCTGCCGGGCAGATCCAGGCGCGGATACGCCGGAGCGTCCGCCCCGTAATGATCCCGCGGGCAACACCCGCCATTGATCACATACCAATCCAGCCGGGTACCGGCATACACCACCGGTGCGCCGGGCTTGTTGGCATCCAGCGTGCGCACCGTGGCGCACCCACCCAGCATCACCAGCGCCAGCAACCCCGCCAGTGCTCGCTTCAATCATCCACCCCGAAGTGGTGCTCGCCCCAACGCGGCAACATATCCTGGGGGATGTTCAGCAGGTTGAGGATACGCGCCACGACAAAGTCGACCAGGTCGTCGATGGTCTGCGGCTGGTGATAGAACCCCGGTGCCGCTGGCAGGATCACCGCGCCCATTTGCGACAGCTTGAGCATGTTTTCCAGGTGGATGGTGGAGAATGGCGCTTCGCGTGGCACCAGGATCAGCTGGCGACGCTCCTTGAGGGTAACGTCGGCAGCCCGCTCGATCAGGTTGTTGCAGGCGCCAGTGGCGATGGCCGACAAAGTGCCAGTGGAACAGGGGACCACCACCATTGCCGCCGGGGCGCCAGAACCCGAGGCTACCGGCGACATCCAGTCTTCCTTGCCATACACACGGATCTGCCCATCGGCCGCGCCGGTGTATTCGGTCAGGAAGGCCTGCATCGCCTGGGGCTTGGCCGGCAACACAACATCCGTCTCGGTGGCCATCACCAACTGTGCGGCCTTGGAGATCAGGAAGTGCACCTCGCGGTCTTCGCGTACCAGGCAATCGAGCAGGCGAAGGCCATACTGGGCACCCGAGGCGCCCGTCATGGCCAGGGTGATGCGTTCCGGCCCGTTCACTTCAGCGCCTCGGCCAGCTTGCCGTGCAGGCCGCCGAAGCCGCCGTTGCTCATGATCACCACATGGGTGCCTGGGCGAGCCTGGCCTTTGATCCGCTCGATGATCGCTTCGAGGCTGTCGGCCACCACGCTGGGTACCTTGCACTGCGCAGCGGTGGCGGCCAGGTCCCAGCCGAGGTTGGCCGGCGCATACCAGATCACCTGGTCGGCGTCGTTGACGCTTTCTGGCAGGCCGTCACGATGGGCACCGAGTTTCATCGAGTTGGAGCGTGGCTCGATCACCGCGATCACAGGTGCCTCCCCCACCCGCTTGCGCAGGCCGTCGAGCGTGGTGGCAATGGCCGTCGGATGGTGGGCGAAGTCATCGTAGATGGTCACACCTTGAACTTCGGCAACCTTCTCCATGCGCCGCTTGACGCTCTTGAACGCACTCAGGCCGTCGATGCCCATGGCCGGCACCACGCCTACATGACGCGCTGCTGCCAGGGTGGCCAAGGCATTGGCGACGTTGTGCTGGCCGGTCAGCGCCCAGTCCACCACACCCTGCACTTCGCCCTCGAACAGGACTTCAAAGCGCGAGCCATCTGGGCTGAGCAGACGGGCTTGCCACTGGCCGCCCTCCCCGGTGGTTTGCACAGGGGTCCAGCAGCCCATGCCGATCACACGCTCCAGCGCTTGCTCGGTGGTCGGGTGGATGACCAGGCCTTCGCTGGGGATAGTCCGCACCAGGTGGTGGAACTGCCGCTCGATCGAGGCCAGGTCCGGGAAGATGTCCGCGTGATCGAACTCAAGGTTGTTGAGGATCGCGGTACGCGGGTGATAGTGGACGAACTTCGAGCGCTTGTCGGAGAAGGCGCTGTCGTACTCGTCGGCTTCCACCACAAAGAACGGCGTGTTGCCCAAGCGGGCCGACACCGAGAAGTTCTGCGGCACGCCACCAATCAGGAAGCCCGGGCTCATGCCGGCGTGCTCCAGCACCCAGGCCAGCATGCTGCTGGTGGTGGTTTTGCCGTGAGTACCGGCAACGGCCAGCACCCAGCGGCCTTGCAGCACGTGGTCGGCCAGCCACTGCGGGCCGGAGACGTAGGGCAGGCCCTTGTTCAGCACGTATTCAACCGCTGGGTTGCCGCGCGACATGGCGTTGCCGATAACCACCAGGTCTGGCGCCGGATCCAGCTGGGCCGGGTCATAGCCTTGGGTCAGTTCGATACCCTGGGCTTCGAGCTGGGTGCTCATCGGGGGATACACGTTGGCGTCGGAGCCGGTGACGCGGTGGCCAAGTTCCTTGGCCAGCACCGCCAGCGAACCCATGAAAGTGCCGCAAATACCGAGAATGTGAATATGCATGGTCGACCTCGCAAAACATCGAGGCAGGGTAGCCCAGGGCGCGACAAATCGCACCCGCTGTTTCGCTCAGTCACCCCTGGTAATGCCGTGTTTGCGCAGTTTTCGATACAAGGTATTGCGGCTGATGCCCAAGTGCTCGGCGACACGGGTGAGATGCCAGTGTTTTGCCTCCAGTACCTCCTTCAGCGCTTGCCGCTCCGCGTCGAGCAGAACCTCGGTCCCTCCAGATTCACCCACAATCTCAGCGGCACCGCCGGACCTGTAGGACCGGGCTTGCCCGCGAACGAGGGCAACGCCCTCGCCCTCTATTGCCTGGTCGGACATCTTCGCGGGCTCGCCCGCCCCCACGGGAGGTGGGCTGGCGCGGATGACTGCGGGGAGGTCCGTAAAGGTGATGCGGGCATATTCGCAAAGCGCCACCAGGGTACGCAGCACATTGCGCATCTGCCGCACGTTCCCCGGCCAGTTAAATGCGAGCAGCGCCTGCCGCGCCCTGGGCTCGATGTCTATCCGTTGCCCCTGCGTCTCCTGGCGTAGCAGAAAGTCCAGCAACTGCGCCTTGTCACTGCGTTCGCGCACCGCAGGCAGCGCGACCTCCAGGCCATTGAGGCGGTAATACAGGTCCTCGCGGAAACTGCCCTGTTCAACCCGTTCCAGCAGGTCACGGTGCGTAGCGCTGACGATGCGCACGTCCACCGCCTGTGGCTCTCCCCCGATCGGCACCACCTGGCGCTCCTCCAGTACCCGCAGCAGTCGGGTTTGCAGGGCAAGCGGCATATCGCCGATCTCGTCCAGCAGCAAGGTGCCGCCGTCGGCCTGCAACAGCTTGCCGCGCATGCCCTCCTTGCGCGCGCCGGTAAAACTGCCGCCGCGGTACCCGAACAGCTCACTCTCGATCAGGCTTTCCGGAATAGAAGCGCAGTTGATGGCGACGAACGGCTTGCCGCGCCGCTCACTGGCCTGATGCACAGCCTGGGCGAAGGCCTCCTTGCCACAGCCGGTCTCGCCGCGCAGCAGCAATGGCACATCGCGCTCGAACACCCGCACGCTGCGGCGGAAATCATTTTGCAACGCAGGGTCCAGCAGACAGACCAGCGGCTCCACTTCACCTGCGGGCCGCGGCTGGGCGGCCGGCACCGACCACACCGGCGCCCGGGCCTGCCCCCGCAGGCTGGCGAACACCTGGCGACCGTCCAGGGTGCGCAGCGGCCAGGCAGTACTGCCGCCGGGCGTGGCACGGCTGAACATTTCGTCATGGCTGCACGCGAAAAAGCACGCCAACGGTTTGCCCAGCACGCCGCCCCGTACCGTGCCCAGCAGGTTCAGTGCGCTTTGGTTGGCAGCGCAAATGCGCCCATCGCCGTCGAACGCCAGCAAGCCTTCGCTGAACAGGCCGACCGACTCGGCTTGCAGGTGAAAACGCAATAACCATTGCTGCTCGAAATGGCGCAGGAAATAGCAGCTTTCGATCATCTTTGCCGACAGGTTGACCAACGCCATGGTGTGGAACTGGCTTTGCCGCGATACGTCGGGGCGCGCAGAGGACACGTCGAGTACCGCCAGCAGGTCGCCATGCGGGTCGAACACCGGGCTGGCCGAGCAGGTCAGCCCGGTGTGACGGCCACGGAAGTGCTCGTTCTGATGGATGGTCAGCGCCTGGCGCTCGACCAGGCAGGTGCCGATGCCATTGGTGCCCTCGCGCGCCTCGCTCCAGTCAGCGCCCAACCACAGCCCCGCACGCTCGAAGCTGCGCCGCTCGGTGGGGGCACTGACGCAATTGAGGATCACCCCACGGGCGTCGGTCAGCAGCACCGCGTGGCCTGCGCCGGAAAGCTGCTGGTGCAGGCTGTTCATTTCATGGTCGGCAATTTGCAGCACCTGATGCAGGCGCTCGCGGCTTTCCAGCAGGCGCCCATGCTCAAGCACCACCGGCGCTTCGACCACCGCCGGGTCGAGGTGGTAATCCTCCAGGCAGCGCAGCCAGGAGCGGGCGATGGACGGGTCACTGCCGCCCTCCCCGGCCCCACCATGGGCAACGCTATGCACCTGCCGGGCATGGCGCGTGAAGTGATTGCTCTGCATTGTTGTAATTCTCCGCAGATAGAGCGTCAGCCCAGCATCCTCCACCCGGGTAGGCTTTGCAATGCACACGCCTGTGATGTGTCGCAAACGGCACAAAATGTCACCCCAGGCGTACCGGCACCGGTACAGCGGCCCTTGATCAGTCCCGTAAAAATGACTCAAGTCATTGATTTGCCTGGCGTGGCCAACACTGGCCCAACCCTTGCTCTATGCTTTCCAACTCCCTAAAAAGCACAATACCAAGGAGACACACCATGCGTTATGCACATCCCGGTACCGAAGGCGCGAAGGTTTCCTTCAAGAGCCGCTACGGCAACTACATCGGTGGTGAGTTCGTTACTCCGGTAAAGGGGCAGTACTTCGAAAATACCTCCCCGGTGAATGGCAAGCTGATCGCTGAATTCCCCCGCTCTACTGCCGAAGACATCGAGAAGGCCCTGGATGCCGCCCATGCTGCGGCCGACGCCTGGGGCCGCACTTCAGTGCAGGATCGCTCCAACGTGCTGCTGAAGATCGCCGACCGTATCGAGCAGAACCTCGAATTGCTGGCCATTACCGAAACCTGGGACAACGGCAAGCCGATCCGCGAAACCCTCAACGCCGACATTCCGCTGGCGGTCGACCACTTCCGCTATTTCGCTGGCTGCATCCGCGCCCAGGAAGGCGGCGCTGCCGAAATCAATGAAGGCACCGTGGCCTACCACATCCACGAGCCACTGGGCGTGGTCGGGCAGATCATCCCCTGGAACTTCCCGATCCTGATGGCTGCCTGGAAGCTTGCCCCGGCACTGGCCGCTGGTAACTGCGTGGTGCTCAAGCCTGCCGAACAGACGCCGCTGGGCATCACCGTGCTGCTCGAAGTCATTGGCGACCTGCTACCACCTGGCGTGCTCAACGTAGTGCAAGGCTATGGCCGCGAAGCCGGTGAAGCCCTGGCCACCAGCAAACGCATCGCCAAGATCGCCTTCACCGGCTCTACCCCGGTCGGCTCGCACATCATGAAATGCGCCGCCGAGAACATCATCCCGTCCACCGTCGAACTGGGTGGAAAGTCGCCGAACGTGTACTTCGAAGACATCATGCAGGCCGAGCCAAGCTTCATCGAGAAGGCGGCAGAAGGCATGGTGCTGGCGTTCTTCAACCAGGGCGAAGTGTGCACCTGCCCGTCGCGTGCCCTGGTGCAAGAGTCGATCTATCCGCAGTTCATGGAAGTGGTGATGAAGAAGGTGCTGCAGATCAAGCGCGGCGACCCGCTGGACACCGACACCATGGTCGGCGCCCAGGCCTCGCAGCAGCAGTTTGAAAAGATCCTCTCGTACCTGCAGATCGCCCAGGACGAAGGCGCCGAGTTGCTCACCGGCGGCAAGGTCGAGAAGCTGGAAGGTTCGCTGGCTACCGGTTACTACATCCAGCCGACCCTGCTCAAGGGCAACAACAAGATGCGCGTGTTCCAGGAAGAAATCTTCGGCCCGGTGGTCAGCGTCACCACCTTCAAGGACGAAGCCGAAGCACTGGCGATTGCCAACGACACCGAGTTCGGCCTGGGCGCCGGTGTGTGGACCCGCGACATCAACCGTGCCTACCGCATGGGCCGCGGCATCAAGGCTGGCCGTGTGTGGACCAACTGCTACCACCTGTACCCGGCGCATGCCGCGTTCGGCGGTTACAAAAAGTCGGGGGTTGGGCGTGAGACGCACAAGATGATGCTGGATCACTATCAGCAGACCAAGAACCTGCTGGTGAGCTACGACATCAATCCGTTGGGCTTCTTCTAGACCGCGTCGCCTTCTTCGCGGGTAAACCCGCTCCTACAGGTCCTGCGCGGGTCTTGAATGTTGCGCAATCCCTGTAGAAGCGGGTTCACCGCGCGAAGCGGCCAGGCCGGCATACCTTAAACCCAGGGCGGTAACCGTGCACCAACCGCTCTGGCTCGCTTCCTGCAGCACCCATCACCATCGGCCCGGAACCCTTCCGGCCACCAAGAAAAAAAACAGGTGAATCTATGCCAAGCGAACATTCCGCCGGATCGCCGGCAGGCTCTTCCGTCGACTTCGAGAAAGTCGGCTCTGACTATTTCCAGCAACGTGAACTGAAAAAAGGCGCCGCCGGTTGGGTACTGCTGGTCGGCCTGGGCGTGGCGTACGTCATTTCCGGCGATTACGCCGGCTGGAACTTCGGCCTGGCGCAGGGCGGCTGGGGCGGCATGTTCCTGGCCACCTTGCTGATGGCAACCATGTACCTGTGCATGTGCTTCTCGCTGGCCGAGCTGTCGTCGATGATCCCCACCGCTGGCGGTGGCTATGGCTTTGCCCGCAGTGCCTTCGGCCCATGGGGCGGCTTTTTGACCGGCACGGCGATCCTGATCGAATACGCCATCGCCCCTGCCGCCATCGCGGTGTTCATCGGCGCCTACTGTCAATCGCTGTTCGGTATCGGCGGCTGGATGATCTACCTGGCGTTCTACATCGTGTTCATCAGCATCCACATTTTCGGCGTGGGTGAGGCACTGAAGCTGATGTTCATCATCACCGCCATCGCCGCCATTGCCCTGGCCGTATTCCTGATAGGCATGGTGCCCCATTTTGATGCAGCCAACCTGTTCGACATCGCCAAAACGGACGCCGTCGGCGCCAGCAGCTTCCTGCCGTTTGGCTATGTCGGCGTGTGGGCAGCCATCCCCTACGCCATCTGGTTCTTCCTTGCCGTCGAAGGCGTGCCGCTGGCCGCAGAAGAAACCAAGAACCCCAAGCGTGACCTGCCACGCGGCCTGATCGGCGCCATGCTGGTACTGCTGGCCTTCGCCTTGCTGATCCTGGTGGTCGGCCCAGGCGGCGCAGGCTCCGAGGCGCTGAAGGCCTCCGGTAACCCGCTGGTCGAAGCCCTGTCGAAGGCCTACGGCGGCTCCACCTGGATGGGCGGCTTCGTCAACCTGGTCGGTCTGGCCGGGCTGATCGCCAGCTTCTTCTCGATCATCTATGCCTATTCCCGGCAGATCTTCGCCCTGTCCCGCGCCGGTTACCTGCCGCGCAAACTGTCGGAAACCAACAAGAGCAAGGCCCCGGTACTGGCCTTGGTCATCCCCGGCATCATCGGTTTTGCCCTGTCACTGACGGGCCAGGGTGACTTGCTGATCCTGGTGGCAGTGTTTGGCGCTACCCTGTCTTACGTGCTGATGATGGCTGCGCACATCACCCTGCGCATCCGCCGGCCAAAGATGGAGCGCCCCTACCGCACCCCAGGTGGCATCTTCACATCCGGCCTGGCGCTGGTGCTGGCGTGCATCGCTGTGGTCGCCGGATTCCTGGTTGACCCGCGGGTAGTCATTGGCGCTGCAGTCATCTATGCGGTATTAATTGCCTACTTTGCTTTCTACAGCCGCCACCACCTGGTTGCGGGCACACCGGAAGAGGAATTCGCCGCGATCCAGAAGGCCGAAGAGGCCCTGCACTGATCGCCGCCACCCGCCGCGGGGCAACCCGCGGCTCTGGAGATTCTGTATGGCAAGTTTCGTACACACGGTCGGCCACCTGGTCTACCGCTTCGACAGCCTCAAGGACGTGATGGCCAAGGCCAGCCCGGCACGCTCCGGGGACTGCCTGGCAGGTGTCGCGGCCAGCAACGACGGTGAGCGCGTCGCCGCGCAGATGGCGTTGGCCAATATTCCGCTGACGCACTTTCTCAATGAAGCACTGATCCCTTACGAAGCAGATGAAGTGACCCGCCTGATCATCGACACCCACGATGCCCAGGCCTTCGCCCCGGTCAGCCACCTGACCGTGGGTGGCCTGCGCGACTGGCTGCTGAGCGAGGAAGCCAACGAAGACAGCCTGCGCGCCCTGGCGCCCGGGTTGACGCCGGAAATGGCCGCTGCCGTTTCGAAGATCATGCGCGTGCAGGACCTGGTGCTGGTGGCGCAGAAAATTCGCGTGGTCACCCGGTTCCGCGGCACCATGGGCCTGCGCGGGCGCCTGTCGACCCGGCTGCAACCCAACCACCCGACAGACGAACCGGCCGGTATTGCCGCCAGCATTCTCGACGGCTTGCTGTACGGCAACGGCGACGCCATGATCGGCATCAACCCGGCCACCGACAGCATCGCTTCGATCTGCGCCCTGCTGGAAATGCTCGACGCCATCATCCAGCGCTACGACATCCCCACCCAGTCCTGCGTGCTGACCCACGTCACCACCTCGATCGAAGCGATCAACCGCGGCGTGCCACTGGACCTGGTGTTCCAGTCCATCGCCGGAACCGAGGCGGCCAACGCCGGCTTCGGCATCAACCTGAACGTGTTGCAGGAAGGCTACGAAGCAGGGCTGTCGCTGAAACGTGGCACCCTCGGGCAGAACCTGATGTATTTCGAAACCGGCCAGGGCAGCGCGCTCTCGGCCAACGCCCACCACGGCGTCGACCAGCAGACCTGCGAAACCCGCGCCTATGCCGTGGCTCGCCACTTCAAGCCGTTCCTGGTCAACACCGTGGTCGGTTTCATTGGCCCGGAATACCTGTACAACGGCAAGCAGATCATCCGCGCCGGCCTCGAAGACCATTTCTGCGGCAAGCTGCTGGGCGTGCCGATGGGTTGCGATATCTGCTACACCAACCATGCCGAAGCCGATCAGGACGACATGGACACCTTGCTGACGCTGCTGGGTGTGGCCGGCATCAACTTCATCATGGGCATCCCCGGCTCCGACGACATCATGCTCAACTACCAGACCACCTCGTTCCACGACGCGTTGTACGCGCGCCAGACCCTGGGCCTGAAGCCCGGCCCGGAATTCGAGGCATGGCTGGCCCGCACCGGCATCTTCACTCAGGCCGATGGCCGGGTGCGCTTCGGTGACAACCTGCCGCCGGCTTTCCGCCAGGCCTTGGCACAGCTTGCATAGGGACGACCATGGACCATCGCACGCCTACCCCCGACAACCCTTGGCTGGCCCTGCGCAACCTGACCCCGGCGCGCATCGCCCTGGGCCGCACCGGCACCAGCCTGCCGACCGGGGCGCAGCTGGACTTCCAGTTCGCCCATGCCCAGGCACGAGATGCCGTGCACCTGGCCTTCGACCACGCCGGCCTGGCCAGCCAGCTGAGTGACCGCGGGCGCGAAAGCCTGGTGTTGCACAGCGCTGCCAGCGACCGCCACCAGTACCTGCAGCGCCCGGACCTTGGACGGCGGCTGAACGAAGACTCGATTACGACGCTTCGCCAGCACGCCCAGGCCAACCCCGGCGGCGTCGATCTGGCCATCGTGGTGGCTGACGGCCTCTCGGCACTGGCCGTGCATCGCCACACGCTACCGTTCCTGACCCGCTTCGACGAACAGGCTGCCGCCGACGGCTGGACCAGCGCCCCGGTGGTACTGGTGCAGCAGGGCCGCGTGGCAGTGGCCGACGAGGTCGGCGAGCTGCTGGGCGCCCGGATGACGGTGATGCTGATCGGCGAGCGCCCGGGGCTGAGCTCGCCCGACAGCCTTGGCCTGTATTTCACTTACGCACCCAAGGTCGGCCTGACCGATGCCTACCGCAACTGCATTTCCAATATCCGCCTGGAGGGACTGAGCTATGGCATGGCGGCGCACCGCCTGTTGTACCTGATGCGCGAAGCCTGCCGGCGACAGCTTTCCGGGGTGAATCTGAAGGACGAAGCCGAGGTCCATAGCCTGGAGAATGAAGACAGCGCCAGCCAGAAAGGTAACTTCCTGCTCGGCAAAGAGTAAAAAACCTGTCACGGAAGGCGGATTGCACTTGTGCCGTGCATTGGGCAGCATGCCCTTGAACGCTGCTGGCATTCCGCTGTTTCCCAAATGGACTCTGAGGGCCGCACATGCGCATCATCAAAGCAACCCTGGAACACCTCGACCTGCTCACCCCGTTGTTCGTCAAATACCGTGAGTTCTACGGGCAACTGCCCTACCCCGACAGCTCGCGCAGTTTTTTGGAAAAGCGCCTGAAGCGGGACGAATCGGTGATTTACCTGGCACTTCCGGATGATGACGACGGCAAACTGCTGGGCTTTTGCCAGCTGTACCCGAGCTACTCGTCGCTGTCGTTGAAGCGGGTATGGATTCTCAACGATATCTATGTAGCCGAGGACTCCCGGCGCATGCTGGTCGCCGACCACCTGATTCGCGAAGCGAAGAAAATGGCCAAAGAGACCAATGCCGTGCGCATGCGCGTGTCAACCAGCGCGAACAATGAAGTGGCGCACAAGACTTACGAATCCATCGGGTTTCGTGAGGATACCGAGTTCAAGAGCTACATTCTGCCAATCAGCCAGGATTGACTGGCACCGCCCGCTTCCACAAGCAAGGTAGTGATCCTTGTGGGAGCGGGCGTGCCCGCGAAGCGGTTGGCAAAGGAATACCCCTCTACCGTAACCCCCCGCTACAAACTCTCCGGGCATGTTCCTGACTTAGCCGTATAATGGCTCACCTGTCATGTGTGAAAATTTACCCTCCCCCCGGTAACCAAGCCTACGCCCAAGAACACAGGTGCTGTACATGGATTTCAACCCGCTGGACCTTATCCTGCATCTCGATGCCTACCTCGATCTGCTGGTCACCAATTACGGTCCCTGGATCTACGCCATCCTGTTCACCGTGATCTTCTGCGAAACCGGCCTGGTAGTGATGCCATTCCTGCCAGGCGACTCGCTGCTGTTCATCGCCGGCGCCGTGGCGGCGGGTGGCGGCATGGACCCGGTGCTGCTGGCCGGCCTGCTGATGGCCGCTGCAATCCTGGGCGACAGCACCAATTACGTGATCGGCCGAACAGCCGGCGAGCGTTTGTTCAACAACCCTAACTCCAAGATCTTCCGCCGCGACTACCTGCAGCGTACCCACGATTTCTATGAACGCCATGGCGGCAAGACCGTGACCATGGCGCGCTTCCTGCCCATCTTGCGCACCTTCGCACCGTTCGTCGCGGGCATCGCTCACATGCACTATCCACGCTTCCTCGGCTTCAGCGTTGCCGGTTCGCTGCTTTGGGTCGGCGGCCTGGTCACCTTGGGCTACTTCTTCGGCAACGTGCCGTTCATCAAGCAGCACCTGTCGCTGATGGTGGTGGGCATCATCATCCTGTCGCTGGTGCCGATGATTCTCGGCTTGCTGCGTGGGCGCCTGGGCCGTACGGCCAAGGCTCACTGAACAGGTAAAGAACAAACGGCATGTGGTCATTCAGCGCCTGGCGGCGCAAGCGTACTCTGGCGCGTTACCCGATCACGCCACAGCAATGGCAGGCCGTACGCGAGCGGCTGCCGATGCTGGACGGCATCAGCGACGCTGAAGACCGCTGGCTGCGCGAAGCCTGCATCCTGTTCCTGCTCGACAAGCACCTCACCTGCCTGCCCGGTGTCGAGCTGGACGACGAGCAGCGCCTGTTGCTGGCTGCCCAGGCACAGTTACCGCTGCTTCACCTGGGTGAGCTGAACTGGTACCAAGGCTTCCACGAAATCATCCTGTACCCCGACGACTTCAAGAGCCCCCAGCGCCACCGCGATGCCAGTGGCGTGGAACATGTGTGGGACGGCGAACACAGCGGCGAGGCCTGGCAGCAGGGGCCGATCATCCTGGCCTGGAACGGCGTGCAGGCCAGTGGTGGCTGGGAGGCTTACAACCTGGTCATCCATGAGCTGGCGCACAAGCTCGACATGCTCAACGGCGATGCCAACGGCCTGCCACCGCTGCACAGCGGCATGCCCGTTGATGAGTGGGCAAGCGCCATGCAGCAGGCGTACGACGACCTCAACCAGCAACTGGACGCCAACCCCGACGCCGAAACCGCCATCGACCCCTACGCTGCGGAAAACCCGGCAGAGTTCTTTGCCGTTACCAGCGAGTACTTCTTTAGTGCCCCTGACCTGCTTCATCAGGCTTATCCACAGGTCTACCACCAGTTGTCGCTGTTCTACCGGCAAGACCCGCTGGCGCGCCTGTGCCGGCTGCAGGCGGAACACCCCGAGTACCGCGAAAGCCACGCCTGACGGGCCCGCACATCAGGCCAAGCGTGGCGTGCCCCGGCAGAATGTGCCTATAATCGCCGCCACTTTTTGGTCAAACACGGGGGCACTGCCCAATGAGCTACAGCAAGATTCCGGCGGGCAAAGACCTGCCGAACGACATCTACGTCGCCATCGAGATCCCGGCCAACCACGCGCCGATCAAATACGAAATCGACAAGGACAGCGACACGCTGTTCGTCGACCGTTTCATGGCTACCCCAATGTTCTACCCAGCCAACTATGGCTTCATCCCGAACACCCTGGCTGACGACGGTGACCCGCTGGACGTGCTGGTGGTTACCCCTTACCCAGTGGCCCCAGGCTCGGTTATCCGCGCCCGTCCGGTTGGCGTGCTGAACATGACCGACGACGGTGGCGGCGACGCCAAGGTCATCGCTGTTCCTCACGACAAGCTGTCGCAGCTGTACGTTGACGTGAAGGAATACACCGACCTGCCAGCCCTGCTGATCCAGCAGATCGAGCACTTCTTTGCCAACTACAAAGATCTCGAGAAGGGCAAGTGGGTCAAGATCGAAGGCTGGGAAGGCGCCGACGCCGCCCGTGCCGCGATCACCAAATCGGTCGCTGCCTACAAGGGCTGATTCCGATTGCAGGAGAAACCCCGCTTAGGCGGGGTTTTTTTATGCAGGAATGGGCAATACGCACATTACTGGTAATAAATCCTACGCTGTCCTACACCAGAGCCTTACAAACAACCACTTTTCATACAAACCCCGTCAACATCCGGTTCATATCCTGTCTGGCAATTCGCCGCTACACTCGCCGCCATGAACACTTCCGGCGACCGCCTCAGGGCCCTGCTCCAAGAATGTGGCCTAACCCCTTCCGATTTCGCCGCCCAGCGCAGCGTCACAGCACAGCACGTCAACAACTGGTTCAAACGCGGTGTACCTTTGGCCCGGCTGGACGAACTGGCCGATCTGTTCTGTGTGCACCGACGTTGGCTGCGCACCGGTGAAGGCCCCAAACACCCCAATCCACTCCTGCGCAACGGCCTTCCACGACCAGTGCCCGCCAACCCGCTTACCCCGCTGTCGGGCCATCGTGGCCGGTTATTGAAGGTGCCCTACTACGAAGTGAGCAACGGCTTGCTGTCGCCAGTGAGCAGCAAGCACCTGCGCTTGCCGGCAAAAGCCCTGAAGGGCTTGGGCGTGCAAGCCGGCAACGCAATCTGCCTGGCAATGCCGGCCAGCAACATGCTCCCGCTGATTCCCCTGGAAGCTACCCTGGCCATTGATCTGGGCATGACCCAGGTGGTCGAGGGCGAAACCTATGCCCTGCTGCAAAACGGCATGCTCAGGGTGAACAACCTCAGTCTTGGCCCGCACGACACCCTGTACCTGCACAGCCATGACCGGCGCAACTACACAGTCGAACGCTACACCGCCGCCCAGCGTCAGGCGCAGGGCCTGGAAATTCTTGGCTGGGTGTTCCACTGGTCACATTTCCGCCAGCAGCGGCCCAGTTGAAGCGCCCTGGGCAATTTTTTGCTGGGCATCCTGCGCCCGCCCTTGTATGCTACGCCGCACATTAAGCCCCGACCGGCGCGAGCCGCGTTCCAGAGGGCTCGGCGATATCCCACACGGGCATCTGCCATCTCTTTCAGGCCCTTGATGGCCACACAGTTAAGGCGATTGCGGCTTACCATAAATTAGTCGGAAGCGTCCCCGAGAAGCCGGCCACAAGCCGGCTTTTTAATTCCTAACCCTCTGAAGTAAAAGAGAATTTGTGCTAGGCCAAGGTCAGCCCATGCTCTGTCAAAGCACATCCCCCGCATCTATCTGTGCCAAGTCGGCATGAGAGTGAAGGCAAGTTATTTCTCACTTGGCCTGAAAATCTCGGGATAGCATCGTCGAAGCCAATGACGGCTCAATAGCTTGATCACCTCAGAACTGTCGAGCAGCGTGATACACGACGGAATCGCGTCAGCATTTCATCGTAGTTTGTGAGTGATTGCGTATTGAGTCGCAAGCGAAGTGCTGTTCCTTGGTACGAGGTTACTCGGTCTTCTTTACCCGTTGCGCCAAGTAGAAGCCCTGCCCATTACTCGCAATGAAGAAATTGCCCCCTGCTCTTGGCCCTTTCAGTTTGCAGCAAGTAACGCAACCCACGGGAAGCTGACAGAAAAGTAATGTCGGGCTCAGTTATCTGACAGCATCAGGTAGCTAGATTGTCCTTGAGCATAGCGCCATCAGGCCTGTCCGCTTGATTAGGAAGGCAAGCAAACCGGCACACGAGTTGCTGAGACGCGCTTCCAAAAATGTAATTACCCCAGCATCAAAACGATTGCAGCGTCGAGCTTCTTTCCCCCGTAAAGCTTGTGCTCTTTTGAACGTCGTCGAGGCTGATGGGAGCGCTATTGAAACCGTAGGTTGCTACATCCAGCAGCCTGGACACCAGCAATCCATATGAGTGGACGCAACGGCATGCAAAGCAAAACCACCAGACGCTCCTTTGTCAAAGGCCTGGCTGCTACCGGAATACTCGGCGGGTTGGGTATGTGGCGCATGCCAGTGTGGGCGTTGACCAGTCCTGGCCAGCCGAATGTGCTGACGGGCACCGACTTTGATCTCTACATCGGTGAACTGCCGGTGAATATCACGGGTGCAAAACGGACAGCCATGGCAATCAATGGTTCTGTACCTGGCCCAACGCTTCGGTGGCGTGAAGGCGATATCGTTACGCTTCGTGTGCGCAACCGCTTGAAACAGGACACCTCGATCCACTGGCACGGCATCATCCTGCCGGCGAACATGGACGGCGTCCCAGGCCTGAGCTTCCATGGCATCGCACCAGATGGCATGTATGAGTACAAGTTCAAACTCCATCAAAACGGCACCTACTGGTACCACAGCCACTCTGGCTTCCAGGAGCAAGTCGGGGTGTATGGCGCACTGGTCATCGACGCGAAAGAACCCGAGCCTTTCGCCTATGACCGGGATTACGTGGTTATGCTAAGCGACTGGACGGATGAGGACCCTGCCCACGTTCTATCCAAGCTTAAGAAGCAGTCTGACTACTACAACTTCCACAAGCGGACCGTGGGTGACTTCGTCAACGACGTAAGCGAAATGGGCTGGTCTGCTGCGATGGCCGATCGCAAGATGTGGGCCGAGATGAAGATGAGCCCCACTGATCTCGCGGATGTGAGCGGGTATACCTACACCTACCTCATGAACGGCCAGGCTCCGGATGGAAATTGGACGGGTGTTTTCAAGCCTGGCGAGAAAATCCGGCTTCGGTTCATCAACGGCTCCGCCATGACGTATTTCGATGTACGCATTCCTGGCCTGAAAATGACAGTGGTTGCAGCGGATGGGCAGTATGTCCATCCGGTCTCGGTCGACGAGTTCCGTATCGCAGTAGCCGAAACCTACGATGTCATTGTTGAGCCAGAAGACGAACAGGCATACACCATCTTCGCTCAATCCATGGACCGTACGGGCTTTTCCAGGGGCACCCTGGCCATCCGTGAAGGCTTGCAAGCTGCTGTTCCAACCGTTGACCCACGCCCCCTCATTTCCATGAATGATATGGGCATGGACCACAGCAGCATGGCCGGCATGGATCACAGCAAAATGGCTGGCACGGACCACGGCAGCATGGCCGGCATGGATCACAGCAAGATGGCTGGCACGGACCACGGCAGCATGGCCGGCATGGATCACAGCAAGATGGCTGGCATGGACCACGGCAGCATGGCCGGCATGGATCACAGCAAGATGGCTGGCATGGACCACGGCAGCATGGCCGGCATGGATCACAGCAAGATGGCTGGCACGGACCACGGCAGCATGGCCGGCATGAGTAAGGAAATGCAGAGTCATCCAGACTCAGAGCTCAACAACCCATTGGTCGACATGCAGACGATGACCCCGACGGCAAAATTGGATGACCCGGGCATCGGGCTACGTAACAACGGCCGCCGCGTCCTGACCTATGCAGACCTGCGGAGCACCTTCATCGACCCAGATGGACGAGAGCCTAGCCGGAATATCGAGCTGCACCTGACGGGTCACATGGAGAAATTCGCCTGGTCCTTCGACGGCATCAAGTTTTCCGATGCCGCCCCCCTGCGCCTCAAGTACGGAGAGCGCCTTCGTATCACCTTGATTAACGACACCATGATGACTCACCCCATCCACCTTCATGGCATGTGGAGCGACCTGGAGGATGAGAACGGCAACTTCATGGTTCGAAAACACACCATCGACATGCCACCAGGCTCAAAACGAAGCTATCGCGTAACTGCGGATGCTTTGGGGCGTTGGGCCTATCACTGTCACCTCATGTTCCATATGGAAACGGGCATGTTCCGAGAAGTCCGTGTGGACGAATGAACGGGAGATCCGAGATGAGCAAACCAATGAAACGAAGCACGTTTTTCCTCTCCGCTGCGATGGCTGGCCTGTTTGCTATTTATGCCCCGTTGTCGTGGTCCAGCGATGACCATGAGCAGCACGCCCAGAAAACTGCCGATGCTGCGAAAGGCAAAGGTTCCCAGGGCATGGATCATGGATCCATGATGGGTATGGATCATGACTCGATGAAGGGCATGGATCATGAATCCATGATGGGTATGGACCATGACTCGATGAAGGGCATGGACCACAAAAAAATGATGGAATCACATGGCAGCGACAAAGCTAAGGCAGGGAAAGATGGCCAATAGCCTGGCGCGACCATCGCTGCTGGCCTTGACCCTTTCAGCCGGCATGCTAGGCGCTGTGCCCAGCTTTGCCGCTGACGAAATGGACCATTCGGCATTGGGGCACGGGTCCATGAAAATGGGCAGGGCCCCGTCGCATGACTCGATGCCAGGCATGGACCATGGGGCGATGGATCACTCTACGATGAACCATGGCTCTGGCGAGCCTGCGACCAGCAGCCGTACCCCGATTCCCGAACTAACGGACGCGGACCGCCAAGCGGCCTTCCCCCCACTGGGCGGGCATCAGATGCACGACAGCGCGATCAACAGCTTCTTCTTGCTGGATCAACTGGAGTATCAGGACGCAGACGACGGTAGTGCGCTGTCGTGGGACGCTTCTGGCTGGATAGGCGGCGATATCAACCGGCTCTGGCTCCGCTCCGAAGGTGAACGCACTAACGGCGTCACTGAAGATGCCGAGTTGCAAGTCCTCTATGGCCGTTCTATAAGCCCCTGGTGGGATGTGGTTGCCGGGGTGCGCCAGGACTTCAAACCCGAATCCCCCCAGACCTGGGCGGCGTTCGGTATTCAGGGTATGGCAATTTACGACTTCGAAGCCGAAGCCACTGCATTCATCGGTGAAAACGGTCAGACCGCCGCTCGCCTGGAAGGCGACTACGACATTCTCCTGACTAATCGCCTCGTCCTGCAGCCAACAGTTGAAGCCAATTTCTATGGCAAGAACGATCCCGCGCGCGACGTAGGTTCCGGCCTCGCGAATACCGAAGTCGGACTGCGGCTACGGTATGAAATCGTCCGTCAGTTCGCACCCTACATAGGCGTCACCTGGAGCCGCTCCTACGGCAAGACCGCAGACTTCATCCGCGATGAGGGTGGGGATGTGGATGAAGCGCGTTTCGTTGCCGGTATCCGCATGTGGTTTTGAGAGCCTTACATGAAAAGAACAATTACAACGCTCGTAGTAGCGGGTGCCGCGGCCAGTGCAGGGGTATTGGGTGCAGCTTACCTTGGCCTGGTCAACGTCGGCGCTGACGATCCGCATTTCCCTGCAGTGCATGCATTTCTGGTCATGGCTCGGGATCGCTCCATTGAGGTACGCGCAAGAAACATCGAGGTACCGAACCTCAAGGATGAAAACCTGATTCGTGTCGGCGCCGGCAACTACAACGCCATGTGCATCGGTTGCCATCTTGCCCCTGGCGTCGAGAAAACAGAGCTCAGCCAGGCGCTTTATCCGTCTCCTCCCAACCTTGGCAAGCTTGGGGTCGGTGGTAAACCCGCCGTAGCATTCTGGACCATCAAGCACGGCATCAAAGCCTCTGGCATGCCTGCCTGGGGCAAGAGCATGGGCGATGAGTACATCTGGGGACTCGTTGCATTTCTGGATCAACTACCCCAGATGAACGCCCAACAGTACAACGCGATGGTAGCGATCAGTGGCGGTCACCAGCATGGTGGAGGTGAAAGTGAAATGCACAGCCATGAAGGCCAACACGGCGACAACGTGCCCAATCACCCTGCAGAGGCAGTCTCGGGGAGAGATCATCATGACAGGGGACATGCAGAGGCACACCATCCCAAATCACCATCACCAGAGCCCGCACCTGAACACCACGGCCATGACGAAACCGGCAGTGATCACCACTCAAAGCCGGCTCAGAAGAAGCCTATTCACCGTGATGGTGCGGAGCATACCCATGAAGGCTGATTACGATCCTCCCATGAATCAGCCGTCATAAGTCGCAGAAAAAGCCGGTCAAAAACGACCCCAAAGTGGCGGATTTCAACGCTTTAAAAAGGTTAAAAACCAATACTAATCATATGGATAGTCTTTAAAAACCAACCATAAGCCGGCTTTTAAATTTAACAAGCCTTTAAAAACAGCAGTCACAATCCGCGGGTATCCACCCCCGACCTACGTGCACAGCACGCAGCCCCTTGCACCTCCTGTTGTGCTCAGCCCCCCCGCTGTTAAGGACAGCACGCAAGCGATCCTGGTGTGCCTGCGTCTTCTTGCAATGCATAGAGACATCAAATTGATATTTCGAAATCTTCCAAGGGGGCGGCTTTTTTGAAGGTGAGCGTTTCGCACTAGACTATAATTAAAGGATTAGATGTAGGCCGACACGTGCAGCTATCCTTGGAGATTGCTTAATAATATTTAATCTGTAACGGCTTGGTGTAGTGATGAGGACTTAGCATGAACGCCATGTTGAAAGAGCTGCACGCCTATCATCATGAGGTGGCTACCAAAATTACTCAGATCAAAGAGTTACTGGAGAGGATAAGGCACGGATCCGCGGGTGCCGATGACTGCAAGCTGTTGTTTAAGCAGCTGGAAGCCTTGCATGGTGATGCAGAGCGACACCACCATGAAAATGAAGAGCTTATTCGGCTGGCCTTGCTGGCAACCGACGCACCGATTCACCAACGGGTCATGGCTATCGAGCAAGATCATAAAGCCTTCAAGCGAATTGCCGGACAGCTCAAGATGTTGGAGCAGTCAACGCAAGAAGCGAGAGTAATCGCCGACACGATCGAAGACTTCATCAAGAAATATTATGACCATATGGATGCCGAGGAGAATATTTTCTTTCCGGTGGCAGAAAAGTGGTTGTCAGACACCCAATGGCAGGAAATAAAGCATCAATGGCACGCCTCGTAGATTTAATTTTCTTGAATTAAAAGCACGCTACTTATTAACACGCGGCCTCACAATTTTATGGCCCTGATACCCGAGGGTGCAGATACGCTCCCACGCTTCTCATCATTCAGCCTGAAGGCCGCGCCCTTTGCCGGCGCGGCCTTGTTTTACGGCGCACCTAGCAGCCACAGACTTCGTCAGAAGTCATACCGCGCCCCAACCATCATGCTGCGCGACGGCCCGTAGAAGTTGAACGTCGAGGTAGACCCCACCCGCGACAGGTAGTCCCGGTCGAACAGGTTATTGACGTTGAGGGTGGCCGTCAGCTTCGAAGTCACCGGGTAAGACAGCATCGCATCCACCGTGGCATAGCCCGGTGCATCGATACGCACGCCGCCACTCTCGGAATGGAAGTTGCTCATCGCCGATATACCGCCACCCACGGCCAAGCCAGTCAGCGGCCCTTGGCTGATGGTGTACTTGCTCCAAAGCGAAGCCTGGTTGCGCGGCATGATGAAGAACGTGGTTTCGGCGTCCCCCTTGACGGTTTCGGTCTCCATCCACGTGTAGCCAGCCAGCAGTTCCCAGTTTGGCGTCAGCTTGCCGCTCACTTCCACTTCCGCGCCCTTCACGCGGGTCTTGCCGGATGCAACGGAGTCGGTGGTGGCCACACCATCAGCATCGTACACGGTGGTAGCGCGGTTCTTGTCGGTCAGGCGGAATACCGAGAAGCGCGTATTCAAGTCGCCGCCAAAGTAGCTGCTCTTGAGGCCGAACTCGTACTGCTCGCCTTCACGCGGTTTCAGCACCCGACCATTGCTGTCGGTGTCGGACTGCGGCTTGAACACCTGCGAATAGCTGGCGTACAGCGCGTGGTTGTCGGTCAGGTCATAGACCAGGCCACCATAAGGGGTGAAGTGGCCGTCGACGCGTTTGCTGTCATTGGTGGTGGCGCCGCTGCTAAGGGTGGTGGTGTAGAAGTCACCGCGATACCAGCTGAAGCGGCCACCGGCAATCAGCGCCAGGCGTTCCACCGGGCGGAAGGTCACTTTGGAGTACAGGCCGTACTCTTCTTCCTGCATGCCGGTCTCGGTGCTGTAGTTGGGCGACGGCTTGGCGAACTGCTTCGGCGAGTAAGTATTCACGTTGATCGCGCCGAGATTGGTGGTGCCGTTGAGGTACTCGGTGTCGTAGTTCTTGTAGTCACTCCCGACCACAAACTCGCTTACCTGCCCGAAGGTCTCGAACGGCTGGCTGTAGCTGGCGTCCAGCGAATAAGTGTCTTGCGTGAAATCACGGGCGCTGGCGCGCTCGGAGTTGGCGCCTGTGGTGGAATTGGTTGCAGTGAAGGCGTACAGATAGTTGGTGTCGCGGTGCGAGCCACGGGCCGCGACACGGCCGTAACCGCCATTGTCGAAGCGGTGGGTCAGCTCGGCGACCAGGTCAGTGGTCTTGCCGTCGAAGTAGTTCCAGTCGGCGCCCAGGAAACGCGAATGGCTGAAGTCGGGCACCTCGCCGGACAACGTGGCCGGGTAGCCGTTGTGCGGGGTGATGTTCTTCACTTCATGCATCAGGCCGAACGACAGGGTGGTGGCGTCGTCCAGGTCGATGTCCAGCGCACCGTAGTAGGTGTTGCTGGTGTTGGCGTTGTAGTCCACTTCACCATTGGTGTCGTCACGGGATGCGATGAAGCGCCCGCGCACGCGACCGGCCTCGTCCAGCGGCCCGCTCAGGTCGATTTCCTCATGATTGGTGTCCCAGGTGCCGTAGCTGCCTTCGATATGCCCCTGAAACTCGGCGGTCGGGCGCTTGCGCACCATGTTGACGATGCCACCCAGCTCGCTGGTACTGCTGAACAGCCCGGCCGGCCCGCGCATGATTTCGACGCGGTCGAACGCCGCCAACGACGGGACAGTACCGAAGATGCTGGCCATGGGCGCCGGCAGGCCGTCGATATTGAACTCGCTGTACTCGTAGCCACGGGCGTAGATCGACGAGCGGCCGCTGTCATTGGTCAGGGTGCGCAGGCCAGCGGTGTACTTGGCCAGGTCATCCAGGTGCACGAACTGGCGATCCTTGACGTAGTCCTGGGTGTACACGGTGATCGACTGCGGGATGTCCTTGAGCGCTGCCGGCGTCTTGGTGCCCACGGTAGCGGCGTCGACGCTGTAACCGCCGGCTTCTTCCGAAGGCAGCATGTCGTACAGGCGGTTGCCTTCGATGGTCAATGCAGGCAGATCAAGCGAGTTGTCTTCGGCCTCCACCTGGGCCGCTACCGTTTCGGCCACTGCCGATAAAGAAAACGGCGCCAGCAACCCCAGCGCCAGCCATCCCCGAACCCGCTGTAAGCTGCCCACACTTTTGAAACCGGTCATGACACACCCTTCGCCAAAATGATATTGAATCGCAAACGAAACAAGTTGCTTTTTGCGAACGATACCGGGGCGAAAACCAGGGTGCAGCAGGATTAACCTTCTTAACACATCAAGCCGTTGCCCTTTCCCTGCAGCCAGTGGGATGATTCGCAACTGATAAAAGTTCTCATCAAGGCTCGCCGTGCCCACCTCACTTCTCCTTGCCGAAGACGACCCACGCCTGCTTCAGGACCTGGACCGTCATTTCCGCAACCGCGGCTTCCAGGTGCACGCCTGCGCCAGCGGCACCCAGGCCCTGAATGCCATACAGCAATCGCAGTTCGAACTGGTGCTGCTGGACATCATGCTGCCAGGCATCGACGGCCTCAGCCTGCTCGACGCCCTGCGCCGCCAGCAGGCCGTGCCGGTCATGCTGATGTCGGCACTAGGGGCCGAGCAGGATCGCATCAGCGGCTTCACCCGTGGTGCAGACGACTACCTGCCCAAGCCCTTCAGCCTGGCAGAGCTGGACGCACGGGTAGATGCCTTGCTGCGTCGCGTGGCATTCGATCGTGGTACGGCGCTGCGTGCCGACGTGGGGGAGGTGATGCTGGACCACGACCGCCAGGACGTTATCCACAACGGCAACGCCGCTGGCCTTACCGCTTCCGAATTCCGTTTGCTGGTCACGCTGCTGGCCCACCCCGACGAAGCGTTGAGCAAGCCCTTCCTGTACCAGACCGTGCTGCACAGGGCCTATACCCGACTGGACCGAGGCCTGGATGTGCATGTGTGCAACCTGCGCCGCAAACTGGCCGACATCAACGCCCAGCACCTGCAGATCCAGGCCGTGCGTGGCCAAGGGTACATCCTGGTCGACACGGAGCAGACCTGATGCGTCGCCACCCGTTGCTGTGGAAACTGGCCTTGCTGCAAGTCAGCTTCTGCCTGTTGCTGATCTGGCTCATCTGGACCTGGGGCCTTTCGGTGGAACGCAGTACCTATTTTCTGTCCCAGGCCGACCAGGACTACCTGGCGCGTTATGCTCAACAGGCCGAACAGGCGTGGGAGCAGGACGGCGCAGCCGGCACCGAAGCCTGGCGCAAGCAGGTGGCACTGGCCGAGGACACCTGGGTGGCCGTGATAGGTCCACACCTTCAGAGCCTTGGCATCACCCCGCTGAGCGCCGAGGAAGCCAGCCACCTGACATTCATGCGCAAGCTCGACTGGCCGATGAGCCGGCGCCTGCAGGATGAATTGCCATACGTCAGCATCGAATTTCCGCAACACCCCGAGCATGGCCGCCTGGTGCTGCAACTGCCCGAACGGCTGCTACCCACAGGCCTGACACCCTGGACCCATGTGGTGACTCATGGCGTTGCCCCCGCGCTGCTGGCCCTGCTGCTGGGCCTTGCGCTATACCGGCACCTTGTCGTGCCGCTGAACCGCCTGCGCGACCGCGCCGACGCCCTGCGGGCCGATGACCTTGACAGCCCCGCCCTGCCCCTGCAGCAACGCCGTGATGAGCTGGGCGAACTGGCTCAGGCCTTCGAGCACATGGCCGGGCGCCTGCGCCAGAGCCTTGAGCAACAGCGCCTGCTGTTGCGCACGCTGTCTCACGAACTGCGCACGCCGCTGGCGCGGCTGCGCATCGCCCATGACAGCGACTTGCCACCGCCGCAGTTGCGCGAGCGCCTGGACCGTGAGGTGGCCGACATGCAGAAGTTGCTGGAAAACACCCTCGACCTGGCGTGGATGGACACCGAACAACCCAGCCTGTCGACCGAGCCGGTATTGGTGCTTTCCGTGTGGGAAGCCTTGTGCGAGGACGTCTGTTTCGAAAGCGGCTGGGACCGTGCGCGCCTGCCGTGTTCACTTGGCACTGACTGCCTGCTGCAGGCCCATCTGGACAGTCTGGCCCAGGCCCTGGAAAACCTGTTGCGCAATGCCATTCGCCACTCGCCGACCGAAGGCCGGGTCAGCCTTGATGGCTGGCGCGAGGGCGCATGCTGGCACCTGCGCCTGAGCGACCAAGGGCCAGGCGTACCGGATACCGACCTTGAGCGCATTTTCAAGCCCTACCAGCGCCTGGCCGACAGTGGCGCAGGCTTCGGCCTGGGCCTGGCTATCGCCCGCCGCGCCATCGAACTGCAAGGCGGGCGGTTGTGGGCCAGCAATGGGCACCCGGGCCTGTGCCTGCACATGACCTTGCCTGCGGCCTGAGACTGTTTAGAAAGTTAATGCGCTTTACGCTCGATCGGGACTGGTTATCATCTGGGCGCTCAAGCCTTGCGCTCCTTGCAAAGCCCTGACGAGACGCCCGATGAGCAAGAAGACCCTGATGCTGGCCTTGGCACTTGCCCTGGCGGCCCCTCTTGTCCTGGCCCAGCCCGAGCATGACCAGAAGATGGACACGTCGGTGTTACAGCGCCAGGACCTGGCCTATCACTTCAGCCAGCTTGATCTGGACTCGGCCGATGGCCTGCGTCACTACCGCCTGTGGGTTGGCAAGCCGAATCGTCCAGCGCCAGCATCGGGGTACCCGGTGCTGTGGATGCTCGATGGGAATGCTGCACTGGGGACGCTGGATCAGCAGCAACTGGACAGGCTCGCCGCGGGCCAGGCGCCCCTGCTGGTGGCGGTGGGTTACCGGACCGAACTGCGCATCGACAGGGCCGGCCGCACGCTGGACTACACCCCGGCGCTGCCGGAGCAGGTGCAGCAGCGTGATCCGCTGACCGGCCAGCCCAGCGGCGGGGTCGATGCGTTCCTGAAGCTTCTGACCGGGCGCATGCGCACGATGGTGTCGGCTATGGCGCCGATCGATCCGCAACGACAGACGCTGTGGGGGCACTCCTATGGTGGCCTGGCTGTGCTTCACGCACTGTTTACCTGCCCCGGCGAATTCAGCCTTTACGCTGCTGCCAGCCCGTCACTGTGGTGGCGCGATGGTGTGATTGTCCGGGAGGCGCAAGGGCTTCCCTCACGCCTTGGCGAGGCGCGCCCGCACCTGTTGCTGATGCGCGGCGGGCAGGAGCCCGCCAGCCCGCATGGTTCGCCGCACGAGAACGACGAGTTGCCTGCGCGCCAACTGGCGGCAGATCTGGCCGCGATCAAAGGCCTCGACGTGCGCTTTGAGCGCTTCGAGGGTCTGGGGCATGGGCCCATGCTGGGCGCCTCCCTGCGCAGGGTGATCGAAGGCATGTCTGGCCAGTGACCAGCCCTGTGCCTGCCCGGCTCAACGTTGCGCGTACTTGAGCACGTACAGGCACAGCTCGCGGTAGACATCGACAGGCAACTGCGACATCAGCCTCTGAGCCTGGCCGAGGGTTTTGCAATTGAGTTCGGCCATCGCCCGACGGTGTTCCGAACCCAGCAGGCCGGCATGCACCACCTGCGCATACTGAATATAGGAACAGGGGAAATCGGCCTGGGGACTGCGCTGGACCTTGAAGTTGATCTTCAGGTCTGCCCCGCGGAAGAATGCTCTGCCCTGGTAGGTCTGCTGGGGCACGAGGAGCCCTTTTTCAGGACAGGTGCTGTAACAGACCGGCAGGCTGTTCTTTTCCGTCTCCAGGCCACGTCGATAGATCACGATTTCGGAACCCGGTACCTCGATACAGGCGTTTTCGAAAGCATCGATGATGGACCTGCCATTGATTTGCGCCTCTTCGATCTGCGTCAGGCTGACCACACGCTCGATCTCATGATTGCCAACGCTGTTGACCACACGGTCCAGGGTCGACCAGTGGCTGAACTCTTTCTGACACGCTATCAGATGGACCTCGCTCTGATAGCCCTGCCGGGCGGCTTCAGGTGGAAAATCAGCGAAATGAGGGCTGTCGAGCGCGGTCTCCATGATGATGTTGTATTTGTTTTCCATCGCATACGTGCAAATCATGGCCCCCAGTCGCCAGATGAACGACTCGGTATGCTCATAGACATGCAGCACGCCTTTGTCTTCCATCGCCCGATAATGAGGGTGCAGTTCACGAAAATGGGTTTCGTAAAGGCGAACATAATTGTCGTAGCGCCCGCTCTTCAGCAGCGTGTTTTCCAGCAAGTACGTCTTACCCGAGCCTTGTGTACCGGCAATGATGAGCATTTTGGGCTTGAGCACGCCGTCGACGTAGTCGCGCTTCTTGTCGAACAAAGTGTCGACGACCTTTCTGAATGCGAGATGGAGATCGGTATCGGTAAAAGGATAGAGAGAGGACATGACGGTTCGTTTCCTAGGTTTGCCAATGTGACCGTCACGAAGGTAAGCGCTGCGGCAAGTGCAAAGGGGTAGATGGTTACTGCTGCAAGTCTCGTCGAAGGTAGTAGAACCGCGGGTTGCCACTGGGGTGGCCCTGTGCTGTATGCTGGGTCGGTCTTCAGGGCGGGGTGTAAGTCCCCACCGGCGGTAAATCGAAAGATGAGCCCGCGAGCGCCCCGACCATGTCGGGGGTCAGCAGATCTGGTGCAACTCCAGAGCCGACGGTCATAGTCCGGATGAAAGAAGGCGTCATGCAGGGGCCATCCGGGCGCCCTTGCGCGCGCATTTTGTTCGCCCCGAGACGTTCATCGATCATTCACGAGGAGCGTTTCATGTTCACCCAGCACCACACGCAATTTCCCACTGTTTCCGCCGCCATCGCCGCCTTCCAGGCCGGGCGCCCTGTACTGTTGCTCGACGATGACGACCGCGAGGACGAAGCGGACATCATTGCCGCCGCCGAGAACATTACGCTGCAGACCATGGCCATGATGATTCGCGATTGCAGCGGCATTGTCTGCCTGTGCCTGGACGAAGCCACCGTCGACGAACTGCAACTGGCACCCATGGTGCAGAACAACCAGGCCCGCCACGGCACCGGTTTCACCGTCACCATCGAGGCGGCCGAAGGTATCACCACCGGGGTTAGCGCCCAAGACCGCATCACCACCATTGACGCAGCACTGCGTTCCAGCGCCGAACAGCGCCATATCGTCAGCCCGGGGCATGTTTTTCCGCTGCGCGCCCGCAATGGCGGTGTGCTGACCCGCCGTGGGCACACCGAAGGTTCGGTAGACCTGGCGCGCCTGGCCGGCCTGCGCCCGGCAGCGGTCTTGTGCGAGCTGATGAACCCCGATGGCAGCATGGCCCGTGGCGAGCAGGTGGCGGTATATGCACGGCAGTACAATTTGCCGGTGCTGACCATCGAGGAGCTGGCGCGGTACCGTGAGGCGATGCTGGAACGGGAAGCAGAGCCGGCCTGATCCACCGAACCGGGACGCTTTGCGGTCCTTGTGTGAGCGGCCCTTTCGCGACACAGGGCCGCTCCTCCATCGGTCTGCATCAGCCGATGCAGTTGCCGGAAGTTTGCTCCCCCCGCCCCGCTCTGCTAGTGTCGCGCCGTTCTGAATGCCACCGAGACAGTCGCCATGGCCCGCAAAAAAGCCTCCCTCGATTTCGAGCAATCCCTCGCAGACCTGCAAGCACTGGTCGAGCGCCTGGAGAACGGCGAGTTGTCGCTGGAAGAGTCGCTGGCCGCCTTTGAACAAGGCATCGCCCTGACCCGTGACTGCCAGGGCGCCCTGGCCCAGGCCGAACAGAAGGTGCAAATTCTGCTGGAGCGCGACGGTGAACTGGCTGCCCAGCCCTTCGACGCGGAGCCGGAAGCATGATTGGCACCTACCAGGCCAGTTGCCAGGCCCGAGTCGACGCAGCCCTCGAACCGCTGTTCATCGCCCCGAGCAAAGAGCTGGAACGCCTCTACGCCGCCATGCGCTACAGCGTGATGAACGGCGGCAAACGCGTGCGCCCGCTGTTGGCCTATGCGGCCTGCGAAGCCTTGGGCGCCCCGGCCGAACAGGCCAACGGCGCAGCCTGCGCGGTAGAGCTGATCCATGCTTACTCGCTGGTGCATGACGACCTCCCGGCCATGGACGACGACGACCTGCGTCGCGGCCAGCCGACCACCCACAAGGCGTTTGACGAAGCGTGCGCAATCCTCGCGGGCGACGGTTTGCAGAGCCTGGCTTTCAGTGCCCTGCTCGACCCATGCCTGAGCCCTCAGATCGACAGCATTCGCCTGGCCATGGTTCAGGTACTGGCCAAAGCTGCCGGCCCGGCCGGCATGGTTGGCGGCCAGGCGATCGATCTCGGTTCGGTGGGCCAGAAGCTGGACCAGCAGGCGCTGGAGTTCATGCACCGGCACAAGACCGGCGCGCTGATCGAAGCCAGCGTACGCCTCGGCGCCCTGGCCAGTGCCCGTGCCGAACCGGCGCAGCTGGATGCCCTGCAGACTTATGCACAGGCCATTGGCCTTGCATTCCAGGTGCAGGACGACATCCTCGACGTGGAAAGCGACACTGCTACCTTGGGCAAACGCCAAGGTGCAGACATAGCGCGTGACAAACCGACCTACCCGGCCCTGCTGGGCCTGGAAGCCGCCAAAGCCTATGCAATCGAACTGCGCGACCAGGCGCTGGCTGCACTGCAAGGGTTCGGCGAAACGGCCGAACCGCTGCGGGCCTTGGCGCGTTACATCGTCGAACGCCGTAACTAAACAGCTTCACCGATCCCTGTAGGAGCGGGTTACCCGCGAATGCGATCTTGAATTTGCCGACGCATTCGCGGGTAAACCCGCCCCCACAGGGGACCGCGTAACCTGTGGTCGAATGGGCACTTTTCCCACAATGGGGTAAACTGCCGCGTCTTCACACACCTATAACGACTCGCCTGATGCCCACGACGTTTCAAGAGATCCCCCGCGAACGCCCGGTCACGCCGTTGCTCGACCGCGCTGACACGCCTGCCGGCCTGCGCCGGTTGGCCGAAGCCGACCTGGAGACGCTGGCCGACGAACTGCGCCAGGAACTGCTCTACACCGTCGGGCAGACCGGTGGGCACTTTGGTGCCGGTCTGGGCGTGATCGAGCTGACCATCGCCCTGCACTACGTGTTCGACACCCCGGACGACCGGCTGGTGTGGGACGTAGGGCACCAGGCCTACCCGCACAAGATCCTCACCGGGCGTCGTAACCGCATGCTCAGCCTGCGCCAGAAGGACGGCATCGCGGCCTTCCCGCGCCGCAGCGAAAGCGAGTACGACACCTTTGGCGTTGGCCACTCCAGCACCTCGATCAGCGCCGCGCTGGGCATGGCCATTGCTGCCCGTCTGCAGAACAGCGCACGCAAGTCGATCGCGGTGATCGGTGATGGCGCGCTGACCGCCGGCATGGCGTTCGAGGCGTTGAACCACGCCCAGGAAGTCAATGCCGACATGCTGGTGATCCTCAACGACAACGACATGTCGATTTCGCGCAACGTCGGCGGCCTGTCCAACTACCTGGCCAAGATCCTCTCCAGCCGCACCTACGCGAGCATGCGCGAAGGCAGCAAGAAAGTGCTGTCGCGACTGCCAGGCGCCTGGGAAATTGCCCGTCGCACCGAGGAATACGCCAAGGGCATGCTGGTGCCAGGCACACTGTTCGAAGAACTGGGCTGGAACTATATCGGCCCGATCGACGGCCACGACCTGCCCACCATGATCGCCACCCTGCGCAACATGCGTGACCTGAAAGGCCCGCAGTTCCTGCATGTGGTGACCAAGAAGGGCAAAGGCTTCGCCCCTGCCGAGATTGACCCGATCGGCTATCACGCCATTACCAAGCTGGAGCCGGCCGACAAGCCAGCTGCGCCGAAGAAAGCCAGCGGTCCGAAATACTCCGCAGTGTTCGGCCAGTGGCTGTGCGACATGGCCGCCGCCGACAACCGCCTGGTGGGCATTACCCCGGCAATGAAGGAAGGCTCGGACCTGGTCGACTTCAGCGAGCGCTACCCTGAGCGCTACTTCGACGTTGCGATCGCAGAGCAGCATGCCGTGACCCTGGCGGCCGGCATGGCCTGCGAGGGCAGCAAGCCGGTGGTGGCGATCTACTCCACCTTCCTGCAGCGCGCCTACGACCAGCTGATCCACGACGTGGCGGTGCAGAACCTCGACGTGCTGTTCGCCATCGACCGCGCCGGCCTGGTCGGCGAGGACGGCCCGACCCACGCCGGCAGCTACGACCTGTCGTACCTGCGCTGCATCCCGGGCATGCTGGTGATGACCCCCAGCGACGAGAACGAACTGCGCAAGATGCTCAGCACCGGCCACCTGTACAACGGTCCGGCCGCTGTACGGTACCCGCGTGGTACCGGCCCGAATGCGCCGATCAGCGGTGACCTGCAACCCCTGGAGATCGGCAAGGGTGTGGTCCGCCGCCAGGGCGAGAAAGTGGCCTTGCTGGTGTTCGGCGTACAACTGGCCGAGGCCATGCAAGTGGCCGAACAGATCAACGCCACGGTGGTCGACATGCGCTTCGTCAAGCCGCTGGACGAGGCGCTGGTGCTGGAGCTGGCAGGCAGCCATGAACTGCTGGTAACCATTGAAGAAAACGCCATCATGGGTGGCGCGGGCGCTGCGGTGGGTGAGTTCCTTGCCAGCCAGGCAGTGCTCAAGCCGCTTCTGCACCTGGGGCTGCCGGATATCTATGTCGAGCATGCCAAGCCTGCGCAAATGCTGGCTGAGTGCGGGCTGGATGCGGCCGGGATCGAGGCTTCGGTGAAGGCCCGCATGGTCAAGCTCGGGCTCTAGGGCGCTTTCGCGGCTGAACCCGCGCCTACGACGGCCTGCGCCAAATCACCGATGTGTGCCCACTGTAGGAGCGGGTTTACCCGCGAATACGGTAGCGGCGGCAACGGTGAACGGCGGGTGAAAATTGGCCTGCAGGCCCGGCCCTTTCGCGGGTGAACCCGCTCCTACGACGGCCTGCGACCGATCACCGATGTGTGCCCACTGTAGGAGCGGGTTTACCCGCGAATTCGGTAGCGGCAACAACGGTGAACGACTGGTGAAAATTGGCCTGCAGGCCCGGCCCTTTCGCGGGTGAACCCGCTCCTACGACGGCCTGCGCCCGATCACCGATGTGTGCTCACTGTAGGAGCGGGTTTACCCGCGAATACGGTAGCGCCGGCAACGGTGAACGGCGGGTGGAAATTGGCCAGCAGGGCCGGCCCTTTCGCGGGTAAACCCGCTCCTAGGGGGACAGCACAGTGCTGTGGAAATCCTTTGGAACTGCCCATGAAAAAATTAGCCTGTGCCACGATTCTCTGTACCCCTACATTCCTTCTGGCCGCTGAGCGCGACGACGCCCTCAAACTCCCCGACGTGCTGATCAGCGCCAGCCGCCAGGTCGAATCGCGTACCGCCACCAGCGCTGCCAACACGGTCTTCACCCGCACCGACATCGACCGCCTGCAACCCACCAGCGTTACCGACCTGCTCTCCCGCGTGCCGGGCGTGCAAGTGGCACCTACCGGTGGCCGTGGTATCTGCCGGGCATCTTTATCCGTGGCACCAAGGCCGCGCAAAGCCTGGTGCTGGTCGATGGCGTGCGCATCGCCAATGCCACCTCGGGCGACAGCGGCCTGCAGTTTCTGGACATCGACCAGATCGAGCGCATCGAAGTACTGCGCGGCTCGCGCTCAGCGGTGTACGGCAGCGATGCCATTGGCGGGGTGATCCAGATCTTCACCCGACGCAGCAGTGGCCCCGGTCTGCAGCCACGCCTGCGCATGGCCGCCGGCAGCAACCAGACATTCCAACGCAGCCTAGGGCTTTCTGGCGGCAACGACACGACCCGCTTCAACCTTGGCGCCAGCCTGGACGAAACTGCTGGCATCGACTCGACCGGGCCATCCTTCGACAGTGATGGTGACCACGACGCCTACCGCAACAAGGCCCTCAACCTGAGCCTGAGCCACACCTTCGGTGAGCGCTTCGAGGCCGGCCTGAACCTGCTCGACAGCCGTGGGCGCAGCGAGTACGACAACCCGTTCGGCGGCTTCGACCCCGTTACCTTCGAGAGTTTCGGTCAACAACCCTACACCGACTTCAGCGTCAGCAGCCTGGGCAGTTACGTTGACGTTCAGGTCACCGAAACCTGGCATTCACGCCTTGAACTGGCCCATGGCGAGAACCGAGACGACAAACGCGACAAGCTCAGCGCTGAGCGTTTCGTGTTCAACACCTACCGCGATCAAGCCACCTGGCAGAACGACCTGGCCCTCGGCGAACAGAACACCATACTGATCGGTGGTGACTGGTACGAAGACCGCGTACACGGCAGTACCGACTTCACTGAGGACAGCCGCTGGAACCGTGCCGTGTTCGCCCAGCACCGCTACCAGGGCGAGCAGATTTCCACTGAGCTGGGGGTGCGCCATGACCGCAACCAACAGTTTGGTGGCCAGACCACCTGGAGCGGCAGCCTGACCGTACCGCTGAACGCGCACAACGATGTGCTGCTGTCCTACAGCGAAGGCTTCCGCGCGCCAACGTTCAACGACCTGTATTACCCACAGTTCAGCAACCCGAACCTGGACCCAGAGCACTCCAGAAGCTACGAGCTGCAATGGCGCAGCCAGCTGACTGCAGAGAGCCGGCTGGAGACTTCGCTATACCGCACCGACCTGCGCGACGCGATCATCTTTGGCCAGGACTCGATACCCCGTAACGTCGCCTCGGCACGAATCAATGGCGTGGAAATGGCGCTGGCGCAGCAATGGGGCGCCTGGCACAGCCAGCTTGGCCTGGCGCTGATCGACCCACGCGACCGCGACACTGGCCACACCCTCGCCCGCCGCGCCCGCCGCACCTTGAGCCTGGACCTAGACCGTGAGTTCGGGCGTTTCAGCGCGGGTGCCAGCTGGCAGGCGGTCAGCAGCAGTTATGACGATGAGGCCAACCGTAACCGCATCGGTGGCTATGGCCTGCTAGGTTTGCGCGGCAGTTGGGCGGCTAGCGACGAACTGAAACTCGAAGCCAAGCTGGATAACCTGCTGGACCGCAGCTACAGCCGCGCCCTTTATAGCTACGAGGGTGCGTATCACCCTTACCGCGAAGAGGGCCGCACTGTGCTCTTCAGCATCACCTGGACACCGGCGCTTTAGCGTCCAGCAACGCACACAAGCGGGCGGTGGCTTCGATCATCTGTCCGCTGGGGCGCTCCAGCCCTTTGTCCGGCACCACCAGCAGGCGCCCATCAGCCACCGCTCGAATCTGCGGCCAAGCCTTCCAGCTGGCCAGTTGCGCCTCATCAGCTGCCAGGATGACCTGCGGATTACGCTGCAGCACGGACTCCACATTCACCTGTGGCGCCGGCTGGCCAAGGTCGGCGAACACATTGCGCGCCCCGCACACGGCCAGGGCGTCGGTCACGACCTGTCGGCCACCGAGCGTGTACAACGGCCGATCCCAGACTTGATAAAACACCTGCAAGGGTTCGTCACGCCGATACTGCTGGCGCAGCTGCTGCAGCCGCTCACGCAGGGCTCGTGCGTAGGAATGGCCTTGCTCGGCACGCCCGATACGCCCGGCAATGGCCTCGATCTGCTCGATCAGCTGGCTGATGTCGTGGGGTTCGGCGCTGAAGGTGGCCATACCCAGGCGCTTGAGTTGGTCGCGCTGGGCCGGTGGCACACTGCCTGGCCACAGCAGCAACAGGTCGGGGCGCAGGCTGAGCAGGCGCTCCATGTCCAGTTGCCCTTGGCGCCCGACCGAAGGCAAATGGCGCAGCGCAGCCGGCCGTTCGCCACCGTCGAGCACGCCCACCAGCAGGTCGTCTGCCTGCAGCTCAAGCATGATCTCGCTCATCGAGGGGGCCAGACTGACGACACGCAGCGGTTCTGCAGCCAGTACAGTGCAGGCGAACAACGCCAGCAGGCCAGGTAGCAGTCGCATCAGCCCAGCTGGCGCGGAATGCGATAGAGGTACAGCACTACAACGGTAGACAATGCGAGGAGGATCTGCGGCACTGCCTCCAGACCGACCAGCACCGACAGTGCGGCGACCCAAGCCGGGAAGCAGGCATACAGCATGGCCATGCGCCGCACCCGCGCCAGTTCGATCCAGGCAGCGGCTTCTTCGCCCGTACCGAGCACCTTTGAGGTGGCGATAAGTGCGCGCTTGTAGGCACCGAAGCGCGGCAGGCTGAGGAACATGGTGGCCGCACCGGCGATGAACAGTGGCATGGCCAACACCGGGATCAGTGCATCACCGCCCCCAAAGGCCCAAGCCATGACTGGCAGCGGCACCAGGCCCACCGCCAGGTACTGCCACCAGGCCAGCGCCAGGCGCCGCTTGACCTCGGCGCGAGTCACGCCTGGGGCACCTCGCCCTGGTGTTCGTTGCCCAGCATGTGGCCCAACTTGCCGGCCTTGGTCGCCAGGTAGTAGCGGTTGTGCGGGTTATGCCCGGTGTGCAGCGGCACACGCTCGGCAACCACGATGTTCATGTCGGTCAGGGCTTTGACCTTGCGCGGATTGTTGGTCATCAGGCGCAGCGACTTCACGCCCAGGTGCTCGAGCATCGGCAGGCATATGGCGTAGTCACGCTGGTCGGCAGCGAAGCCCAGGCGTTCGTTGGCTTCGACGGTGTCGGCGCCACCATCCTGCAGCTCGTAGGCGCGGATCTTGTTCAGCAGGCCGATGCCACGGCCTTCCTGACGCAGGTACAACAGCACCCCACGGCCTTCGCGGGCGATGGCCTGCAGCGCGGCTTCCAGCTGCGAGCCGCAGTCGCAGCGCTGGCTGAACAGTGCATCGCCGGTCAGACACTCGGAATGCAGGCGCCCCAGTACCGGCTGGCCGTCCGCGATATCACCCAGGCTGAGCACCACATGCTCACGGCCTGTGGCTTCGTCGAGAAAGCCATGCATGGTGAAGGTCGCGAAGGGCGTCGGGAGTTTAGAGGCGGCAACAAAGACGACGGGCACGTTGTGCTCCTGGAATAAGTAGGAAATTTCTCGTGGGCCGATTGTATCAGCAGGTTGGGGGATGTGGGCTGGCTGTATACGGTGGCTTAAGATCGAAAAGTTCGATACTTATTAAAAAGCCATCGCTCAATCACAAGCCCGCTGCCACAGGGGGCCGCGATGTACCTTGGTGTATTCAGCCTCAGTGCGGGTGACTACCCGCGTTGAACGGATAGGGCTGTTTCCAGTGCTCGAAAATCGGTTTCAGTTCGCCGCTACGCACCAGCTCCTTCATGCGCTTGTCGAACAGGTCGCACAGGGCCTTGGCCTGGTCGTTACGGGCAAAAGCCAGGTACAACGGCAACTCGGCCACGTGGGTACGGCGGAAGCGCTCAGGCTGGGAGGCTTGCCCTAGCACGTAGTCGACCTCGGTCAGTGCGTCGATGTAGTAGTCCACCCGGTCGTGCTCGAGCATCGGCAAAATGCCCTCGCGACGCTGGATTTCGCGGAATTCGTGCACATTGGGCAAGTAGCTGCCGTAATCATAACCACGCACCCAAGCCAACCGGTACTTGCCGATGGTATCCAGGGTAGGCGCAGGTTTGCTGGCCAGCCCCAGGGCATAGATGTGGTCCATGTCGAAGTGCCAGCGCGGGTACAGGTTGTCGTCGTTCTCTTCCTTGTACGAGCCAACCCAGGCATCAGCCTCGCCGCGCTTGACCAGGCCAACCGCCCGGCTGTAGGGCGCGCTCTGGGTAACCACCTCGACGCCGGCCGGCTCGAACACTTTGCGCAGCACATCCCAGGCCACCCCGGTACCGTCGGCATTGGTGTAGTCGAGCCACTCCTCGCTAACCAGATGGATCTGTTTCGGGATGCCCTCGGCAGCTGTTACCCACGGGGCAATACTCAGCAGCATTGCCAGCAGTACAGTCCTTACGGCCATTCACGCACTCCCTGTTTCAGGCAACCGCCCACACCAGAACCTGCATGCCCAGCCAGGCAAACACGCCGGCCAGGATATCGTCGAGCATGATGCCGACGCCCCCGTGCACATGACGATCGATCCAGCGGATCGGCCACGGCTTGAGGATGTCGAAGAAGCGGAACATCAGGAACCCTGCCAACAGCCACTGCCAGCCCTCCGGCACCAGCCAGAGGGTGATCCACATGCCGACAATCTCGTCCCAGACAATGCCTTCATGGTCGTGTACACGCAAGTCATTGGCAACTTTGCCGCACAACCAGAAGCCAAACAGCATGCTCACGCCGAGCAACAGCCAGTATCCCCAGTCGGGCAACATCTGCCAAAGCGGGATAAACGGTATGGCCACCAGCGAGCCCCAGGTACCTGGCGCCTTGGGCAAGGTGCCAGAACCGAAGCCAAAAGCGATGAAGTGCCACGGGTTGCGCCAGACCGAAGGCGGAACGAACTCCGCAGGCACCTGGTTGGGGTGATCGGTCACGGTCTCTCCCTAAAGTGTTGATAGCCCCGCTGGACGGGGGTTATGTCCTGGCCCTGTGCGTCGCGCAAGGTCACGCCTTGCCCTTCGAGCACACGACCGACGGTATGCACTTCGATAAAATCGAAGGCTGCCAAGGGCGCCAGCGCCTCGGGTGGCAAGGTGAAGGCCAGTACGTAATCGTCGCCACCGGTAAGCGCCGCCTGCACGGCGGCTTCACGGCCGAGGAAGGCCTCCAGAGCAGGAGACACTGGCACTTGCGCCAGGTTCACCTCCAACGCGACACCGGATGCCTTGGCAATATGCCCACAGTCGGCGAGCAGCCCGTCGGAGATGTCCAGCGCCGCCGTGGCCCGGCCACGCAGCAGGGCACCGAGGGTGAGCTGCGGCATCGGTGACCAGTAATGGGCCAGCAGCGGCTCGGCCTGCGCGGCAGGCGCCTCGCGCTCGCCCAGCACCAAGGGCAAGGCACCGGCGGCCTTGCCCAGCGAACCGCCGACACACAACAGGTCACCCGGCCTTGCACCGCTGCGGCGCAAGGCCTGGCCAGCCGGCACGCGGCCGAACACGGTGACGGTGATACTCAAGGGGCCGCGCGTCGTGTCACCACCGATCAGGCTCATGCGGCAACGGTGGGCCATGCGACCAAGGCCGTTGGCATAGGCCGCCAGCCAGTCAGGGCCAACGTCAGGGAGGGTCAGTGCGAGGGTAAAGCCGATTGCAGTCGCGCCCATGGCTGCCAAGTCACTGGCCGCCACAGCCAACGATCGCTGGCCAAGCAGCAACGGATCGCAAACAGCAGGAAAGTGCACCCCGGCGACCAGGGTGTCGGTCGACACCGCCAGTTGCTCACCGGGGGGAAGGTCCAGCAGGGCACAGTCGTCGCCGATACCCAGCGCCACGCCCTCGCCGCCCTGCGCACAGGGCGCAGCGGCGAAGTAATGGTTGATCAGCTCGAACTCACCCATGACCAGGCAGCGCCAGGATCAGCGCTTGTTCGCCTTGACTTCTGCTTCACGCAGCGCCGGGGCTAGCTTGTCGAGCACGCCGTTGACGAACTTGTGGCCGTCAGTGGCACCGAAGACCTTGGCCAGCTCCACGCCTTCGTTGATCACGACGCGGTACGGCACGTCGACGCGTTTGATCAGTTCCCAGGTGGACAGACGCAGCACGGCCAGCTCGACCGGGTCGAGCTCTTCCAGTGCGATGGTCATGCAAGGCACCAGCGCTTTGTCGATTTCGCCCTTGATTGCCGGGACCCCATGCAGGATCTCGCGGAAATAGGCACCGTCGACATCGGTGAAATCGTTATCCACCCGGAACTGCGCTTCGATCTCGTTCAGCGAATGCTGGGCCATGTGCCACTGGTAGAGGGCCTGGGTCGCGAGCTTGCGGGCTTCGCGGCGCTTGGCGCTCTTCGAGGGCTTGCCGGCATCCGCAGGTTTTGGATCGCGCGGGTTGAAACGATCGCTTTCGTCGCTAATCACTTGGCCTCCAACTGCGCCAGCAGGCTGACCATTTCCAGTGCGGACAGGGCAGCTTCAGCACCTTTGTTGCCGGCTTTGGTGCCAGAACGCTCGATGGCTTGCTCGATGGAGTCGACGGTCAGTACGCCGAAGGCCACCGGAACACCGAACTCCATGGACACCTGGGCCAGGCCCTTGGTGCACTCGCCCGCCACGTATTCGAAGTGCGGGGTACCGCCACGGATCACGGCGCCCAGGGCGATGATCGCGTCGTAGGCGCCTTGCTGGGCGACCTTCTGTGCCACCAGCGGGATCTCGAATGCACCCGGGGCACGGATGATGGTGATGTCGCTTTCGCTGACACCGTGGCGTACCAGGGCATCAACGGCACCGCTTACCAGGCTTTCGACAACGAAGCTGTTGAAGCGGCCAACCACCAAAGCATAGCGACCTTTGGGGGCGATGAAGGTACCTTCGATGGTCTTCAGGGTCATTCCGATATTCTCATCTTCAAGAGCGAGGCCGCATACAAGCGGCCTCGACAGGGGTCTGGACTCGAGCAGAGGGCGTCAATGCCGCCTCAAGTCACTCGGAGGGCACGTATTCTACAACTTCCAGATCGAATCCGGATATCGCGTTGAACTTCATCGGCGAACTCATCAGGCGCATCTTGCGCACACCGAGGTCGCGCAGGATCTGCGAACCGGCCCCCACGGTGCTGTAGGTAGTCGGTGCCTTGGCCGGTGCATCGCCCGCGCTTTCGCGGATGTGCGCCAGCAGCACGTCGCCGTCCAGCGGGTGCCCCAGCAGCAGCACCACGCCACTGCCGGCTTCGGCCACTGCGGCCATGGCCGCGCGCAGGCTCCAGCGGCCTGGCTGCTTGACCAGCAGCAGGTCACGCAGTGGGTCCATATTGTGTACCCGTACCAAGGTCGGCTCTTCGGCGCAGATCTTGCCCAAGGTCAAGGCCATGTGCACGTCGCCTTCGACCGCGTCACGGTAGGTGACCAGGTTGAACTCACCCAGCTCGCTCTCCACCGATTGCTCGGAAACACGCTGCACGGTGCGCTCGTGGATCATGCGGTAGTGGATCAGGTCGGCGATGGTGCCGATCTTCAGGCCGTGCTCGGCGGCGAACACTTCCAGTTCGGCGCGGCGCGACATGGTGCCGTCGTCGTTCATCACTTCGCAGATCACGCCACTTGGCTCGAAACCGGCCATGCGCGCCAGGTCACAGGCGGCTTCGGTGTGGCCGGCACGCGCCAGCGTACCGCCTGGCTGGGCCATCAGCGGGAAGATGTGACCAGGGCTGACAATGTCTTCGGCCTTGGCGTCCTTGGCAGCAGCAGCCTGCACAGTGCGGGCGCGGTCGGCGGCGGAAATACCGGTGGTGACGCCCTCGGCGGCCTCGATCGACACGGTGAACTTGGTGCCGAAGCCCGAGCCGTTGCGCGGTGCCATCAACGGCAGCTTCAGCGTTTCGCAACGCTCGCGGGTCATCGGCATGCAGATCAGGCCACGGGCATGCTTGGCCATGAAGTTGATGTGCTCCGGCTGGCAGCATTCGGCCGCCATGATGATGTCGCCTTCGTTCTCGCGGTCTTCGTCATCCATCAGGATGACCATTTTGCCCTGGCGGATGTCTTCGACCAGTTCTTCGATGCTGTTGAGCGCCACGCGGCACCCCCTTCTCAATCAGGATTTCAAGAAGCCATTGGCGGCCAGGAAGCTTTCGGTAATGCCACTGCCCTTGCTCGGTTCGGCGGCCTTGTCACCCAGCAGCAAGCGCTCCAGGTAACGGGCCAGCAGGTCGACCTCAAGGTTTACCCGACGCCCTGCACGGTAATCGGCCATGATGGTTTCGGACAGAGTGTGCGGGACAATGGTCAGCTCGAACTCGGCGCCATTGACCTCATTGACCGTCAGGCTGGTGCCGTCGACGGTGATCGAACCCTTGTGGGCGATGTACTTGGCCAGTTCCTTCGGTGCACGCACGCGGAACTGGATGGCGCGGGCGTTATCGCTGCGCGAAATGATTTCGCCAACCCCGTCGACGTGGCCGCTGACCAGGTGCCCGCCCAGGCGGGTGGTGGGAGTCAGGGCTTTTTCCAGGTTGACCTTGCTGCCGCTCTTGAGGTCGATGAAGGCGGTGCGCTTGAGGGTTTCGACGCTGACATCGGCCCAGAAGCCGTCACCCGGCAGCTCTACGGCCGTGAGGCATACACCGTTGACGGCGATGCTGTCGCCGAGCTTGACGTCCCCTAGGTCGAGCTTGCCGGTTTCTACGTAGACGCGCACGTCACCACCCTTGGGAGTCAGGCTGCGGATGGTGCCGATGGATTCGATGATGCCGGTGAACATGGGGTCTTCCTCAAAAACGGTTTGCGCGGGGCAAGCCCGGCATTATACGCCGGGCGCTAGCAGGGGGATGGCCGTGACCCGCCAGTCATCGCCCACTGCGCGCATTTCGGTAATTTTCAGCCGTGGTGCTTCGCTCATCTTGTCCATCGGCCAGTCCAGCAGTGGCCGGGCCTGAGAGCCGAGGAAGGTGCCAGCGACGAACAGCTGGTACTCGTCGACCAGGCCTTGCCGTGCGAAGGCACCGACCAGGCCGGCACCGGCTTCCAGCAGGATTTCGTTGACGCCGCGGGCAGCCAGGGCGCGAAGCAGCGCCGCCAGGTCGACCTGGCCATTGTCGCCCGGCAAGCTGAGCAATTCGTGGCCGGCAGCGGCATAGCGCGGGTCATCTGCGACAGCAGTCACCACCAGCGCTGGGCCCGCCTGGAAGAACGGCGCCGCCAGTGGCAGGCGCAGGCGGCCATCAACCAGCACCCGCAAGGGTGTGCGGCTGAGTGCCAGGGCGGTTGTTTCGGCATCCAGGCCCAGCTCGGCGCCACGCACGGTCATGCGTGCGTTGTCTGTCAGCACGCTGGCGGCGCTGGTCAGCACCACGCTGGAGCGGGCGCGCAAGCGCTGCACGGCTGAGCGCGCGGCCGGCCCGGTGATCCACTGGCTTTCACCACTGGCCATGGCAGTGCGGCCATCCAGGCTCATGGCCAGCTTGGCGCGAACGAACGGCAGGCCGTGCTCCATGCGCTTGAGGAAGCCTGGGTTGAGGGCGCGGGCCTCGGCTTCGAGCACTCCGCTGGCCACTTCGATTCCGGCTTCGGCCAGGCGCCGCAGGCCCTGCCCCGCCACTTGTGGGTTAGGGTCCTGCATGGCGGCTACGACACGCGCCACGCCGGCCTTGACCAGTGCTTCGGCACACGGTGGCGTACGGCCATGGTGGCTGCATGGTTCCAGGGTGACGTAGGCAGAAGCACCGCGGGCAAGTTCACCGGCCTGGCGCAGAGCATGCACTTCGGCATGGGGCTCGCCGGCGCGCACGTGCCAGCCTTCACCGACCACTTCGCCATCGCGCACGATCACGCAGCCTACGCGCGGGTTCGGGTGGGTGGTGTACAGGCCTTTACGCGCCAGCTCCAGCGCGCGGGCCATGTAGTGAGCGTCGAGAATGGCAGCTTGGCTGGGCATGTTCACTCTTTAGCTGGCTCACGGGCCAGGCGGTCGATTTCTTCGCGGAACTCGTCGAGGTCCTGGAAGCGCCGGTACACCGAAGCAAAGCGGATATAGGCCACTTCATCGAGTTTGCGCAACTCGGCCATGACCATTTCACCGACCACCAGCGATTTGACTTCGCGCTCGCCTGTGGCACGCAGCCGGCTCTTGATGTGCGCCAGCGCAGCTTCCAGGCGCTCGACGCTGACCGGACGCTTTTCCAGGGCCCGTTGCATACCAGCGCGCAGCTTTTCTTCGTCGAAGGGCTGGCGCGTGCCGTCCTGCTTGATCAGCCGGGGCAGCACCAGCTCGGCGGTTTCGAAGGTGGTGAAGCGCTCGCCGCAGGCCACGCATTCACGGCGGCGGCGCACCTGCTCGCCCTCGGCGACGAGGCGAGAGTCGATGACCTTGGTGTCGTTGGCACCGCAAAAGGGACAGTGCATGGTGGCAGGCAACAAAAAAAGGGAGGGCCATGGTAGCGCATTGCACTGGCAAGACAAGCCAAAGGGGTTAACATCCATGGGAAATATGCCCGTGAAGGACTCCCCCATGCACTACCGAGCGCTCGTCGTGCTGTGCTGCGCCGCTCTGCTTGCCGCCTGCGGCAGCGACAGGCCAAAGACCGACAACCCAGTGCCCGCGCCAGCCCCTTCGGCCAAGGCCGAAGTACTGGGCCCGCTGCCGGCCTACCAGCGCGAGCTGAGCGGCACCTTGCTGGAAATTCCGGCGGGTGCCGAGGTGGAACTGGCCTTGCTGGTGATCGACGAACGCGACCGCCCGCAGCGCCTGCTGGCCAGCAGTAATCTGACCGGTACCGGCCAGGCACTGCCCTACCACCTGCGCTTCAACCCCGAAGCCTTCCCGCCCGGTGCCCGGGTCGAACTGCGTGGCCGCGCCAGCAACTCCGGCCAGCTGATCATGCACCTGCCCCCGGTGCGCATTACCCAAGCACAAACCCAGGCCACCGGCCCGCTGCGTTTCGAGAAGGCGCCTTAAGTGATGCCGCTGGCTCTGCAACAGGCCCTCAGCGGCCTGATCGGCGAAGCACGCCTGATCGTCAGCGAACTGCCCGACTGTGACCTGAAGCTATGGCTGATCGACGACCAGAACATGGATCGCGCCTTCAGCAGCGAAGAAACCCGGCGCATTCTTGAAGAACCTCCCTATTGGAGCTTCTGCTGGGCCAGCGGGCTGGCAATGGCCCGCTACCTGGCCGAACGCCCGGAGTGGGTGGCGGGCAAGCGCGTGCTGGACTTTGGCGCCGGCTCTGGTATCGCCGGCATTGCTGCTGCACGCGCCGGTGCACGGGAAGTGGTGGCCTGCGACCTCGACCCGCTGGCCCTCGATGCCTGCCGTGCGAATGCAGCACTGAACGGGGTGACATTACGCTACAGCAGCGATTTTTTTGCCGAGGAAGACCGCTTCGACCTGATCCTGGTTGCCGATGTGCTATACGACCGCGCCAACCTGCCGCTGCTGGATGCCTTCCTGAGCCGCGGTCGGCAGGCCTTGGTGGCCGACTCGCGGGTACGTGACTTTCACCACCCGTTGTACCAGCAATTGGGCGTGCTCGAAGCACTGACCCTGCCGGACCTGGCCGAGCCACACGAATTCCGCCGGGTCAGCCTGTACCACGCCAGCCGCGACACCTTATAGTGGTGCCATACACGAGTTTGCGAGAGTCGCGATGACCCAAGACACGCCTTACATTTTCGACGCCACCGATACCAACTTCCAGCAACTGGTGATCGAGAACTCCTTCCACAAGCCAGTGCTGGTGGACTTCTGGGCCGAGTGGTGCGCGCCGTGCAAGGCGCTGATGCCATTGCTGGCAAAGATTGCCGAGGGTTACCAGGGCGAACTGCTGCTGGCCAAGATCAACTGCGACGTGGAGCAACAGGTGGTTGCCCAGTTCGGCATCCGTAGCCTGCCGACAGTGGTGCTGTTCAAGGACGGTCAGCCGGTGGACGGTTTTGCCGGGGCGCAACCGGAGTCGGCGATCCGCGCCATGCTCGAGCCGCATGTACAAATGCCAGCCGCGCCCACCGCCTCGCCACTGGAGCAGGCAAAGGCGCTGTTTGCCGAAAGCCGTTTTGCCGAAACCGAGGCGCTGTTGCAGGCGCTGCTGGGTGAGGACAACAGCAATGTCGAGGCGCTGATCCTGTATGCCCGCTGCCTGGCCGAGCGTGGCGAGCTGGGCGAAGCGCAAGTGGTGCTGGATGCGGTCAAGACTGACGAACACAAAGCTGCACTGGCCGGTGCCAAGGCCCAGCTGACCTTCCTGCGCCAGGCTGCCAGCCTGCCGGAAGTGGCAGACCTTAAAAGCCGTCTGGCGCAGAACCCGCAAGACGACGAGGCGGCTTATCAGCTGAGCATTCAGCAACTGGCGCGCCAGCAGTATGAGGCGGCGCTGGACGGGCTGCTGAAGCTGTTCCAGCGTAACCGTGGCTACGAGAACGGGCTGCCGCAGAAGGCGCTGTTGCAGGTGTTCGAATTGCTGGGTGGCGATCACCCGCTGGTTGGTGTTTATCGTCGCAAGCTGTCGGCGGCGATGTTCTGAGTGACCTTGAAGCCTGCGCTGGACCAGTGGGAGCGGGCATGCCTGCGAGGAACCAGCGCAGTGGAGGCACCGGCTTTGCCGGTGTTCGCGGGTAAACCCGCTCCTACAGGCGAGCGCGCAGGCTTTTCAGAATTTGAGAGCGGGCATGCCCGCGAAGAAGCCAACGCAGTGGCTGGCACCGGCTCTGCCGGTGTTCGCGGGTAAACCCGCTCCTACAGGCGAGCGCGTAGGCTTGGCTCCAACAGCGAAAACAGCACTCACCCCACCCAGTGATACATCGGCGCATCCACGCCACTTTCTACCTTTACCTCACTGCTGTGCCGCAAGCGCACCAGCAACCGTTTACCCGCCGCCGTACTCCCCGCCAACCCTTCCAGCCGGTCCAGCAATTCCGGCCCGCTCATCTGTCCTGCCAGACGCAACACATCACGCGCCGCAGCCCACTGACCGTCATCTTGGCGCGGCGCGACCACCGCAGCTGTCGCGGCCGCCTGGGCTACCATCGGCACCTCGGTCTGCCGCCCCAGTTGCGCCCACTCTTCAGGCGTCAGCTCGATGGTCAGGTCCACCGGCCAATCACCAATCTGTCCACGAATTCTCATGATGCATTCCTTGAGCCCAAATCAATGCAGCCATGCTACCGCAACATGAAACATGCGCCACACAGGCTGGCGGCACGCCAAGAAGCTGTTATAACATAACTCTATCTTTCAGCCCGCTCCGGAGTCGTCCATGCGTCGCCTGCTGCTCGCCCTGCCCTTCGCTTTGCTGCCACTGGCCGTGGCCCATGCTCACGATGACCATGATCATGACCACACCCACGGCTCCCTCGGCGCCCACGAGCATGGCGTAGCCAAGCTCAACGCGGTGCTCGATGGCAATACCTTGGAACTGGAACTGGACAGCCCGGCAATGAACCTGGTCGGCTTCGAGCATGCCGCCAGCAGCGATGCCGACAAGGCCAAAGTCGCCGCCGTGCGCCAGCAACTTGAACAACCACTGAAGCTGTTCGGCCTTTCCGCCGCCGCAGGCTGCAAGGAAGACCAGCAGGCACTGGAAAGCCCTCTCTTCGGTGACGCCTCCAAGGCCGACGACGAGGGTGACGAGCACGAGCACGGCCATCAGCACAGCGACATCGGCGCCCATTATCAGCTGACTTGCGCCAACCCCGACAAACTGACAGAGCTGGACCTGGCGCCGCTGTTCAAGGCCTTCCCCGCCACCCAGAAAATCAACGTGCAACTGATCGGCCCCAATGGCCAGAAAGGCGTGGAAACCACGCCGGCCAAGGCAGCGGTCGCCTTCTGAATGAACCAGCCGTTGATCGATCTGCATGACCTGATGTTCGCCTGGCCAGGTCACCCGCCGCTGCTGGATATTCCGGCATTACGCCTGGACGCTGGTGAAGCGCTGTTTCTCAAGGGCCCCAGCGGCAGTGGCAAGACGACCTTGCTGGGCCTGCTGGGTGGGGTGACCGTGCCGGTCCAGGGCCGCATCCAGTTGCTCGGTCAGGACCTTGGCAGCCTGAGCCAGGGCGCCCGCGACCGCTTTCGGGTCGATCACACCGGGTATATCTTCCAGCAGTTCAACCTGCTGCCGTTCCTCTCGGTACGTGAAAACGTCGAGCTGCCCTGCCGCTTCTCGCGCAGCCGCAAGGCCCGCGCCGAGCAGCGCCATGGCAGTGTTGACCAGGCGGCCAGCACGCTGCTGACCCACCTGGGCCTGGGCGACCCTGCCATGCTCGCCCGCCGCGCCGACAGCCTGTCGATCGGCCAGCAGCAACGGGTCGCCGCCGCCCGCGCACTGATCGGCCAGCCTGAGCTGGTGATTGCCGACGAACCGACCTCGGCACTGGATGCAGACACCCGCGAAGCGTTCATCCGCCTGCTGTTCGATGAATGCCGTGCCGCCGGTGCCAGCTTGTTGTTCGTCAGCCACGACCAGAGCCTGGCACCGCTGTTCGACCGCCACCTGTCGCTTGCCGAACTGAACCGCGCCGCCAAGCCCCAGGAGGCCTGATGTACCTGCTCCGCCTTGCCTTGGCCAGCCTGGCCAACCGCCGCTTCACGGCGTTTCTGACCGCCTTTGCCATTGCCCTGTCGGTGTGCCTGCTGCTGGCTGTTGAGCGGGTCCGTACCGAAGCCCGTGCCAGCTTCGCCAGCACCATCAGCGGCACCGACCTGATTGTCGGTGCACGCTCCGGCTCGGTGAACCTGCTGCTGTACTCGGTGTTCCGCATTGGCAACGCGACCAACAACATCCGCTGGGACAGCTTCCAGCACTATGCACAGGACCCACGGGTGAAGTGGGCAATCCCGATCTCGCTGGGCGACTCGCACCGCGGTTACAGAGTGATGGGTACCACCACGGATTACTTCAGCCATTACCAGTACGGCCGCCGCCAGCACCTGGAACTGAGCCAGGGGCGTACGTTCGCCAACGACCCGTTCGAAGTGGTGCTCGGCGCCGAAGTGGCCGAGGCATTGCACTACAAGCTGGGTGACAAGCTGGTGCTGGCCCACGGTGTGGCCGCAATCAGCCTGGTCAAGCACGACGACAAGCCGTTTACCGTGGTCGGCGTACTCAAGCGCACCGGCACACCCGTCGACCGCACCCTGCATATCAGCCTGGGCGGCATGGAAGCGATCCATATCGACTGGCACAACGGCGTACCCGCCCGTGGCGCCGGCCGCATCAGCGCCGAGCAGGCCCGTACCATGGACCTGCAACCTGCCGCCATCACTGCGTTCATGCTTGGCCTTAACAGCAAGATCGCAACCTTCAGTTTGCAGCGAGAGATCAACGAGTACCGCAGCGAGCCGCTGCTGGCGATCCTGCCAGGGGTCGCCCTGCAGGAGCTGTGGAGCCTGATGGGCACTGCAGAACAGGCATTGTTCGTGGTGTCACTGTTCGTGGTGCTGACCGGTTTGATCGGCATGCTCACGGCGATTCTCACCAGCCTCAACGAACGCCGCCGAGAGATGGCGATACTGCGTTCGGTCGGGGCCCGGCCTTGGCATATTGCGGGGTTGCTGGTACTGGAAGCACTGTCACTGGCCTCGGTCGGGATCGTGGCCGGGCTTGGCTTGCTATATGCGGGTATCGCCCTGGCGCAGGGGTATGTGCAGGCCAACTACGGTTTGTATCTGCCGCTGGCGCTGCCGAGCATTCATGAGTGGACCTTGCTAGCGATTATTCTTGGCGCAGCGTTGCTGATGGGCAGCGTGCCGGCATGGCGGGCCTATCGGCAGTCGCTGGCCGATGGTTTGACCCTACACCTCTGAGAGCGCGGAATGATCCATTACCTCCTGCACTTCTTCGCGGGTAAACCCGCTCCTACACCGGGTCGTGTTCCCCTTGTAGGAGCGGGTTCACCCGCGAAGAGGCCAGCACTGCAGATACTACTGAGCCTGCTGATTACCGTAGCGATGCCCTTGTGGGCTTCGGAACCCCGCGAACTCGACTGGCCCGCCCTGATCCCCGAAGGCGCCCCGGTCATCCCGCCGCAACTCACCCCGCTGCACGACATGTCACAGCTCAGCAACGCCCTGTCTGCCGAATCCGCCCCACCCGCGCGCCAACAGGCGCCCGACGCGCCAGTGGTAAAAAGCCTCGACGGCCAACAGGTCAAACTACCCGGCTACATCGTGCCACTGGAGGTCAACGAAGAAGGCCGCACCACCGAATTCCTGCTGGTCCCTTACTATGGCGCGTGCATCCACGTGCCGCCGCCACCGCCGAACCAGATCGTGCACATTTTCAGCGAGATGGGCGTGCGCGTCGAAGACCTCTACCAGCCCTACTGGATCGAGGGAAAGATGCAGGTTAGAGCTTCCAGCAGCGAGTTGGCCGACGCCGGCTACCAGATGGAAGCCGAGAAAATCTACGCTTATGAGCTGAGATGAGAACTGTTTCGAATTCGTGAAGACGCTTCTTTGAGCTGGGTCAAACTTTCCGTTTAACCAGCTCCGTACCATTGGACCACTCGATTAATAACGTCCTTTGGGAGCTTCCATGAACAAGTCCTTGCTGGGTGCCTCGCTTGTGGCCCTTGCGCTCGCCGCCCCTGCCGCCCACGCCTATCAGGCGGGGGACATGATCCTGCGCGCAGGCGCCATCACCACCGCCCCGAACGAGAGCAGCGGCGACCTCAAGTTCGACGGCAACAAGGTGTCGGGCACCAAGGCGACCCTGGACAGCGATACCCAGTTGGGCCTGACCTTTGCCTACATGCTCACCGACCACATCGGCCTGGAGCTGCTGGCAGCGACCCCGTTCAAGCACACCGTCGCCGTAAAAGGCCTGGGCGGCGGGCTGGACGGCAAGCTGGCAGACATCAAGCAACTGCCACCGACGCTGTCGCTGCAGTACTACCCAATGGAACCGAATTCGCGCTTCCAGCCGTACGCTGGCGTCGGTATCAACTACACCCTGTTCTTTGACGAAGACTTGAGCAGCGCACGCAAGCAACAAGGCTTCAGCAACCTCAAGCTGCAGGATTCGGTAGGTATCGCCGGCCAACTGGGCATGGACTACTTGCTGACCGACAACCTGCTGGTAAACGCCTCGGTCTGGTACGTCGACATCGACACCAAGGCCAGCGTCAACGGCCCGACCGCCCTTGGCTACAGCAAGACCAAGGTCAACGTCGACGTCGACCCATGGGTATACATGGTCGGCCTTGGCTACAAGTTCTGACCTGAACATCGCAGGGCGGCCTCGGCCGCCCTCGCGCGTTGCAGCCATAGCCAGTAGCACAGTGCGACGGCACTGATGCCCACGCCAAGCCCACACACGGCAACCCAGCCCCAGTGTGCAAACACCCAGCTCGCCAACACCGCCCCCAAACCGCTGCCCAGCGAATAGCAACACATGTAAGCGCCGATCAATCGGCTAGCCATCGCACCACGTCCGGCCAGCAACAGGCTCTGGTTGGTGACATGCACTGCCTGCACGGCAAAGTCCAGCATCAGCACACCCAGCACGAAGGCCAGCAATGAATGCTCGACGAACGCTGTTGGCAGCCACGACAGCGTCAGAAGGGCCAACGACACCCCGGTCGTACGCTCCCCCCTTCCAAGGTCGGCCAGACGACCGGCATGCGAAGCCGCCAGCGTACCCGCGACACCTGCCAGGCCAAACAGGCCGATCTCGGTATGGCTCAGCGCCAGCGGCGCAGCACTGAGCGGCATGACCATGGCACTCCACAGCACGCTGAATGCGGCGAAGATCAACACACCGAACACGCCGCGCTGGCGCAGCAACCGGTCGTGCCGATACAGGCTGAACTGAGCCATGATCAGCGCCCGGTAACCCGGCCGACTCCTCATCGGCTGCCCGCCGGGCAGACTGCGCCACAGCACCAGCGCCAGCACCATCAACAGCCCTGCGGCGACCAGGTACACTCTCCGCCAACCGGCCAGGTCGGCCAGCCCGCCCGAAGCCAGCCGTGCCAGCAGAATACCCAGCACCACACCACTGGTGACGGTGCCTACCGCCTGCCCTTGCTGGCCAGGTGAGGCCAGGCTCGCGGCATGAGCCACCATCACCTGCACCATGACTGCCATCAACCCGGCGATAGCCAGAGCCAGCAGCAATATTGCCCAGTTCGGCGCCATGCCAACGCCGACCAGCGCAAGCGCCGAGAACAGCAACTGGCCAAGCAACAGACGTTTACGGTCGACCAAGTCCCCGAGGGGCACAATCAGTAGCAGCCCCAGGGCGTAACCCCCCTGGGTCGCGCCAACGACCCAGCCAATCTGCTGCTGCGCCACCCCCAACTCAGCAGCCATCGACTCAAGCAGCGGTTGAGCGAAGTACACCGTCGCCACAGCCATCGCACTGGTGGTGGCAAGCAACAGGGTTATCCAGCGTGTCAGCGAAGGTGTCATCCGGCAAAGCCTCTGGAATCTGGTTTCAATTTGAAACCACATGCTGGCTATTTAGCAAATGTGGTTTTAATCTGCAACCAGATAATCAAGACAGGCTTGCCCCATGCTCGATGAAAACAATGCGCAGTGCCCCGTGGCCCGGGCTCTGGAGGTGCTGGGTGACCGTTGGGCGCTGATGATCCTGCGCGATGCCTTTGACGGCCTACGGCGTTTCAGTGAATTTCAGAAGAACCTGGGGCTGGCGAAGAACATCCTCACCTCGCGGCTAAAGCTGTTGGTGGAAAGTGGGTTGCTGATGACACAGCCGGCGTCGGATGGCAGTGCCTACAAAGAGTATGTGCTGACCGACAAAGGGCGGTCGGTGTTTCCAGTGGTGGTTGGTTTGAGGCAGTGGGGGGAGCGGTTTCTGTTCGAGGCGGGTGAAACGCGTTCGGAGCTGGTGGACGGCGTGACGGGGCAGGCGCTTGAAGTATTGCAGGTCCGTGGCCAGGATGGGCGGGTCTTACATCCCGAAGATTGCCAGCGCAGAAGGGTGCGGCATGGGTGATGTCAGGGCTGCTGAGCAGCCCCGCGGGGCTCAGCCTTTACCGAGAAGCTTTGTCAGGCCTTCAACCATCGGCGTTACCTGCGCAAATTTGAACCGCGCCAACAACCGCTGGTTATCCGCTCGCGAATGGCGGATATCACCCGATCGCGCCGCCGCATAGCTGATCGCTGGCAAGCTCCCTACAACCTTCTCCAGCGCAGCCAGCAACTGGTTCAGTGAGGTCGCCTGGTTCAGCCCGATATTCACCGCCCCCTCCTCGACCTGCGGCTGCTCCAGTGCCTGCACCATCACCTGCACCAGGTCGCCCACGTAAAGGAAGTCACGGGTCTGCTCGCCGTCACCGAACACTGTAATCGGCAAGCCCTGCACAGCGCGCTCGCAGAAGATGCTGATCACCCCGGAATACGGTGAGGAAGGGTCCTGCCGTGGCCCGAAGATATTGAAGAAGCGAAACACCACCGGCTCCAGACCATGCTGGCGACGGTAGAAGTCCAGGTACTGCTCACTGGCCAGCTTGTCCACGGCATAAGGGGTCAACGGCGCCTTGGGCGTGTCTTCGGAAATCGACTCCCCTTCACCATTGTTGCCGTACACCGCTGCGCTGGAGGCGAAGAGCACCCGGCGCACGCCATGCACGCGCATGGCTTCGCAAACGTTGAGGGTACCGATGAAGTTACTCTGGTGGGTACGCACCGGGTCTTCGACCGAGGCCTGAACCGACGCTACCGCCGCCAGATGCACCACAGCACGGCAGCCAGCCGCAGCCTGAGTGACCAGCCCTGCATCGGCAACATCACCTTCGATCAGTTCCAGCCGTGGGTGGTCGACCTGCAGATTGCTTCGCCGGCCGGTGGAGAAGTCGTCGAGAATGCGTACGGCGTAGCCTTTGTCCAACAACGCATCGCACAGGTGGGAGCCAATGAAGCCGGCACCGCCGGTGATCAGGATGGGGGCGTCAGCCATGGCGGTAGAACCGGTCCAGTAGAGGTGGCAAACCAGCGCGCCAGGCACGCGGCTTGATACCGAAGGTATGAAGGATTTTCTTGCAGGCCAGTACCGCGTGCTGTGGCTCTTCGCTGGCATCCGGGCGCGCGGCATGGGCCTGCGGCGTGGGGGCCTGAACGGCCAGCTGGCGGTATTGACCGGCCTCGGCGAGGATCGCCTGGCCCAGCGCCAGCGGCGTGGTCGCCTCATTGCCGGCGTAATGGTAGGTGCCCCACAGCGGCGCATTGCAATCCAGTTGCTTGAGCACCGACAGGATCACTCGGGCGGCATCATCAACCGGCGTCGGGTTGCCACGTCGATCATCGGCCAGCAGCAGTTCCTGTGGTTGCTCGGCACGGGTCAGGAAGCGGCCCAACGCGCCATCGATGCTCTCGTCCAGCAACCAGCCAAAGCGCAGCAACACATGCTGCGGGCAAGCCGCACGCACGCTCTGCTCTATGCGCCATAGGGCCTGGCCACGCAAGCCCAGCGGCACTGGCTCGTCCTTTTCGCTATAGGCCGTGGCCCGCGAACCATCGAACACACGGTAGCTGGAGGGCTGCACCAAGGTGATCTGATGGTGCTGGCACAGCTCTGCCAACCGCTCCACCGCCCGCTCCTGTTGAGCCAGGCGCTGCTCGCTGACCGACTCAGCCTGGAACCAGTCGAAGTAATAGGCCAGGTTCACCAGCGCGTCGGGGCGATGGTCATCGAGCAACTGAGTAAGGCTTGAGGGCGCCCAGCCGTTCTCGGGCGGGCGCGGTGCCAGGAATGCGATGTCCTCCTCGGCCCCAAGACGAATCAGCGCTTGCCCGAGGGCATTGCCACCACCCAACAGCATTAGGCGCATACGCATAGAGTCAGCAGATCCGGAGAGGTTGATGAGAAAAAAGAGTCATTTTGCGGTTTCCTGCCCGGGAAGTCCAACACCGGACCCGTTCGATGCCACAGGGGGTGATTCCACCGTTTCACTGCTCAATACCGCCACAGACAGAAATCTCCTACGACATACGAGGAATGGGCTGACTACCACGTCTCGGCATAACTGCATTGAATAGTCGACTCCCCACTTGCCAGCCAGGGAGTTTCACCTAAAAACGACAAGGAACGTTCAATGCTTCATTCGGAAGCTGCCTACCTGGATTTCTACCCAGAGGGCAACCGGCGCCTGCTTATCCGTCAGTTCGGATACTCCCCCTTCGCCGTACCGTTGGTGCTCGCTGAAGACCCGCTGCTGGTCCGTGGTTGAGCACAGGAAAATACCCCATGATCGAAATCGACTTGACGTTTGTTCTGCTACTCGCCCTGGTCGCACTGATGGCCGGCTTTTTTGATGCTATCGCCGGCGGCGGTGGCCTTATCACGCTCCCGGTGCTGTTTATTGCCGGTGTAGAACCCTTGGCAGCTATTGCCACTAACAAGTTCCAGGCAGCTTCGGCTACGGTTTCGGCTACGTGCGCCTTCGCCCGCAAAGGCATGATCGACTGGAGACGAGGCAGTCCCATGGCTGTCATGTCGTTCATCGGTGGGGCGTTGGGGGCCTTGTCGATAACTTACGTCCCCAAAAGCGTTTTGCAGACGTGCGTCCCACCACTGCTGATCCTGATCGCCGCCTACTTTGCCTTCAGTCCAAAGCCGAATGAACAAGCGCGCAAGGCAAAGGTATCGACTAGCCTATTCTGCGTGACGGCTGCACCCATCATTGGCTTTTATGACGGCATCTTCGGCCCCGGAGTCGGCTCGTTCTTCATGCTGGCCTGCGTGGTCCTCTTGGGCCAGCACCTCATTCAAGCCGTATGCACCAGCAAGCTTTTGAACGCGGCCTGTAACCTGGGCGCATTGTCAGTTTTTTCTCTCAGCGGGGCGATCATCTGGCCGCTGGCGCTGGCAATGGCGCTCGCCGCCTTTCTGGGCGCACAATTGGGGGCTCGCTGCGCAGTTCGCTTCGGCTCACGCCTCATAAAACCGCTGCTGGTCAGCGTCTGCTGCATCATGGCACTCAAACTGCTGCTCGATACCGGCAACCCGCTCGGCGATTGGCTCAACCAGTTATTCTAGAGAGCACCATGCACATTCAAAAGGCTTCCCCGCAGCGCGTGAAGTGGCAGTTTGACGAGCCCGCCCCGGGCAAAGAGCTGTTCATCAATGAAGTCTTTGAAAACTACCAGCAACAGGCGCGATTGCTGGTACCTGATATCGAGCGCGCAGCCCCCGCATTCGTATTGGGGGGCGCGCGTTCCGACTTTACCCGGCTCAACCCTCTGCTTTATCGCCTGCAAACCGCAGGCATTGGTTCACTCACTGGCAATCTGTCAGGTCATAGCCTCGCCAGCGAGCCAGGCGCAACGGCGCCGTCACTGGCGACGAACCTTGATGAAGCAAAGCGTTTCCACGCGCATATCGCGCCTCGATGCCGAACGCTCATTGGCCACAGCCTTGGCGCGGCCATTACGCTTAAGCTTGCAGCACAGTTGCCACAAGTGGACAGCATCGTATTGATCTGCCCTGCTGTTTATCCAGACGATGCCCACCAGGCGCCGTTCGGCCCGGCATTCACTGCCGCCATCAACAAGCCTTTCGGTTTTCTGGAGAGCGATAGCTACACCTTCCTCAACCAGTTTCGAGGAAGAGTATTGATGGTGATCGGCGAGTACGACGGGCTCAACTCTCAGCGATTCGGCAAAGGCCCCGGCACCAGCGCTGGCAACCTGTGGCTTGCTGGCACTGAACGCTATAGCCCGATTCCTGAAGAAGTTACCCTCGCCTTGATGCGAGCAGTTTCAGCGTCACGTTTGCAATGCCTGTTTCTTACCGACTGCGACCATGGCATCGCGGCTCATTTGCGCAGTACTCCAACAATAGCGGACCAGGTTGCGGACGCAGTAGCAACGTTCATCCTCGACAATGCTTGAGGCGTTGAGCATTACTCGATCTCGAACAGACCATTGCGCAATGGCGCCACGCTCAATCGCTCGCGCACATCGTTATCTATGCGCGGATCATCCGGCCGGTACAGTTTCACCTGCCGATACGCATTGATGCGATTGATCTCCTCGCCCAGGTATTCCCACACCACCCGGGTACAGGCCGGGTTGCGCCGGTCACCGCTGGATACGCCGGCCTTCAGGCCATTCAGCCGGGTAATGCGGCTTTTGAAGCTGGGGATGAGGATGGTCTGGCTCATTTCGTTGAATGTCAGCGACTCGTAGTCGATGAGGAACATCCGGTCCTGCAGCTGGAACGCCGCCCCCAGGTAGCGGCAGCGTACCTCGGCATGCTGATCGGTGGCGCTGGAGCGCTCCTGCCGTTCCTGACGCTCGAACAGAAAACGGCCGCGTTCTTCCCACAGGTGCACCAGCGACACGAGGGTCGTGCCCGGCACCGACATGCAGTTGGAGTACTCGAAGTAGTAACCGCAATAGCGCGAAAGGTTGCCGCCATGTTCGTGCAACGGGCGGAACAACTCGCTGATCGGGTCACTGGGTTGCTGGGCCTGGGGCGATACCCGCGCACCGATCAGACGGGCGAACTGCTCGGCGGGCAGGTTCAGTTCGTAATCCTCGACACCGAAGAAGTCGCCGATACGCTTCAGGTTGAAAGCCGTCGGACGGCTTTGCCCGCTCAGGTACTTGTTGAACTGCGCGCGGTTGATCGACAGCTGGCGGCAAACTTCGGAAATAGAGCGGTAGTGACTGCAGGCAAGTTTGAGGTTTGTAGCGAAGTGATCGCTCATATGCGGAATCCAGGTGACGCGAATGACGCCATTGTAGCATCAAGTCGCATCAAGTCAGAGCAATCCGCGAAATTGTAACCACTCTTGTCATAGCCAACCATGCGCCCCAACGAATAGCGGTGCGCCTGCCGTCCGCTGGTCTTTCCACACGAAGAATAAGAATCGAGGTCATTTTCCAATGCTCGAAGTAATCAACGATTTCCTTTCGGGGAAACTCCTCATCGTGCTGATCGTCGGGCTGGGTAGCTACTTCACCATCCGCTCCCGGTTCGTCCAGTTCCGCCACTTCACCCATATGTTCAGCGTGTTCAAGGAATCGCTGCGTGGCCAGGCAGGCCAGCTGAGCTCCTTCCAGGCCCTGATGCTGAGCCTGGCCGGCCGCGTGGGCGCCGGCAACATCGCCGGTGTCGGTATCGCAGTGACCCTGGGTGGCCCTGGTGCCGTGTTCTGGATGTGGGTTACCGCACTGGTGGGCATGTCCAGCAGCTTCTTCGAATGCACCCTGGCCCAGGTGTACAAGCGCGCTGATGGCGACGGCCTGTACCGTGGCGGCCCGGCCTACTACATCCAGCACGGGCTGAAGCGCAAGAGCATGGCCATCGTGTTCTCGATCTTGCTGCTGGTCACCTACGGCTTCGCCTTCATCGGCCTGCAGTCGTACACCGTCACCCACTCGCTGCAGAATGCCTTTGCCTTCGACCCAAGCCACACCGGTATTGTCCTGGCCGTACTGCTGGCCATCACCTTCATCGGCGGCATCAAGCGCATCGCGGCGGTGTCGGACCTGCTGGTACCCGTCAAGACCCTGGCCTACATCGGCGTGACCCTGTACGTGATCGGCACCCAGATCGAACACGTGCCAGCCATGCTGGAAACCATCTTCAAGAGCGCCTTCGGCCTCGACCCGGCGTTTGCCGGCCTGCTCGGCAGCGCCATCGTCATGGGCGTGAAACGTGGCGTGTTCGCCAACGAAGCAGGCCTGGGCAGCGCGCCGAACGTCGCCGCCGTGGCCGCGGTGAAACACCCGGGCGCACAGGGCGTGGTCCAGGCCTTCAGCGTGTTCCTCGACACCTTCGTGATCTGCACCTGCACCGCCTTGCTGATCTTGCTGTCGGGCTTCTACACCCCGGGCTTCGAAGGTGACGGCATCGTCCTGACCCAGAACTCGCTGGCCGCCGTAGTCGGTGACTGGGGGCGCGTGTTCGTCAGCGTGGCGCTGTCGCTGTTCGTCTTCACCTGCATCCTCTACAACTACTACCTCGGCGAGAACAGCCTGCAATTCCTCAGCCGTAACCGCGCAGTGTTGATGGTGTTCCGTGGCCTGGTGCTGGCACTGGTCGTGTGGGGTTCGATGCAAGACCTGTCGACCGTGTTCGCCTTCGCCGACATCACCATGACCTGCCTGGCCTTCGTCAACCTGGTGGCCCTGGCCCTGCTGTTCAAGGTCGGCCTGCGGGTCATGCGCGACTACGACGACCAGCGCAAGGCCGGTGTAAAGCAGCCTGTGTTCGACTCGTCCAAGTTTGCCGACCTGGACCTGGACCGCAATGCCTGGCCTGCCAATCCGCAGGTGGAAACAGCCACTGACAACGCAGTCGGCCAAGTTCAGACCCAGCGCTGATATCCTCCCCTGCCCAGCCGCCCCTTCCGCGGGCGGCTTTTCTTTGTCCGCTCACCGCTACGGATGCTTTCCATGCGCGCAGTAAAGAATCTTCTCGTTCTCTATACCGGTGGCACCATCGGCATGCTCGAAACCCCCGAAGGCCTGGCACCGGCCGGTGGTTTTGACGCGCGGATGCGTGAACACTTTGCCCAGATGGCCAATGCACCCCAGGTGCAATGGACACTGCACGAGCTGAACCCGCTGCTCGACAGCGCCAATATGCAACAGCACAACTGGCTGGCGATGCGCGATGCCATCGTCGCGGCGGTGGATGTCGCGGGCCACGATGGCGTGTTGGTGCTGCACGGTACCGACAGCATGGCCTACAGCGCTGCTGCGTTGTCGTTCCTGTTGCTGGGCCTGCCAGCACCAGTAGTGCTGACCGGCTCGATGCTGCCGGCAGGTGCCCCGGACAGCGATGCCTGGGACAACCTGTGCGGCGCATTGCGCCAGTTCGAACACGGCCTGGAAGATGGCGTGCAGCTGTACTTCCACGGTCAGCTGCTGCATGGCTGTCGGGCGTCGAAGCTACGCAGCGAAGCGTTCGATGCCTTTGCTGCGCTGCCACGCCACCGTGACGCTGAGCGGGCCGATACGATCCCTGCCGAGCTGGGCTACAAGCAACCGCGCAAACCGGTCAACCTGGCGGTTGTGCCGGTGTTCCCGGGGCTTCAGGCCGGGCATTTGCAGGCCTTGATCGACAGTGGTGTGCAGGGTTTGCTGCTGGAGTGCTACGGCAGCGGGACCGGGCCATCGGATGACCAGGCGCTGCTGAATGTGCTGAGCGCAGCGCGCCAGCGCGGCGTGATGCTGGCGGCTATCAGCCAGTGCCCGGAAGGCTCGGTGGTGTTCGACACCTATGCAGCGGGCAACCGCTTGCGCGGGGCCGGCCTGGTCAGTGGCGGTGGCATGACCCGTGAAGCAGCGCTGGGCAAGATGGTGGCGCTACTGGGCGCAGGGTTGGATGCTGACGCAGCAGACCGCTGGTTTGTCCTGGACCTGTGTGGCGAACGGGCTTGATCAGCGCCTTTGAGGGCCTCTTCGCGGGTAAACCCGCGCCTACGACGATTGCGTTTCCTGTGTAGAAGCGGGTTCACCCGCGAAGAGGCCCTAAAGGGTGAAAAAATGGCGGAAGGCAGCGGGAGTCGAACCTGCCCGGGAACGGCTGCCGTCCCCAACCGGGTTTGAAGCCCGGCCGCGCCACCGGGCGCGATTGCCTTCCTTGAACTCAGTGCCTGGCCTGCTGTTGGGCCAGGGCGCTGTCGGCGCGGATGTGACGCTGGTCGGCCACCCTCCGGGTCAGACCGATGCGGTCGAAGTATTCCAGAATCTGCACACTGCGCTTGCGACCGATGCCCAACATATCGCGAAACGCGGCAACCTGCACTATCTGCGTTTCGCTGGCCTGCCCCAGCATCAACGCTGCCATGCGCTGCAGCGTAGCCTCTGGATAGAACAGGTCGCGCACCACCTGATGCACCAGGCCCAGCCGGGCCAACTTGCGCAGTAACAGGCGCACATCGGCTTCGGCACGGTTCTCCTCACCCGCCAGCGTCCTGACCCAAGGTGGGTCGTATTGCCCTGCGATCAACTTCGGCTGCAGACGTGCCCACAATGCACTGTCGGCTTCGCTCAACTGCACCTTGTGGTCGGGCAGATGCAGCCATGGCCCGCTGCTGGCGATGGCGCTGTCGTCGAGCAGTTCATCCAGCAGGCTGACGAAAGCCGGCCGTTCCAGGGGCAAGGCTACAAAGCGCCGCAGGCGATCGCGGTCCGGGCCGAGCTGGTCGGGCTCTTGCTCGTGAAAGCGCGCCAGCTGTTCCAGAACCTGCTGCTTGAGCGCCTGCCATTGGGCGTTGGCGAACAGCAGTTGGCCCTGCCGGGTGGCCACCACCCGCACATCATCCGGTAACTGCCAGGTTTCCCGCAGGCGGTTGAACTGCCGCTCGAGTCGCTGCGGGCTAATGCCGCCCGGTGCACTGGCAAGCAGTGCTGGCAGTGCCTGCTCCAGATCCGCTGCATCGCGCAGCACCTGCAACTGCTGCAGACGGGCATCGCTGCGGCGTTGGCGGCTTGGGGCGAACGGGTCGAGCACCTTGCCGCCGCCCAGTGTGCGTTGGGCGCGCTGATCGCGCAGCACCAGGCGGTCGCCGTGCACGGCCTGCAACGGCGCGTTGAGCAACAACTGGGCAAACATGCGTTGGCCGGCAGCCAGGCTTTCGCCTTCGAGCAAGGCGACACGGGCCGTTACATCCTGGGTGCCGAGGTGCACATGCACAGCACTGAAATGTTCGAAAGCACGCTTCTCGCCAGGTAACAGGTTTAGCTCGATATCCACCCGAACACTGGGCGCATGCAACCATTCGGGCACCAGCCAGTCGCCCCGGTGCACCTGCTCCACGGCCAGGCGCTCGGCAGCGATGTTCAGCGCCACCCGTTGGCCTGCTTCTGCCACCAACGCGGCCTGGTTCTGTGCATGCAGGCCACGCACGCGTACCACCTTGCCGGCCTTGCCCAGCAACAACGTATCACCCGCACTGACCCGCCCGGCCAGTGCCGTGCCGGTGACCACCACACCGGCGCCGGTAACCGCAAAGGCACGGTCGACGGCCAGGCGAAAACCACCGAAGACACTACGCTGCCGTGTTCCTGCTTCGGCCTCCAGCAGGGCCTGACGCAACGCGTCCACGCCCTCCCCGCTGATGCTCGACAGCGGAAACTGCCGCGCACCGGCATATGGCCCAGGCGCCAGCAATTCACTGACTTGCATCTGCACCTCGGCCAGACGCGACGGCTCGACCCGGTCGCATTTGCTGATCGCCACCAACGCTTGGGGAATGCCCAGCAGCTCGATGATCGCCAGGTGTTCACGGGTCTGTGGCATGACACCGTCGTCGGCCGCCACTACCAACAACACCAGGTCGATGCCATGGGCGCCGGCCAGCATGTTGTGGATAAAACGCTCGTGGCCCGGCACATCGATGAAGCCGGTCAGCGGCGCGCCTTCGCTCAGCGCCGCATAGCGGTAGCCAAGGTCGATGGTCATGCCGCGGGCGCGCTCTTCTTGCCGCTGGTCGCCGGCCTGGCCGGTCAGCGCCAGCAGCAGTGCGGTCTTGCCGTGGTCGATGTGGCCAGCGGTACCAACGATCACTGCACCGGCCCCAGCTGCAGGGCTGGCAACTGGGCCAGCCACTGGGCTTCGTCATCCAGCTGGCGCAGGTCCAGCCACAGGGCATCGTCATCAATGCGGCCCAGCACCGGCACCGGTAGGTCACGCAGGGCGCGCTCCAGCACATGCAAGCTGCGCCCGCGCAACTTCTTGGACACTTGCGGGCGCAGGCACAGCGCGGCACTGGGCAAGCGTGCAACCGGCTGGCTACCACTGCCGATCATGCCCAACGCGGGCTCTACACGGATGGCCCATTGCTCGCCGAGGCGCGCCTGGAGCTCAGGCGCCAGGCGCTCGGCCTGGGCCTGGATCTCGGCCTGGCTGCGAGTCAGCAGGCGCAGGCTGGGCAGGCGCTCGGCCAGGCGATCGGGGTTACGGTACAGCGCCAGCACAGCTTCGAGTGCAGCGAGGGTGATCTTGTCGACGCGCAAGGCACGCTTGAGCGGATTTTTCTTGATCCTGGTGATCAAGTCCTTGCGGCCGACGATGATCCCGGCTTGCGGCCCCCCCAGCAGCTTGTCGCCACTGAAGGTGACGATATCGGCACCATCGGCCAGGGCCTGGCGTACCGTGGGTTCGGCGGGCAGGCCCCAGCGGGTAAGGTCGAGCAGGCTGCCGCTGCCCAGGTCTTCAAGCAGTGGCAGTTGATGTTGGTGGGCGATACGTGCCAGCTCGGCAGTAGGCACCTGGGTAGTGAAGCCCTGGATGCTGTAATTGCTGCAATGCACCCGCATCAGCAGACCGGTGCGCGGGCCGATGGCGGCCTCGTAGTCGCGGGCGTGAGTACGGTTGGTGGTGCCAACCTCGTGCAGCTTCACACCGGCACGGGCCATGATGTCGGGAATGCGGAAGGCACCACCGATCTCGATCAGTTCACCGCGAGAGATGATGCCTTCCTTGCGCGCGCCCAGGCTGTTGAGCGCTAGCAGCACGGCGGCGGCATTGTTGTTGACTACGGTGACGGCTTCGGCGCCGGTCAGCTCGCGGATCAGGCCTTCGATCAGGTCATCACGGTCGCCACGTTTGCCGGTGGCCAGGTCAAATTCCAGGTTGAGCGGGTAACGAGCCGCGGTCTGCATGGCCTCGATGGCTTCTTCCGGTAGCAAGGCGCGGCCCAGGTTGGTGTGCAGCACGGTCCCGGTGAGATTGAACACGCGGCGAACCTGGCTGCGTTGCTGGAGGACGAGGCGTTCGCCGCTGCGGCCAAGGAGGATTTCCGGAGCCAGTTCGGCGCTGCCGAGTTCGCCATGACGGGCGGGCTCGCGCAGGTCGTCGAGCAACTGGCGCAGGGTATTCAGCACGGCGTCACGGCCGTGGCGATCGATCAGAGGGAGGCAAGCCGGGTGGCGAAGGAGGGTATCGATGGACGGCAGGCGTGGGGTGTCGCTGGCTAGGCTGTTGGACATGCGGTACTACCTTGGACTGATCCGTTGTCTGTGCTGGCCCATTCGCGGGTGAACCCGCTCCTACAAGTACAGCGTGATCCGGAAGGTTGGCGCAATTACCTGTAGGTACGAAGGCAAGTCGGTGTTTCAGTGTAGACCCTCAGCCACTACCCGGGGCGAGCATCAGGTTGGGCGCCAGGCGATGGAAGCCCTCCCCGTCCAGACGTATATCCAGGGCCAGGCTGGCCAGATCATCGGCCAGCGGCTCGGCCGCCGCATCGTTCTCCAGGTAGTTCTGCTTCAGGTAGCTGTAGCACCCGGGGCAGCATTCCGCGCGCAGCGGCGCTTTGCCTGGCGCATGGCGATCATCCTCAAGGCTGGTGTAACGCAAATCCTTGCTCGACTCGCAGTACACACACTTGACCCGCACCACATGCCACTCACAGGCACACAACGAACAGGCCAGGTAACGCAAGCCGTTGTGCTTTCCACGGTTGCGCACCACCCCGGCCATCGCCGGCGAACCACAAGCCGGGCATTGGGCCAGGCTGCCGGCAGGCTTGAGCTGGTGTGCGGGCAGCGCCAGCAACCAGCTGGACCAGGCCGCCTGCAACGCGGCACCGAGAAACGGCACCAGTGCTGCAGGCACACCATCGTACTGGCCTGCCAGCAAAGCAATGCCCCAGCCCTTGCGCTGATTGTCATCACTGCCTCGTAGCACCTGCAGGGCCTCACCCATCGGGCCACGGGTTTCGCCGCTGAGGTGCTCTAGCAGTGCCTGCAACCAGACCAGCCATGGCCCTTCACGCACCAGGCTGTCAGCCGCCAGCGGCGGCAAACCATGGTCCATGCACAGGCGCTGACGCGCCTCGGCCACCGGTATGCCGCCGGGCGGATTATCCACAAGCTGCTGCTGGATGCGGCATAACCGCGCAATCAACCTCAGGTAGTCGCCAAGCGCGTTGCCCTCAGCCAGTTGCTCCAGGCGCGCGGCACGCAGTTCAAACAGGTTGGCGGCAGGCAGGTGCAGAAATGGCGGCGTGACTGCCGACGCTTCGATCTGCCCGGGTTCAAGTATGATGCTCAAGCGCTCATCCTTCTTTTCGTCCGTGATCACCCGGCGTCTTGTCGCCGGTCACTTCGCGGTACCACAACTCATGATGCTTGCGGGCCCAGGCGCGGCTGACCCAACCATGCAGCATGGCGCCGATCGAGCCCTTGATCCAGATACCGGCGTAGATGTGCACGATGATGCTGAGAATCAGCACGAAGGCCGCCAGCGCATGCAGCAGCGCAGACAAGCGAATGACATCGATGCCAAACCAATGGCTGAAGTATGCGCGCCAGATCACCACGCCACTGACCAGCAGCACCAGCATGCACACCAGCAGGGTCCAGAACAGCAGCTTCTGCCCGGCATTGTACTTGCCGATCGGCGGTACGCCCTCCTCCTCGTTGCGCATTACCCGGTCCACCCGGCGCAGCCACAGGCGGTCATTGGCGGTGATGAAGTTGGCCCGCCAGAAGCGCAATACCAGGCCGAGGAAAAACACGAACATCGCCACCCCGATGAAGGGATGCAGAATGCGCGTCCACGGCCCGCCGCCGAACAGGTTGCTGAGCCAGAATAGCGCCGGATGGAACAGCGCAAGCCCCGACAGCCCAGCCAGGATGAACAGGATCGCCACCACCCAGTGGTTGCTACGCTCGTTGGCGTTGTAGCGCAGGATGGGTTTGTTGTCGTTCATGGCCGCTGCTCCCCTTGCCCACCGGGCTGCTTCGGATCATAGACATGGACCGACGGGTCCACTTGATGCACGCTTTCGTCCGGCGGTGTCGGGTGTTCATCCTCCTCGACACGCTGTGGGCCGATCCGCACATAGTGGAAGAACCCCGCCAGCACCGCCGCGCCCATGGCCAACAGCGCCAGCGGCTTGGTGAAGCCCTTCCACAACCCCACCAACGGACTGATCACTGGCTGGTCCGGCAGGCCGGCATACAGCTTCGGTGTGTCGGCATGGTGCAGCACGTACATCACGTGGGTACCACCGACGCCATCCGGGTCGTACAACCCGGCCTTGTCGTAGCCCCGCGACTTCAGATCGACGATGCGCTCGGCCGCATGCACTTTCATCTCGTCCTTGCTGCCGAACACGATCGCCCCGGTCGGGCAGGTTTTCACGCACGCCGGCTCCAGCCCCACGCTGACGCGATCGGAACACAGGGTGCACTTGTACGCCTTGTGGTCTTTCTGCGAGATACGCGGGATGTTGAACGGGCAGCCGGTGATGCAGTAGCCGCAGCCGATGCAGTGGTCCTGGTTGAAGTCGACGATACCGTTGGCGTGCTTGATGATCGCACCCGGGCTCGGGCAGGCCTTCAGGCAACCTGGGTCGGCACAGTGCATGCAGCCGTCCTTGCGGATCAGCCACTCCAGGTTGCCGTCGTCGCGCTCGTGCTCGGTAAAGCGCATCAGTGTCCAGGTCTCGGCAGTGAGGTCCTGGGGGTTGTCGTAGGTGCCGTGGTTGTGGCCAACCTCGTCACGCAGTTCATTCCACTCCGAGCACGCCACCTGGCAGGCCTTGCAGCCGATGCACTTGGTAGTGTCGATCAGCTTGGCGACCTCCTCCTGCTGACGCACCGAGGGCGGCACGGTAGTGGTGGCCGAGCGGGCGATGATGTCTTGGCTGGCCATCAGAGTTTCTCCACTTTCACGAGGAACGACTTGGACTCTGGCGTCTGCGTATTGCCGTCACCGAGGAACGGCACCAAGGTATTGGTCAGGTAGCCATGCCGGGTAGCGCCGGTGAAGCCCCAGTGCAGCGGAATGCCGATTTGGTGCACGGTCTGATTGTTGACCTGCAGCGGGCGAATCCGCTTGGTCACCACCGCCACCGCATCGATATGCCCACGCTTGCTCGACACCCGTACCCGGTCGCCGGCCTTGATGCCTTTCTCGTTGGCCAGCACCTCGCCTATCTCGACGAACTGCTCGGGCTGGGCAATGGCGTTGAGCCGGCAATGCTTGCTCCAGAAGTGGAAATGCTCGGTCAGCCGGTAGGTGGTCGCCGCATAAGGGAACTCATCGTGCGTGCCGAGGGTGTCCCACACAGAATCGAAGATGCGCCCCGCCGGGTTGCTGGTGGCCTTCTTGTTCTGCGGGTGCAGCGGGTTGATGCCGATCGGCGTTTCGAAGGGCTCATAGTGCTCAGGGAACGGGCCTTCGGCCATCTTGTCGATGGCGAAGAAACGCGCCACGCCTTCGGGGTTCATGATGAAGGGGTTCATCCCCGCTTCGGGCGGCGAGTCGACCTTGAAGTCCGGCACGTCGGTGCCGGTCCAGGCCTTGCCGTTCCACCATACCAGGCGCTTTTTCTCCGGATCCCACGGCTTGCCTTGCGGGTCGCTGGAGGCACGGTTGTAAAGGATGCGGCGGTTGGCCGGCCAGGCCCAGGCCCAGTTCTGCACCTGATGCATGCCATACGGGTCGCTGTTGTCGCGGCGAGCCATCTGGTTGCCCTGTTCGGTCCAGCTACCGGCAAAGATCCAGCAGCCAGACGCGGTGCTACCGTCGTCCTTGAGCTGACCGAAGCCCGCCAGTTGCTGGCCCGCCTTGATCACCGCGCCAGTCGGGTCGGTGACATCGGCCACCGCCCAGCCGTTCATCTCCTTGGCCAGCTCCTCCGGGGAGGGCTCTTCAGGGATCTTGTACGGCCAGCTGATATTCATTATCGCGTCAGGATAGGCCCCCCCTTCGGCCTGGTAACGTTGGCGCAGGCGCAGGAACAGCTCGCTCATGATCTGCACGTCGGTGCGCGTCTCGCCGGGGCCGTCTGCGCCCTTCCAGTGCCATTGCAGCCAGCGGCTGCTGTTGACCAGCGAGCCGTCTTCCTCGGCAAAGCAGGTCGTGGGCAAGCGGATTACTTCGGTCTGGATAGAGGCCGTGTCGACATCGTTGAACGGCCCGACGTTACGCCAGAATTCCGAGGTCTCGGTGGCCAAGGGGTCCATGATCACCAGCCACTTGAGCTTGCCCAGTGCCGCAGTGACGCGGTTTTTGTCCGGCAGCGCGGCGATCGGGTTGAAGCCCTGGCACATATAACCATTGACTTTGCCCTGGCCCATCATCTCGAACATGCGCAGCACGTCGTAGGCCGGTACATCGAGTTTGGGCAGCCAGTCATAACCCCAGTTGTTTTCCGCCGTGGCGTTGGCGCCGTACCAGGCCTTCATCAGGCTGACGTGGAACTTGCCGTAGTTCTGCCAGTACGACAACTGCCCAGGCCGCAGCGGCTTGGAAGCGCGCTTGTCGATGTAGGCGGCGTAGTCCTGCTCGGCGTCACCGGCCAGGGTCAGGTAGCCCGGCAGCGAGTTGGACAGCAGGCCGAGGTCGGTCAGGCCCTGGATGTTGGAGTGCCCGCGCAGGGCGTTGACCCCGCCTCCGGGCATGCCGACGTTGCCGAGCAGCAACTGGACCATGGCCGCACTGCGGATAATCTGCGCACCGATCGAATGCTGCGTCCAACCTAGCGCATAAAGGATCGTCATGGTCTTGCCCGGAACCGAGCAGGAGGCGATCTCTTCCCAAACCTTCATCATGGCGTCCTGTGGCATGCCACAGGTCATGCTCGCCAGTTCCGGGGTATAGCGGCTGTAATGCTGCTTCATCAGCTGGAACACGCAGCGAGGGTGCTGCAATGTCGGGTCGACCTTGGCATAGCCGTCCTCACCCAGCTCGTAACCCCAGCCGGACTTGTCGGCATACACACGTTTGGCCTCGTCGTAACCGCTGAACAGGCCATCCTCGAAGCCATAGTTCTCTTTGACGATGAACGACACGTCAGTGTAGTTGCGCACGTACTCGTGCTGGATCTTGTCGTTGCTGAGCAGGTAGTTGATCAGCCCGCCCATGAAGGCGATATCGGTGCCGGTACGGATCGGCGCGTAGTAGTCCGCCACCGAAGCGGTACGGGTAAACCGCGGGTCGACCACAATCAGCCGCGCCTTGTTGTGCGCTTTGGCCTCGGTCACCCACTTGAAGCCGCACGGATGCGCTTCTGCTGCGTTGCCACCCATCACCAGGACCAGATTCGCGTTGGCGATATCGGACCAGTGGTTGGTCATGGCGCCACGGCCGTACGTCGGGGCAAGACTTGCCACCGTCGGGCCATGTCAGACACGTGCCTGGTTATCGAACCCCAGCATGCCTGTTGCGCGGATGACCTTGTGGGTCAGGTAGCCAGCCTCGCTGGAAGCAGCGGAAGCGGCAAGAAAACCGGTGGTGAGCCAGCGGTTGACCGTTTGGCCTTGGGCATTCTTCTCGATGAAGTTGGCATCGCGGTCCTGCTTCATCAGGTCGGCGACGCGGTCCAGCGCCTCGTCCCAGCTGACCCGCACCCACTCTTTGCTGCCCGGCTTGCGAACCTCGGGGTACTGCAGGCGGCTCGGGCTGTGGATAAAGTCCAGCAAGCCGGCGCCTTTCGGGCAAAGTGTGCCGCGGTTGACCGGGTGGTCGGCGTCCCCTTCGATATGGATGATGTTCTGTTTGACGTTCTTCCCCGCATCACCCTGGCTGTACAGGATCAGGCCGCAGCCGACCGAACAGTAGGGGCAGGTGTTACGGGTTTCTTTGGTATGCGCCAGCTTGAAGTGACGCACCTGCTCGGCGAATGCCGGCGTTGGGGCCATGCCCAACGCCGCAAGGCTCGAGCCTCCAAGGCCGACGGCGGCGACCTTGAAGAACTGCCGACGGTTCAGGTCCATCGTGCACTCCTGATCAGGTGGTGGACGCGCGGAACATTGCCGGCGCCTCTTGGTAGTCACGGTGGCGGCCAATTGATGGCCGCCAAAGGATAAGACTAGTCAAGAATCCAGAAGGTGCGATGACCTGGGTCAGTGGTGCGGCCCCGATCAGGCACGTGGCAAGTTGCGCACCACATTCAGCGCCGCACTGCTCTGCGCCACAGGCATGATCTCGATGGTATTGATATTCACATGCGCCGGCTGCTCGGCAACCCAGGCTACCGTTGCTGCGATGTCCTCCGGCAGGAGGGCCTCTACATCCCGATACAAGGCCTGCACGGCGTCCAGGTCGCCATTGAGGCGCACCACCGAGAAGTCAGTGCCTGAGCACAGCCCCGGCTCGATATTGCTCACCCGCACGCGGGTGCCAGCCAGGTCGGCACGCAGGTTGAGGCTGAACTGGCGGACGAACGCCTTGCTGGCGCCATACACGTTACCGCCCGGGTAGGGGTAAGTGCCGGCGATCGAGCCGATGTTGATGATCATGCCGCTATCGGCTTCCACCATTTGCGGCAGGATCTTGTGGGTGACCATGGCCAGGCCGGTGATGTTGGTGTCGATCATCTGCTGCCAGTTTGCGGCACTGCTGGTTTGGGCACGGTCCACGCCCAGCGCCAGCCCCGCATTGTTGACCAGCAGATCGATCTGCAGCGACGCCTCACGCAGCTGCTCGACCGCCTTCTCGAGCGATTCGGGGTCAGTGACATCCAGCGCCAGCGGAATGAAATTGACGCCCAGTTCGTCCTCAAGTGCTTTCAGTTTGTCCATGCGCCTGGCGCCACCGACCACACGGTAGCCTTTGCCGATCAGGGTGCAGCAGATGGCGCGGCCAAAGCCTGAGGAAGCACCGGTTACAAATGCGGTTTTCATTGGTTATCTCCTATCAATGGGTCAGGTCAGGTACTTCACGCCCAGGCTGATGAACAGACAGAGCATCGAGAACACCAACGCCTTGCGCACCACGTCGTTGCCTTTACGCAAGGCCAGGGAACTGCCCAGGTGGTTACCGAGGATGTTGCAGGCCACAAGTGGCAATGCCAGCAGGTAGACGACCTTGCCTGCGCTGACGAACGCCACCAAAGCACCGATGTTGGAAGCGAAGTTGAAGGTTTTGGAGTTGGCTGAACTGGAGACCAGGTCCATGCGCAGCAGGTAATGGAAAGCGATGATGAACATGCTGCCGGTACCGGGGCCGAAGAAGCCGTCATAGAAGCCGATGACCAGGCAAGTCAACGGCACTACGGTGTACAGCATTCGCGAAGACAGCTCGCGCTCCTCGACCGGACGATCCTTGGGGGTAAGGAAAATGAGAATGCCGAGGGGGATCAGTGCCAGGATGATCTTGCCCACCGTTTCCTGCGAGATCGATACGATCAGGTGAGCCCCCAGGTAGGCGCCTAATAGCGAAAACGGCACCCCGACCAACGCTACCTGCCAGACCATCTTGCTGTTGGCCAGGAAGTTGCGGATAGCCGCCAGCGTGCCGAGGGTACTGACCAGTTTTTCCTGGCCCAGTGCCACCTGGGGCGGCATGCCAACCAGCAGAAAACCCGGCACCAGGAACAAACCTCCACCCCCGGCAATGCTGTCAACGAAGCCCGCAACAAAAGCGATCGCGCCAAGCATGAGGATTGCCAGCAACCCGTGCTCCGCCCAGTAAGAACCCAACATGTCCATAGCAAAGTCCATCCAGTGGAGCGTTATGCCAGGCGCAGCCTGAGAGCGGCTGGCCTGATCGGTGCGATGATTGTAATTTCAAAAATTGAATCGATTCAATCTAAAATAAATTCAACTCAATTTAACCAATTACCATCATTACCTGCATCCGAGCTTTCATGCTAGGCTTTCGCGCTCTTGCAGAGCCTGGTGCCATCTCCATGTGGGTCCCCCAATACAGCCATCAAACACAGCCGGTTTACCTGATGATCGCTGATGCCCTTGAACAGGACATCGAACGTGGTCGGCTTGCAGAAGGCGATCGCTTACCCACGCTCAAGGACCTCGCCGAGGCGCTGAATGTAACCCCCGGCACGGTTGGCAGGGCCTACGACGAAGCAGCCAAGCGTGGTTTGGTGGCTGGCGAGGTAGGCCGAGGCACATTTGTCAGGCAACTGCGGCAGCCATTACCCGCCCCGTCGGTGCCCACACCCGTTGCCGGCGAGAGTAGCCAGATCGACCTCTCGATCATCAAGCCCAACGACGCTCACATGAGCGAGTGGCTAGGCACGGCTATCCGCGAACTGGCCGCCTCCTCTGACTTGGGGCAGGTACTCGACTATGTGACAGAAGGTGGCCACACGTCCCACAAACAAGCCGGTGCGACCTGGATACAGCGCTGGCTGCCTGATGCTCGCTGGCAGCAGGTGGTACTGACTGCTGGCGCCCAGCATGGGCTGCTGGTGGCCATCAGCAGCCTGTCGAAGAGTGACGATGTGGTGCTGTGCGAGTCGCTCTGCTACCCGGGCATCATATCCCTGGCCCACAGCCTGGGCCGGCGCCTGCGCAGCGTCGCCATGGACGAACACGGGCTCATCCCGGAGGCATTGCGCGCGGCCTGCCTGGAACACCGCCCTTCCCTGCTGGTGTGCGTCACCACGCACCAGAACCCGACCAACTCGATCATGCCCCCAGCAAGGCGTCAGGCTATCGCCGAGATCGCCCGTGAGTTCGACCTGTTCATCGTGGATGACGATATCTACGGTTTTCTCGAGCCCGACCCGGGCTACAAGCCGCTTGCAGCGTATGCGCCTGAACGCTCGGTGTACCTCACCAGCCTGTCCAAAAGCGTGCTGCCGGCACTGCGCATCGGCTACCTGTACGCCCCGCCGCAAACCCTGTCGCGGTTATCATCGATGGTACGCAGCAGCGTGTGGATGCCATCGCCACTGATGGCGCAACTGGCCAGTAACCTGATCAACAGCGGCAAAGCCGACCAGCTGGTGCGTATGCAGCAACAGGAGGCGGCCGCGCGCCAGCACATGGCCCGGGAGATTCTTGGCCAATACAAGATCCGCACCCAGCCTCACAGCTTCCATATCTGGCTGGAGCTGCCAGAACCGTGGACCAGCGACGAGTTTGCCAACCTGGCGCGTGATAACGGCGTAACGGTGGTCAGCGGCAGCCAGTTCCTGCCAGAACGCAGCCACCCCACCAGCGGTGTGCGCATCGCCCTGATGGCACCCAGCCGCCAGGCACTGGGCTTTGCCCTGACCAAGCTGGCAAGCCTGCTGGATTCGGCGGAGCCGCGGTTGTTCTACTGAAAGCGATGCCAGATACGCGGTGCTGCCCATAAAAAAACCCAGGGCAACTGCCCTGGGTTTCTGGTCTTGCTGAACGCCTTACCGCTCTGATCAGAACGGAATATCGTCATCGAAGCTGTCGAAGTCAGCCGCCGGCTGCGGCGCAGGCTGTTGCGGCGCTGGGCGCTGAGGGGCCTGCTGCGGGCGCTGGGCCTGCTGGCGTGGCGGTGCCTGGTTGTACTGTTGCTGCTGGCCGCCACCGTAATTGCCGCCACCCTGGTTGTATGGGTCGCCGCCCTGCTGCTGGCCTTGCGGACGACCGCCGAGCAGTTGCATGGTGCCGTTGATGTCGACGATGATCTCGGTGGTGTAGCGCTTGATGCCGTCTTTTTCCCACTCGCGGGTCTGCAGCTTGCCTTCGATGTAGCACTGCGAACCCTTGCGCAGGTACTCGCCAGCGATTTCGGCAACCTTGCCGAACAGCGACACACGGTGCCACTCGGTACGCTCGACCTTCTGGCCCGACTGCTTGTCAGTCCACTGCTCGCTGGTGGCCAGGCTCAGGTTGGTCACGGCGTTACCGTTGGGCAGGTAGCGGACTTCGGGATCCTGGCCACAGGTACCGACCAGAATGACTTTGTTAACCCCACGGGCCATAACGTTCTCCTAGGCTTCGCACGCCGAAGAGGCTGGATTCACCAGTCGCTCGAGGGTCGCACGGTCCAAAATTTTCGTATCCAGTTTGATATAGATGGCGGCTTCTTCTGCCACCACCACAACGTCGGTCACACCCGGCACGGCCATCAGGCGCTCGGTCAGGCCGGCTTCCCGGACCGCCTCAGGCGTCAGGGGCATGCGCAGGCTGGTCACATATGGCGGCTCGTTCATGCGCAAGGCGACGATCAGCCAGATAGCACACAGCACCGCGCTACCGAGGAACACCGTGTTCAGCCCACCGTGCTGGAACAACCAGCCGCCAAGGATCCCGCCTAACGCTGCACCGAGGAACTGGCTGGTGGAATACACCCCCATTGCCGTCCCCTTGCCACCGGCAGGCGATACCTTGCTCACCAGAGAAGGCAGCGAAGCCTCCAGCAGGTTGAATGCGGTAAAGAATACCACGGTGCCAATCACCAGTCCGCGCAAACCGTCAGCCCACTCCCAGAAGTATATCTCTGTCAGCAGCAGGACACTGACTGCGCCGGCCAACACTCGTTTCATCTTGCGCTTTTTTTCGCCGTAGATGATGAACGGGACCATTGCAAAAAATGAGATGAACAGCGCAGTCAGGTACACCCACCAGTGCTGCTCCTTGGGCAGGCCGCCACGCTCGACGAACGCCAGTGGCAGCGCAACGAAGCTGGCCATGAGGACGGCGTGCAGGATGAAAATGCTTATGTCCAGGCGCAGAAGGTCCGGATGACGCAGTGTCGGGCCGATGGCCTGGCGCGCCACCCCCGACTCGCGGTGCTGCAAAATGCTGTGGGTGTTGGGTACGACAAACGCGATCAACAGGATGCCGACCAAGGCAAGCCCGGCCGTAACCAGGAACAAACCTGACAAACCAAAGGCACTTGTCAGCAATGGACCAACGACCATGGCGACAGCAAACGACAGCCCGATGCTCATGCCGATCATGGCCATGGCCTTGGTCCGGTGTTGTTCGCGGGTGAGGTCCGACAGCAGTGCCATCACCGCGGCAGAAATTGCCCCCGCGCCCTGCAGGATGCGCCCGGCAATCACGCCCCAGATAGAGTCAGCCTGGGCCGCCAGCACACTGCCCAGGGCAAAGATCACCAGCCCCAGATAAATCACCGGTCGGCGACCGATGCGGTCAGAAACCATCCCGAACGGGATCTGCAATACCGCCTGAGTCAGGCCATAGGCACCAATGGCCAGGCCGATCAGGGCAGGCGTGGCACCAGCCAGGTCCATGCCGTAGGTGGCCAGTACCGGCAAGACCATGAACATGCCCAGCATACGAAAGGCAAAGACCAGGGCAAGGCCGCCAGCGGCGCGGGTTTCGCCGCCACTCATACGCTCGTTGTGGGTGTCGTGCATGGATTAACCTCGTGTGAACCGGCGGCGATTCTATCAGTCCGACAGCTTGACGGCATCAACGCGACGCTTTGCCGCGTCATACTGGCGCGCCGTATACTTCCTTGTTTATGCCCGCCAAGCGAGGCCGCAGTGGACAAGATCCTGATTCGTGGGGCACGTACCCACAACCTGAAGAACATCGACCTGACCCTGCCCCGGGACAAGTTGATCGTGATCACCGGCCTGTCCGGTTCCGGCAAGTCGTCCCTGGCGTTCGATACCTTGTACGCCGAAGGCCAGCGCCGCTACGTGGAATCGCTGTCGGCCTACGCCCGGCAGTTCCTGTCGATGATGGAAAAGCCCGACGTCGACACCATCGAAGGCCTGTCACCGGCGATTTCCATCGAGCAGAAGTCGACCTCGCACAACCCGCGCTCCACGGTCGGCACCATCACCGAAATCTACGACTATCTGCGCCTGCTGTACGCCCGCGTCGGTACTCCACGCTGCCCGGACCACGATATCCCGCTGGAGGCGCAAACGATCAGCCAGATGGTCGACCTGGTGCTGGAGCGCCCGGAAGGCAGCAAGCTGATGCTGCTCGCGCCGGTGGTGCGCGAGCGCAAGGGCGAGCACCTGGCAGTGTTTGACGAGCTTCGGGCCCAAGGCTTCGTGCGGGCCAGGGTCAACGGCAAGCTCTACGAACTCGATGAGTTGCCCAAGCTGGACAAGCAGAAGAAGCACAGCATCGATGTGGTGGTGGACCGCTTCAAAGTCCGCGCCGACCTGCAACAGCGCCTGGCCGAATCGTTCGAGACCGCGTTGAAGCTGGCCGACGGTATTGCCCTGGTGGCACCGATGGACGACGAACAAGGCGAAGAGACGATCTTCTCCGCGCGCTTCGCCTGTCCGGTGTGCGGCCACGCGATCAGCGAGCTGGAACCGAAGCTGTTCTCCTTCAACAACCCGGCTGGCGCTTGCCCGACTTGCGACGGCCTGGGGGTCAAGCAGTTCTTCGACACCAAACGCCTGGTCAACACCGAACTGACCTTGGCCGAAGGCGCGATCCGCGGCTGGGACCGGCGTAACGTGTACTACTTCCAGATGCTCGGTTCGTTGGCAGCGCACTACGGCTTCAGCCTGGAGGAGCCATTCGGTGAGCTGTTGGCCGAACACCAGAAGGTGATCCTGCAGGGCAGCGGCAAGCAGAGTGTCGACTTCAAATACCTCAACGACCGAGGCGATATCGTCAAGCGATCGCACCCGTTCGAAGGCATTGTGCCGAACCTTGAGCGCCGCTACCGCGAAACCGAATCGGCCACAGTGCGTGAAGAACTGGCCAAGTTCCTTGGTACGCAACCGTGCCCGGATTGCCGGGGTACGCGCCTGCGCCGCGAGGCGCGCCATGTGTGGGTGGGCGAGAAAACCCTGCCGGCGGTAACCAATTTGCCGATCGGTGAAGCCAGCAACTACTTTGGTCAACTGACCCTTACTGGCCGGCGTGGCGAAATCGCGGCAAAAATCCTCAAGGAAATCTGCGAACGACTTCAGTTCCTGGTCAATGTCGGCCTCGACTACCTGACCCTGGATCGTAGCGCCGACACCCTGTCCGGCGGTGAAGCGCAACGTATCCGACTCGCCAGCCAGATCGGCGCCGGTCTTGTGGGGGTGATGTACATCCTCGATGAACCGTCCATCGGCCTTCATCAACGCGACAACGACCGCCTGTTGGCCACCCTCAACCATTTGCGCGACCTGGGCAACACGGTGATCGTGGTGGAACACGACGAGGACGCCATTCGGCTGGCCGACTACGTGGTGGATATCGGCCCGGGCGCCGGTGTTCACGGTGGGCAGATCGTCGCCGAGGGCTCGCCTCAGGAGGTCATGGACCATCCCGATTCGCTGACTGGCAAGTACCTGTCCGGGCGCAAGAAGATCGTCGTGCCGGCCAAGCGCACGCCGCGCAACAAGAAGCTGCAGCTCAAGCTCAAAGGCGCGCGTGGCAACAACCTGCAGAACGTCGACCTGGAAGTACCAATCGGCCTGCTGACCTGCGTGACTGGTGTATCCGGCTCGGGCAAATCGACGCTGATCAACAACACCCTTTTCCCCTTGGCCGCCACGGCACTCAATGGCGCAAGCAGTCTGGAAGCCGCACCGCACAGCAGCATGGACGGCCTGCAGCACCTGGACAAGGTGGTGGATATCGACCAGAGCCCGATCGGCCGCACACCACGCTCCAACCCGGCGACCTACACCGGCATCTTCACCCCGATCCGCGAGCTGTTCTCCGGTGTACCGGAGTCACGCTCGCGTGGTTATGGTCCGGGGCGTTTCTCATTCAACGTCAAGGGGGGCCGTTGCGAGGCCTGCCAGGGCGATGGCCTGATCAAGGTGGAAATGCACTTCCTGCCGGACATCTACGTGCCGTGTGACGTGTGCAAGAGCAAGCGCTACAACCGCGAAACCCTGGAGATCAAGTACAAGGGCAAGAACATCCACGAGGTGCTGGAAATGACCATCGAGGATGCCCGAGAGTTCTTCGATGCGGTGCCGGCGCTGGCGCGCAAGCTGCAAACGTTGATGGATGTGGGCCTGTCGTACATCAAACTGGGGCAATCAGCGACCACGTTGTCCGGCGGTGAGGCGCAGCGGGTGAAGCTGTCGCGCGAGCTGTCCAAGCGCGATACCGGCAAGACCTTGTACATCCTCGACGAACCTACTACCGGTCTGCACTTTGCCGATATCCAGCAGCTGCTGGATGTGTTGCATCGCCTGCGCGACCACGGCAATACCGTGGTGGTGATCGAGCATAACCTGGATGTGATCAAGACTGCCGACTGGCTGGTTGACCTGGGGCCTGAGGGCGGCTCCAAGGGTGGGCAGATCATTGCCTGCGGTACGCCAGAAGAGCTGAGCGAGATGAAGCAGTCATATACCGGCCATTACCTGAAACCATTGCTGGAGCGGGACCGGGCCTAAGTGTTGCCAGCGCAATGAAAAAGCCCCTGGTACCGAGGGTGCCAGGGGCTTTTACTTGAGCCTGTGGGTAACTTACATCTGCGACTGCAGGTAGTTTTCCAGCCCGATGGCCTTGATCAGGCCCTGCTGCTTCTCAAGCCAGTAGGTGTGATCTTCTTCGGTGTCGGCCAGCTGCGCACGCAGGATGTCACGACTGACGTAGTCCTTGTGCAGTTCGCATAGCTCGATGCCTTTACAAAGCGCACCGCGCACCTTGTATTCGAGCTTGAGGTCTGCCTCGATCATTTCCGGCACGGTGCTACCGACCTCCAGGTCATCCGCACGCATGTCAGGGGTCCCTTCGAGCATGAGGATACGACGCATCAGGGCATCGGCGTGCTGCGTCTCTTCCTCCATCTCGTGGTTGATGCGCTCGTAGAGCTTGGACAGGCCCCAGTCTTCGTACATGCGCGAATGAATGAAGTACTGGTCGCGTGCCGCCAGTTCGCCCTTCAGCAGCGTGACGAGATAGTTGATTACATCCGGGTGGCCTTGCATCGCCCTGATTCTCCATGTGAAAACGTCTATGCCACATAGTGTGAACCAGCTTTTGCCTATGGTCACTGAAAAACGCGCAATCAGACGCAAAAAATCGGTTAAACAGTAGTGATATTCATTGAAAAACCGCCCAAATGAGGGCGGTTCTTCTTATCACTTCGACTTAGGCGAGATTGATGCCCAAAGCCTTCGCAATCCCTTCGCCATAGGCCGGATCCGCCTTGAAGAAGTACTGTAGCTGACGCTGAATCACGTCTTCGCTGACACCCGCCATGGTAGCGGCGATGTTGCTGATCAGCAGGGCTTTCTGCTCATCGCTCATCAAACGGAACAACGCGCCGGCATGACTGAAGTAGTCAGTGTCCTCACGGTGATCGTAGCGATCAGCCGAACCATTCAGGGCCAATGCTGGCTCAGCATGACGTGGCGACTGTTTCGGGGCATCGCTGTAGCTGTTTGGCTCGTAGTTCGGTGCACTACCGTAACTGCCGGTGGCCATCGAGCCGTCGCGCTGATAGCTGTTGACCGGGCAACGTGGCGCGTTGACTGGCAATTGCTGGTGGTTGGTGCCAACGCGATAGCGGTGCGCGTCGGCGTAGGCGAATACACGGCCTTGCAGCATGCGGTCCGGTGAAAGACCGACGCCGGGCACCATATTGCTCGGGCCGAACGCGGCCTGCTCGACCTCTGCAAAATAGTTGAGCGGGTTGCGGTTGAGCTCCAGCACACCCACCTCGATGAGCGGATAATCCTTCTGCGACCAGGTCTTGGTCACGTCGAATGGGTTCTCGTCGCGGCTGGCAGCCTCGGCTTCGCTCATCACCTGAATGCAGACAGTCCAGCGCGGGTAGTCGCCACGCTCAATGGCCTCGAAGAGGTCGCGCTGAGCGTAATCCGGGTCGGTACCTGCCAGGCGTGCAGCGTCTGTCGGGGTGAGGTTCTTGATGCCTTGCTGGGTCTTGAAGTGCCACTTGACCCAAGTGCGCTCACCCTTTGCATTGATCAGGCTGTAGGTGTGGCTGCCAAAGCCATGCATGTGGCGATAGCCGTCCGGAATGCCACGATCGGAAAACAGGATGGTGACCTGGTGCAGCGCTTCTGGGGAATGCGACCAGAAGTCCCACATCATCTGAGCGTTCTTCAGGTTGGACTGCGGGTGGCGCTTCTGGGTGTGGATAAAGTCCGGGAACTTCAATGGGTCGCGAATGAAGAACACTGGCGTGTTGTTACCGACGATGTCCCAGTTGCCTTCCTCGGTGTAGAACTTCACCGCGAAGCCACGCGGGTCACGCTCGGTATCTGCAGAGCCGCGCTCGCCACCAACGGTGGAGAAGCGTAAGAAAGTCTCGGTTTGTTTACCGACCTCTTCGAACAGCTTGGCGCTGGTATAGCCGGTGATATCGTGAGTAACGGTAAAGGTACCGTAGGCGCCCGAGCCTTTGGCATGGACGCGGCGCTCAGGAATGTTCTCGCGATTGAAATGGGCGAGCTTCTCGATCAGGTGGAAGTCGTCGAGCAACAGCGGACCGCGCGGGCCGGCGGAGCGGGAGTTCTGGTTGTCGGCTACAGGTGCACCGCTGGCGGTGGTGAGAATCTTGCTCATGGGCTCTCCTTTTCGGTCTTCAAGGGCCGGCTAATCGGCTGTAGAGAGAGTATTGACGAGCAAGATTACAGGAACAAATTCATTACATGACTTACATCAATAGAAATAAACAATAGATGTAAAAACAAAAAACCGGGCACTAGGCCCGGTTTTCTGTAGCAGACAGAACGTCTTACTCAGCAGCTTCTACAGCACCGCCGACCGGACGATCAACCAGCTCGACGTACGCCATAGGCGCGTTGTCGCCAGCGCGGAAACCGCACTTCAGGATGCGCAGGTAGCCGCCCTGACGGGTGGCGTAACGCTTGCCCAGGTCGTTGAACAGTTTGCCAACAGCGGACTTCGAACGGGTACGGTCGAAGGCCAGACGACGGTTAGCAACGCTGTCTTCCTTGGCCAGGGTGATCAGCGGCTCGGCAACGCGGCGCAGTTCCTTGGCTTTCGGCAGGGTGGTTTTGATCAGCTCGTGCTCGATCAGCGACACTGCCATGTTCTGGAACATAGCCTTGCGGTGAGAGCTGGTACGGCTCAGGTGACGTCCACTTTTACGATGACGCATGATTCATTCCTTACCAAACACTACGTTCGGTGATTACGACGATCAGGCGGTCGCCTTGTCGTCTTTCTTAAGACTTGCAGGCGGCCAGTTGTCGAGGCGCATGCCGAGAGACAGACCACGAGAGGCCAGAACGTCCTTGATTTCAGTCAGGGACTTCTTACCCAGGTTAGGAGTCTTCAACAGCTCTACTTCGGTACGCTGAATCAGGTCGCCGATGTAGTAGATGTTCTCCGCCTTGAGGCAGTTGGCCGAACGTACAGTCAGTTCCAGGTCGTCAACCGGACGCAGCAGGATCGGATCGATCTCGTCTTCCTGCTCGACTACGACAGGCTCGCTGTCACCTTTGAGGTCGACGAACGCGGCCAGCTGCTGTTGCAGAATGGTCGCAGCGCGGCGGATAGCCTCTTCAGGATCCAGGGTGCCGTTGGTTTCCAGATCAATGACCAGTTTGTCCAGGTTGGTACGCTGTTCAACACGGGCGTTCTCGACCACATAGGCGATACGACGCACCGGGCTGAAGGAGGCGTCCAACTGCAGACGGCCAATGCTACGGCTTTCGTCTTCGTCGGTTTGACGGGAGTCGGCCGGCTCGTAACCACGACCACGAGCTACAGTGAGCTTCATGTTCAGAGCGCCGTTCGACGCCAGGTTCGCGATTACGTGATCGGGGTTGACGATCTCGACATCGTGATCCAGCTGAATATCGGCAGCGGTAACCACCCCCGAACCCTTTTTCGACAAGGTCAGCGTAACTTCGTCACGACCATGCAGTTTGATAGCGAGACCTTTCAGGTTCAACAGGATTTCAATTACGTCTTCCTGAACACCTTCGATCGCGGAGTACTCATGGAGTACGCCATCGATCTCGGCCTCGACTACTGCACAGCCAGGCATGGAGGACAACAGGATGCGGCGCAGCGCGTTGCCCAGGGTATGGCCGAAACCACGCTCGAGAGGCTCGAGCGTAATCTTGGCGCGGGTCGGACTGACTACCTGCACATCAATGTGGCGGGGAGTCAGGAACTCATTTACCGAAATCTGCATGGATGCACCTATTTTCTAGCCCTTACTTGGAGTAGAGCTCGACAATCAGGTTTTCGTTGATGTCGGCAGACAGGTCGCTGCGAGCAGGAACGTTCTTGAAAACGCCCGACTTTTTAGCAGCATCCACGTCAACCCACTCAACGCGGCCACGCTGGGCGCACAGTTCAAGGGCTTGAACAATGCGCAACTGGCCCAGCGATTTCTCGCGGACTGCGACCACGTCACCCGGACGAACTTGGTAGGATGGAATGTTTACAGTCTTACCGTTGACGCTGATCGCTTTGTGCGAAACCAGCTGACGGGACTCGGAACGAGTCGAGCCGAAGCCCATACGGTAAACGACGTTATCCAGACGGCACTCGAGCAGTTGCAGCAGGTTCTCACCGGTTGCGCCTTTTTTCGAGGCAGCAGCTTGGTAATAACCGCGGAACTGACGCTCCAGAACACCGTAGATACGACGGACTTTTTGTTTCTCACGCAGCTGGGTGCCGTAGTCGGACTGACGGCCACGGCGCTGGCCGTGGATACCTGGGGCTGCTTCGATATTGCACTTCGATTCCAGAGCGCGAACGCCGCTCTTCAGGAACAGATCGGTGCCTTCACGACGAGACAGTTTGCATTTTGGACCAATGTAACGTGCCATTCTTCTGTCTCCTGATTACACGCGACGCTTCTTCGGCGGACGGCACCCGTTGTGCGGGATTGGCGTCACGTCGGTGATGCTGGCGATCTTGTAGCCGCAGCTGTTCAATGCACGAACGGCGGACTCACGACCTGGACCTGGACCCTTGACGTTAACGTCGAGGTTCTTCAGACCGTATTCCAGCGCAGCTTGACCAGCACGCTCAGCAGCGATCTGAGCTGCGAACGGGGTGGATTTGCGCGAACCACGGAAACCCGAACCACCGGAGGTCGCCCAGGACAAAGCATTGCCCTGACGGTCGGTGATGGTCACGATGGTGTTGTTGAAAGAAGCATGGATGTGGGCGATGCCATCAACCACTGTCTTTTTGACTTTCTTACGAGGACGAGCAGCAGGTTTTGCCATGTCTATATTCCTGGGCGATTACTTGCGGATCGGCTTACGCGGGCCCTTACGGGTGCGTGCGTTGGTCTTGGTGCGCTGACCGCGAACCGGCAGACCTTTACGATGACGCAGGCCGCGGTAGCAACCCAGGTCCATCAAGCGCTTGATCTTCATGTTGATGTCACGACGCAGGTCACCTTCGGTGGTGAACTTCGCGACTTCGCCACGCAGGGTTTCGATTTGCTCGTCGCTCAGATCCTTGATCTTAGCGGCTGGGTTTACACCAGCGTCTGCACAAATCTTCTGTGCAGTTGTGCGACCGACACCATAGATGTAGGTCAGCGAGATAACAGTATGCTTGTTATCTGGAATGTTGACGCCTGCAATACGGGCCATTCAGTGGGACTCCAATTGACAGCTACCTACGCCCCGGAAGCCAAGAAATAGGGCGCGAGATAATATCGCTGTAGAAACGAATAATCAACCCAGCAGCACACTAGCTGCTGGGTTTGAAGCGCAGATCACACTCAGCCTTGGCGCTGTTTGTGACGCGGTTCCGCGCTGCAGATCACTCGTACGACGCCTTCGCGACGGATGATCTTGCAGTTACGGCACAGCTTTTTCACCGATGCACGAACTTTCATTACCGACTCCTCGAACCTTAGGGGCGTATCAGCGCAGCAAACCGCTGCCACCGTAGCCTTTCAGGTTGGCTTTCTTCATCAGGGATTCGTACTGGTGCGAAACGAGGTGCGATTGTACTTGGGACATGAAGTCCATCACAACCACTACCACAATCAGCAACGAGGTCCCGCCAAGGTAGAACGGCACATTTGCTGCCACCACCAGGAACTGGGGCAGAAGGCAGACGGCCATCATGTAAAGAGCACCGAACATGGTCAAACGGGTCAGAACGCCATCAATGTAGCGCGCCGACTGCTCACCAGGACGGATACCCGGAATAAAGGCACCGGACTTCTTCAGGTTTTCCGCTACGTCTTTCGGGTTGAACATCAACGCTGTGTAGAAGAAGCAGAAGAAAATGATCCCTGCACTAAACAGCAGAATGTTCAACGGCTGACCAGGAGCGATCGACTGCGAGATGTCCTGCAGCCAGCCCATACCTTCGGACTGACCAAACCAGGCACCCAGCGAAGCCGGGAACAGCAAAATGCTGCTCGCGAAAATGGCCGGGATAACCCCCGCCATGTTCACCTTCAGCGGCAAGTGGCTAGTCTGCGCAGCGAAGACCTTGCGGCCCTGCTGACGCTTGGCGTAATGAACGGCGATACGACGCTGACCACGCTCAATGAACACCACAAAACCGATAATCGCTACTGCCAGCAAACCGATGGCGACCAAGGCGAAAATGTTGATATCGCCTGTGCGTGCAGACTCGAAAGACTGCCCGATTGCTCTCGGAAGACCGGCAACGATACCTGCGAAGATCAACATCGAGATACCGTTGCCCACACCGCGCTCGGTGATCTGCTCGCCCAGCCACATCATGAACATCGCGCCTGCCACGAAAGTGGAAACAGCGACGACGTGGAAGCCCAGGCCTGCAGAAAACGCCACGCCCTGGTTGGCCAGGCCAATGGACATGCCAATGGCTTGGACCAGTGCCAGGATAACGGTGCCGTAGCGGGTGTACTGGCTGATCTTGCGACGGCCAGCTTCACCTTCCTTCTTCAACTGCTCCAGTTGCGGGCTGACCGCCGTCATCAACTGCATGATGATCGATGCCGAAATGTACGGCATGATCCCCAGTGCAAAGATGCTCATGCGCTCGAGCGCGCCACCGGAAAACATGTTGAACAAGCTAAGAATGGTCCCCTCATTCTGCCGAAACAGATCCGCCAGACGGTCCGGATTGATGCCGGGAACCGGGATATGCGCACCTATCCGATAGACGATGATCGCCATGAACAGAAAGCGCAGACGAGCCCAGAGTTCCGACATCCCGCCCTTACCGAGCGAAGAGAGAGCACCTTGCTTAGCCATTTATTCCTCGAATTTGCCGCCAGCTGCTTCGATAGCCGCACGCGCACCCTTGGTGGCTGCGATACCCTTGATGGTGACTGCGCGAGTAACTTCGCCAGACAGCATGATTTTCACACGCTGAATGTGCTGGTTGATCACGTTGGCATCCTTCAGGGATTGCACGGAGATCACGTCGCCTTCCACTTTGGCCAGCTCGGACAGACGCACTTCAGCGCGGTCCATGGCTTTCAGGGAAACGAAGCCGAACTTCGGCAGGCGACGGTGCAGCGGCTGTTGACCGCCTTCGAAGCCAGGAGCGATCGAACCACCCGAACGGGAAGTCTGACCTTTGTGGCCACGGCCGCCGGTCTTACCCAGACCGCTACCGATACCACGACCTGGACGATGCTTCTCGCGACGGGAACCCGGCGCTGGACTCAGATCATTGAGTTTCATCGATTAGCCCTCGACCTTCAGCATGTAGTAAGCCTTGTTGATCATCCCGCGGTTCTCGGGAGTATCCTGGACTTCTACAGTGTGACCGATGCGACGCAGACCCAGGCCTTTAACACACAGCTTGTGGTTAGGCAGACGGCCCGAGACGCTCTTGATCAGCGTTACTTTTACGGTTGCCATGATCAGAAGATCTCCTCGACGCTCTTGCCACGCTTGGCGGCAATGGATTCAGGAGATTGCATGGCTTTCAGACCCTTGAAGGTGGCGTAAACCACGTTCACTGGGTTGGTCGAACCGTAGCACTTGGCCAGAACGTTCTGAACACCAGCAACTTCCAGGACAGCACGCATTGCGCCACCGGCGATGATACCGGTACCTTCCGAGGCAGGCTGCATGTAAACCTTCGAGGCGCCGTGGGCAGCCTTGGTGGCGTACTGCAGGGTGGTGCCCTTCAGGTCAACCTGGATCATGTTGCGGCGAGCAGCTTCCATGGCCTTCTGGATCGCGGCTGGTACTTCGCGCGACTTGCCACGGCCGAAGCCAACACGACCTTTACCATCACCAACCACGGTCAGCGCGGTGAAGGTGAAGATACGGCCGCCTTTTACGGTTTTGGCAACGCGGTTAACTTGAACCAGCTTCTCGATGTAGCCTTCGTCGCGCTTTTGATCGTTATTTGCCATAACTTAGAACTCCAGCCCGCCTTCACGAGCAGCATCAGCCAGCGCTTTGACGCGGCCATGGTACTTGAAGCCGGAACGGTCAAAGGCAACTTGAGATACACCGGCGGCTTTCGCACGCTCAGCTACCAGCTTGCCAACCTTAGTGGCCGCGTCGATGTTGCCAGTGGCGCCATCACGCAGGTCTTTGTCCAAGGTCGAGGCGCTTGCCAGAACCTTGCTGCCGTCGGCCGAAATGACCTGGGCGTAGATGTGCTGCGAGGAGCGGAACACGCACAGGCGCACGACTTCGAGTTCGTGCATCTTGAGACGTGCTTTGCGAGCGCGACGCAGTCGAATAACTTTTTTGTCGGTCATTTACTAGGCCCTACTTCTTCTTGGCTTCTTTACGACGGACTACTTCGTCCGCGTAACGCACACCTTTACCTTTGTAAGGCTCTGGCGGACGGAAGTCGCGGATTTCAGCGGCCACCTGACCTACCAGCTGCTTGTCGATACCCTTGATCAGGATGTCGGTCTGGCTAGGTGTTTCAGCGGTGATACCGGCTGGCAGTTCGTAGTCCACTGGGTGAGAGAAGCCCAGGGCCAGGTTCAGGACGGTGCCTTTAGCCTGTGCCTTGTAACCAACACCGACCAGCTGGAGCTTGCGCTCGAAGCCTTGGCTTACGCCTTGGACCATGTTGTTGACCAGAGCGCGGGTGGTACCGGCCATGGCACGAGCTTGCTGGTCACCATTGCGAGCGACGAAACGCAGCTCACCAGACTCTTCGGTAACTTCAACAGACGAGTGAACGTTCAGTTCGAGAGTACCTTTGGCACCCTTCACCGAAAGCTGCTGACCGGCGAATTTGACTTCGACACCGGATGGCAGCTTAACGGGGTTCTTAGCGACGCGAGACATGTCTATCCCCCCTTAGAACACTGTGCACAGAACTTCGCCGCCGACACCGGCAGCGCGCGCAGCGCGATCAGTCATCACACCTTTGTTGGTGGAGACGATAGACACGCCCAGACCGCCACGTACTTTCGGCAGATCGGTGACGGCCTTGTACTGGCGCAGGCCTGGACGGCTGGAGCGCTTCAGTTCCTCGATGACCGGACGGCCTTCGAAGTACTTCAGTTCGATCGACAGGGAAGGCTTGGCCTCACCAGTTACCTGGTAGCCAGCGATGTAACCTTCGTCCTTCAGAACTTTGGCAACCGCGACCTTCAGGGTAGAGGAAGGCATGCTTACGACGGACTTTTCAGCCATCTGGGCATTACGGATGCGAGTTAGCATGTCCGCTAACGGGTCCTGCATACTCATGGGCTAGATGCTCCTGATACAAGAATTATTAGCCTTGCGGCTATGACAACCACCTGAACGATTTGGGCAAAAACCCAGGCTCAGGTGAGCCGGTCATTCTAGACACAAGGCAGAAACGAAACAAGCCCCATATAGGGGCTTGTTTGTTGGCAAGGTCACCGGCGGTCGGAAGATTGCTCCCCTTCCACCCGTGCCTTGCCTGCAGCGATTACCAGGAGGCCTTGACCAGGCCTGGTACGTCACCGCGCATTGCAGCTTGACGCAGCATGTTACGGCCCAGGCCGAACTTACGGTATACACCGTGAGGACGACCGGTCAGGCGGCAACGGTTGCGCAGGCGCGAGGCGCTAGCGTCGCGTGGCTGCTTCTGCAGAGCGACAACGGCAGCGAAACGCTCTTCTGGAGAGGCGTTCAGGTTGACGATGGTCGCTTTCAGCTCAGCACGCTTCTTGGCGAACTTTGCTACCGTGAGCTGACGCTTCAGCTCGCGGTTTTTCATGCTCTTCTTGGCCATTTTCCTACTCCAATCAGTTGCGGAACGGGAACTTGAAAGCACGCAGCAGAGCGCGGCCTTCGTCGTCCGAACGAGCAGTGGTGGTCAGGGTGATGTCCAAACCGCGCAGAGCATCGATCTTGTCGTAGTCGATTTCCGGGAAGATGATCTGCTCTTTCACGCCCATGCTGTAGTTGCCACGACCATCGAAGGACTTGGCATTCAGGCCGCGGAAGTCGCGAACCCGAGGCAGGGAGATCGCCAGCAGGCGGTCCAGGAATTCGTACATCTTGTCGCTACGCAGGGTCACCTTGACGCCGATCGGCCAGCCTTCGCGGACTTTGAAGCCAGCGATGGATTTGCGAGCGAAAGTCACGACCGGCTTTTGACCGGTGATCTTTTCCAGGTCGGCAACAGCGTGCTCGATGACTTTCTTGTCGCCGATCGCTTCGCCCAGACCCATGTTCAGGGTGATCTTGGTAACGCGCGGAACTTCCATCACGTTCGACAGCTTAAGTTCTTCCTTAAGCTTAGGAGCGATTTCGTTCCGGTAAATCTCTTTCAGTCGTGCCATGGTCTTCTACCTAGCAGTGTTCAAGCATCAACCGCTTTTTGGGTCGACTTGAAGACACGAATTTTTTTACCGTCTTCTACTTTGAAACCAACGCGGTCAGCCTTGTTGGTTTCACCGTTGAAGATGGCAACGTTGGAAGCGTGCAGAGGCGCTTCTTTCTCGACGATACCGCCCTGTACGCCCGCCATCGGGTTAGGCTTGGTATGACGCTTGACCAGGTTCACGCCACCGATAACCAGACGGTCATCAGCCAGAACCTTCAGCACCTTACCGCGCTTACCTTTGTCTTTGCCGGCGATCACGATGATCTCGTCGTCACGACGAATCTTTTGCATGTCGGATCTCCTTACAGCACTTCAGGGGCGAGCGAGACGATCTTCATGAACTTCTCAGTACGAAGTTCACGGGTCACTGGCCCGAAGATGCGAGTGCCGATCGGCTCTTGCTTGTTGTTCAGCAGAACAGCAGCGTTGCCGTCGAAACGAATGATGGAACCGTCAGCGCGACGAACACCATGACGGGTACGTACGACGACAGCGGTCATCACCTGGCCTTTTTTGACCTTACCGCGCGGAATTGCTTCCTTGACGGTTACTTTGATGATGTCACCGATACCGGCGTAACGGCGGTGCGAACCGCCGAGTACCTTGATGCACATGACGCGACGAGCGCCGCTGTTATCGGCCACATCGAGCATGGATTGAGTCTGAATCATAAAATTTCTCCGACCCCTAGCCCTTAGACTTCAACAGCGCGTTCGAGGACTTCAACCAGTGCCCAGGACTTGGTCTTGGCCAGCGGACGGGTTTCACGGATGGAAACCTTGTCGCCGATCTTGCACTGGTTGGCTTCGTCGTGCGCGTGCAGCTTAGTCGAACGCTTAACGTATTTACCGTAGATCGGGTGCTTTACGCGACGCTCGATCAGAACGGTGATGGTCTTGTCCATTTTGTCGCTGACGACACGGCCAGTCAGCGTACGGACGGTTTTTTCAGCTTCAGCCATGATCACTTACCTGCCTGCTGGTTGAGCACAGTTTTCACGCGAGCGATGTCACGCTTAACTTGCGAGAGCAGGTGCGACTGCCCCAACTGGCCAGTTGCTTTCTGCATACGCAGATTGAACTGGTCGCGCAGCAAGCCGAGCAGTTGCTCGTTCAGTTGCTGTGCCGATTTTTCACGAAGTTCATTCGCTTTCATCACATCACCGTCCGCTTAACAAAGGAGGTGGCGAGAGGCAGCTTTGCAGCAGCCAGGGCGAAAGCTTCGCGCGCCAGCTCTTCAGAAACACCCTCGATCTCGTACAGGACTTTGCCTGGCTGGATCTGGGCAACCCAGTATTCCACGGAGCCCTTACCTTTACCCATACGAACCTCAAGAGGTTTTTTGGAGATCGGCTTGTCCGGGAACACACGGATCCAGATCTTACCGCCACGCTTAACGTGACGGGTCAGCGCACGACGTGCGGACTCGATCTGGCGAGCGGTGAGGCGACCGCGAGCAACAGCTTTCAGGGCGAATTCGCCGAAGCTGACTTTGCTACCGCGCAGTGCCAGACCACGGTTGTGGCCAGTCATCTGCTTGCGGAATTTTGTACGCTTTGGTTGCAACATTTGGCGTACCCCTTACTTAGCAGCTTTTTTACGAGGCGCTGGTGCTTGTGGTTTCAGTTCTTCTTGGCGACCACCAATAACTTCGCCTTTGAAGATCCAAACCTTCACACCGATCACACCATAAGTGGTGTGAGCTTCGTAGGTGTTGTAGTCGATATCGGCACGCAGGGTGTGCAGAGGCACACGACCTTCGCGATACCACTCGGTACGAGCAATCTCAGCACCGCCGAGACGACCGCTCACCTGGATCTTGATGCCCTTGGCACCAATACGCATGGCGTTCTGTACCGCGCGCTTCATGGCGCGACGGAACATTACACGGCGTTCCAGCTGCTGAGCTACGCTCTGCGCAACCAGCATAGCGTCGAGTTCCGGCTTGCGGATCTCTTCGATGTTGATGTGCACAGGCACACCCATCTGCTTGGTCAGGTCCTGACGCAGCTTCTCGACATCTTCACCTTTCTTACCGATAACGATACCGGGACGAGCGGTGTGGATGGTGATGCGTGCAGTTTGAGCCGGACGATGAATATCGATACGGCTTACGGACGCGCTTTTTAGTTTGTCTTGGAGGTACTCACGCGTTTTCAGATCCTTCAACAGGTAATCTGCGTAAGTAGCACCGTCTGCGTACCAGACGGAGGTGTGCTCCTTGACGATTCCCAGGCGAATGCCAGTGGGATGTACTTTCTGACCCATCTGATCGACTCCGTTACTTGTCCGCAACCTTGACAGTGATATGGCAAGACCGCTTGACGATGCGATCAGCACGGCCTTTGGCACGTGGCATGATGCGCTTCAGCGAACGCCCTTCGTTGACGAAGACGGTGGAGACCTTCAGGTCATCAACGTCTGCGCCTTCGTTGTGTTCGGCGTTGGCTACGGCCGACTCGAGGACTTTCTTCATGATTTCAGCGGCTTTTTTGCTGCTGAAGGCCAACAGGTTGAGCGCTTCGCCCACCTTCTTCCCGCGGATCTGGTCGGCGACCAAGCGGGCTTTCTGGGCGGAGATGCGAGCGCCCGACAACTTAGCGGCTACTTCCATTTCCTTACCCCTTAACGCTTGGCTTTCTTGTCAGCCACGTGCCCGCGATAGGTGCGGGTACCGGCGAACTCGCCCAGTTTGTGGCCGACCATGTCTTCGTTCACGAGAACTGGAACATGCTGGCGACCGTTGTGAACCGCGATGGTCAGACCGACCATTTGTGGCAGGATCATCGAACGGCGCGACCAGGTTTTAACTGGCTTGCGATCGTTCTTCTCCACCGCCACTTCGACCTTCTTCAACAGGTGAAGATCGATAAAAGGACCTTTTTTCAGAGAACGTGGCACTGTCGTATCCCTCTAGTTACTTGCGACGACGGACGATCATGTTGTCGGTACGCTTATTACCACGGGTTTTAGCACCCTTGGTTGGGAAGCCCCATGGCGATACCGGATGACGACCACCGGAGGTACGACCTTCACCACCACCGTGTGGGTGGTCAACCGGGTTCATGGCAACACCACGAACGGTTGGGCGAACGCCGCGCCAGCGTTTGGCACCAGCTTTACCCAGCGAACGCAGGCTGTGCTCGGAGTTCGAGACTTCGCCCAGGGTCGCACGGCACTCAGCCAGGACTTTACGCATTTCACCAGAGCGCAGACGCAGGGTCACGTAGACACCTTCGCGAGCGATCAGCTGAGCCGAAGCACCAGCGGAACGAGCGATCTGAGCACCTTTACCCGGCTTCAGTTCGATGCCGTGAATGGTGCTACCTACTGGAATGTTGCGCAGCTGCAGGGAGTTACCGGCCTTGATTGGGGCCAGGGCACCTGCGATCAGCTGGTCGCCAGCGCTCACGCCTTTAGGCGCGATGATGTAGCGACGCTCACCGTCTGCGTAGCACAGCAGGGCGATGTGAGCAGTACGGTTTGGATCGTATTCGATACGCTCGACAGTGGCTGGAATGCCATCTTTGTCATTGCGACGGAAGTCGACCAGACGGTAATGCTGCTTGTGACCACCACCAACGTGACGAGTGGTAATGCGGCCATTGTTGTTACGACCACCAGACTTCGATTTTTTCTCGATCAGCGGTGCGTGAGGAGCGCCTTTGTGCAGCTCCTTGTTGACCACCTTGACCACGAAACGGCGGCCAGGGGAAGTCGGTTTGCATTTAACGATTGCCATGATGCACCCCTTCCTTACTCAGCACTGCTGCTGAAATCGAGATCTTGGCCTGGCTGAAGGGAGACGATCGCCTTCTTCCAGTCATTACGCTTGCCCAGACCACGTGCGGTACGCTTGGTTTTACCCAGAACGTTAACAGTCGACACGTTTTCAACTTTTACGTTGAACAGGCCTTCGACAGCTTTCTTGATTTCCAGCTTGGTTGCATCAGTAGCAACCTTGAATACGAACTGGCCTTTTTTCTCAGCCAGAACGGTAGCCTTCTCGGAAACGTGCGGGCCAAGGAGGACTTTGAATACGCGTTCCTGGTTCATCCCAGCAGCTCCTCGAATTTCTTCACGGCCGAGACAGTGATCAACACTTTCTCGTATGCGATCAGACTGACCGGGTCGGAACCTTGTACGTCACGTACATCGACGTGCGGCAGGTTACGAGCAGCCAGGTACAGGTTCTGATCAACAGCGTCGGAAACGATCAATACGTCGCTCAGACCCATGCCGTTCAGCTTGTTCAGCAGATCTTTGGTTTTCGGTGCTTCAACAGCGAAGTCCTGAACCACGACCAGACGGTCGCTACGCACCAGCTCAGCGAGGATGGAGCGCAGAGCTGCGCGATACATCTTCTTGTTGAGCTTTTGCGAGTGATCTTGAGGGCGAGCTGCGAAGGTTACACCACCGCCACGCCAGATCGGACCACGAGTGGTACCAGCACGAGCACGACCAGTACCCTTCTGACGCCATGGGCGCTTACCGCCACCAGCCACGTCGGAACGGGTCTTCTGCTGCTTGGTACCCTGACGGCCGCCAGCCATGTAGGCCACGACTGCTTGGTGAACCAGCGTCTCGTTGAATTCGCCACCGAAAGTCAGTTCGGAAACTTCGATCGCCTGAGCGTCATTTACATTAAGTTGCATGTCAGTTTCCCCTTAACCGCGAGCCTTGACAGCTGGACGTACAACCACGTCGCCGCCAGTAGCGCCAGGTACGGCACCCTTGATCAGCAGCAGGTTGCGTTCAGCGTCTACGCGAACTACTTCCAGGGACTGAACAGTCACGCGCTCGGCGCCCATGTGACCGGACATTTTCTTGCCCTTGAACACACGACCAGGAGTCTGGCACTGGCCGATGGAACCAGGAACACGGTGCGACACGGAGTTACCGTGGGTGTTGTCCTGACCACGGAAGTTCCAGCGCTTGATGGTACCGGCGAAGCCTTTACCTTTGGACTGACCAGTAACGTCAACCAGCTGGCCTGCAGTGAAGAGTTCAGCTTTGATCAGATCGCCAGCCTGGAAATCGCCTTCTTCAAGACGGAACTCCCAAACACCGCGACCAGCGGCAACGTTGGCCTTGGCGAAGTGGCCTGCCTGAGCGGCAGTCACACGCGAAGCACGACGCTCGCCGACAGTGACTTGCACTGCACGGTAGCCATCGGTTTCTTCAGTTTTGAACTGGGTGACGCGATTCGGCTCGATCTCAATGACCGTGACCGGAATGGAGACACCTTCTTCGGTGAAAATGCGGGTCATACCGCACTTGCGACCGATTACACCAATAGTCATGTTGTAAACCTCATGAGTGTACGGGGCTTTCACCCGCTATGGCCGCCCATTTCAGAGCGTTACACGACTAGACCGAAGTCTTAGCCGAGGCTGATCTGTACTTCCACACCTGCCGCCAGATCAAGCTTCATCAGCGCGTCAACGGTTTTATCCGTTGGCTGGACGATGTCCAGAACACGCTTATGAGTGCGAATCTCGTACTGGTCACGCGCGTCTTTGTTGACGTGCGGGGAAACCAGAACGGTGAAACGCTCTTTGCGGGTAGGCAGTGGAATTGGACCACGCACTTGTGCACCAGTACGTTTCGCGGTTTCCACGATTTCCTGGGTGGATTGGTCGATCAGGCGATGGTCGAAAGCCTTCAACCTGATACGGATTTGCTGATTTTGCATTGGATTTCAGACTCCAGGCTGTTCCCAACGGACGCACTACGCCCGCTAAAAGGAGGCGTGATTCTATAGACGCCCCCAATTAGTGTCAACCCAATAAAAAAAACCCCCGCTGAGCGGGGGTTTTTTTCAATCGGTCGAGTGATTACTCGATGATTTTGGCCACAACGCCGGCGCCGACGGTACGACCGCCTTCACGGATAGCGAAGCGCAGACCGTCTTCCATTGCGATGGTCTTGATCAGGGTAACAGTCATCTGAATGTTGTCACCTGGCATTACCATTTCAACGCCTTCCGGCAGTTCGCAGTTACCGGTCACGTCAGTGGTACGGAAGTAGAACTGTGGACGGTAGCCTTTGAAGAACGGAGTGTGACGGCCGCCTTCTTCCTTCGACAGGACGTAGACTTCTGCGGTGAACTTGGTGTGCGGCTTGACCGAACCTGGCTTGACCAGAACCTGACCACGCTCAACGTCGTCACGCTTGGTGCCACGCAGCAGAACGCCGCAGTTCTCGCCAGCACGACCTTCGTCCAGCAGCTTGCGGAACATCTCAACACCGGTGCAGGTGGTGGTGGTGGTGTCACGCAGACCAACGATTTCCAGCGGATCCTGAACGCGGACGATACCACGCTCGATACGACCGGTAACAACGGTACCACGACCCGAAATCGAGAACACGTCTTCGATCGGCATCAGGAACGGCTGGTCGATGGCACGAACTGGCTCAGGAATGTAGCTGTCCAGAGTTTCTACCAGCTTCTTAACAGCGGTAGTGCCCATTTCGTTGTCGTCTTTGCCTTCCAGCGCCATACGAGCCGAACCGATGATGATCGGGGTGTCGTCGCCTGGGAAGTCATAGGTGGACAGCAGGTCGCGAACTTCCATCTCGACCAGTTCCAGCAGCTCAGCGTCGTCTACCAGGTCAGCCTTGTTCAGGAAGACCACGATGTACGGAACGCCTACCTGACGGGACAGCAGGATGTGCTCACGGGTTTGTGGCATCGGACCATCGGCGGCCGAGCAAACCAGGATCGCGCCGTCCATCTGGGCAGCACCGGTGATCATGTTCTTCACGTAGTCAGCGTGACCTGGGCAGTCAACGTGAGCGTAGTGACGAATGGTCGAGTTGTACTCAACGTGAGCGGTGTTGATGGTGATACCGCGCGCTTTTTCTTCCGGAGCCGAGTCGATCTTGTCGAACTCAACGATTGCCGAACCGAAAACTTCGGAGCAAACGCGAGTCAGAGCTGCGGTCAGAGTGGTCTTACCGTGGTCAACGTGGCCGATGGTGCCGACGTTAACGTGGGGAAGGGAACGATCAAATTTTTCTTTAGCCACGACAGTGAACCTCTTGCCTAAAGGGGATTAGCCTTGTTTTTTAACGAGTGCTTCGACGATGTTCGACGGAGCTTCGGCGTATTTGGAGAATTCCATGGAGTAGCTTGCGCGACCCTGAGACATGGAACGAACGTCGGTTGCGTAACCGAACATCTCTCCGAGCGGTACTTCAGCACGGACGACACGGCCAGAGACCGACTCATCCATACCCTGGACCAGACCACGACGACGGTTCAGGTCACCCATCACGTCACCCAGGTAGTCTTCCGGGGTTACAACTTCGACTTTCATGATCGGCTCGAGAACCACGCCACCGCCCTTCTGGGCCAGTTGCTTGGTCGCCATCGAAGCAGCGATTTTGAACGCCATTTCGTTGGAGTCGACGTCGTGGTACGAACCGTCGAATACCGCGGCCTTCAGGCCGATCAGAGGATAACCGGCAACAACGCCGTTTTTCATCTGCTCTTCGATACCCTTCTGGATCGCAGGGATGTATTCCTTAGGAATCACACCACCAACGACTTCGTTGGAGAACACCAGACCTTCAGTGATGTTGCCCTTGTCGTCCACGTCCGGCTCGGAGAAGCGAACCCAGCAGTGACCGAACTGACCACGACCACCCGACTGACGAACGAACTTGCCTTCGATCTCGACGTTGGATTTGGTGATCTTCTCGCGGTACGAAACCTGCGGCTTGCCGATGTTGGCTTCGACGTTGAATTCGCGCTTCATGCGGTCAACGAGGATATCCAGGTGCAGCTCACCCATACCGGAGATGATGGTCTGACCGGTTTCTTCATCGGTCTTGACGCGGAACGATGGGTCTTCCTGAGCCAGCTTGCCCAGTGCGATACCCATCTTCTCCTGGTCCTGCTTGGTTTTCGGCTCTACAGAGAGCGAAATCACAGGCTCAGGGAAGTCCATACGCTCAAGGATGATCGGCTTGTCGGCGTTGCACAGGGTATCACCAGTGGTGACGTCCTTCATGCCGATCAGAGCAGCGATGTCGCCTGCACGTACTTCTTTGATCTCTTCACGCTGGTTGGCGTGCATCTGGACCATACGACCAACGCGCTCTTTCTTGCCCTTGACCGAGTTGATGACGGAGTCACCGGAGGTCAGGAAGCCCGAGTAAACGCGAACGAAGGTCAGAGTACCAACGAACGGGTCGGTGGCAATCTTGAAGGCCAGGGCCGAGAACGGCTCGTCGTCGTCAGCATGACGCTCGTCGAATTGCTCTGGCTTGACTTCGTCCTTAGGCACATCGATCAGGTCAGGGTGGATACCCTTGATCGCAGGGATCTCGGTCGGAGCTGGCAGGAAGTCGATAACGGCGTCGAGAACCAGGGGAACACCCTTGTTCTTGAACGACGAACCGCAGACAGCCGGAACGATCTCGCTGGCCAGCGTGCGCGCGCGCAGGCCTGCCTTGATCTCTTCGACGGACAGCTCACCTTCTTCAAGGTACTTGTTCATCAGCTCTTCGGTGGCTTCGGCGGCGGCTTCAACCATGTTGTTGCGCCATTCGTTAGCCAGCTCGACCATATCCGCAGGAATTTCTTCCTCGCGGTAGGTAGTACCCTTGTCGTCGTCGTTCCAGTAGATAGCCTTCATCTTGATCAGGTCAACCTGACCCTGGAAGTTATCTTCCGAACCGATGGCCAGCTGAACAGGAACCGGAGTGTGACCCAGACGGTTCTTGATCTGACCTACGACGCGCAGGAAGTTTGCACCAGCACGGTCCATCTTGTTCACGTAAACAACACGCGGAACGCCGTACTTGTTGGCCTGACGCCATACGGTTTCGGACTGCGGCTCAACGCCGGAGGTGCCACAGAACACAACGACCGCGCCGTCGAGTACACGCAGCGAACGCTCTACTTCAATGGTGAAGTCAACGTGGCCAGGGGTATCGATGACGTTTACGCGGTAGTTGTCATACTGACCACGGGAACCTTTCCAGAAGGTGGTAACGGCAGCGGAGGTAATGGTGATACCCCGCTCCTGCTCCTGCACCATCCAGTCGGTGGTCGCGGCGCCGTCATGCACCTCGCCCATTTTGTGGCTCAGACCTGTGTAGAACAGGATCCGCTCGGTAGTGGTGGTCTTGCCCGCGTCAACGTGGGCACAGATACCAATGTTACGGTAGCGGTTAATTGCTGTAGTACGAGCCATAAAGCCCTCGCAAAAAGATTGATGCTTGAATTAGAAGCGGTAGTGCGAGAACGCTTTGTTGGCTTCAGCCATACGGTGAACGTCTTCACGCTTCTTGACTGCAGCACCCTTGCCTTCGGCAGCATCCAGCAGCTCGCCGGCCAGACGCAGAGCCATCGACTTCTCGCCGCGCTTGCGGGCGTAGTCTACGAGCCAGCGCATTGCCAGAGCGTTACGACGGGATGGACGAACTTCAACCGGAACCTGGTAAGTGGCACCGCCGACACGACGGGACTTTACTTCGACCAGCGGAGCGATGGCGTCGAGAGCTTTCTCGAAGATTTCCAGGGGGTCGCTGTTCTTGCGTGCTTTGACGGTATCCAGGGCACCGTAAACGATGCGCTCGGCTACGGCCTTCTTGCCGCTTTCCATCACGTGGTTCATGAACTTCGCGAGGATCTGGGATCCGTACTTCGGATCGTCAAGGATCTCACGTTTTGCTGCTACACGACGTCTTGGCATGATAAGCCCTCAAACGGTCTTCAGGTTAGCCCGGGACCAGGTCATTCGACCCACGCCCGACCTTACTCTTATCGACTCAAAAAAATGGATGTCTGCAAACGACCGATTACTTCGGACGCTTGGTACCGTACTTCGAACGACCCTGGTTACGGCCTTTAACGCCCGAAGTATCCAGAGAGCCGCGAACGGTGTGGTAACGAACACCTGGCAAGTCTTTTACACGGCCGCCACGAATCAGGACGACGCTGTGCTCTTGCAGGTTGTGGCCTTCACCACCGATGTACGAGGAAACCTCGAAACCGTTGGTCAGACGCACACGGCATACTTTACGCAGTGCCGAGTTAGGTTTTTTCGGCGTGGTGGTGTACACACGGGTGCACACGCCACGACGCTGCGGGCAGTTCTGCAGCGCAGGAACGTCGGACTTCTCGACCGAACGCTTACGCGGCTGACGTACCAGCTGGTTGATAGTTGCCATCTACTAGCTCCACTGATTGTCTTGCGACTCTATTGTCTTGCAAGAAAGCCAAAAATTGGCGAGACGGAGCCTCACCAAATTTAAGGGTACAAAAGTCTAAAGAGGATCTTGCACCCAGTCAAGACGAGGCCCCGGCCCTCCCCGCCCGATCATCGGCAACATTTCATGTCGCCGATGCTCGCCCGAGGCTTGCCGGGGCCTTGCCCTGTACTTAGTTACCGCTGGAATTCAGCGCTTCAGTCAGTGCAGCTTCCACTTCACTGGCGCTTACACGCAGCGGTTTGTCGGCATCACGGCGACGCTTACGCTCGCTGTGGTAGGCCAGACCAGTACCAGCCGGGATCAGACGACCCACGACCACGTTCTCTTTCAGGCCGCGCAGGTAGTCGCGCTTGCCGGTTACAGCCGCTTCGGTCAGTACGCGGGTGGTTTCCTGGAAGGAAGCCGCGGAGATGAACGACTCGGTGGACAGCGAGGCCTTGGTGATACCCAGCAGCACACGGGTGAACTTGGAGATGAACTTGTCCTCGCCAGCGAGACGCTCGTTCTCTACCAGCACCTGGGTCAGTTCCATCTGGTCGCCCTTGATGAAGCTGGAATCGCCCGACTCGGAGATCTCGACCTTGCGAAGCATCTGACGCAGGATGGTCTCGATGTGCTTGTCGTTGATCTTCACGCCTTGCAGACGGTAAACATCCTGGATCTCGTTGACGATGTACTTCGCCAGCGCGCTCACACCCAGCAGACGCAGGATGTCATGCGGATCGCTCGGGCCGTCGGAGATAACTTCGCCGCGGTTTACCTGTTCACCTTCGAAGACGTTCAGGTGGCGCCACTTCGGAATCAGCTCTTCGTACGGATCGCTACCGTCGGTCGGAGTGATTACCAGGCGACGCTTGCCCTTGGTCTCTTTACCGAATGCGATGGTGCCGCTGACTTCAGCCAGAATCGAGGCTTCTTTCGGACGACGCGCTTCGAACAGGTCGGCAACACGCGGCAGACCACCGGTAATGTCACGGGTCTTCGACGTTTCTTGCGGGATACGCGCGATAACGTCACCAACACCGATCTGCGCACCGTCAGCCACACCGACAAGGGCGTTGGCTGGCAGGAAGTACTGGGCAGGTACGTCGGTACCTGGCAGGTACAGGTCCTTGCCTGAGGCATCGACCATCTTGATTGCTGGACGGATTTCCTTGCCCGCGGCAGGGCGATCCTTGACGTCCAGTACTTCAATGTTGGTCAAGCCAGTCAGTTCATCGGTCTGACGCTTGATGGTGATGTTTTCTTCCATGCCCACGAAGGTCACGGTACCTTTCAGCTCGGTAACGATCGGGTGAGTGTGCGGGTCCCACTTGGCGACGATGGCGCCAGCTTCGACCTTTTCACCTTCCTTGACCGAAATCACCGCACCGTAAGGCAGCTTGTAGCGCTCACGCTCACGACCGAACTCGTCGGCAATCGCCAACTCACCCGAACGCGATACGGCAACCAGGTTACCGTCGGCACGCTCAACCTGCTTCAGGTTGTGCAGACGCACCATACCGCCATTCTTCACCTGGACGCTGTCGGCAGCCGAAGTACGGCTTGCGGCACCACCGATGTGGAACGTACGCATGGTCAGCTGGGTACCCGGCTCACCGATCGACTGGGCAGCGATAACGCCGACAGCTTCACCGATGTTCACCTGGTGACCGCGAGCCAGGTCACGACCGTAGCACTTGGCGCAGATGCCGTAGCGGGTTTCGCAGTTGATCGGCGAACGCACGATCACTTCGTCGATGCTGTTCAGCTCGATGAACTCAACCCACTGCTCGTCGACCAAGGTACCGGCCGGAACGATAACGTCCTCGGTGCCTGGCTTGAACACGTCACGGGCGATGACACGACCCAATACACGCTCACCCAGCGGCTCTACAACGTCGCCGCCTTCGATGTGTGGCGTCATCACCAGGCCCTGATCGGTACCGCAGTCGATCTCGGTCACAACCAGATCCTGGGCAACGTCCACCAGACGACGAGTCAGGTAACCGGAGTTAGCGGTTTTCAGTGCGGTATCCGCCAGACCCTTACGAGCACCGTGAGTCGAGATGAAGTACTGAAGTACGCTCAGACCTTCACGGAAGTTCGCAGTGATCGGCGTCTCGATGATGGAGCCGTCCGGCTTGGCCATCAGACCACGCATACCGGCCAGCTGACGGATCTGGGCTGCGGAACCCCGCGCACCCGAGTCAGCCATCATGTACATCGAGTTGAAGGACTCTTGCTCGACTTCCTTGCCTTCGCGGTCGATGACCTTCTCTTTCGAGAGGTTGGCCATCATCGCCTTGGACACTTCGTCGTTCGCCTTCGACCACAAGTCGATGACTTTGTTGTACTTCTCGCCCTGGGTTACCAGACCGGAGGCGTACTGGCTCTCGATTTCCTTCACTTCGTCGGTAGCGTTACCGATGATGCGGGCTTTCTCGTCCGGGATAACGAAGTCGTTAACACCGATGGAAACGCCGGAAATGGTCGAGTAAGCGAAACCGGTGTACATCAGCTGGTCGGCGAAGATAACGGTCTCTTTCAGACCAACCACGCGATAGCACTGGTTGATCAGCTTGGAGATCGCCTTTTTCTTCATCGGCTGGTTGACCACGTCGTAAGGCAGACCTGCTGGCACAACCTGGAACAGCAGCGCACGGCCAACGGTGGTGTCGACGATGCGGGTGTTCTTGACCACCGAGCCATCACGCTCTTTCACGGTTTCGTTGATACGAACCTTGATTTTCGCGTGCAGGGCGGCTTCGCCGGCGCGGAATACGCGGTCGACTTCCTGCAGGTCGGCGAACACGCGACCCTCGCCCTTGGCATTGATCGCTTCACGGGTCATGTAATACAGACCCAGTACAACGTCCTGCGACGGAACGATGATTGGCTCACCGTTGGCTGGCGACAGGATGTTGTTGGTCGACATCATCAGCGCACGCGCTTCGAGCTGGGCTTCCAGGGTCAGCGGCACGTGAACGGCCATCTGGTCGCCGTCGAAGTCGGCGTTGTACGCAGCACAGACCAGCGGGTGCAGCTGGATAGCCTTACCTTCGATCAGTACGGGTTCAAACGCCTGGATACCCAGACGGTGAAGAGTCGGTGCACGGTTGAGCAGTACGGGGTGTTCGCGAATCACTTCGGCGAGAACGTCCCACACCTCTGGCAGCTCGCGCTCGACCATCTTCTTGGCAGCCTTGATGGTGGTCGCCAGACCACGCATTTCCAGCTTGCCGAAAATGAACGGCTTGAACAGCTCGAGGGCCATCTTCTTCGGCAGACCGCACTGGTGCAGACGCAGGGTCGGACCTACGGTAATTACCGAACGGCCGGAGTAGTCAACACGCTTACCGAGCAAGTTCTGACGGAAGCGACCTTGCTTACCTTTGATCATGTCGGCCAGGGACTTCAGCGGACGCTTGTTCGAGCCAGTGATGGCGCGACCACGGCGGCCGTTGTCCAGCAGGGCGTCGACCGCTTCCTGCAGCATGCGCTTTTCGTTGCGCACGATGATGTCCGGCGCCGACAGATCCAGCAGGCGCTTCAGACGGTTGTTACGGTTGATCACCCGACGATACAGGTCGTTCAGGTCGGAAGTCGCGAAACGGCCACCATCCAGCGGAACCAGCGGACGCAGGTCCGGCGGCAGCACTGGCAGGACGGTCAGGACCATCCACTCAGGCAGGTTGCCCGAGCCCTGGAAAGCTTCCATCAGCTTCAGACGCTTGGAAAGCTTCTTGATCTTGGTTTCCGAGTTGGTCTGCGGAATTTCTTCGCGCAGGCGGCCGATCTCGTGCTCCAGGTCGATAGCGTGCAGCAGCTCGCGGACAGCCTCGGCACCCATGCGGGCGTCAAAGTCGTCACCGAACTCTTCCAGCGCTTCGAAGTACTGCTCGTCGTTCAGCAGCTGGCCCTTTTCCAGGGTAGTCATGCCCGGGTCGATAACGACATAGCTCTCGAAGTAGAGCACGCGTTCGATATCACGCAGGGTCATGTCCATCAGCAGGCCGATACGGGACGGCAGCGACTTCAGGAACCAGATGTGGGCAACCGGCGAGGCCAGCTCGATGTGCGCCATGCGCTCACGACGAACCTTCGCCAGGGCAACTTCAACGCCGCACTTCTCGCAGATTACGCCGCGGTGCTTGAGGCGCTTGTACTTGCCGCACAGGCACTCGTAGTCCTTGACTGGGCCAAAGATCTTGGCGCAGAACAGGCCGTCACGCTCAGGCTTGAACGTACGGTAGTTGATGGTTTCCGGCTTCTTAACTTCACCGAACGACCACGAACGGATCATTTCAGGCGACGCCAGACCGATGCGGATGGCGTCGAACTCTTCGACTTGACCCTGGTTTTTCAGCAAATTCAGTAGGTCTTTCAAGGCCTTTCCTCCTGGCGGAGCAGGGAGCGGGCATTACCTGCCCCACTCCCCTTCGCGTCACGTGTTATTCGGTTTCCAGATCGATATCGATACCGAGCGAACGGATCTCTTTGATCAACACGTTGAAGGACTCGGGCATGCCCGGCTCCATACGGTGATCGCCATCCACGATGTTCTTGTACATCTTGGTACGGCCGTTCACGTCGTCCGACTTCACTGTGAGCATTTCTTGCAGGGTGTATGCCGCGCCGTATGCTTCCAGCGCCCACACTTCCATCTCCCCGAAACGCTGACCACCGAACTGCGCCTTACCACCCAGCGGCTGCTGGGTAACCAGGCTGTAGGAACCAGTGGAACGCGCGTGCATCTTGTCGTCCACCAAGTGGTTCAGCTTGAGCATGTACATGTAACCAACGGTCACAGGACGCTCGAACTTGTTGCCGGTACGGCCGTCGAACAGCACCATCTGGCCGCTCTCTGGCAGGTCGGCCAGCTTCAGCATGGCCTTGATCTCGCGCTCCTTGGCACCATCGAAGACCGGGGTAGCCATCGGCACGCCTTTCTTCAGGTTGTTAGCCAGGGCCAGGATCTCTTCGTCGGTGAACTCGTCGAGGTTTTCCTGACGACCGCCGATCTCGTTGTAGACCTCGGTCAGGAACACGCGCAGCTCAGCAGCTTTACGCTGCTCTTCGAGCATGCGGTCGATCTTCTCGCCCAGACCCTTGGCCGCGAGGCCCAGGTGGGTTTCAAGGATCTGACCAACGTTCATACGCGAAGGTACACCCAGCGGGTTCAGTACGACGTCAACCGGAGTACCGTTGGCATCGTGCGGCATGTCTTCAACCGGCATGATGACCGAGACAACACCCTTGTTACCGTGACGACCGGCCATCTTGTCACCCGGCTGGATGCGACGGCGGATTGCCAGGTAAACCTTGACGATCTTCAGTACGCCCGGTGCCAGGTCATCGCCCTGCTGCAGCTTGCGCTTCTTGTCTTCGAACTTGTCGTCCAGCAGACGGCGACGGTCGACGATGTACTGCTGAGCCTTTTCCAGCTGCTCGTTCAGTGCATCTTCAGCCATGCGCAGTTTGAACCACTGGCCGTGCTCCAGACCGTCCAGCACCTCGTCAGTGATCACGGTGCCTTTCTTCAGGCCCGCACCACCATCAACCACCTGGCCGTTCAGGGCAGAACGCAGACGCTCGAAGGTTGCACCTTCAACAATGCGGAACTCTTCGTTGAGGTCCTTGCGGATCTCGTCGAGCTGCATCTTCTCGATGGCCAGCGCGCGGCTATCGCGCTCCACGCCATCACGGGTGAAGACCTGTACGTCGATGACAGTACCCTTGGTGCCAGTTGGCACACGCAGGGAGGTGTCCTTAACGTCGCTGGCCTTCTCACCGAAGATTGCGCGCAGCAGTTTTTCTTCCGGAGTCAGCTGGGTTTCGCCTTTTGGCGTGACCTTGCCAACCAGGATGTCGCCAGCGCCAACTTCAGCACCTACGTAAACGATACCGGCTTCGTCCAGCTTGTTCAGTGCGGCTTCACCCACGTTCGGGATGTCCGCAGTGATTTCCTCTGGGCCGAGCTTGGTGTCACGCGCCACACAGGTCAGTTCCTGAATGTGGATGGTGGTGAAGCGATCTTCCTGAACCACACGCTCGGACAGGCAGATGGAGTCTTCGAAGTTGAAGCCGTTCCACGCCATGAACGCGATGCGCATGTTCTGACCCAGAGCCAGCTCACCCATATCGGTGGACGGGCCGTCGGCCATGATGTCACCACGCTGAACCTTGTCACCTTTGCTCACCAGCGGACGCTGGTTGATGCAGGTGTTCTGGTTCGAACGGGTGTACTTGGTCAGGTTGTAGATATCCACACCTGCTTCGCCGGTTTCCACTTCGTCGTCGGCAACGCGAACAACGATACGGCTAGCGTCGACCGAGTCGATCACACCACCGCGGCGAGCAACCACGCAGACACCGGAGTCACGGGCAACGTTGCGCTCCATGCCGGTACCTACCAGCGGCTTGTCGGCACGCAGGGTTGGTACAGCCTGACGCTGCATGTTCGAACCCATCAACGCACGGTTGGCGTCGTCGTGCTCGAGGAACGGAATCAGCGACGCTGCAACGGAAACAACCTGCTTCGGCGAAACGTCCATCAGGGTGACGTCTTCCGGCGCCTTGACGGTGAATTCGTTCAGGTGACGAACTGCTACCAGCTCATCGATCAGTTGCTTCTTGTCGTTCATCGCGGCCGAAGCCTGTGCGATGACGTGATCCGCCTCTTCGATTGCCGACAGGAACACGATGTCGTCACTGACAACGCCTTCCTTCACCACGCGGTACGGGCTTTCCAGGAAGCCGTACTGGTTGGTGCGGGCGTAGGCCGCCAAGGAGTTGATCAGACCGATGTTCGGACCTTCAGGGGTCTCGATCGGGCACACACGGCCATAGTGGGTCGGGTGTACGTCACGGACTTCGAAGCCGGCACGCTCACGAGTCAGACCGCCAGGGCCGAGTGCAGAGACGCGACGCTTGTGGGTAATCTCCGAGAGAGGGTTGTTCTGGTCCATGAACTGGGACAGCTGGCTGGAACCAAAGAACTCTTTCACCGCCGCCGCTACCGGCTTGGCGTTGATCAGGTCTTGCGGCATCAGGCCTTCGCTTTCCGCCATCGACAGGCGTTCCTTGACCGCGCGCTCGACACGCACCAGGCCAACACGGAACTGGTTCTCGGCCATCTCGCCGACGCAACGTACGCGGCGGTTACCCAGGTGGTCGATGTCGTCGACGATACCTTTGCCGTTACGGATATCGACCAGGGTCTTCAGAACCTCGACGATGTCTTCCTTGCTCAGCACGCCCGAACCCTCGATCTCGGTACGACCGATACGACGGTTGAACTTCATGCGGCCTACGGCGGACAGATCGTAACGCTCGGCACTGAAGAACAGGTTGTTGAACAGGGTCTCGGCTGCATCCTTGGTTGGCGGCTCGCCTGGACGCATCATGCGGTAGATCTCGACCAGAGCTTCCAGCTGGTTGCTGGTGGTATCGATCTTCAGCGTGTCAGAGATGAACGGACCGCAATCGATGTCGTTGGTGTACAGGGTCTCGATACGGACAACCTGCGCCTTGGCGACCTTGATCAGCAGCTCGGTGGTCATCTCGGTGTTGCATTCGGCGAGGATTTCGCCGGTAGCCGGATGCACGATAGCCTTGGCGGTAGTGCGGCCCAGGACGTATTCCATTGGAACGTCCAGTTGCTTGACGCCGGCCTTCTCGAGCTGGTTGATGTGGCGCGCGGTAATACGGCGGCCTTGCTCGACGATGACTTTGCCGGTTTCGTCATGGATGTCCATGACTGCAACTTCACCACGCAGACGCTGTGGCACCAGTTCCAGGCTGAGTTTTTCGCCGGAAATGTGGAACACGTTGGTGGTGTAGAAGGTATTCAGCACTTCTTCAGTGCTGTAACCCAGGGCGCGCAGCAGCACCGAGGCCGGCAGTTTGCGGCGACGGTCGATACGCACGAACACGCAGTCCTTCGGGTCGAACTCGAAGTCCAGCCAGGAACCGCGGTAAGGGATGATGCGAGCGGAGTACAGCAGCTTGCCCGAGCTGTGGGTCTTGCCACGGTCGTGGTCGAAGAACACACCAGGCGAACGGTGCAGCTGGGAAACGATCACACGCTCGGTACCGTTGATAACGAAGGTACCGTTCTCAGTCATCAGGGGGATTTCACCCATGTAGACTTCTTGCTCTTTGATGTCCTTGATCGCTTTGTTCGACGATTCCTTGTCGAAGATGATCAGGCGCACCTTGACCCGCAGTGGGACCGCGAAGGTCACGCCACGCAGGACACATTCCTTCACATCGAAGGCGGGTTCGCCCAGGCGATAGCCTACGTACTCCAGGGCAGCATTGCCGGAGTAGCTGATGATCGGGAATACCGATTTGAAGGCCGCGTGCAGGCCGACGTCGCGGAAGTGATCCTTGGATGCTCCCGCTTGCAGGAATTCGCGATACGAATCCAGCTGGATGGCCAGGAGGTAAGGCACATCCATGACGTCCGGCAACTTGCTAAAGTCCTTGCGGATACGTTTTTTCTCAGTGTATGAGTAAGCCATCAGCGTTCCCCAGCTTGGTCACCTGCTTGTTTGGCTTCTCCCGGCGGGAGCAGCCAGAAAATCGTGCAAACCCCTTGGTTTGCGCCACCCACATGGGTGTCTTGCAGCTCGTTATCGGGACCGGCCTGACCGGCCACCAATAACGGAAAAAGGCCGGTGGCATAAGCCACCAGCCATCAGCCTTTCGCTCAACGCTCAGGCTGGCATCGCAAGGTCGAGATTACTTCAGCTCGACTTTAGCGCCTGCTTCTTCCAGCTTCTTCTTAGCGTCTTCAGCGGCTTCTTTCGAAACGCCTTCAGCTACAACCTGAGGAGCGCCATCGACTTTCTCTTTGGCTTCTTTCAGGCCCAGACCGGTCAGTTCGCGAACGGCTTTGATCACGTTCACTTTCTTGTCGCCGGCTTCAACCAGAACAACGTTGAACTCGGTCTGCTCTTCAACAACGGCAGCAGCAGCAGCTGGGCCAGCAGCGGCAACAGCAGCGGTAACGCCGAAGGTTTCTTCCATTGCTTTGATCAGCTCAACAACTTCCAGAACGGTTTTCTGGCCGATTGCTTCGATGATTTGTTCGTTAGTCAGAGACATGACTCAATCCTGTATTGGGGTGACAGCCTACGCAGCCATCAAATTAAACGTATGATTTTGAAAGAGTTCGCACGCCTTAGGCGGCGGTAGCTTCTTTCTGGTCGCGAATGGCTGCCAGAGTACGAGCCAGCTTGCTGGTGGCGCCTTGAATAACGCTCATCAGTCGTGCAATAGCTTCGTCGCGGGTCGGCAGGGTAGCCAACACGTCGATCTGGTTCGCTGCAATGAAATTGCCGTCAAACGCAGCTGCCTTGATCTCGAACTTGTCCTGACCCTTGGCGAACTCTTTGAACAGACGAGCAGCAGCGCCCGGGTGTTCGTTGGAGAAAGCAATCAGGGTCGGGCCTTTGAACGCGTCGTTGAGGATCGAGAATTCGGTGCCTTCAACAGCGCGCTTGAGCAGGGTATTACGCACTACACGTACGTATACGCCAGCTTCGCGGGCCTCTTTACGGAGTCCGGTCATTGCGCTTACAGTCACACCACGGGCATCAGCCACGACAGCGGACAGAGCGACTTTGGCAGCCTCGTTGACTTCAGCGACGATGGCCTTCTTGTCTTCGAGTTTAATTGCCACGGGTTTACTCCTGGTTTTTACCGTTTCATCTGGCCGAGGCCGGATGTCGTTTTGGTGTCTGATTCGGTAACGAATCGGGAGCACCATCTGCGTGGGCTGATATTTTAAGGCTTGCGCCGCCTACGGTCTTGGATAGCCCCCGCCAGGCAGGGACCCCAATTTTTGCTGGCGGCGCGACTGGTCGCGCCGCCATGTTCTTACACGTTCAGCGAGCTCTGATCGATGACCAGACCTGGGCCCATGGTGGTGCTCAGGGTAACGCGCTTAACGTAGATACCTTTCGAGGAAGCTGGCTTGATACGCTTCAGGTCAGCGATCAGGGCTTCAACGTTTTCCTTCAGCTTGTCAGCTTCAAAGCCGATCTTGCCAACGGAGGTGTGGATGATACCGTTTTTGTCGGTACGGTAGCGAACCTGACCAGCCTTGGCGTTTTTCACGGCAGTGGCTACGTCTGGGGTCACGGTACCAACTTTCGGGTTAGGCATCAGGCCGCGAGGACCCAGAACCTGACCCAGCTGACCTACAACGCGCATGGCATCAGGCGATGCGATAACGACGTCATAGTTCAGGTCGCCGCCTTTCATTTCGGCAGCCAGATCGTCCATACCTACGCGATCAGCGCCGGCAGCCAGAGCAGCTTCAGCAGCTGGACCCTGGGTGAAGACAGCAACGCGAACGGTCTTGCCAGTGCCGTGTGGCAGCACGGTAGCGCTACGTACGACCTGGTCGGATTTACGCGGGTCAACACCGAGGTTAACAGCGATGTCGTAGGACTCGACGAACTTGGCAGCAGGCAGCGAGGCCAGCAGAGTTGCCGCTTCTTCGAAGTTGTAGGCCTTGCCTGCTTCGATTTTCTCGGCGATTGCCTTTTGGCGTTTGGTCAGCTTAGCCATTACACACCCTCCACGTTCAGGCCCATGCTGCGGGCAGAGCCAGCGATGGTGCGTACAGCAGCGTCCAGGTCAGCGGCAGTCAGGTCAGCCTGTTTGGCTTTCGCGATGTCTTCCAGCTGAGCACGGGTAACGGTACCGACTTTAACGGTGTTCGGGCGAGCCGAACCACTGGTCAGGCCAGCAGCTTTCTTCAGCAGAACCGAGGCAGGGGTGCTCTTGGTCTCGAAGGTGAAGCTACGGTCGCTGTAGACAGTGATGATCACTGGAGTCGGCAGGCCGGCTTCTTGACCCTGGGTACGGGCGTTGAAGGCCTTGCAGAATTCCATGATGTTCACACCATGTTGACCCAGAGCTGGACCAACGGGTGGGCTTGGGTTGGCCTGGCCGGCCTTAACTTGCAGCTTGATGTAAGCCTGAATCTTCTTAGCCATGAGCTACTCCAAAATCGGGTACGAACGCCTGATGGCTCCCCGGATGACTTGCGTTTTATCCCAGTGACGACAAAACCCCGCAGCACACAGGGCTGCGGGGTATGGGATGCTTCGTCCGCCTAGACCTTTTCGACCTGGCTGAACTCGAGCTCCACCGGAGTAGAGCGACCGAAAATGAGCACCGCAACCTGCAGGCGACTCTTTTCGTAGTTAACTTCTTCGACACTACCATTGAAGTCAGCGAACGGACCATCAATGACTCGAACCACTTCACCTGGCTCGAACAGCGTCTTGGGCTTCGGCTTATCGCTACCGTCGGCAACGCGACGCAGGATGGCCTCAGCTTCTTTATCGGTAATCGGCGCAGGCTTGTCAGCAGTACCGCCGATAAAGCCCATCACGCGAGGGGTGTCCTTGACCAAGTGCCAAGTCCCTTCATTCATCTCCATCTGGACCAGTACATAGCCAGGGAAGAATTTACGCTCACTCTTGCGCTTCTGGCCATTGCGCATTTCGACGACTTCTTCGGTCGGGACCAAGATCTCGCCGAAACCGTCTTCCATGCCAGCCAGCTTGACGCGCTCGATGAGGGAGCGCATTACATGCTTCTCGTAACCCGAGTAAGCATGCACAACATACCAACGCTTAGCCACGGGACACCTTTAGCCAACGATCAAGGAGACCGCCCAGCCGAGCAGGGAGTCGAGCCCCCACAGCAGCAGTGCCATAACCAGCACGACAGCCACGACAATCAGCGTGGTCTGGGTGGTTTCCTGGCGGGTCGGCCACACGACTTTACGAATCTCGGTACGAGCTTCCTTCGCCAACGCAAAGAACGACTTGCCCTTCGCAGTCTGCAGAGCTACAAAGCCCGCGACAGCAGCAAGGACGAGAAGCACAAGAACGCGATACAGGATTGGAGAGGCGGAGTAATATTGATTACCCACGACACCAACAACCACCAAAGCCACTACAGCCAGCCACTTGAACAGATCAAAACGCGATTCTTGGGCTTCAGTTTTGGGGGTCATCGAGGAGGATCCTGTAAGAAGAAAGCCATCACACCGAGGTGAAATGGCAGGTCAGGAGGGAATCGAACCCCCAACCTACGGTTTTGGAGACCGTCGCTCTGCCAATTGAGCTACTGACCTGTAACGCTGTATCAGGCCGGCCATTATACCGGCCTGATCAAGTAAATCAACTACTTATTCAATAATTTTTGCTACGACACCGGCGCCGACGGTACGACCGCCTTCACGGATAGCGAAGCGCAGACCGTCTTCCATTGCGATGGTCTTGATCAGGGTAACAGTCATCTGAATGTTGTCACCTGGCATTACCATTTCAACGCCTTCCGGCAGTTCGCAGTTACCGGTCACGTCAGTGGTACGGAAGTAGAACTGTGGACGGTAGCCTTTGAAGAACGGAGTGTGACGGCCGCCTTCTTCCTTCGACAGGACGTAGACTTCTGCGGTGAACTTGGTGTGCGGCTTGACCGAACCTGGCTTGACCAGAACCTGACCACGCTCAACGTCGTCACGCTTGGTGCCACGCAGCAGAACGCCGCAGTTCTCGCCAGCACGACCTTCGTCCAGCAGCTTGCGGAACATCTCAACACCGGTGCAGGTGGTGGTGGTGGTGTCACGCAGACCAACGATTTCCAGCGGATCCTGAACGCGGACGATACCACGCTCGATACGACCGGTAACAACGGTACCACGACCCGAAATCGAGAACACGTCTTCGATCGGCATCAGGAACGGCTGGTCGATGGCACGAACTGGCTCAGGAATGTAGCTGTCCAGAGTTTCTACCAGCTTCTTAACAGCGGTAGTGCCCATTTCGTTGTCGTCTTTGCCTTCCAGCGCCATACGAGCCGAACCGATGATGATCGGGGTGTCGTCGCCTGGGAAGTCATAGGTGGACAGCAGGTCGCGAACTTCCATCTCGACCAGTTCCAGCAGCTCAGCGTCGTCTACCAGGTCAGCCTTGTTCAGGAAGACCACGATGTACGGAACGCCTACCTGACGGGACAGCAGGATGTGCTCACGGGTTTGTGGCATCGGACCATCGGCGGCCGAGCAAACCAGGATCGCGCCGTCCATCTGGGCAGCACCGGTGATCATGTTCTTCACGTAGTCAGCGTGACCTGGGCAGTCAACGTGAGCGTAGTGACGAATGGTCGAGTTGTACTCAACGTGAGCGGTGTTGATGGTGATACCGCGCGCTTTTTCTTCCGGAGCCGAGTCGATCTTGTCGAACTCAACGATTGCCGAACCGAAAACTTCGGAGCAAACGCGAGTCAGAGCTGCGGTCAGAGTGGTCTTACCGTGGTCAACGTGGCCGATAGTGCCGACGTTAACGTGGGGAAGGGAACGATCAAACTTTTCCTTAGCCATCGATACAATCCTCCGCAGAAGAAATAGTCTTGCGCTGATAAAACAAAGGCAGATATTTTCATATCTGCCTTGTTTATATGGAGCTCTTGAGCGGACTTGAACCGCTGACCTCACCCTTACCAAGGGTGTGCTCTACCAACTGAGCTACAAGAGCGAAACACTTTGTGCAAAATCCAGCAAACTTGGAGCGGGTAGCGGGAATCGAACCCGCATCATCAGCTTGGAAGGCTGAGGTTCTACCACTAAACTATACCCGCGGAGCTTGCGGCTCTCGCTAAAACTGGTGGAGGGAGAAGGATTCGAACCTTCGAAGCTCTCGCAACGGATTTACAGTCCGTCCCCTTTGACCGCTCGGGAATCCCTCCAGATGTGGCCGGCATTCTATTTGTCTGCCGTCCTAGTGTCAAGCGTTTTTTCAAATTTTTTCAATCAAATCTGAAACTTAGCTGCTTTGACACCGCTTCCAGCTCTACCACCTGAGTGGTGTTCCCTGTGAAGCGGGCGCCATTCTATCAAGCTATTCGCCAGTTGCAATACCCTGGCAGAAAATAATTTTATGTTTTAAGTCTTTGAAATCATTGGAAAGAGCCAAGAGCACTGTTTGGTCCAACAAACGCTCGCTTTCTGGAGCAACCTTGAGCCAGCGACCATCCGCCCCAGGCAGCTGTCCTGCAACCGGCGAGGTGGCAATATCCAGACTCAGCAGGCGTTGACGCAGCGCATCCAACTGCTCCTGCCCCTTCACGCCTCCGACTACCAGGCATTCATCACGACGCTTGGGCGGTGCCGACACACCTGTCTCACGCAACAGACGGATTTCTTGCTGATTCCCCTTGTACAGCGACAATGGGGCGACTTCCTTGACCTTCAGCGGGGCTTCCTGCTGATGCCATACGTAGTAAAAGACGTTGAGCACCAGTAACAGCAGAAACAACCAGCGCATAGGCACCTCAATCCAATGGGCAGGCCATTGCCAGGCCAACGAAAACCAGGTCAGGCACGACCCGCGCCTGTGGCAGGGCCGCCCTCACCAGCGGCGCATCACCGCCAGTGAGGAACACGGTGAACTCCTCACCCCATAGCACACGAGCCTGCTCAAGCTGGGTGTAGGCAAAGCCCTGGAGCATCAATACGCAACCGCGCTCCACCGCTTCGACAGTCGAGCGACCTGGTGACAAGCTGTTCAATGCGCGCTCCGCAGAGGCATCGTCATAGCGGATACGACGGGTGTGAGTGCGCAACTGGCTACGCATCAATGGCATACCCGGGCAGATGTAGCCCCCCAGATGCTCGCCATCTGCAGACACGAAGTCCGCTTTGGCCGCGGTACCCAGGTCAATCACCAGGCACGCGCCCTTGGCCAGGTGAAATGCCCCCAGCGCCGCCAGCCAACGATCCATACCCAGACGCTGATAGTCGTCATAGCCATTGCGCACACCTGCCATTTCACGGACAGGGTGGGCAACTCTTGCCTGCACGGCAAATGCCTGAGCAATCAACGCGCAAAGCGCATCGGTTTCTTCTTCGCTGCGCACACTGACAATACGGCATCCCGTGAGGCGTACTGAAGCGAGCGCAGCCACTTCGGCCACCAGCGCCTGGTCGGAATCGACGATCCCGCCACCTTCAATCACAGCATCGGCGACATGGATCACCCGCCACTTGATGAAGCTGTTACCGCAATCGAGCTCAAGAATCATCACGCAACCTCAAACTGAGCTCACCACCACTGAAGCTCTTTTCCATCCCGTCCACCTCAAGGCGCAAACCACCCTGCCCGTCGACGCCAAGAACCACACCATCAATACGTGTACTACCAGCAACAAGCGATACATTGCGCCCCTGCCACAAGTGTGCCTGCTCCCACTCCTCCTGGAATGCAGCAAAGCCGTAGCGGCGATGGCGCGCCAATTCGTGCTGTAGGTGCTGACTGAGCAGCGCTACCAAGTGATTGCGATCTATGGCTGCTCCAACCTCACGCCGCATAGAGGTCCACTGCTGATCGACCTGTTCGTTTACCTGCATGTTTACATTGACACCAATGCCTAGCACTACATGACAGACATCTGCAGGATCGCCCACCAACTCCAGGAGAATCCCGGTGATCTTCTGCCCACGTACCAGCACATCGTTAGGCCATTTGAGCCCGACATCCTTTACACCGAACGCCTGCAAGGTGCGCATTACCGCCAACCCCACTACCAAGCTCAACCCCTCGAGCTGACGCATGCCTCCATCGACGCGCAGCACCAGGCTGTAATAGAGATTTTCAGCAAATGGACTGACCCACTGCCGGCCGCGCCGACCGCGTCCGGCGCTCTGGCGCTCAGCCAGAACCAGGAATGGAGCCGCCTGCCCTTCACTGGCAAGGCGCAAGCCTTCGGCATTGGTCGAATCGATGGTTTCGTGGATGAATACCGGCCACTGTTCGCCCACGGCGAACTCGGCGATTGCCTGGGCCTCAAGCAAAGCCAGTGGCGCGGCCAACTGGTAACCGCGCCCACGAACCTTGTGAATGGTGAGGTTCAGCTCACTTTCCAGATGCTGCAGCTGCTTCCAAACTGCGCTGCGACTCACCCCTAGGGCTGCCCCCAGAGCTTCTCCGGAATGGAACCGACCGTCCTTGAGGAGATTCAACAACTTCAGCATGCCAGTCTCGACTTGGAATAAGGGAGGCATGATAGCCATGGGCTGTTGGCTTGCATAGGAAAAGGGCCTGCAGGAGAAGCCTTGTATCGCAATCACAGAGAGAAGCAGTGGCAGGCCAGGCTTTTTTGCCCACAAAGACAAAACCCCTACCTGCATGCGCAGATAGGGGTTTTGCGAAATGAATCTTGACGATGACCTACTCTCACATGGGGAAACCCCACACTACCATCGGCGATGCATCGTTTCACTACTGAGTTCGGGATGGGATCAGGTGGTTCCAATGCT